>OBEQ010524135.1_pt1 | contig 46590 bp, 41 predicted proteins | sample 1670901 | NCBI WGS metagenome assembly OBEQ01 (sample SAMEA104232315, study PRJEB22302) | groundwater metagenome | biome: forest; feature: aquifer; material: groundwater | place: USA | collected 2011-08-07 | depth 5.4 m
TCCACATTCTGCGAGGAGTTATTCACGATCTGAAATTCTTGAGCTGCTGGATTCGCGCCGCTCTGAGTTGTGAATGATAACGATGTCGGCGAGACAGAAACGGTTGGCGTTGCCGCCGTCGGCGCGGCCGTCACCGTGAGCGTCACGGGAATAGAGACAGACGATGATCCAGCCGCAGAAATAGATATCGTCGCATAATAGGTTCCAGCCGCTAAGACCGAGCCGCCAAAGCCATAGCCGGCGGGATTAACAGAAGCAATAATACTGCTCGCTCCCGGGCCGGGATTCACTCGCTCTGCGGTGAGCCAACCCGAACCACTGCCAATGGCATAGGCGGCGACAGCGGTCTTGATATCGCCAACTCCGGAAGATAACGAAGCGCTGAATTGCTGGCTTGGTGGGTTTCCGCCGCCTTGCGTCGCCGTAAAGATTACTCCACTGAGCAAAAGCGAAGCCGGCGAGACGGAAAGCGAGGGAACCAAGGTAACCGGCGCAACAATGCTGAACGGCGCGTTAGAGTCACCGCATGTCGCAGGTGTTGCAGTAAGACATACCCTCAACTTGAAGTAGTTAACATTCTTTTGAAGCAAACTTGCATTTACGGATACCGGATAACTTCCGCCAGTTAAGTTATACCCGATAGCTTGCACTACGTTATTCGGCGTACTGTTGTCCAAGAGATATAAATTTACGGCCTGATTATTTGTCACTTGCCACTGCGCCGTAAACGCCCCTTTTTCTAAAGGATAGATTTCCCCGCCGTTCGGAGAAAGGACGGTAATGGACGGTGAAGCCGATAACGTCACGCTGAAATTCACGGAAGCCGAAGTCCTGCTGCCATCGGTAATGAACGCCGTCCACTGGCCAACGTCGGATGCAAGCCAGGGATTCGTGCCAATAAAAGTTGATTGACCGCCGAACAACACCTGAAGTGAACTTGGCGTGAGGTTCTGGGTGCATCCGTTCGGACAAGCGCTGCTTGAGGGGCCAGTGTAACGGAGGGTGAGCGTAGTCAGTGCGGAGAGGCCGGCTACATTGTAGGTCGGCTTCTCGCCCACGGCATATGTAGACTTGTTGGTGGTCAAGGCGAGCGTGGAAATGCTCCCGCCTGTTCCACCTGCCGGCGGCGTTGGAGTTGGCGACGGCGTGGGCGTTGGAGTCGGAGTCGGAGTCGGGGTTGGAGCCGGCGATGTCGTCGCGCCACAACCGTAGAGTGTGTTCAATTTCATGCGAGTGCGCGGACCGACATAGCCAGTTCCGGCAGCAAGCCCAGCAGGATCTAAAATTTCACTCCGATATTTTTCCTGGAAAGCACTGACAAATGAAGCAATGGCTTCACTGTATACAGGATTATAGGTGTCGGGAACAATACTTGCCGGTGCAACCCCATCTTTTGACAACGCAACGTCTAGGTTGTAAACCTCATTTCCCACGCTACTTGGGCCAAAAACACTACCTACGCCAAAATTGATATTGAAATCATGACAAAATGCCGCCGCGCCTCCTCCCTGAACTTGCGCGAGCTGCGCCTGCAGCTGCACCAACAACGATTGAATCTGCGCGCAAAGGGCTTGCATTTGCGCTCCCTGGGGATTAGCGCAAATAGCCTGTACTTGCACGCCTAACGTTCCGGCCGTTTGCGCCGACACTACGTTCGGCAGTAAAACCACGAGCACTGAAAACACGCCCAAAAATTTTATGATGTTTTTCATAAAAATTAGTTTATTTTTGTTATCCGTGCCGCGCGACCACGCGGCTTTTTAGTGGTTTTATCCTACCATGTAAGCCCCCCCCCCCCGCAAGCCAACGCTGTGCACAACCGCACAAGAGCTAATTCGCGGCAGATTCGCGCATTCAACCACACGCAACAGGTTTTCTCTCTATCTCGGTTATGGTAATTTAAATAAGGTGTCTTTGTAAGAAATATAAGGAGGTTCGGCGTGAAACGATACGCGGCGATAGCGCTCTTGCTTCTCTTGGTTTTTTCTACAAGCTTCAGTGCAATAATTGCACAACCCGGCCAATCTCAAAATCCCAACGATCAGAAACCCAAAGAAAATACGGGCGGTCCCGGACGTGAGGTCGGCGAGACGGTCGTGATTCCCAAAGGCCCTCCCCAGAAACCAAAACGCCGGGTCGCCAAGGCGGGAGAGAAACCGGGCGAAGAACCCTTTGCCATTAACGTTAGCGTTGATCTTGTGACGATAGATGTTTCCGTCCAAGACAAAAATGGCCGCTTCATTCCCGGTCTTGCGAAAACTTATTTCCGCGTCCTTGAGGACGGCGCACCTCAACAAATTCAGACTTTCGAGACGAGCGATGCTTCGATGACGGTGGTGATGGTTGTTGAATTTAATAACCTTTTCCAGCGATTCTGGAGTGAAACCTGGTACCAAACATTAACTGCTGCCCACGGATTTTTGGGAACATTGCGAAAAGAGGACTGGGTTGCCGTCGTTGCCTATGACCTGAGGCCCGAGATTCTTCAGGACTTCACCCAGGATAAAAGAATTGCGGAAGCTTCGCTCCGCCGTTTGCAATTCCCGGCTTTTTCGGAGGCGAATTTGTACGACACGACGGACGATGTTCTTTCCAGATTGAACGATGTGGCGGGCAAGAAAGGAATCGTGCTTATCTCCTCGGGCATCGATACTTTCAGCAAGATGAACTATGACCAGATTCTGAAAAAAATTCGATCTAGCGATGTGCCGATATATCCAATTGGACTGATGCAAGCGATCCGCGAACTGGCTGACGCGAGGGGGATGTTGGGCGCGATAGATCGGATGGAATTTCTTCAAGCGGACAATGCCCTCCGCACTTTCGCTGAGTATTCCGGAGGCCGTGCTTTCTTCCCACGTTTTTACGGCGAGCTTCCCGGTATCTTCAATGAAATTTCCGGGCATATGCGCCACCAGTACACGATTAGCTATGCCTCAACCAATACCGCTCGTGACGGGAAATTCCACAAAGTTAAAATCGAATTGATGGACGAAACCGGCAAGCCGCTCAAAATCGTTGATCAAAAAGGAAAGGAGTTAAAATATAAAGTTGTTGCGAAAGCCGGCTACTATGCGCCAAAGGGCGAAATAGTAGCGGTACAGTAATCTTTATTATCGTTGATACATTTCAACCCGTCCCGACGTACGTCGGGACGGGTTTTTGCTACTTCCTTTTCGCCCAGCTAGTTAAATTTTCTCAATCATAATAATCTCGCCACAGCCTGAACGTGCTTAAGTAGCGTCGAAACATACCCGGCCTCATTGTCGTACCAGGAAAAAACTTTAACGAGATCGCCGTCGATTACTTTCGTGAGATCCAAACTTACAATTGCCCCATAAGGTTCGCCGATGATATCCGACGAAACCAGCTGGTCAGTCGTCACTTTCAGGATCCCCTGCCAGCGGGGCGACGACGCAGCGTCGGTTAAAATCTTATTGATTTCTTCAACACTCGTTTTTCGCTTCGCAAGAAAAGTGATATCGGAAATGGAACCTGTGATATTCGGCACGCGGAATGCGATGCCGTCGAATTTTCCCTTGAGTTCCGGAATCGCGCGCGCAACGGAGGTCGCCGCACCGGTTGTTTCAGGCACCGTATTGTGCGCCGCCGCCCGTCCCCTGCGGAAGTCGTGGCCGCCGCGTACGGGACCGTCAACAAGATTTTGAGTTGCCGTATAGGCATGAACGGTAGAAAGAGACGCCTTCATGATGCCGGGATTTTCTGAAAGCACCTGCATCACAGGAGACGCCGAATTCGTCGTGCACGATCCATTTGACGTGATGACACATGTCTTCGCCTGATCTTCATTCACTCCAACGAGAACGGTCTGGCCGTCGGGACCATCGTCGTCTTTCGCGGGCGCCGTGATCACCACGCGCTTTGCACCAGCTTCTAAATGTACTTTTGATTTATCGTAAGAGTCAAAAAAACCGGTGGATTCAACCGCAATGTCAATTTTTAAATCTTTCCACGGCAACTGCGCCGGCTCTTTCATCTGCAAAACTTTTACCGTTTTCCCTTCAACAACCAAATCACTACCAACAACTTCAACACTTTTACCGTAGCGGCCATAGACCGTGTCAAATCGCAAAAGATAGGCAAGGTTCTCTATGTCGCCCAGGTCGTTTACGGCCACAACATCGAAATCAGGGCTGTCGAAAACCTGGCGAAAGAAAAGACGCCCAATCCTCCCGAATCCGTTGATCGCAATTCTTGCGCCCTTCATGATTACATCTATTATAACAATTTGATAAATAAAGGAAACTATAGTATCAATCTACTTAGATCATTCCCAAGTAAAAACCGGAGCGAGTTGATGAAGAAGATGAAGAAAAAAGCCTGGCTTCTGACCGTCTTTTTTTGCGCAATGATTGCCGCGCCTCAAAGTCCAAACAACTTTGGGACGGCGCTAAAACTCTACAACCGAACAATGTACAAAAATTCGCTCGAATTGCTAGCCAGAAACGATAACCCAAATCCCAAGACAAATGACTTAATTGGCAGAAACTATTTTATGTTGGGCGACTATAAAAAAGCATCCCGCTTTTTCGACCTGGCGATTGAACAAGAACCGAGGAATTCCGCCTACTATCTCTGGGCAGGAAGGACTTACGGACGACGAGCAGAAACATCGAATTTCCTAACTGCGCCGATCTACGCAAGAAGAGCGCATCGCTACCTTGAAAAAGCGCTGGAACTAGATGCGGAAAATGTGGAGGCGATGGGCGATCTCCTTGAGTATTATCTAGGCACCCCCGAACTGTTCGGCGGCGGCATTGAAAAGGCAAAGGATCTGGCAAACAAAATTTCGTCCACCAACGCCGCGGATGGCCAGCACGCAAGAGCGCTGATCGCCGAAAAAAGAAAAGAATTTGGCGTGGCGGAAACCAACCTTCATCATGCCTTAGAACTAGAGCCAAAACAAGCCGGCCGCATTGTTGACCTCACAAAATTTCTCTTAAGAAGAGGACGGAGAGCAGAAGCCGAGAAAATACTTTTGGACGGCGAAATGGTTTTGCCAAATAACCCGGAGCTGATATTCGAAAGAGCGAGGACGTATCTGATCGATGGCTTTAATCGAAAAGCGGCTGCGGAGCTTCTAGAAAAATACCTGACCATGGATCTCACGCCGGACGACCCGCCACGCTCTGAGGCGGAAAAAATGCTCAAAAATCTCAGACGATGACTGATCTTTTTATCCAAAGCTTCTCCAAGGAGAAGCTTTGATATTTTTACCTCACCGCAATCACCAACTTCCACCACCTCCGCCGCCGGAACCCCCGCCGGAGAATCCGCCGCCGCCAAAGCCACTACTCGAACTCGGCGAGGTGATATTAAAAACTTGATTAAAAGAGTTGTTAAAGTGTCCCAGATTTTGAGTAAGAACAAAACTATTAAATGTGGCGCTTGTCGGATCTTCATACCACGCGGGGACGGTATTGTAGATGCCCTCGAATTTCTTGGCCCATTTATCTTCCACACCCAAGACCATGGCGTACGGCAAAAATTTTTCAAAGATTTCCGGCTGCATTTCCGGAGCGTCAAGCAGTTTGAGTTTGTCAGCTTCGGTCAACTGCAAAAATTGTCTGAAGCCCAAAATTTTAGCTAGGATTGAAATTCCTTGAGGGGTCAGTTTGTGGGCCAAGGAAGTAACCATCCGAGCAAGGATTATCGTGCCAGCAAAAGTTGCAATGCCTAAAAGTAAAAACCAAGTTTCGTTAAGTATAAAAAATAGAGGGATCAAACTGAAGCCGAAAAAAGAAATTATCAAGCCAAGAGCCAGCCAACCGCTAAGCTTTTTGGATCTATCTTCCGCGGCCTGATCAAAATAACCTTCGTCATGCAGGTGCTGCTCCGTATCGTCTTGGATTTTTTTGATATCTGCCTGGAAAGTTGTTTTGGATTTCTTCAGGTCGCTTAGTTTTACGCTGTCTCTGCCGCTGAACAATAGTTCGAAGATTATTTTATCCGCCGGATGAACCAAGTCCGAGCCGTCCTTTAGTTTTATCAGTTCAAAATCTTTTTTATCCGGCCAGAACTTGATTTGCTCCACGGTATAGCGAATCTTCAAATATCCTCTGACAGCCAAATCCATAATGACGGACGATATGTCCGTAATATACACTCTTCTGTCGAGAAGTGCGCCTATTTCAATCGGCGGCAAGTTGTCGGGAGGATTATATTCAACAACGACTGGTTGGCTTTTTAGCTCCCGGGGGATAACAGGGCTTGGTTTAGTTGTTGTTTTGACTCGTCTGATGAACAAGCTTACCATTGCTGGTACTAAAAGAATTGCGAAAGATATAAGATACCAAGACCAAAAATCATCGCTCGATTTACTAGTGGTTGTGTAGGATTGTGGCGGCGGAACGTAGCTGTTGTGGATATACCCCAGAGGCATACCAAGAACAAGCGTCAGCCCACTACCTATGTTAAGAGGCTGAATCGTTGAATAATTAACATTTGCGGCGCTTTGATTAAAGCTACAATTTCTTTGAGTGCTGCCTTGTGGCCCCGTGAAACAATCCATCCTAACATTCGGTATCGCAGAATCGGGCAGGATTACTGAAGCGTTTACGTTCTGAATCGCTACCGGCCACTGATTTCCGGTAACGTTCCAATATAATTCATCGTGATCACTAAATGTTCTGATAGCGTTCTGAACCTGGTAGTTGATAACATAGGTCTTAACGCCGCTCACAAGCACATTGGCATCTCCTATTTTTACGCGGAGAACGTTGTTGGTTGTAGCGACACCGTAGCTATAAGACTGGCCAAGTTCATTCTGAACACTCAGGACGTTAATGTTCAACTGCGGCCCATTTGCGGCCGTAAGCGGGATATCTCTAAAAATCCCATGCTTCTGATTAGTGCCAAAGTTATAGGTTATCGCCTCGCTAACAAAAACAGCGCCGTCCTTTTGAATGGACACGTTGGCGCTGAAACTTTTGATTGATTCGGTTTCTGCTCGGACCGCCGAGAGAAACTTTGGAAAAATCGTGGCGATACTTGCCGAGGCGGTCGAGTGGGGACGGCGTGATGCCCGAAAGATAAATATTTTTAACGCCGGCCGCATCCGCTGTTCGAAAGATTGAGGCGACGTTATAAACGCTCCGGACGTTGTGGAGAATCACGGTCATACACTAAAATCTGAAATTTTAGGGATTACTGAAAAGACAAGGAAAAGGCGCGCCTAGCAGTATTGGCAATACCAACCGATCTCGCTGATGCTACCGAGCTATCGCTGCAAGAAGGAGCTTCTGATCCATCACTCTGAAGACACTTCACGTCAACTGAGGCGCCATTCGTGAAAACTAGCGTCGGCGGCGGCGAAGGGTTCTTGAGCTGTTCGTAAAGCGTCAATTCCGCGCCGGCATCCGCGGCAAAAATCGCCTTGGCCGAATCCGCAGAATTAGTGGTCTGCCTAATCTGAAGGGTCATCAGGAGTCCGGCAATTGTTGTCGCTCCCAAAATGACACCACCCAGAGCGAGCGTTGCGATGATCATTGACTGCCCCTCGCGTTTGTGAAACGCGCTGCTTAGAACATTGAGCATGCTATAGGTGTGGCCCCGTCTCAATCACGCCCACCTTCTTCACAGTAACAGTCGCTCTGGAACTGAAATCGGAAAATCCGGAAGAGCTAGGGCTGCAGGTAATTGTGTAAATGGTTGTGGAGGTTGGGTTGACCCGAACACTGCCTCCAGCAGTAGGGCTCGCCGCACCAACACGATGATTAATAGAACAACTTGAGACGTTTTGGCAAATCCAAGAAAGAGTTGATCGGGCGGGACTGACGATAGTTTTGGGACTGGCAGAAAACGCCGTGCAATTAGGAGCACCGAGAGTGATGGGAGAGCCTACGTTAAACGAAATTACGTTTGATGTACTACTAACGCCGGAGATCTGTGCGAACTCGCTCCAACTTCCGACATCATCGGAGCCAAAAGTATTGGGTCCAAACGACCACGCCCCGCTGCTATCTGTGGTGCCGGAGTAGAGAGGAGCCGCCGGATTACTTGACGTGCTTCCCGAAACCACAACCGTGCTGCTGGGCGCAGTCGGAGAGGTAGTCAAGTTGAGTGTCCAACTGTCGCCAACCAAAAAGTTAGTACCAGTAACAGGTGTGCCGCTTCTAGTGGCGCTGATGGCGAGAAGCGGTGTGCCTCCACCTCCACCGCCACCGGTCCTCACGATAAATTTAACGTTATTTGATAAAACGCTGCTGATGCCGGCGGCGCTGATCCGTACCCACTCGTTCCAAGTGCCAAGATCGCCGGAGCCGAAAGAATGTGGCCCAAATGACCACCTCCCGTTGCTGTCCGTTCTGACGCCAGACGGGGCGCAACCTTGATCAAATCCATCTTTTGTCGCGCAAATCTCAACCGTGGCGCTGGCCCAAACCGGAGAAGTGCTCGCGTTGAGCGTCCAGGTATCACCGACGGCAAAGCTGCAGTTTGCGGTTGGAGAGCAAGACCTGCCGTTTATGATAAGTGTTAACATCGGGTTAGCGTCCCCACCTCCACCACCATCTCCACCTCCAGTGGCAGCAACACTAAACTCTCTCGAAGTGGTTGTCGACTGGCCCGCGGAGTTGGCGACAAAAAGTTTTACAAGATAACCGCCCAGCGACAAACCTCCGGGATTGTAGTCGGTTTTCCCGGGCAGGTTGGCGCTTAGGATCGGAGTCGTCACATCCGGTTTTTTATAGAGATTCCAACTGGAAGTCGTGATCGTGAGCGCGTCTCCGACAGAAAAACTAACTTGCATGGTCTTAGAGCCAACGCCCGAAGCCGCAACGGTTATGGTGTCCATGTAATTCCCGGCAACCATATCGGATATGTTAACTGACAAAGTTACGGGAGAAGAACCATTTGCCGCCGCGGAGCCGGAAATCGGAGAAAGAGTAAGCCAACTCTGCGTTTTAGAAGCAGTCCAACTTAAGCTAGTTCCGCCTGTGTTCGTTATTGTAAGTGTCTGGCTTTGCAAATTCGCACCACCGGCGACACCAGCGAAATTACAGTTGTTTCCGCAAGAAAGATTGAAGCTCGCCGGCGCAGCCACCGTCAAGTTTATTGTCGCATCTTGCGGCGTGTTGGCTGCGTTCGCGTCGCTCACCCGGATTTTATCCGTGTAAGAACCTGCGGCCAAAGCCGCGCTGCTTATCGAGACAGCCACGCTCTGGGGCGTTGCGCCCTGGGCGAGCGAACCCGACGTCGGAGCAAAACTTAACCAGCTGCTCCCCGAAACTTTTGCCGCGCTCCAGTTCAATGTCGAACCCGTCTGCCCGTCGTTTGTAATACTAAAATTTTGATTTGCGGGGCTTGATCCCTGCGTGGTGCCGAACGACAGGTTCGCGGGAGAAAGCAGGATGTGCGGCTTTGCTCCCGAAACAACATTGGCGTTTATAGTCACGTCGACAGAATTCGAGTAATCGCCACGGAGAATGGTCAAAGTTCTGGTATAGGTGCCGGGGCTTGAAAAACAAGATGAGAAAATAATTAGCGAAAAAGGGCTGGTCCCGCCGGGCGGAATACTAAAACTCCAATAAGAAGCCGCAGGCCAGCAAGTGCTGCCGTTAGCTGGTACCCCGGTCACGGTAATCGACTGGCTCGTCAAATTATGGACCGGGATCGTAATATTTGCCCCGGCACCCAAAGTCACTGGCACATTAACCGGCGAATCCACCTGAAAGTCGCCGGCAGGGGATGTGAGAGTTGCAGAGAAAACACTCCGAGCAGGAACCAAGACAAAAAACAAACTGCAAATCACCGCCCCAAAAGCAAACAGTCGCAATTTCTTATTAATTAAACTTTCACCGAACTTTTTCATTTTTTTATGGCGTTGAATTATTTATAAACTTCAGACTGTCTCCCCGTTTAATGTTGCAGTCTGACGGGTTGCAGTCAATGATTGCTTTTGGACCAGTCGCTGAACCAACTTTGAAGATAACATCCTGCGTCTGGGGACTGTTGCTTGAATTCGCGGCGGAAACCGTAATCCTTCCTCGATAAATTCCAGCTGGCAGGCCCTGCGCGTTCACGGAAACCCCAATGGATGAAGATGGATTCCCGGCGGGGATTGAGCCCGAGGTTTGCGCAAGCGTAAGCCAAAAGGAGGAGGTGGTGGCATTCCAGTTCAACGCACCAGTTCCAGAGTTACCGACGCTCAAAGTCTGAGCCGCGGGATTCGCTCCGCCACTGACCCCAGTGAAGGTGCAATTGTTGGTGCAAGATAGAGTTATAGTCGACAGACCTGGGGCGGTAACGGTTAAATTCACGGTTATGGTTTTCGGGTTGCCCGAGACGGAACTTCCGCCACTTGTTGCGGTAACTGTGACTGATCCGGAGTAGGAGCCGGGAGCAAGGCCGGTCGTGTCAATATTTACAGTTTGGTTCGCCGATGCGCCGCCGCCGAGTGTTCCCGATGTCGGCAGCAAAAGCCACATCCAAGGAGCGTCTTTGGTCGCCGACCAGTTGAGACTTGTCCCGGCTCCGCCGCTGTTTGTGATTGTCACGCTCTTAGACGAAGGATTGGCTCCGTTCTGGACGCCAGTAAAACTAAGCGAGGACGGAGAAGTACTTAGCGTGGCAGGGGGAGGGGGAGGTGGAGGTTGGGGTTGGGGTTGGGGTGGGGGTGGGGGTGGGAGTGTAACGACTATAGCACTAACGGTTAAAGTCGCTTTTGCCGAGAGACCGGCGTAGGTGACTGTTATGTCAGAAGTTCCATTACTTACGGCGGTGGCGAGACCCTTTTTTGGATCAACCGTCGCCACTGCGGTATTAGAAGAACTCCAGGCGGCATTTGAGGTTTCGCCGTAGAAAGTGTGGCTGACACTGCCGTCGCTCACGTCAACTGCCGCATCAGGCCCCGCCGATCCATCAGGATCGTACATAGCGGTAAATTGTTGGGTGGAACCGACCGGTTTCGTGACAGGGGTTGGCGAAATTGTTAAAGTCGGCGTGTAAAAATTAAGAGTTGCTATAGTTTCGTCACCAGCACTCAAAAACACCTTCGCGGCGTTGCCATTTTGACCGTCCGTACAGACGGAGAATAATGAACTGCAACTTATTGATTTTAATTTCTTTCCGGCTATGGTTTGAGGCGTGTAAGAGAATGAATACCAGAGGCCCCAGGGCAAGGCGCCGCTGGTTCCTCCGGCCCATCCTTTACCTACCGTATTATTAGTAGTGATAGAGGTGTTGGGGGTTCCTGGGACGGGATGGCTAATTTCATAATTAGCTGGTAAACTGCTTCCCGCCGGCAGGGAGGCGCCGTCTAGCGTGGATAAAATACGAATGCGCGCATCGCTAGCGTTAAACACAAACGTGGGACGACGATTGTAAGTACCAATAATCTGACTGCTGGTGAGGGAGCCCCTACAGGGCGTCGTAGGATTAATAGACAAATTATTGCCGGAAAGATCTGTGACCGGACCAGCCGATGCGTTGGGATAGACCCCGGGACATGGTCCTGTGTAAGAAACCTGCAAAGAGCCGCCCAAAGGATAGGCGAAGGCGGCGGTGAATGGAGAAGTCACCTGGGAGAAAAGAGGGCTGCCGGGAGTTTCAATGCTTGGAGATATGGTTATAGGGGGATTGAACTCTAGTATTACTGAATTACCACTTGCGTCATAGGTATTAATACGCGACACAATTGATAAGCTCATCGGCCACCCCCTGAAATCAACAATGTTTGATTCAGCGCCTGCGGCGCCAGACGGAACCCGCGCTTTTTGTTGCCAATGTCCTGCGGCGGGCGAAAGGGGTCCGCAGATAGTACCAGCAGGACATTGCTGATAACTACCATTGGCATCGGTGCTCTGACCGCTCGAAACCCATTCGGCAAATGGAGCCGCGGGCCCGTTTGGATCAGATTCTGCGCTGGGCGCGCCAGTCATCCAATCAATCACGGAGTTTTTTTGCGCGCCGGTAATTGTCCAGCCCGGGCCTGGTATGTTTGAAATAAAATCCCTTTGGCCATTTGATAAATTAAGCACGGGGATCGGCACGGCAGTTGCCGGAGCTGCTATTAGGTTCATACTCGCAATCTCGTACTTAACGCCCACAAATTGTGTGTTACTATCGTAATAATACAACCTGACGGTTGCTGTCTGGCCGGATGTCTCGGTCACGCTTAAGGTGGTGCCGCTTGTATAAGGTTGATTTACCCACCCATCATTAGTATTGGCCCAAGCCCAGACAGTCCAGCCGCCAGGGTTATCCACACTAAAACTTACCGATCCCTGACAGGTGCTCACGCCAGGAGGAAGAGTGCAGGTATTGCTGGAAAGGAGCGAGGCTGTTGGCGCTGGCGGCGCGGTAGCGCTAATCGTGGCAGGACCGCAGCAAGAAAAATCTCTGACAACCCATCCATCTGGGGGAGGACCGTGAACCACAAGGGAAACTTGTACCGAGGAGCCGGAGCTAAGTGTGCGAGTTGTGCTAAAACTTGATCCACCGCCTACTATGGGGCCACCTAGGCCCGTATCGTTAAACCATAACGAACCCACCCAATCTGCCGGGCCGTAACCGAAAAGATCGCCACTAATTGACGCGGGGCATGACCCGCCAGGCAGCGCTTGGCAGGTGCCGCCGGAAATTGAAGCCGCTTTGGTTAAATTAGGAAAAAATATAAAAGCCGAGACCAATATTCCCAGAACGAATATAAAATTATAATTTGGGGTTTTTCTTTTCATGTCTAGGTTAATAAGCGCATGTCTCACATATAAGTTATTTAGGAATTGAGGGGAATAAAATATCTTCTGTAATTTCAACTACGGTATTTTCGGCTTCTTTGGAAAGATTAATGATCAAAATCCCTGTTTTATCGTTGAAAACTATGGTCTTTTTTGTACCGGTGTCACCCTTATTGGAATTTGTAGCGAAGTTATAATTAGGAGATTTAAGTTTGCTTGAATAAAAGTCTTTTATTTTATCCATGCTCTGGCTGCTGCTTAATTTTATGGCAGCCACTTTAACAGCGTTAGTTTTAGTTTCTATTAAGTTATAGCTTTCAGTGATTTTGGCCCCGGGGAATAAAGGTATGTCGGCTGGAAAATTTTGGGGTAAAGCGAGGCTGGCTATATCAACCCGCTTAGTTTCGATTTTTGTTACTTGGAGTTGGTTTCGATTTGTGTTATTCTCCGGCGGGCTTTTCGAAGCCAAATTCAAAATTTGATCTTTAAAAACAAAACCGAGCGCGCCCAGAACAACGACGATGATAACTACGATTAAGATTTTGTTTCTGGCCATAATTATTAGTGGGTAAAAATTACGTTGACCAGACTAGCCAGAGAATCTGTTTTTTCAATTTGGACGACCAGACTTTCGTTGGGTTTCTTGCCGTGCCTGATTTGCACCTTGCCGTCCATTGCCTCTTCCTTGTAGATGATGGGGTAGCCATGGGTCAGAAAGTAGGTCTCATAGGCAAAAACTAGTTTGTCGAATTTACGGGAGCTCGTATAGGTAATTTCGTATTGGTTGGCTGTCGCCTGGTTCTGATTAACATAAGAAGACTCTCGGTTTCCCTTGACTTCTTTCAAATCCAAAATCAAATCCTGGGGAAACTTTTTAAGGATATCCGGGGCGTTATCTTCCACCAAAAACTGAGTTGGCCTAGTTGGTTTGAAGAAGTTTTTTATGTCCTCATAAAAAATGGCTACCAACACCACCACCAAGATCGCCAAAAGAGATAATAAAACTGCCTTTCTATTATCGTTCATCTTATTACGCCTCATTCATTTAATCTTAACCCATAAAAAATGACTTGAGAAGTGTCTATCCACAGCAGCCCCCCCCGCAGGAGAATCCAGCGAAGCCAGCGAACACCTAGCTATCCAGCTGACGGGCCACCGGCGAGCCTCACTACTAGCTATCTAACTGACGGGGGCTCACTGTGGTCTGAAGATGGATGACATTCCCCGAGACGCCGATCGCCTTGGCGCTCACGCCAACGGCAATCGTAATACGCGATTGAAGACGGTCATCACTAAGATTTCCCAGGAGGGCAAACTTCAAGTACTCAATCTTGGCATTACCTCCGGTGATCTTGGAAAATTTTGTGCCGTTGCTGTTGGTCACACCCTTTTCGATTGTGCCAGTGCCGTCAGTTGCCAAACGATAATTAACCCGCTCGCCTTTGGCATTATTAAAAACTAGCTCGTTGGGGAGACAGTCGGTTATGTTTGGCAGGCAAAAGTTGGAACCGGTCCTAATCTCTCTCGCCATCTGCTCCAAAGCCAGCGATACATTGGAGTCGGCGGCGAGAAGTGCCGAGATCTGGCGCTGGGTGCGCAAAGCGTTAATAAAACCGCCGGTGGCGATACTCGCCACAACGGAAAAAATTCCAATTGCCACCAGAAGATCAACGAGTGTGAATCCCATTAGAAGTCGCGCCCGCGTGCAAGCGCGCCCCGGAGGGGCCGTGGGGCGGGCTACTTCTAACGGGATGAACCCGCTTTGGGCTGTGAAACGTAGGGGCGAGCCGAAAAGCCGCAGGCGCTGGAACCAAGATTTTTTGTTACGTGTTTCGAGTTTCATGTTTCATGATCACGGCCTCCAATTGAAAAAATGGTCCTCGACGTTGAGGCTAGACTGGGCCATGCCCGTACTCCAAGTAACAATAGAATTAACGCGCATCTCGTCAGCACCAATCATGGTAATCCTCAAGTGGCGAGTAAAGTTCGTTTGCGAACCAGCGCCGCTGTAGCTGTAGAATTTAGTCGTCGTCGGATCAAAAAATAGATTGCGCCCGAGATTAGCCGACAAGTAAGGAGATGTGCAAACTGGCGATGGCGGCACAGAACTCAGGTAGTCTGCTTCGTAATTACCAGTGAGAAGACCGCAGTTCCATGGCTGTGACTGAATAATGTTCGTGTCTATTAAATTTTTGACAATCTCTATGCCTTCGGACGCCAGATATGTTCCGATGTAATTATTGGACACCGTGCGCGCCAGGCCCAAAGAACGATTCAAGAGCGCGAGCATTCCCAAAAGACCCACAACAAGAATATTCGCGGCAATAATGGCCTCGACCGACATCTGGCCGCGCCGCCGCGAAGATTTTTCCCCCGAGAATTGTTTCTCGTTATTGGTCACAGGTTCATTAGTCATTTTCAGAACTCCACTTGGCCCGCAGGACTTACCGTAACATCAGCATGGGTGCTGCCATCAAGAGTTTTTAAATGGACGCTGGAGCTTATGGGCGGATCGGTAACTGCTCCGCTAATATTATTGCTGATAAAGATTCGGGGTTCCGGCGGAGTAAAAAGCACGGAGTATAAAGTGTCAGCCGCCGAGGTGTCGAAAACAATGTCTCGGTTCAAAACTTCAGTTTGCACAATCGGAAATTTAGAAGCTGGGTCTATTGTGGCAATGTTGCAGCCAGGTGGGGGGGGCATCGGATTATAACCAAACAAAGTGTAGGTGCGAGTCGTATAGTCAATGTCAAAGCCGTAGCCGCAAGAAGGAGGGGTAGGATCGTTATAGGTTGCAAGCGTCAAGGCCTTGGCCCGAAGAATTACCTCGCCAATCTTCTGTGTTTCCACATAGAGAGCAATCTGCCTTTGGCTAATCTTGCTGTAAACGATGGCCAAAGAGGAAATCACGGCGCTAATAGTTACGACAACCAAAAGTTCGATAAGGGAAAAACCGCGTCGACTCCGAGACTTTGAGCGTAGAATACGAAACATCTTATAAATTATACTCTTTTGGATTGAACCTAACTTGGCGAGGGACAGCGAGACTCAAAAACCGTGACTTCTTAAAAGTTGAGGAGTTTAAAATAAGAACCAACGAGGGTCTCTCCGAAGAAAAAGACCAAGGCCGAGGCCGCGGCCAAAAATGGTCCGAAGGGTATGGAGCTCTTAAGATTTTTGCGCCGCAGGGCGACGCCGCCGAGTCCAAAAATTGAACCGATGATAAAACTTAGCCCCAAGACGAGGATTATATCCGGCCAACCGAATATGAGTCCCAGAGGAATCGCTAATTTCAAATCGCCCATTCCCATCCCCCGCCCCCGCGTCGCAAAAATAATAAGGGCGAAAAGCGCGGCGGCGACTGCGGCCGCTAAAAAATGATTTAGCCAAATACCCATGCTGGTCCTTAATCCAAAAATTAGAGAATAACCTCCTAAAAAAGACCCCGTGGTCGGCCCGAAATAATTGCGGCCCAGAGCGATAATGGAAATCCCCAAAAGACCCAAAAAAAGATTGGCCTCGTCCGGGATAATAGAGAGACGGAGGTCAATGAAAAAGACGACGAGAAGAGAAAGAAAAACCAGAACCCACAGTGCCGAGAGTGCTACGAGTTCGAAAGGAGAAAGCGCAAAGTAGAAAGTTTTGATTTGCGGAGGAACAAAAAAGAAAATCAGGCCGCCCAATATTTCAACAATCGGGTATTGTAAGCTCAAACGAGTCCGACAGGTTCGACAGCGGCCACGCTGAATTATGAAACTCACAATCGGTATCAGTTCAGCAGGACTTAGCGTTTTGCGGCAGTGAGGGCAGTGCGAACGTCCAAGCAGCGATTTGCCCAGTAAAAATTTCCGAGTGTCGTGGCGAAGAATGACGACGTTCAAAAAACTGCCGATGGCCGCACCAAAGACAAAAAGGAAAAAAGTTGTCACTATATTATTCTAACAAAACATAAAGCCGGCGAATTTCCGCCGGCTTTCTCACTGTGCCATTAAAGTTTTCGACACTAGAACTGGATGCAATAAACCGGGCTAGCGCAGTTAACACCGTTTACCATGCCGTGAACACTCTGATTTAATACAGGGTTAGAAACATTTTCTAGTGTGGCGCCCAGAACATACCCCGTGCCGCCGGCAGCGGCTCCGTAGAAATAGTGTACCCCACCAGTCGGATCGTCTGGAACATTGACAATACCAATGACGCTGTCCTTAAGCGAGCTCGTAAGAGCTGCCCAATCATTAACAGCAATGCCCACGTAGGCAACGCATGTCGCTCCCGCCTGAACAGTACCAGGATAATAACCACACTTATTAAAGTAGAGCTCCAGGCCGTTCTGCACCTGCCGCAGATCGGAGATTCTCCTCGCGTCGCGGCCGATTCTTTGCGTCGGACCTAGTCCCACCAAAACAACTGACGCGAGAATGGAGATAATGGCAACCACGACCAGAATTTCGATCAAAGTAAAACCGCCCTTATGGGGTTTAGTCCCAACGCCCGTAACTCCGTTTATTTTTTTAACCATTTTAACCAATTTTAATCATTTGATAATTTTAGCCTTAACCTTGACCTTTTTCTGGCTTATTCTCTAAAGCCACCATACATTTTCATTATAACATATCTTGCCACTGGTAAGCTGGGGGCGAATAAGCAGGAGGTTACCTGCCGATGCCTGAGGTAAGGGTGTAGAGCGGCACAAGTATGGCGGCAAAGAGGAAAGCCACCATAATGCCTATGCCGATCATCAAAATCGGCTGAATCAATTCAACCACGTTGTTGATTATTGCATCCGCCTCGCGGCTGTAAAAACCAGCCAAACGAGTGAAACCCTGCTCGATTTTTCCTGTTGTCTCACCAACCGAAATCAACTGGCTCACAAGTGGCGGAAAATACTCCGGATATTTATCAAGGCTTTTTGACAATAATCCTCCTTGACGGACATCGTCGGCGATTTCATGCACCACATCTTTATAAAGTACGTTGCCGACCATGTGTCCGATGACTTCCAGGGCCTGCGCTATCGGTATGCCGCCATGAATCAGGAGGGCCGCGGCATTTGAAAACCTCACTAAGGTAACCGGCAAATATATTTTATTGATTATCGGCACTTTAATCTTGATTTCATCAATGAGAGCCTGACCTTCGGCCGTGCCGGAATAATTCAAACCAATGAGGCCAAAAAAGATAAAGGTAACCAGCATGACGGGCCACCACCTGCCAAAAAAAGCTCCGGAACCTAACAAAATTCTCGTGTAGAGCGGTAACTGCACGCCTGATTGCTCTAGCACCGGCCCGATCTGCGGAAAAACAAAAGTCACCATGATAAATCCGACAGCGAAGAATAAGGCGATAACTATGCTCGGATAAATCAGGGCCGAAGAGGCCTTGCTCATAAGTATCCCTTCTTTTTCGGCATAATCAGCTAAAAATCCTGCAACCTCGTTTAAATTTCCAGTAATTTCTGCAGCGCGCACCATTTCAACGAAAAAGGATGGAAAGACCGCTCCTTGGCGTTCCATGGCTTGAGAAAAAGACAAGCCGGCGTCAATATCTTCGGCAACCTGGAAAACCGCCTCTTTGAGCACTGGATTTTTTGTCTGTTCGCGAAGCGTCTTTAGCGCTGTGTTCAGGGGAAGGCGCGCCTCAAGGAGAGTCGCAAGCTGACGCGTGAAAATCATCATGTCTTTGCGCCTAACCCCCCCGAAGTAACGGGCTAGAGTCTCAAAAAAGCTTCGACTCTCTGCTGATTCTATGCTTAGGATAAAAAGATCGTGGCCAGCTAGGACGTTCGTCGCCGACTCGCGACTGCCGGCTTCCACAAAACCGACCTGGAACTCTCCTTCTTTGGTTTTTGCTTTGTATTTGAATTTCATGCCGTTAGAAGCAGATCGCGATCAATGCGATTCTGCACAACTATTTTATTACAACTACTACCATATTGAGTAACATTATTTTTCATTGAGCATGGCGATCGCGCCTGCCGGCGGGCATGGTTTTTAACGGGATTCATGCCCCTTACGTGCGTTCCAAAAGTATCCTCAACTCAGCCGGATTCAAGGAATACAACTCGGCGTTCTCCAGTGAAACCTCTTTGTTTTTTACAAGATGAGCAAGCGAGCGATTCAAGGTCACCATCCCTTCTTGGAGACTTGTCTCGATCACGAGATCAATTTGATAAGTTTTTCGCTCGCGAATTAAGTTCCTGATAGCGGGATTCACAAGCATAATTTCCATGGCCGGCACGCGGCCGCCGGAAACCCTGGGGAGTAACCGCTCCGAGGTGATGGCCACGAGCGTTGCCGCAAGCTGGGAAGTCACCTGGCCCTGTTGAGCAGATGGGAAAGAATCAATAATGCGGTCGATGGTCTGGGAGGCGGAGTTCGTGTGCAGCGTGGAAAAAACCAAGTGCCCCGTCTCCGCCGCTGTCATAGCCGTGGCAATGGAAACGGCGTCGCGCATCTCGCCAACCATAATCACATCGGGGTCTTGACGTAAAATTGTGCGCAGGCCCGAGTGAAAAGTTGGCGTGTCAGTTCCCACTTCACGCTGAGAGACAATACATCTATCCTGAGTAAATAGATATTCAATCGGATCCTCGATTGTAATAATGTGGTCCGAGCGAGTGTGATTGATTTCATCCGTGATCGCCGCGAGCGTTGTTGACTTGCCGTGACCGGCTGGACCTACGGCCAAAATAAACCCCTGCGAAAGTTTCGTGAAGTCGTGGAGAATCGGCGGCAAGTTAAGCTCGTCAATGGTTTTGATACGAGAAGGAATGGCCCGAAGCGCCGCAGCTAAATATCCCCTCTGAAAATAAACATTGGCCCGAAAACGTGCCTTGTCTTCAAAGCTATAGGCAAAATCAAGCTGTCTTTCCCGGAGAAATCGCTCCTTTTGCTCGGGACTCAAGAGGCCATAAATTAATCCTTCGGCCACCTCGGGCGTAATAATTGGTTCTTTTTGCAACGGGACAAGTATGCCGTCGATCCGGAGCGTCGGCCGGCGCCCTACGGCCAAATGAAGATCTGAGGCGTTCTGCTTGGCCGTTGTCACAAGAAGGTCCCTTAACTTTTCCTTGTAGTCGTCCATGATAATAAGTTTAGAATGTAAGTACTAAAGTGTAAAACTTACTTGTTCCTCGCCCAGCCAGCAAGACAGGCAAAACACCCCCTGATGGTAAACATAAACTCTAGGTTGACCTTCGAAACTCCACCCCCATTTTCTTCTTTTTCCCCAATCTGATTCGCCCATAAGATAATTCGGTTTTTTGACCTCTTGTTTTTAAATTTATTCTATATGTCTTCCGTCTCCCTTAGCACCTCTTCGATAGAAACCTTTCCGCTCAGTGCCTTTAAAACTCCATCTTGCCGCAAAGTTAGCATCCCCTGGTTCTTCGCTTCCTTTAAAATCCTCTGGAGGGTCAGGCCGGTACTCACAACTTCTTCGAGTGCTGGCGTCATCTGGAAAGCTTCAAAAAGCGCGAGGCGACCGACTATTCCTTTGCCCTTACATTTGGCGCAGCCGAGGGCGTGATAAATTTTGTAGGGTTCCTTGTATTTTGACTGGATCTCCTCTGGCAACTCCGCGAGGGCTTTCTTGACGAGCTTCGCTACGTTGGGCGCTGCTTCCTCGGCCGCCTTGCAGTCCTCACAAAGCAAACCGACCAGTCTCTGCGAGATCATCAAGTTCAGAGAAACCGGTAAAAGAAATGGTTCGACCTTCATATCAATAAGCCGAGGCATGACGCCCACCGAGTTATTGGTGTGCAATGTCGAGAGCACCACGTGTCCGGTCAAGGCCGCCTGTACTGCCAAGTTGGCAGTTTCACTGTCTCGAATCTCCCCGACCATGATAATATCCGGATCCTGTCTTAATATCTGCCGGAGGCCCGAGGCGAAATCGTAGCCGATCTCCGGCCAGACCTGAGACTGATTCACGCCGGACACAAAATATTCCACCGGATCCTCAAGGCTCACGATATTAACTCCCTCTTTGTTAAGTCTTTGGAGCATGGCATAAATTGTCGTAGTCTTCCCCGACCCCGTCGGCCCAGTAACCAAAATCATGCCGAAGGGTTTTTCGAGACCGGTCGTAACTAACTCGCGGTTTTTATAAACCAAGCCAAGGCCTTCAAAATCCTTAAGACCAGTTGATGGATCCAAAACCCTAATTGCCACTTTTTCTCCAAGCGGGGTTGGAAAGGTTGATACCCGAAAGTCTATATCTTTGTCAAAAACCCTAGTTCGAAAACGGCCGTCCTGAGGAATCCTCGTTTCGTCAATCTTGAGACTGGCGATAACTTTAACGCGCGAAACCACTGGCTGAGACAGTTCCGAGGGCAAGGCCGCCACTTCCCGGAGATCCCCGTCAACCCTAAGCCTCACTCGCAAATAATCCCGTTGCGGTTCGATGTGAATATCGGAGGCGCGACTGGCAACCGCCTCTCTGAAAGTGTTAGCCACGATCTTGATGACAGGCGCATCTTCGCCGGACTTTGCTTCCTCGAGTTTCACGAGCCTCTCGCTTTGGCCAGATTTTAAATTGAGTGACTGCACCGCTCTTTCAATTTCAGAACGAAACGGGGAGTACTTTCGTAAAACTTCCTGCCAGTCGCCGTAAGAAACCAAGTAAACCCCTAGGTTCAGGTGTTCCCGCCTTGCCAAAAATTTAAGGGCGTCTTGGGCCTTGGCATCGTCTGGATTAACCATGCCGATAACGAGTAAATTATCTTTCTTAGAAATCGGTATCGTCTGATATGTTCTTGCGGTTTCTTCTGGAATGGTCTCAAACAAACTTGTGTCCAGTGTCTCGGCGTCAATCTTCTTATAGGGAACTTTGAGTATAGAGCTCTTAATTTCTGCAACCTTGCGATCGTCAACTAAGCGCTCCGAAGAAATAAGAACCTCTGCTCCACGGCCAGAAAGCAGCGATTCGCGTCGCAGTTTATTGACGGCTGTCTCATCCAATAACTTGGACTTTTGAATTGCCTTTAGAAGTTCGTCGTCAGACATACGAATATACTTAAATTATAACACAGGCATCAAAGAAGCATCGCAAATTGGAAATAAGTTTTTGAGTTCTCTTGACCATACGCAGAAACTTTCGGTTTTGAGGAAGCTATCGGAGCTCCGACGGGCTTGGTCCGAGTACATAACTCTTTATGTGCTCGATCGTCGGAGCGAGATACAGCCACGAACCGTTCGCTGGAAGCGATTCGACAGCGGTTCCTCGAAACCAAAAGTTGAAGCGGCTTAGGGAGTAATAAACGGATTCGGCCTGCCGGCATTGCCGGGCTCGGGCGGCGTTATTTGTGGTTTTAAAAGCTTAGAAATTTGATCGACTACCGCGTCGGGATTTACGTTAATGTGAGCGAGTGGTTCAATATTTTTGAAATTCGTTGGCACAATGATCTCCACCGATGATGGCGCCTTGAAAAAGATGTAGTAGGACGCTACCACAATTACCACAAGGATAACGAACCAGGTCATTACGCCTGCAATACTGGACTTATTTTGTTCTTCTTCTATAACAATAGCCATTGGTTTTAAAATTTTCAGTTAAACAACTTTCAATTTACAAACTGTTTTTGAAAGTTGGGTTTGAGGATCGGGGATTATTCATCGGTTCTGATAATATGCCGTAACGACCACATCATAATTATATAGGTCTTGCGGTCCTTTGCCGGAGGTGCCAGCGGGTTGAATGGTAATGTTCTTCAAATCAAAAATTCTTATATTGTTTTCCAGTTTAAATAGGAAAGCTTTTAGCGCTTCATAGGTGCCGGTTAGTTTGAGCTGGAAATTGACGCTGCCTACCGGCTTCTGAAGAGCAAAGCTTGTGGCTGCCGAGATACCGCTACCGCCTGTCCTCGGAGGAGGCGCCACGGAAGCGAGAGAAATAGAAACTGATCCGAAAATCAAGCCGTTGTTTTGTTGAGCCAAGCCGTAAAGCTGTGATATCGCCCCAGCCAAATCCTCTTGTGGCGGGAGAGCAAGAGAAACAGCCCGCTGAACTTCGCCCTGCCCCTGATAGGCGCTAAGCAAATTTTTAACTTGCTTAATGGTTGCTCTCTCGTTATCAAGGAAAGAGCGCAGACTTAACTGTTTGGCCTTAATATCCTGGGCGTCATCGTAAGCCGGCTGAACAAATTCAAAAAAGACAATTAGCGAACCGACTAGAAAGGCCAAGCCGAGAATAAGACTTATGAACCTTTTGGTAGTTTGTTTCATCCCGTTAGAAGCAGGTCGCGGTCGGCGACTGCCTGTAATTACGTGGTTTATTTAAAATTTTTTTCATAACGACAATATAATTTATACAATGCGACCGCGGCTTCTAACGGGATTCATATCCTTTGTTGGTTGATGATTAATCATTACTGTGGCGGCGATATGCCAGACCGATAAAAATATCCCGGCTCAAAAAAGAGCGACAGATCAAACTGCCAGAGACCGACACTCAAAGCAATGCTGGCGACGCTAACCCTCTTAATCTCGTGGCGGGACTGAAAAATCGCGAGTTGCTGGTTGATGTCGTCTATGGTCTTTCCAACGCCCCCCAGGGTCAGTTGATTGGAGACAATATTAAGATTGAATCTGTTGAAATAAACGTTGGCCTGCGTATTTTTTTCAAGCCAACCGAAGAATGGAGACGAATATATGTGGGTGGCCAAAAGAGACTGCAAGTTGGCAACCTGAGAATAAAAACTGACTATTTTTGCCTGTTCTTCCTCTGGAACCTCTTGGCTAAGCTTTTGCTTTTCGTCCTCAATTTTTTTGAGATCGGCGTTTAAATACGCCTTGTAGCCAAAAGTAATACCGAAATAAATGAGGAGGCTCAATAAAAGAATTGTGCTAGAAAACATTAAAAGCCGGCCGGACCAGCCTGGGGTCTTGGGTGGTTCGCGTCCGAGTTGTTCAAGAACTGTTTGAGGAAGAGGCATGACTAATTAACTCTCAATTTATAAAAACATTAATCTTTATACTATTTGAAAATTTTTTATTTTATATGAATTCCTTTAGAGTCAGCCCCAGGGCCACGCTCATCAAAGGATTAAGTTCTGGGACTAACGGCTCCATGGCTGACTGGTATTCGAATTTGGAAAATGGGGAGGCCTTAACAACTGGTACACCGAGTTCCCTAGCCACATATTTCTCAATACCTAAAAGATTGGCGCCACCTCCCGAGAGTATCGCCCGTTCAATTTTGGGGGCTTCCGGAAACTGGCTACTATACTTATACAAAGCTTTCCTTACCTCATTAATTATAGCATCCAAAAATGGCAACATTATTGTGGATAACTCGTAGTTTGGGCCCGTAGCCACAATGCCTCTTTCCCTTTTGAGCTCTTCCGCTCTTAGGGGATTAATGCCCAAACTGGTGGCCAAAACCTGGGTGAGAGATGATCCGGCAAAGTCACTCTGCGCATTGAACTTCAACCCCCCTTTTTCCAAGAAAACGACATTCGTTGAACGGCTGCCGATGTCGATCACAATTGTTGGCGTCGGGTCAACTCCTCCGAAAACGCGCGCCAAGCTTAGGCTTTCCAGTTCCAACGATCGCAAATTCAACCCCGCCAGCTTAAACATCCTTTGGTATTTTTTTATCTGCTCCTGTGGCACGGAAATGAGAAGTATACGATTATGCTGAAATCCCTTGTCATCTTTAAACTCTCCAACCTTCATCCAATCAATAGCCACCTCCGATATCGGTAGAGGAATATACTGCTTGGCCTGAAAAACCATGGCCTTCTCCAGATCTCCGGGGCTCATATCCGGGAAATCGAGTGTAGTCGTAAAAGCCAGGAAAGGCGGCAGGGAGGCTAGGGCGTCGGTCGTTCGCGGCTTCATCTCGCGAACGACGACCTTCAAAAGCTCCACAGCCTCCTTTTCAAAAAGTTTTAAGGTGCTGGTCTGGAGCGCCTGATTGGCGCGCGCCAAGTAACCGCTCGATTCCAAGAATCCGTAATTCACAACCTCGGGCAGTTGTTTGCCCATCTTCACTTCCGCAATTTTTATGGATGTGGTGCCAATGTCCACTCCCAGATAGGAAGGGAAAACGCTCTGCTTAAAAAATTTAAAAATGCTTGCCATCCCGTTAGAGATAGGAAACGCTCCCGTTTCGCCGTTGCCCTGCCTGCGCAGGCAGGTTTAGCGAGACGAGTGCGTTTCCGTGGATGCAATATTTGACCTTTGGTTGAAGCACGAGCATAGTTCTAAGATTAAGCTTGATTTGTGGTTGGGTCATCTCTAACGGGACCGTTTACCATCAATTATAGCAGTATTTAACGATGTTGCTCAAAACGCTCGTGAACATCCTTTTCCCGCCACTATGTCTCACCTGCAAAAAACACATTCAAGGTGACGATGTTATTTGCCGGAACTGCTACGGCAAGATATCTCTAAATCAAACTCTCTTCTGCGGCAAGTGCGGGGCGAGACTGGCCAATCAAAAAAGAATCTGTCATCTGGATTTCCCTTATCTTTTGGGCGCCGCCGGAAGCTATGGCGACGAGACCTTAAAAAGTTTAATCCACAGCCTGAAATTTAGGTATATAAAGTCGGCGGCCCGTCCACTTGGCGAAATTCTAATCTGCTACACAGAGACGCTCAATTTACCCCTCGAAAAATTTTCGGTTATTCCCGTTCCACTCTCAGAAAGGCGTCTACGCGAGCGCGGCTTCAATCAGGCGGAGCTCATCGCCAAAACTTTTGCCGGACGCTTCGGGTTGCCTTTAATAACCAGCGCGCTTCGGAGAAGCAAACACGCGAAGCCGCAGAGCGAAACGAAAAACTTGTCGGAGCGACAGAGAAACGTGCTGGGTTGTTTTCTTGCGAGCCGGTCAGACCCGCTTCGCCGGAGCGCAAGCGATGCGAGAGCAGTCGCAGGCAAAAACATTCTACTTATAGATGATGTCACCACCTCCGGCGCCACACTCTTCGAGGCGGCAACTGCGCTCAAGAACGCGGGCGCAAGAAAAATAATAGCGCTTGTTGCGGCAAAAACGTGACTACTTATCCACAAACAGATTCTTTGCTGCATTTAGGATCGTACTGTAGAATTTATCTAGCCCTTTATTAAGGGCAGGGAGGTAACAGCAATGAAACGATTGAGTTTCGCTTCGTTTGCAGTAGTACTACTGCTTGTTCTGGCGTCTCCGGATCTTAACGCCGGCGCGGTCAGAGCTGCGGCCACGGGCACAAAGGCAAGTGCCACTTTCGCTGCTACGAGAGTGGCAGCGGGCACCCGCGCTTTTGCTGGCCAGTTCGGTTCACACCTGCGGCTTGACGGCCAAGGCAAACCGATTGTCAACCCGCGCACCCGGAAGCGCGAAGTGGACAACGGCAGTCTCGGATTCCCCTTCCGCAGACTCGTCGGTCAGTTCGGCCGGACACGACTCTACGATCCCGGAAGCGGGGAACCAGTACTTTTTGCCTCCGGTCGGCAAATGTACGACAACGGCTCAACCCGCGTGGTTCTTCGTTCTGTGGCCAAGGGAACATGGTTCACGGCCAAGAAGACCAGGCAGGGAACCTGGGCCGCGGCCAAGGGAATCTGGGCGGCAGCCTGGTGAGCTCTTTCCGGCAACGGCCATCCGTTGCCGCTCGACAGCCCTCGTCGCGTTACGAGCGAGGGCTGTTTTCTTTTTCAAAAACTCTGACATGCGCCTCGCTAATCACGGCAACGGGTACTGACAATTTTCGACCGGGTCCCAGCTCCGAGAAGGCTGGGACTTTTATATTCAGGATCTATTTCAAAAAATTCACTCCGATGCTAAACTACAGTTGATGGCCAATTTCGAAATCAAGTGGCAGGCGCCGGAGTTTGAGTACCATCATAAGGATGTTTCCTGGTATTGGATCTCGATTATCATTGCGGTTGTCATCTTGGCCCTTGCGGTTTGGCAAAAAAATTTTCTTTTCGGATTTTTTGTTATTCTGGCGGAAATTTTAGTTCTCACCTGGGCCAACCGCGAACCGGCGCTCGTGCATTTCACGATCACCGAGAAGGGGCTCTCTCTGGGCGACCACAAATTCTATGCCCTCGCAGATATCGAGAGCTTTAGCATCGACGCACGCGAAGAACTGGAGTGGCCAAATTTATTTTTTGAGTTTCATCGTCGCTGGAGGCCGCTTCTCAAAATTAAAATTCCAAAAAGCCAGGCGGCCGAAATAGAGAAAAGGCTGAAAACAATTCTCCAACAAACAGAGCACGAGCAATCGCTTCTTGATACATTGGAAGAATTTATAGGATTTTAACGGAGCAAATTGCCCTCGTCGTTCAATGGATAGGACGCGAGATTGCGGATCTCGCAATAGGGGTTCGATTCCTCTCGAGGGCACAAAATATAATGAATCCCGTTAGAAGCCGCGATCGCTTTGCTAAATAACATAGCTTCAACCAATGTATATTCGTTGCCACAAAGTAATCTTGCAGGTTCGCGTTGATCGCGACCTGCTTCTAACGGGATGAAATTCTTTCTTTTTTTCTTTCTTGCCGCACTTCTCGTCATAGCCGCCGGGCTGCTTTTGTCTTTTACGTTATACAACACAGTAGGAATTCAGATTTTAAGTTCGTTCGTCAGCAAGATTGCCACAAGCTCACCTGCATCTACCAGTACAAGCAACGATCCCCCGTCACCAACACCACCCACCAACAAATGGGTGCCGCCGGGATTCAACGGCCCGACTAGCCAACCACACATCAATGGGCCAACAAATCCACCGCCGAATTACTAGAACCTCTGGACTTGAGAATATAAAACTTAGAATGTAGAATTTAGAAAACTCGCCGACGCGATTTCAGTGGGCCTGACCGCCGAAGTCCCGTCGAGGCGGGACGAAGGCGGGGTTAGTATAGTGGTAATACACCTCCTTGCCAAGGAGGAGCCGCGAGTTCGATTCTCGTACCCCGCTCAGCTAATTGGGTTTTTTCTTTGGTTTCTTTTCAAAGACATCTTTCGGCACTTTCAAACCAAGACTTTCAACAAAAGCCTTGTTGTCATGGGGGGTTCTAGCAATCTCACCACGCACGTAATCGCGGAAGCCAGTACGTGCGTAATTTTCGAACTCTTTTCTGTTACTGCCTTCAAACAAAGCCGCAGTTATTACCAACCTAAAAGAGCGCCACGTATCTATGGTGCCATCTTCTTTCATGTAGTTAAATTTAATTCCTGTGTCTGTCCTTTCTACAAATATGGCCGGATCTATATCGGCGATGAACTCCTGGGCAGCTTTGAATAATATATTCTCAAGCTCTGATCGATTTTCTTTTTTCCACCATGGCTCATACGATTCTGGACCATTAAGTTTCATAAGATCAGTTTAAGATTTTGATGCTGGTTGTGTCAATTTCCTTTAAAGCAAATTCATCGCGGTTCTGCAGATACGAAATTTTGACTAAACCATAATAAAATCCTACTATGATATCGGGGCATGTTAGCCCCTTTTTCGTTAAAGTAACCAATTACCTTACATATCGTTTCCTATGTTAGATGGCGAAGACAAATTAATAGAACGCGCCGTCGGGGGTAAGGCCTCGGCATTCGGTTCCCTCTATGATTATTACCAACCGAAAATCTATCGGTTTGTGCTAATCAAGGTGGGCCGGCGTGAGGATGCCGAGGATCTGACCCATCAGGTGTTCATGAGCGCCTGGGAAAATATCGGTGGCTACAAAGACCTGGGATTCCCCTTCTCGAGCTGGCTCTACCGCATTGCGAGAAACCAAGTGGTGGACTTCTGGAGAACGAAGCGGCCGGAAACTAATCTTGAGAAAATTGATCCGGAATATTTCGTAGCCCCCGCCACCGCGCAGTTTGACCTCTCACAGAAAATGGAAATGGAGGGGGTGCGCTTTGCAATCCAAAAACTGAAACCAGAGTACCAGGACGTGATCATCATGAGATTTGTGGACGATGTGCCGATCAAGGAAGTTGCCGTGACGATGGACAAAAGCGAGGGGGCTGTGAAACTCTTGCAGCACCGCGCCATCAAGGAATTAAAAAAAATATTGCAAAAAAATTCAGAAGTTTAAAAATATAAGATTATTTTTCATTCGGTTCGCTCGCCGCAAATAAAATATAGTTTTACTCGCGGTCTCGCTGCCAAATGTAGACAAGTAGACAACCAAATGTAGACAAGTAGATAAATGGACATTTTTAAAAGCCTACAAAATTTAAAAGCAATTGAACCAGAAAAAGATTTCACGATTAAATCGCGTAGTTTGATTTTGGGCGAAAATCGCGGGGTGGGCGTAATGCTTTGGGGAATAATTTTGAGAAATGTTGAATTAGGAGCGTCTATGGCTTTGGTTGGTCTTTTAATATTTATGATTTTAGGCGGTTTTTCGGCCTGGAACTTCTTTGCGCCCCTGCAGATAACCAATCTTGATCCTTCAAGTCTCAAGGCCGAAGCTCAAGCCATCGATATCCAGATACAGCTGACAAATTTAAATTATGCAGAAGGGACAGCGCTCACGACAAAAGTCAGCGAATCGACCGTTGCCCAGCCTTCTCCAAAAAAAGTTAAGGACCAGGCCCAATCGGGAGAAAAATCAACTCCTTCCGGCAACTCTTCGGCTCCGATATCGATAGACGAAGCCCTGCAAGAACTCTCCAATTAAATAAGCGGACAAATTCCTCCTAGGAACATCCGCGTACGCCACGAACAACTCTAGGCGCCACCTGGCGTAGGACTGGACTTGCGACCGCAGGCCGGATAAGATTAGCGAAAATGACCCGAAAGAAAACTATCACGTTGGGATTGTTTATCGCGTTGCTTAGCGCGCTAAGCGGCAGAGTTTTCGCCGTCGAAGATGCCGGCTGCAATCTAAGTCGGGGAAAACTGGACGAACTAAAATCGATTCAAGAAAACCCCGATCTCGATTACGCCCAAAAAACGGCGATTGAACTTAGAACAAGGAAGGCTCTTCTTGAAGAAATAGTCGACTGCTCGATCAAAGAAGCTGTCGCCACAGAAAATAATCTGGCGAAAACAGACATAAACGACTCCGAGGTAAGAACGCTACGGTCGCAATTTATTAGCCGGCTCGATGATGCCGCGAATTACTATGAACTGCAAAAATCTAAAATTGGGGATTTGGGCCTGCAGGGCAGTAGAAATTTTGCGCGAGACTTAAAAGACTGGCGCGACGGCAATTATAAACCGGCAACAAAGCTCGCCTCAAATTTCATCATCTGGTCTCAAAACCAAGGGCTTATGCAATCGGCAAAAAATCGTCTTGATCAAATCGCAAGTGCCGTCAACATTTTGAAGCTTGTCTATGACGAAAAAATTCAAAATCTCTGGAGAAGCGCCAACGAAAGTTTTAATAAGGCGCGCGAGGCCAATCTTGAGGCGAAACTTAATTTGCGAGCGTCTTTACCGGATGAGGCGTTGAATTCGCTAAAGACATCGCTTTCGGCACTTTCGCAGACTTATAGTAATCTCTCTGATTTGTTTGCGAACATCAACTGGTCACTGAGACCCTAAGGGTATGGACGGAACGAAGTTAAACACCCCTCCGCTTGCAAGCGGAGGGGTGTTTAACTTCTTCGTTCGACAGACAGAGCCAGCCCTATCTATAAAAACCTCTCTACATTACTGCCTCCTTTAAAAGCTTCCCAGCTCGAAACTTGGGCTTTATGGAGGCCTTGATCTGAATCGACTCTCCAGTCTTGGGGTTACGCCCCATCCGTGCCGCGCGCTTGACGACTCGAAAAGTGCCGAAACCGGTTATAGCCACCTCTTCGCCACGACCCATGGTCTTAACGATCGTGTCGAAAACCGCATCAACCACGCGCTCCGCAGCCACCTTGGTTTCCAATCCGGCAGCCTTCATTACCCCCTCAACTAATCCAGGTTTTGTCATATTTTAATAGCTTTTGGCTTTTGGCTATTAGCTTCTGGTCGCTCTTGCCCGAAACCTAAAAGCTAAGCCTTAAGCTGTGTTTGATTCGACCTTTATAATTCCTTGTTTATATTATAACAAATTACACTCGGTCTTACTAGCAGAACCCGTTTCGCGCAGATAGCAGAGAAAAAGAACCGCGGCTTCAAAGACAGCACAGCAGAATATCTGGCCTAGTCAATACCAAGCTTCTCCAAGATCGGCTTGAACTCGCCATAGGAAGCACTTTCCTTGAAATTAAATTTTTTGCCGGCCTCGCCAAGATATTTTTTAGCAGCTCCCAGGTTCCCGGTAAAGTAATAAGCTACCCCCAATTTGATTTTGGTTTCGAGATCATCTGGACCAAGTTTGACGGCGGCTTCGTAAAGTGCGAGCGCTTCGTCCAGGTGGCCGGCGTCCGCAAAGTAACCCGCCACTGTGCGCGGTTCATAAAAATTTTTCCACCTCCTACCCATATCCATCGCGATTTTGATTTCCTTGTAACCTCTGTCGTAGTCACCGAGAGCAAAGGAAACCAAGCCGTAATAAAAATGCGCATCGGGAACTTGCGGATCCAAATCCAGGGCTTTCTTCAAAATCTCAATTGCCGATGCATAATCTTTTTTGATGGCCTTGGTTTTGGCCAGAGAAAAATAAACCTCTTGGCGATCGGGGCTTAACTCCAAAGCAATTTTCGCTTCGCGCTCGGCGGAATCAAGAAATCGCTGCGGGTCAATATCGGAGACCTGGTTATACATATCAACAAGGGCGTAGTGGTTATAGGCGTCGCGGGGATGGTCTTTGGCAACCCCCTCCATTTCTTTTATTGCAAACAACGCATCTTCTTTTGGAATAACGCCTGGATTGTAAAAATAGGTCTGGGAAATCACCGCGGAAAAATCGCGCACGAAGTTCCAGCGATAGGGACTTGGGAACGAAAGCGAGGTCTTGAAGTCCTCAATCCCTTTTTTAACCCGGTCGTGGGAAATGTTAACAAAACCGAAAAATTCGTAATAGGAAGCTTGTGCTGTCGGCAGATTAATCTCGTAGGCGGCCACAAGAGCAAGAATTACGCCGAAAGCTGCCGCGGCGCTGTTGATTTTTACCGCTCCGTACTTTTCAGCCGGTGGTGTTCCAGAAAAAACGGTCTCCTCCACGACATCCTTAGAGTAGCGACCGTCAACCAAGCCCATGAAAAGATAGAGCATCAGAGCCGGCCCCAGGGTGTCAAAGATAAACAGGCTTCTTATAAAGTATCCCGCAATCACTGCCGTCAAAATCTGTCCCAAAAGCTTGTCCTTAATTTTAAAAGCTTCAAAAATAAAGAGACCGAGGAGGGCCAGATGCGCCAGGGCAAGCAATGCGCCGCCGGAGACCAGGTCCTCGAGAAAAAAATTGTGCGGCTTATCAAACCTTGTTTCCAGATAATTCAACTCCAAGGTCCGCGGATCGTAGTACTTGTTGTAAACAACATTAAAATTGTCCCAGCCCCAACCCAAAACCGGCCGGTCCAAAAACCCGCGCCAAGCCGATTTCGCAGCCACGAAACGCGGCAAAAGCCCCTTACTCTCAAGGGAAATGTCGCGAAAACGGCTGAGACCAGGAACGCTTGACCAAAAAGCACTGCTCCTCGTGAACCAAAAGCCAGCCACAGCTCCGAGAACTAAAACCAATATACAAACGTAGAGCGTTCTTTTGCATAAAAATTCCCGCCTAAATTTCGGCGGCCGCCAGGCGAAAAAAACAAGCAAGAGGAACATTCCAGCCGCGACTCCCAAAATGTCGCCGCGTGTTTCCGAAAGAAAAAGAGCAGAAACGTTAAAAACCAAAGTTACGAATAAAAAGGCTGGCAAAATAACTTTTAGAAATTTGATCCTTGCCGCAGCAACCCCTCCCTCTGGCAAAGAATTTTTCTTGTAGGCATCCAGTATGAGATAAATCCCGAGAAAAATATTAAAAAGCAAATAGCCGGCGAGAAACGTTGGATTGCCGAAAGTTGCTCCCGGCCGCGCGCCAATCGGTTCCTCTAAAAGTAAATTTTTGATGTCAATCTGCAGTCCCGCAAGGACGTCAACGATCAAAGCCGTCCCGAGAGAAGCGTAAAAAATCTTCTTCCACGGAAGCTCGTCGTAGAGGGACGAAAGGATAAGAAAAAAGGCAGAGAGATGCAGAATCGTGAAAACCCCGAATGCTCGCTCATAGGTTGACCAAAAACTCCGCGCGAGATCAACGCCAATGGCGGCGCTAAGGGCAAGCGCTAAAACAAACGCCGTAAGCCCAAGCGCTAAAGGGGTTTTCTTCGGCCGGAAGCGTTTGTCAAAAGCAATGAGCAAAAGCCAGAGGAAAAATAAAATCTCCACTGCGGCTTGGAAGAAAAGCGTTTTAGAGAGAATGTAGGGATACACACTTTGGCTTAAATAAAAAAGCGGTGTGCCAATAACGATCACGAAAACCAAAAATTTGATAGCCAGTAAAAGGTGTTTGGAAGTCATAGCTTTAAGCGTAGGGGTAAATCTTCTAAATTATTTTACCCGCTTTGAATTCCGGCTGGAATGGGCTGAACCGTGGCTTCACAAGGAATAAAGTCCCAACACCCATGCCCAAAACAACCCAGGTGTGCCGCAGAAGAAAACCATCGTTGAAGAAAATGCCGACGAGAATCGTGGGCACTGCCAAGATCCAGGCCAAGTGCAAGTCGCGAATTTCCAAAATGCTTGTTTTTTGCAAAAAACGCCAGGCCTCAAAAACGAACAAGCCGATCATAGCCGTGAAGGCAAAGACTGCTCCGATCCCGCCATACAACATTATCTCCAGAAAGGAATTGGATGGAGAATTAGAAATTACTGGCAGGCCGTTCACAACAACAGGAATTAGAGGGGCATGGTTCGTGGAATTGATGAGTCCCGCCCCTAATAAATTTTTAAACTGCGTGGTGGATATCACTATCTCCCAAACTTCGCTGCGGATCTGATCCTCCGTGGGATGGGCGACAAACAAAACGGCGCGTTCTCCAACCCACGACCTAATTTTGAGGCCGCTGTTCGGCAAGAGAAAAAAACCCGTGACGAAAGCGACAAGGAACGCGGTTGCTAGCAGCCGGAGTTTTTTCCAGGCGACTTTTTCCTTAAGCAATAAACCTCCCCACAACAATAATCCGAGCGCAAGGGAGAGCCAGGCCGCCCGTGATCCGCTCCAAAGAATGAAACTGGCGATGACGCAAAGCCAAGCGAGGACTAAACCCTTCAACCACCAAGATTTCGCCTCCAGATAGAAAGCGATGCCCAGCAAAAAGACGATCGCCATCCACATGCCGAAAACAATCGGGTTCAAAAGAAAACCCATGAGACGGCCGCCATGGAGGAAATGGTCATTAGGCCCCAGAAAAGCAGGCAGGGCCGTGACGGGGGAAATCAAAATGGCGATGCTCATATACGATATGAGGCGCGGGTAGCGGGCAATCAAAAAGGCCAGAATGAAAAATATGCCCCAGTTAAAAAGCAGGCGTGCGTAATTTATTAAGATGATTTTCTCCAGGGAGATGCCGCTAAACAAGCTGATTAATTGTCCTATCAAGATAAAAAAGAGAATCGTGGCGAAACTCCAAAGATAAAACCGCAGCTCGGCGAGGCGCTTGCGGAACAAAGCGCGGATATCGGCGTGGAGCATTACCACCCCTCCGAGGAGAATAAAAAGCGCATCGCCAATTTTCAGCGTGTCACAGCCCCAGCAGTTATTTCTAAAAGCAAGAAAAAAGGCGGCTCCGGCCGCTAGCCAAGTTATTCCCTGACCCACGTTAAATTTTTTAAATGCTGAGTTTAGCATGCCAAGAATCGACCCCAGAACAGAATAGAAAAATTGTAAATGATTGTCCTCGAAAAGTGAAATTGTTGCGACTGGCCAACCTCGCGGCCTTGATATTTTTGAGATGGGTTCTAGCAAAACGCAGAACCCCCGCCTAAGGCGGGGGTTCTGTTTATACGTTGCTGCAGTGTCTCAAGCGCTGCAAAACGATAGCGTTACGTACCTTGCGCGTAGGAAACGGCGTTGATCGGAATCGGTACAGTGCTGGACTGCAAGCTCAGCCCGCCAGTAGCGCCCTGGTTCGGCAACGCGTCTTGCCAGGTCACGTCAGTCGAGGCGCTGACAGTCGCAGCGAGTGTCTGGGAAACGCCGCTTGTGCCCGCCGCAGTTTGCGGAACCGTGGAGTTGATCCTGACCGTGAAGCTCTTGGATGAACCGCCAGAAAGCTGATAGTTCGCCAAGTCGTAGGTCAACTTCGTTGTCGAAGTCGTAACCGGGTTGTAAGTCACATTACCATTCGTATCGAAGATGGTAATCAATCCAGCGGCCGAGTTAAAGAAGTTCGAACCGGAGGGGGCGGAACCCGAGTAGGTAATCGCCACCGAACCGATCTGGACCGCGCCCGCAGCGTCAGCCGCGAAGTTTATGTAACCCAAGTCATCCACCGTCTGTTTTGAACGACCGGTGGCCGTACCGGCGGCCGTAGCCGTAACCAAAAGCCTGCTGCGCAAAATCGTGTGCGCGTTAGCGTTCGGGGACGACAAGGTAACGACCGAAGTGGCGTTGGAAGTGCTGCCTAAGGCAACTACCACCAAGGCATTTGTAGCCAATGCTGTGTCAGACGAGTTTGTAATCTTGAAGACGTGAGTCGTGTTGTCCGTGGCGCCGGATGAGGCGTAGGACGAAACATCGCCTTTCAAGGTCAGCGAGACTGAGTTCGCTTGAGGCACCACTACTGGCGTTGCAAAGTTGAACGTGTAGTAGTAACCAGGACCGGACGATGAGTTGTTGGTCGAAGTGACAATGGAAGTGATGGCGGAACCAGCGGTACCAAGCAAAGTGCCTGCGCTGTTGTACAAGCTAACACTACCAAAGCCCGACTTTGTGGTAGAAGCGGCTACCGTGTCGAAAACGTTAAGATTGGTGATCTTGACGTCTTCAACGTTGGAGGTCTCGGTGAACCGGAAGATGGCCATATTGTTCACGGTTGCGCTCTGGAATGAACCCATAACGAGCTGCGCAGTCGCCGGTGATCCAGAGTCAAGCGAAACCGTAATGCTGGACTGACCAGCGAAGGTGATGTTTTGGCCGTTCGTTGAAGTACAGCTGATGGCCGTTAAGGATACCGCTCCTGAAGCCGAGCAACCGCTCAAAACCGTAGCCGGCGAGGCGTTGCCTGAGGCGGACGAAAGCGCGTCCGCGAAGACTTCAACGTAAGTCGTGCCTCCGATCGGAACCGTGAACGGCGATCCGGAGAACGAATATGTCGTTCCCGAAGCCACTGTTCCTTGGGTGCTGCCGAACTGCGCGGAACCAACCTTAACCAGCAAGTTAGACCAGCTGCCGCCGTTGGCTGTTATGCTGAGACTGGAAACAGTCACCCCTTCTGCCGTAGAAGCCGTAAAGGCGTAGGAACCGATCTTTTTGCCAGTCGTGTTCGCGGGAACGTTTTGAGTGCCAATGGCGCTGTTCCTGGCAACCGTTAAGTTGCTGGAAGCCAAACTGAGGGCGCTGCCGTTAGCCCCGGCACTGGAGGCCGTCTGGCTTGACGTTAACCCCTGTAAGTTGCTGGTATTGCCGACTAAACGTCCCACAACCGTGCTGAAAGTTGTGCCTGTGCCGCTTACAGCAGACTGAACGTCAGCCTTGAGCGAAAAGACGCGAGTCGTGTTCGCCGGAACAATGTAGTTGATCGGCGAAGCGCTGTTGCCGTAGCAGTTCACATAAGTCAAGGTCGTGGTGGAGCTGAAAGTGGAGTTGAAAGCCGTGTCGGTACAAGTTACGCTCGTTGAAAGAGTGTTGATCGTTGTGCCTACTTGGCCTCCCGCGTCGTCAGTCAAAGCCAAGTTCTTGAAGAGTGTGTCAATTGTTCCTGACGCGCCAGTAAGGTTCAAACCAACGCCGAGCCACTTGATCTTTACGGCTTCACCAGCCGCATAGACCGTAAACTTGGCAAGCGTGATTCCCGACTGCCCAGCCGCGACGTTGCCGGTTGGCGTGCTTGCCGCCTGTGAAACCGTTATGGTCCCGGCTACGATGGTCACCTGTGTGCCAACATTAGCAGCCGCCAAAACCGGGACGTTGTACTGCGAATCCAGAGCGTAGACATCGTAAGAGTTAAGAATCTCTAACTGGAAGTTATAGCTCGGAGATCCCATAATGTCTGCGTAAATCTGGACGTTGTTTGAACCGGTGTTAAAGACGCCGGGGTTGGCCGAAACGTCAATGAACGCTTCGCGATTGGCGCCCACGGAAGCCAATGTTTGGCCGACCTGGGTGCCGTTAATCAAGAGTTTTACGTTCTTGAGGTCCGTCATCGTGGCCGAGCCAATAGACTGGAACTTAATCGACGAAAGGTTGACTTTGCTGTTCCCAACAGTGAAGTTCCAAGCGCCGACAAGCGCGTTGGTCGTGCCCGCCGTAACGTTCGTCCCGATTGAGGACGAAGTAATTGTGAGCGTCGCTAAACTTGGATTGGTAACAGTCGTCACCGTGAAGATGTTGCCCGCAATCGGGAATGATCCCGTTTCGTTGACCGCGGCGTTGGAGGCATCAAATGAAACGATGTCTGCCGCGGAGTTTAAGGAGAAGCTCACGGTGTTTCCGGCGTTAAGACCCGCTGCCGGATCAATCTGCAAACCAAAAGTTCGAGACTGGCCAGCCCCTACCGTTAAGCTCAACCCTGCGAAGTTAACGAATCCACCGGAGATCGAATTGTACTGAGAAAGGACCCTACCTCCCTCTGTAATATAAGCGCCGGCAATCGAGCTGTCCGAGAGGACGCCGACTTTGCGGAACTTAATTGATGAGATGGTAACCGGTCCCGCGACTCCAGCCGTAAACGTCGCATTAAACACTTTGTTCCTGGAAGAACTCGGTATAAGCGAGCCAGACGCAGGATTGTCCGAGGCCAAAGCGACTGACATTCCTGAAGCCGGAGCGTTAGGCGCTGGTGTTCCGGGGGGTGAGCCCGGCGCTGGTGCTGGTGCTGGTGCTGGAGGTGGCGTAGCTGGACCAGCCATGGCGGCAAATGCCGCGCGGCTCTTAGGTCCAAAGTAGCCAGAAGCCGGAGAAATACCCGCAGCTATCTGCCAAGCAACCACTGCGGCTTTTGTTAGAGAACCGAAATAGCCCCTCGCTGCGGCTTTTAGATATCCTTTGCTGGCCAAGACATTCTGCAAAGCAGTGACTTCGTTTCCTTTGCTGCCCACGGTGAGGTTGTGGGTGAAGCTCATGGAAGACGTGCCATCTTTTGCGGCTAGCTGTGCTTGGAGCTGGTTAACCTGAGCCAGAAGCGCGGCTATTTGGGCCGCCAAGTCAGTTGATTGGGCATAAGCTGGAAGAAGCGTTCCGGAAAACGACACGATGGTCATTCCCGAAATCGCCAAAGAAACTAATTTAGTGCTGAATTTATTCATTTATTATTTTTTATTTCGACTTTCCCCACTTAAATTCTGTTATAAAAAACTTAAGAGGGTGAATTTATTTATCGACCTAATATAGAAATTTTTGGTCGTCGACCTTTTTTAGATTATCTCTGGAAGCCCCGCTTTCTAGCTTCGACCCTAGCATCATCGGTGAGGACGATGCGCAAGGAGCCAGGGAAAGCAAGGGTTTATTTCAAAAGTTAAAAATGTGTAACATTTGGCATTTGGTTCGCTCGGCAGCAAGAAAAACAAATTTTTCTTGCTGCCTCGCTGGCAAATACAAAAAAACTCGCTGTTCAAAGCGAGGCCGTTTAACTAAGACTTATGATCATTAACGATAACTCGTTATGGTCATTTGTCATTGTCGCTGCCAGGGGCAACTTGGTCCGGCCTCACTCCGAACCCATTTTAAATTGTAGCAAAGCCAGAGAAAGCCGACTGTGGATACCACAAAAACAAGGCTCTCCTGCTAAGCACTATTTATAACGGATTTCTTAACGGTAAGGTTACTGAGCACCCAAAAGATCCCAGTAATAGATTCATAGATAGGCACATCCGGGCATACTCTCACCAGCACCAGAAAACATGTTATGGACAAAAATAGCGGCAATTTTGCCGCTTTGCCGTATTCACTTATCTACAGATTGCTTAACTCCTCTTGTAATGCGTTGCCGGCCCACCATTGCCTATTCTCTCAATCAATCCCTGTTCAATCAGGTTTTGAATATCGTACCTTATTGTCCGCTCACTAGCATCCGGCAAGGTATCCTGTATATTTTTTAATCGGCAAGTGCTATTTTGCCTAATTATCTCAAGAATTGCCGATTTCCTCATTGCCGATTTAACCATGCCGTTGCCGTTACCATTGTTTTCGCCATTCGCATGAACATGAGATGATTCGTTCTGATTTTGGCCATGCGCCATCTCCTCTCCCCTCTTTTCCTGAACTACGGACTGTGACGTCCTATGATTTTCTGTTGGAACAGGGAGTTTAGAAAAAACATCGTCTAGATTTACCGTTGCCGCCACTTTTGCCGAATTTTTTAATTCGGCAATTGCCGAATTAAACTGTCTCAATTCATTGATAATGACTTGGACATTGTTTGAGTTTAAGATATTGACATCCACTCCCATTCTTAAGAGGTACTCTATTGTTCTTGACGCAAGACCTGCCGTCTCACAATTTTCATTCAGTGCCGACTCCAAAAGATCGAGCCCTCGCTCTTCTAAACGATCAGCAAAAGACGGGTGCTTCACTTGAGACGCCACTCGAAAAAGGGCGTAGCAAAGCTCGTAAGCTTTTTTGGAGACGAACTGACTAAAAACATCTTCGGTTCGGGGCATATTGGAAATTAGTATATTTGAGTGGCTGAGACATGTCAAGGATCACTCACCTTTTCATATAAAATAAATCCGCATGCGCCGGGCGCATGCGGAGAAATCTAACCTTCAAAAGGAACGGCTCGGTTACCCCCATAGGTAAATGGCGCAATCGCGGTCTGGGCCTTAAGAAATGCCTCAACATCGTTGGAACCGCTACTCAAGAACTCCAAGAGTAAACCCTCAAACTTCTGTCTAAGCATCGCCGACGTCTGCGGAGAAGCCACACTCCCCCTCACACCCCAAAAGCGAACCACGGGATTAATGGGATTGGTCACTTCTAGCTCCTTTCCTTGGAAACTGTCAATCGACGCCGCAATGGCAGCATCGTAGCTTTCCGCATTATACAAGATCTATGTTAAAAAATCAAGGGGTTAATCCCACCCATTAGAAACGGGTGGGATTAGTTCCCGGGAAGACACTTCAAAAACTCCTCTGTTTTTTTCAGTTTTTCGAGCGTGCCGCAGTCCAGACGCTTACCCTTAAACTCCCAACCCAAGACTTTGCCATGCAGTATTAGCTCAATCTGCAAAGCAACGGCTAGGGGTAAAGCATCGTCGGCAATAACGGGCAAGGTGTCGGCCACACTCTTTAAATTCCGCAAAATCGCCGGCGTTAAAATATACCCGCCGACAATCGTTAAGTTCGATGGAGCTTCTTTCGCCAGCGGTTTCTCCACAATTTTTGTAATCTGATAAACCCTTCCTTTAACACCAGTCTGCCTCGGACGTACAACCGATTTTACACCCACAACTCCAAAACGAGACACCAAACTCTTCGGCACTCGCTCTAAAAGCAAAATTGGTGAGCGGTAAGCCCTAAACAGTTCTATAAGCGAGGAGAGGACGGGGCGCTTGGCGATAATGACGTCGTCGCAAAAACGCACGGCGAACGGCTCATCGCCAATCAAGTCGTGGGCCTGAACAATGGCGTGACCATTGCCGCCCGGCGTAGCCTGCTCGCGAACGTGAAAACGCATCCTCGGAAACCTACTTCGGTTTTTGGCGAGGTAGCGCTCGAAGTCTCGGCGATGCGCGGGATTTACAATCAAAATGACGTCTTCAATGCCCGCCGCTTCTCCCTCCTCCAAAACGTACTCCACAAGAGGCCGGCCGCAGACTGGAATAAGGTTTTTCGGCGTGTTGCGCGTGAGGGGCAGAAGTCGCTTACCAATGCCCGCCACCGGCAAAACTAATTTAGTAACCCGAGTTTGCATGATTCCTCTTATATCATAATCCCCACGACGCCGACCCCAAAATCATTGTCAAGATACCCAGGGCAACAGTGAGGTTCGTAAGTATTCTTTGACGAGTGAGATTTCGGCCCAAATAATCGGAGGCAAGTTCCAATGCCATCATTGCCACGAGAAACAAGATAGCGGCTTGGTATAAAAAATTGGTCGGGAGAAAGAGCGCGACAAGAGAAGTTTGCCAGAGGAGAAGACAAACCAGACCAAGGATAACGTCGCGGCGTCCGGCAATTTCTTTTTCTCCTGAAGTTTCGTAAGAGAGGAATCCTCGCGATAAAAAAGAAAAAACGGCGGCCATGACTAAGCTGTAAAGCGGAGCCCGAAGACCGGCCCAGCTCACGAACTCTAAAAAGAATCTCACAAACATCAAAAACGAGAGGAGCAAAACTAAAACCTCATAAGCCGGCTTGCGGTTAATCAAAATGAGATCTTTAATGCCCAAAATCAAATAAAAAATAACGGCAAAAAAAACGGCCAGGGACAAAATCTGCGGCTCGACGGCCATAAGAAATATTAAAAGCAAGAATGGCAGGGCAAACGTGAGCGGACGAAAAAACGGATAAAAATAAAAGTAGGCCGCGACCAATAAAAAAGCCCAGAAGGGCGCGAGAAACCAAGCACAGGAAAAAACAGCGGCCCTAAGAACTAAAGACCAGTGAATTCGCCTTAAAATTAACCTTAACTTTGTCGCCATCTTTAAGTTCGCCGCGAATGATCTTGTCGGCTAATTTATCAAGGATAACCTTTTGCATCAGGCGCTTCAAGGGCCTGGCGCCAAACTCCGCGCTGAACCCTTCTTTGACAAGATATTCCCGCGCCGCGGGCCCAATATCAATTTTGATTTTCTTCAAAGCCAATCTCTTTTCGATTAAACAAATTTGAATGTCAACGATTTTACCGATATCCGCCGGGCGCAACGGATTGAAGATAACAATTTCGTCAATGCGGTTCAAAAATTCCGGGCGGAATTTTTCCTTGAGCGCTTCCGTAACTTTATCGCGGTACCCTTCCTGCTTTTCTTCTGCGGTGTTAGCACCAAATCCCAGCCGCGACATTCCCCGCAGATATTCGCTCCCAACATTCGAGGTCATAATGATAATCGCATTTTTGAAGTTGATAACCTTGCCCCTGCCGTCGGTAAGGCGGCCGTTATCCAAGATTTGCAGAAGCAGGTTGAAAACCTCCGTGTGGGCTTTTTCAATTTCGTCGAAAAGAATCAAGCTGTAAGGCCGGTGGCGAATGATTTCGGTGAGCTGTCCACCCTCTTCGTGACCGACGTAGCCAGGCGGCGAACCAATGAGCCGACTCGTGGCATGCCGTTCCATAAATTCCGACATATCAATCCTAATCAGGGCCTTCTCGTCGTTAAACATAAACTCGGCCAAGGCCTTGGCTAGCTCTGTTTTTCCCACGCCCGTGGGGCCCAAAAGCATAAATGATCCTAGGGGGCGATTTTCATCGGCAAGGCCGGCACGAGCCCGGCGGAGGGCATTGGCCATGGCGCTAATCGCTTCAACTTGCCCAACGACACGATTATGTAAAACATCTTCAATGCGCACAAGTTTTTCGCCTTCGGACTCCAACATGCGCCTCAGAGGAATCCCCGTCCAAACCGAAACGACCGCCGCCACGTCTTCTTTGTCAACGGCCTCTTTCAAAAAATGATCCTCGCCGGTTTTCTTTGCGCGCTTTTGGGAGCCAAAATTCTTCTTTTCAAAAATTACGAAGTCCTTTTCGGCCTGCGGCAGGGCGCCATAGACAATTTGCGCCACTTTCTCTAAATTGCCTTCCCGTTCAACAACTTCCGCCTCGCGCCGCAAGTTATCAATCTTCTGGCGAAGCTGGTGCAAGGTTTCAAATTTTATTTTCTCTGCATGCCAACGAGCGGAAAGTTCATCATTTTTTGTTTTAAATTTCTTTAGCTCCAGATCTATTTCGGCCAAACGCTCACTTTCTTTCTTGCCTTCTTTAAGCAGAGCTTGTTTTTCGATCTCCAAACGCGTTACCGAACGCCGGACGTCGTCAATCTCTTTTGGCAAACTTTCGGTTTCAAGACGTCTAGCCGCCGCCGCCTCGTCAATTAAGTCCACGGCCTTATCGGGCAAAAATCTGTCTGAGATGTAACGTGCCGAGAGATTCACCGCCTCAATTATCGCCTCGTCGCTGATCCGCAAGCCGTGATGAATTTCGTATTTTTCTTTAAGGCCGCGGAGAATGGAGATGGAATCTTCAATCGATGGCTCGTCAACCATGATCGGCTGGAATCTGCGTTCTAACGCCGGATCTTTTTCTATATATCTTTGATATTCCCGAATCGTTGTTGCGCCGACGGCGTGAAGTTCGCCGCGCGCGAGTGCTGGTTTGAGTAAATTCGAGGCGTCCACAGCGCCTTCGGCGGCGCCGGCACCGACAATCGTGTGAATTTCGTCTATGAAAAGAATAATCTGGCCGGCGGCATTCGTAATTTCTTTAACAAAGGCCTTGAGGCGGTCTTCAAACTCTCCGCGGAATTTCGTTCCGGCAATTAGCGACCCCAAATCCAGCATTAAAATCCGCTTGCCCTTCAGGGGCTCGGGAACATCGCCGCTCACAATCCGCTGGGCCAACCCTTCAACGATGGCGGTTTTGCCTACGCCCGGTTCGCCGATGAGACAGGGATTATTTTTCGTTCGGCGCGAGAGAACTTGCATCAAGCGCCGCAGCTCCTCTTCGCGGCCAATCACGGGATCGAGCTGGCCGGCCTTGGCTTTTTCCGTAATATCAATCGCATATTTTTCGAGAACCTGAAATTTGCTTTCGGGGGTTTCGTCCGTAATGCGGACGGAACCGCGAAGCTGGGCCAAAATCCGGAAAGCTGTCTCGCGGCGGACGCCGAACTGTTCCAAAATGCTTTTGGCGTTCGAGGGGGTGTCGAGAATTGCGAGCAAAAGATGTTCGCAAGAAACAAATTCATCTTTTTGCTGGGCGGCAACTTTGGCCGCTTGGTCCAAAACCTTCATCAACTCCTGTGAAAGATAAAGCTGGCCGACGGTTGATCCGCCAACGAGCCTAGGTACGCGGTCAAGCTCAAACTCAACTTGTTCGGTTAGCTTCTCGATGTTCGCGCCCGAACGGCTCAAAACCGGCACAACGAGTGACTGCTGATCTTCCAAAAGCGAGGCTAAAAGATGGAGGGCTTTAAGCTCGCCGTGGTTTTTCTTGGCCGCCAGTTCCTGCGCATTCTGCAGGGCCTCCTGGGCTTTAATTGTGAAACGATGAAAGTTGGGCATTTCTCTCTAAATTTCTAACTTCTAAACAAAACACTTCCTCTTTGATTTAATTATAGCATGTAGCCCACTTGAAATGATTACTTTATTAGAAGTACTCAGCTCAAGTGGATGGGGCTCGAACATCGAGCCCCAAGGTTGGTGGCCTAGTTTGCCCAGGCCTTACGGTTTTACCGCGGAAGAGATCGTGCCAAAGCTCGCCGAGCCCGCGACGCGGAAACCATCTCCGTACTCGTGAGTCGAAGTTCGTGGCGAAGCCCGCGGTGCCATATCAGCGGTATCGCCTGGCGGGTGCGGACACTTTCGGGATTTTCTGGGTCGTGTTCTGGCAACACGACACCAATACGAGATGCCAACGTATTCACGTTGACCTTTTCGTATCCCTTGTGGCCGCAAAGCGCATGATGAAGTGCGTCGAGCAGCTTAGCTTCCGCCGACCGTCCTTGATGCGTCCCGCCAACTCGGTGATCTCAGCCGCCAACTCGGCCATCCGTTCCCTGATCCGTTCGGACATAACAACTTCCTCCTGATCCAGAGCAAGTGCTCTGGTTATCCCGTTTTTTAACTGGTAGGTCTCCCAGTAGGCCACCGCAAATACAACTTACCGATGATCTGCTTAAATCATAGCAGATATTGGCAATGCTGTCAAGTGGTTTTATGATTGAGATGATGTCCGTAAAAGAACTAGCCAAATCAAACCCCCAGAGCCCGATCGGCAGGGCCTACGCCTTCGCCCTAAAAGCACACGCCAAACAAAAACGGGAAAACGGCGAGCCGTATTTTAATCACGTTTTGGCCACGGCAGAAATCCTGCAGAACTGGCGACTCGATGAATCAACAATCGCAGCCGGACTTCTCCACGACACCGTGGAAGACACCGGCGTACCACTAGAAAAAATCAAGGCAGATTTCGGCGAAGAGGTGGCGTTTCTCGTAAATGGCGTTACCAAGCTCGGCCGCATCAAGTACCGCGGCGCAAAAAATCGGTTGGAGAACATGCGCAAAATGGTTTTGGCTTTAAGCCAAGATCTGCGCGTCGTCTTCATCAAATTGGCAGACCGGCTCCACAATATGCAGACGCTCTCGGCCCTACCGCCTGTGAAGCAAAAAAGGATCGCCTTAGAAACCGAAGAAATTTACGCGCCGCTCGCCTACCGCCTGGGCATGCAGAACCTCGCCGGCGAACTTCACGATCTCGCTTTCCCCTATCTTCTGCCCAAAGAAGAACGTTGGCTAAATGAAATTGCGCTCGAGCACTATGAGTCGCGCAAAAAATATCTGGAGAAAATAAAGCCAATTCTCGAGGAGACACTTCGCAAAAATAGCATAAAACCGATCACGATAGATTTTCGCGCGAAGCGGCGTTCCAGTCTCTACCAAAAACTATTACGCCACGGCATGGATATGGAAAAAATTTATGATCTTGTGGCCATGCGCATCGTCCTCGAGACCATACCCGAGTGCTACGCGGTGCTTGGACTCATCCACGAGCAGTGGCCGCCCCTGCCTGGACGAATCAAAGACTACGTTGCCATGCCCAAACCAAACAGCTATCGAAGCTTGCACACCACCGTGATCGGACCCGAGAATAAAATCATCGAGATTCAGATTCGCACGAAGGCTATGCACGAAGAGAATGAATACGGCATTGCCGCCCACTGGCTCTATGAACAGAAAAGGAAAGGCGAAGATAAAATCTCTCCTAAAAAACTAACCGAGGAAATCCACTGGGTGCAACAGCTGAAAGATTGGCTTGAGAAATATCACTCAAAAGAAGAGAAACCGGAGGAATTTCTGCAAGCGATGAAAATTGATTTTTTCAAAGATCGGATCTTTGCCATCACGCCAAAGGGCGACGTGATTGACCTGCCGGCGGGTGCCACGCCTATTGACTTTGCTTATCACGTCCACAGCGAAGTCGGCAATTCCTGCGCGGGCGCAAAAGTGAACGGAGCGATCGTGCCCCTAAGCCATGTACTGCGCTCGGGCGACGTGGTAGAAATCCTCATACAAAAAAATAAAAAGCCCTCGGAGGATTGGCTGAAGTTCGTGAAAACGACGATGGCCCGCGATCACATCAAATCTGCCTTTCGCGAAAAAGGCGATTTCGTCAAACGCGCCAAGGCCCCAACAAAAACAGAGTTCAAAATTGTCGTGGAGGACAGAGTCGGGCTCATCAAAGACATCTCATCCGCCATTGCCCACTCCCATATTAATATCTTGAACTTCAACGCCCAACATCAATCCGGCAGCCGCTTCCCGACCGACAAAGTGGAAGTCGCGACGACCGATAAGCAAAAAATTGAGAAGTTGATCTTGAAACTGAAATCAATAAAAGGAGTGCGGCAGATAAGCTATAAATTAACGTAGGTTAAATTCCGAAAATTTTCTTCTTTAGTTTATAGGTGTTGCCGTGGTCTAGCAGCCCAAAGTACGAAGCAATTGTTTCTGGTGTTGGATGCTCGCTTATTCTCTTTACGGCGCGCAATTTCGTTGCCGTCCGAAGCACGCGATGGTCTGGAAAGTGCACCCAGCCAAGAAAGTCAACGCCGGAAGCCAAGGTTTTTATAAAAACTTTTTGTGGGTGCAAAGTAAGTCGCAATCGTTGTTTCAAAAAATTATCTATCAATGAAATTTGTGCCTCAAGCCAGCTGCGGTCTTCGGAGAAA
>OBEQ010418069.1_pt1 | contig 46521 bp, 47 predicted proteins | sample 1670901 | NCBI WGS metagenome assembly OBEQ01 (sample SAMEA104232315, study PRJEB22302) | groundwater metagenome | biome: forest; feature: aquifer; material: groundwater | place: USA | collected 2011-08-07 | depth 5.4 m
ATCACTTTCAGCTTTCTCAATTCTTGATTTGTCACCTCGATCACCTCTTCTTTTTCCATCACACACTCCTTTCGAGTGTGTGATTTTAGGTGACATTTCTACTTTGCAGAAAAGTGACATTATCATTTTGCGGTTACACCATTTCATAAGTCATTGTAAAGAAAATGTTTATGATAATTTACGCTAACGGAGGCCGCTTTGACAATAGGTAGAGAAAGTGCTAAGCTTAAAAAAGAATGGAACAACGATTAATTCAAACGCACTCGCAACAGCTTATTTTATCACCCCAACTAAGGCAATATCTTAAGCTGCTTCAGCTTCCCCTGCTCGATCTTCAGCTTTCTATTGAAGAGGAACTTGCCCAAAATCCAGTTTTGGAAGAAGAAGCAACCAATGCTGAAAAAGAAGCGGGAGATGAGCAGTTAGAAAATGATGCTGCGGTAAACGAACGCGAACTTGAATTCGACAAAACGTTAGATCAATTGGGTTCACTTGATGATGATATGCGCGAAACCCTTTACCATTCTTCAGATTTTTCAGGCGAATCTGTCATCGACGCCATTAAAAAACATGACTATCAGGAAAGCATCCTCACCAGTCAACCCACACTTGCAAATTATTTGGAATGGCAGCTCAATTTGCACAATTTAACAGAAGATGAAAAAAGAATTGCCGTTGAAATTATCGGAAATATCAATGATGACGGTTATTTTGTATCAACCATAGAAGAAATTGCAACTTCAACAAAAACACCTGCCGATCAGGTTGAAAAGATATTAAAAGTGATCCAAACGTTCGATCCACCGGGCGTCGGAGGACGAAATTTATCCGAGGTTCTTTTAATTGAACTCAAGCGAAATCAAAGCGGGACGCTCGCGCAAAAAATTGTCGAGCACCACCTGCCGCTTCTTCAACGCAAACAATTGGATTCGCTCGCAGCCGTACTTTCCACAACTCCGGAGCAAATTTCTCACGCTTGTCAAGTCATTTCCAGGCTTGAACCAAAACCAGGAAGAATTTTCTACCAGAATAAAACCATCTCTGTGGTTCCCGATATCATGATCAATCGTTCCGAGTCTGAAAAAGACGGCGAAACCGAATACGTAATCGAAATTAATCATGAAATCATTCCCGAGCTTCGGATTAATCAAAAGTACCGGAAAATGCTGAAACAAAAAAATATTGACGCAAAAACAAAAGCATTTCTACGGGAAAAAATTCAAGCTGCGCTTTTATTTGTAAGAGCACTGGCTGAGCGAAAATCTACTCTTCGCCAAATTGCGGACGAGCTCATTAAAATTCAAAAGGATTTTTTGGATCGCGGCTTTTCATATTTGAAACCTTTGCGCATGCGCGACATTGCGGAAAAACTGGGAATTCATGAGTCTACGATCAGCCGCGCGATTAACGGAAAATATGTAAGCTGCCCTCAAGGCACGATCCCGCTTAAGAATTTCTTCTCAAGCGGCATGGCGATGGACGACGGCGTAATGGAATCTCAAAAAAGCGTCATTGAGAAAGTGCGCCGCCTGATTGATTCGGAGAATAAAGAAAAACCTTACAGCGATGCGCACATCGCGTCTCTTCTGAAGACAGAAGGCGTCACCATTGCGCGACGGACAGTCACCAAATACCGCGAACTTCTTCGAGTCCTTCCAACTCATCTTCGGAAAGTCAAATAAAATTCAAGACAAAAGCCCACGGTCAGAATTGAACTGACGACCTACGCTTTACGAGAGCGTCGCTCTACCAACTGAGCTACATGGGCTTGAAAATGCTACACGAACAATCAGGATTTTCGGGTGGCCACTGCAGAAAGTGAATAAATAGTTTGGAGATAGTCGCGGATTCCGTCTTCGATTCGCCATTCCGCTTTGAAATTAATTTTTTGCGCCGCCAAATTGGGATCGGCTTCCGTATGATTCTGGTAAAATGAATACGGATTGTGAAAGTATTCGGGTTCAAGGTGAGTCCCTAAAACTTGATTGATGATTTCGATCAACCGGTTAAACGAAGTTGCCAACCCCGTTCCGACATTAAACACGCCATTTTTTCTTGCATCCCAAGCTCTTAGATTGGCAGACACGACGTCTTTTACATAAATATGATCCCGTTTCTGTTCTCCGGATTCAAAAATTCTGGGGCGTTTTCCGGCTCTCATTTGCTCTGCCAATTGATAAATCATGCTCGCGACCTTGCCTTTGTGCTTTTCTTTTGGCCCGAATACGTTGAAATAGCGAAGACCTGTGATCGGACTTTTAGACTCTCGAAAAGCAATTTCGGCAAGCCGGTCCATCTGAAGTTTTGAATAGCCATAAATATTGAGCGGACGCAAGGAGCCGGCTTCGCGCTGAGGCGAGGGCTCATTTCCATAAACACCCGCAGAAGACGCGTAAACCAAAGGAATTTGATTCTTCACCGCAAACGTTAGAAGTTTACGGAAAGCATCCGTGTTTTGATTCAGCATCCATTTTTGATCGGCGACGGTCGTATCCGTAATCGCCTGCTGATGAAAAATAACATCAAATTTTGGGAAGCGCTCCCAGTCCATTCCTGCGATATCTTCAGAAATGACATCTGCTTTAATATCCGCCAGATTTTCGAAATGGCCTGAAGAAAAATTATCAAGAAGAACGACGTCTGTTCCCCGCTCGATCAATGCTTGTGCAAGATTGGATCCGACAAAACCTGCGCCGCCTGTTACCAGTGCTTTCATAAACTCCTTTTCGCTCAAGAATTTTTAATTTTATATGGTTTTCTCTCAAAAATCAAGCCGCACGCCGTTTGCGCGCACCCTGCTGCAGATAATAAAAATAACCAATGATCGTTTTTCCATCCTTAATTTTTCCCGAACGAATCATCCGATCCAGCTGTTTTATGGTGACTATTTTAACTTTCAAAAATTCATCGTCATCCAGTTTGTTTTTGGTTGGAGTTAATTGGGTTGCCAAATAAAGATGCATCCGCTCAGTTGAAATTCCGGGCGCCGGGAAGAAATCGACTAATTTAACAAGCTTGCCGGCTTTGAAACCGGTTTCTTCGATGGTTTCTCGATAAGCGCAAACACGCGGTTTTTCTCTTGGTTCAAGGGTCCCAGCCGGAAATTCTAAAAGCCATCCATTCACAGCCACTCGATGCTGATATACCAATACCAATCGGCCATCACTCAAAACCGGAACCACCACGGCAGCGCCGCCATGCCGAATAAGTTCCCGCTGAATTATTTTCCCGCCCGGAGCGTGGAGCTGTAATTTTTCAAGATGAACCACTCTTCCGGAATAAATAACTTCACGCTGATACACGCTAAAATCTTTTTTCATTTGAAAGTCACCTGAACTTTATCTCCAACGTTAAGTTTGCATTTGGCTTGCGCCGAACCGTTTGGAATTGCGAATTCAAGCCAATCGGAACTATTCCAAACTGCCATTAATTCATTTTTCTTTCCCTGACTAAAATAGTCGCAAATTTTATTGAGCGTGATTGATTTTAATTTAACGCGAAGTTTCCTTTGTCGGGCTAAAATAAGATTTTTTGAAATATTCGAAATGGCATTTCCAAACCGGTCCATGTACATAATTTCACCGAGAATCGACTTCTTGCTTAATTGAGGAGCTGCTTGGGTCAGCATCTTGATTTCATAAATCAGCGGCCCTAACATTGAAAAAATGTCTTTTAAACTCAAATGCGCCGCAACCGGTGCAAAAATATCGCGGCCGTGAAACGTATGGCTCACTGGTTTTCTGAAATAACGATCATTTTCAATTTTCCGAATTTCATATTTCGTTTCATTCTCGACTGCACGGCTCAAAATTCCATTGTCAGGCCCTATCAAATAGCCGCGGCTTGTCCGAATGCACAGCGCGCGTCTTAAACTCCCGACTCCGGGATCAACCACGCCGACAAAAATGGTTCCTTTCGGAAAATGCGGATATACCTCCCGCAAAAGAAAGGCACCTTCATTGATATTTTGCGGCCTCACGGAATGCGAAATATCCACAATGTTTGCGTTTGGATTAATCGATAAGATCACTGCTTTGAGTGATGCGGCGTAATGATCCGTCAATCCAAAATCAGTTAAAAGCGCGATGATTGGTTTCTTCACGAGTCAATTCTAAGTTTCCAAATTCTTCAATTTTTTGAATCAATTCGGCCAGATTTAATTTCGTTTTGACAGAGATCGGAATCGCGTTTTGAAAATAATGCCGAATCCGTAAAAAAACAGAATCTTCTATGGCGTCAATTTTATTCAAAACAAGAATGGTTGGCTTATGGAGCGACTTTAATTGGTCGAGCAATTCATTCACCGCCCGAAACTGATCGTCTGCAAAAGGATTTGAAATATCCACCACGTGAATTAAGAAATCCGCTTCCGTCACTTCTTCCAAAGTTGCTTTGAAAGCTTCGATTAAATGATGCGGCAAATCCTTCAAAAAGCCAACGGTGTCCGTCAAAAGGATTTTCTGACAAGCGGGAGTCTCAAATAATCTGGTGGTGGGGTCAAGCGTTGCAAATAATTTATCTTCAACCACTGCGCTTGCTCCGGTCAACACATTTAAAAGGCTGCTTTTTCCTGCATTGGTATAGCCGACGATGGCTGCCAGCCTAAACGCTTTTCGTTTTCTCGATTGTCTCAAAAGCGCGCGGTGTCCGCTTACTTTCTTTAGTTCATTTTTAATTCGCGCAATTCGGTCTCTGATTTTTCGCCGATTCACTTCGAGTTTTTGTTCTCCGGGGCCTCTTGTTCCGATTCCACCGCCAAGCCGCGACAAAAGCACGCCCTGGCCTGATAGCCGCGGCAGCAAATAATTGAGCTGCGCAAGCTCCACCTGTAATCTTCCTTCTTTCGACTGCGCACGTTTTGCAAAGATATCTAAAATAAGCCCCGTCCGGTCAACCACGCGAACACCAAGCTCGTTTTCCAAATTACGGCTCTGAACTGCAGAAAGATCGACATTAAAAATAGCCAGATTTGCTTTTAAATTGAAGCTGAGCTGCCTTATTTCTTCTACTTTTCCGGAATGAATAAAATGCGAAGGAGCCGGACGCTCAATCATGGCTCGCACATCGGCTGTGACCGTTCCGCCGGCTGAACGGACGAGTTCTCTCATTTCATCTGCCCGCTCGCTTAGAAGGTACTTGGATTTCCGTTTTTGTCCGATCGTTACCAAAACTATTTTCTCTGCCATCGCTGAATCATCTTTTCCTTCGCCCTTGTGAAGTTCTCACCTTTTATATCAATCCATTCCATGCGCTTTTCTTTCCGAAACCAAATGAGCTGTTTTTTAGCTAAATGCCGTGTGCGCTTCTGCGTGATTTGTATCGCATCTTCAAGTGAAATCTGGTTTTTCAAAAACTGAAGTATTTCATAGTAACCGATTGCTTGACGCGCGGTCCGCGAAAGGCCGGCTTTCCGCAGCCGTTTTACTTCGCGGATAAAACCACGTTTGATCATTCGCCGAACACGTTCGTTAATCCGATTGTATAATTCGCTGCGGTCGCGGCGAATTCCAAATAGCTTCCACGAGTAACCTATTTCGTTTAGGCTCACCCGCGTTGCCCGCCAGTCGCTTGGTTTCACGCCAAATGCTTCATAAATTTCAAGCGCCCGCAAAATCCGCCGCTGGTCTCCCGGTAAAATTTCATCGGCCCGTTTCGGATCAATCTGCTTGAGTTTTTCATAATAAAATTCAAGTCCGTCCGTCCGGACAGCGCGCTCCAGTTCGCGCCTGATTCTGACGGTCTTGCCAGATTGCGGGGCAAGGCCGTCAATTAATGATTGCATATAAAGTCCTGATCCGCCGGCAACAATGGGTATTTTCTTCTTCCGATGAATTTTTTGAATCACTTCCAGTGCAAGATCTCGGTATTGCTTAACCGAAAACTGCTGTCTCGGGTTCACCACATCGTTTAAATAATGCTTAATTTTCCGTTGCTCCAATCGGCTAAGCTTTGCGGTGCCAATGTTCATCCCGCGATACACTTGCATGGCATCACAGGAGATAATTTCCCCATTTAAAGATTTTGCAAGTTGAATGGCGAGCTCTGACTTGCCGCTTCCGGTGGGGCCTGCTAGAAATAAAACTTTCGGATTCATCAACTGTTCACATTTTCTCGGGCTGCGAGACGCCAAGAATCCGAAGTCCGTTTCGGATGACAATCCGAACGCTGTCGGTGAGCAGCAATCTGGCGGCCGTCAATCGATCCTCTTCACCAATCACACGGCAGACTGCATAAAATTTATGAAAGAGAGCCGCCAATTCCCTGAGATATTCGACCACTCGATACGGCTCAAGTGATGAAGCGGCTTGTTTCAACGTTTCCGGATAATCCGCAAGCTTCTTTAACAATTCAATTTCTTCCGGTGCTTTCAATAACTCAATGTCTGCTTTTAAATCAATCGGGCGGTTTGCAGCCGCAAGAATGCTTGCCATGCGCGCATGAGCGTATTGCAAATAATAGACCGGGTTGTCCTGTGATTTTTCTTTTGCAAGCTCTAAATCAAAATCCAAGTGACTTTCCACTCGCCGCATCAAAAAGAAAAACCGTGCCGCATCCGCCCCAACTTCATCAATTAATTCACGCAATGTCACAAATTCGCCGGCACGCGTAGACATTCGGACTTGGACACCTTTTCGGTAAAGTGTTGTCAGCTGCACAATGAGAACATGAATTTGTTCACGGGAAAAGCCAAGTGCTTCGCAAGCTGCTTTCAGGCGCGCCACATATCCGTGATGATCAGGGCCCCAAAGATTAACGATCTTTTTGTAACCCCGGTTAAATTTTGACTCATGATAGGCAATGTCTGCCGTTAAATACGTGTATTCTCCGGTTTGTTTGCGCAACACTCGATCCTTGTCATCGCCCAAAACGCTTGAGCGAAACCAGAGAGCGCCTTCCGACTCAAATAAGTGATGGTTTTCCTCAAGTTTTTCGAGTGCCTGATTTACTTTTCCTTCACTGTGAAGCGAGGACTCTTCAAAATAAGTGTCAAAAATAACGCCGATATCCTTCAAATCTTTTTTCATCCCCGCTAAAATTGACTGAACCGCATATTGCCTGCATCCACTGACCGCTTCTTCTTCTTTTTTCTGAAGCAGTTTCTCACCTTCTTTGTTCGTTAATTCTTTTGCGAGTTCAATCAAATAAACACCCTGATACCCTTCCTTCGGAACGTCTGCTGCTCTGCCATTCAACGATTGATATCTTGCCCACAAACTTTCGCCAAGTAATCGAATTTGGCGGCCGGCGTCATTGAGGTAAAATTCCTTATGAACTTGATATCCGACTGTCCGCAAAATATTGGCAAGCGCATCGCCAATTGCCGCTTGTCTGCCGTGCGCAATGGTCAGCGGCCCTGTTGGATTAGCGCTGACAAATTCAATCACGACTTTTTCTTGATTGCCAAAATGAGATGCCCCGAATTTTTCATTTTGGGATTGAACTACGAGCAAAATATCCGCGCGGGACGTTTCCGTTAAAAATAGATTAATAAAACCAGGGCCTTCCACTTCCACTTTTCGAATGAGGGTTTGATAGCCAACCTCTTTTTTGCACTGGGTTTCAATCTCCAATTTGATGGCAGACGCAATTTCTCTCGGGTTCTTTTTATTTTGACGTGCGAGTTTCATCGCAAGATTCGTTGCAAGATCACCATGTGCTGAACTTTTCGGTGTTTCTAAAACCGGCAATTCTTCTGCGGGACTGATGCCCCATTGAGCGCAAACCACTCGGGCGGACTCAGCGATTAATAACTTTATTTTTTCACGGTTATCGTGCATGATGTTTTCGAGTCGTCGGAGCTCCCCACAAACGTTCCAGATTGTAAAATTGCCTTGTTTCGTAATGAAAGACATGGATGACGACGTCGCCATAATCTAGGACAACCCACCTTCCGTCCCTCAAGCCTTCCAAATGCCAGACGGCCTCATCATGATCATCTAAAATGTGAACGATGTGCTCTGCGATGGTCTTGACGTGACGGTCTGAAGTCCCATGAACAACCAAGAAATAGGACGCGACCGACGAAAGCTTTCGAAGATCAAGAACGACCGGATCAAGACCTTTTTTATCTTCGGCGGCTTTTTTAGCGGTTTGGACGATTTGCCTTGCTTTCAACCAAACATCCTTTCTTCAACTTCTCATGATTCAGCAATTTCTCTTTCCATCCTTCACCGCCGCTAAAACCGCCGAAAGAACCGTCGCTACGAATGATTCGATGACACGGGAAAAAAATGGGGATCGGATTCGAACCAAGCAGCTGCCCGATCGCTCTCGCTCCTTTTGGAATTCCGCATTGTTCCGCAAGCCACCGATAGGTCCGTACTTCTCCTTCTTTCACTTGACTCAGTTTTTTTAACATCAATTTCTGCATCTTGCTCAAACGCGAATCATCCACTCGGATTCCGCTTCTTTTAATAGCGCCCCAGCGAATATATTTTTTCAATTCTTTCGCGGAATTGGCAAAAACGGTTTGAATATTCTTAGGCATTTCTTGACTAATTTTGGGAGATCTCTTTCCCGGAAAAGAAATGGAGAGAAGTCCCTTTTTGGACGCTTTTAAATCAAAGGTTCCCCATGCGGTCGAAACGGGACGGGAAAACAATTCGCAGCTCTTTTTAACCATCAACTCAAGATCGAACGATGTAGGATGAAAACAATTTAAGTGATGTTTGCATAAACGCGATTATACCAAAATTTACTTTCGGAAGCGATTGGTGATTGGCATCCGCCGGCCAAACCAGGCTTTTTCCGTCACGCGGATCAAAGGCGGTGTCTGCCTTCGCTTATATTCATTGTGATCCACTTTCCGTATCGTATCCAAAACAACGTCTTCTGAAATCCCTTTTTTTGAAAGCCGCTGAATAATTTCTTTTTCGGTTATATTTTTTTCTATATACAACTCAAGAATCTGATCAAGCTTCTCATAAGGCGGAAGGCTGTCTGCGTCTTTTTGATTGGGCCTCAATTCAGCAGACGGCGCTTTTTCTAAAGTGGCTTTAGGAATCACGGGAGAAATGTGATTGCGATATTGGGAAATCCGATAAACATCTGTCTTATAAACATCCCCCAAAACCGCAAGCCCGCCGCACATGTCGCCATAAAGCGTGCAATAACCCATGGCGAGCTCTGACTTATTTCCGGTCGAGAGCAAGAGACAATTTTCGTCGTTCGAAATATACATCAGTTGAAGCGCCCGAAGCCGCGCCTGCAAATTTTCGTTGGCAAGCGATATTTCCGGAAAAGGTTTATTTGCTTTTGTTTTTCGCTCAGCCACTTGCTCTAGGAAATGATCGTAGGAATCTTTGATCGCTTGCTTTCGAAATTCGATTCCCAAGTTTTTGGCAAGCAGCTCGGAATCTTCGTAGCTTCCCGCGGACGAATATTTGCTCGGCATGGTAACACCCACCACCGATTTCGGCCCAAGTGCATCGGAGGCCAGCGTTGCCACGAGTGCCGAATCGATACCGCCGCTTAATCCGATCACCACTTTTTCAAAACGATTTTTTTGAACGTAATCACGAATTCCAAGAACGAGAGCGCGATACATATCGGCAACCACGTCAATCTTTGGAAGCGGGATGTGGCGGGTTGGTTTTTCCCCAATGGATATGTCAACGGAACTGAGCGATTCTTCAAAAGAATTGGCGCGATACACGATATTCCCATTCGGGTCAGCCACCAAACTTCGTCCGTCAAAGATAAGGTCATCTTGCCCGCCCATTTGATTCACATACACAAGCCAAAATTTATTTTCCTTGGCTCGCTTTCGGACAATCCCTTCACGGATCGCGGGAGCGTGCTGATGATACGGGGACGCTGAAATGTTAATTAAAATTTCCGCTCCTTTTTTTTTTAATAATCGGGCCGGCTTTTTCTGATATTGATCATCCCAGATATCCTCACAAATGCTTGCACCGATTTTAACGCCATTCATTGAAAACAAATGATACGAATCAGCTGGCTCGAAAAAGATTTGTTCAAGGAACACATCATAATTCGGTAAAAGCGTTTTGTTCTGGATCAGGACAACTTTTCCGCCGCGGATAACGGCAAGTGCATTCCTATTTTTCCCATTCTTTTTTACCCCATAATCAATAAAGCCCACGATCGACGCGATTTGAAAAGAGGCCGTTGCGTGACAAATATTTTTGATGACTTCCCAGCCCGCATCTACAAACGATTTTTTATTTGCCAAGTCCCAAACGGGGTATCCGCTCACGGAAAGTTCCGGAAACACGACAAGGTCAAGCTTTTTTTTCTCAGCTTCTGCGATAAAACCTACGATTTTCTTCTCGTTTGCCTTAAAATCCCCAACCGACGGGTTAATTTGGGCAAGCCCAACTTTGATTTTCTTCTTAGGGTTCATACTTTTATTTTATCAAATTTGGCTCAGATATGAAAGCTCTTATCCCGGCAGCCAAACAAAGAAATAATTATTTTTTATTGCAGAAGAGCGTAGTCTTGATAAAATACCGACTTCATTCAATCGATCACAAATTTTCACTGGGACTGTTCATGAAATTTAAGGGTAACATTTTGGTTCTGGGCTGCGGATCCGTCTCGCGCTGTACACTTCCTCTGCTTCTGAAACATCTTGATATGCCGGCCGAAAAAATCACTGTCATGGATTTTGTCGACAACCGTCACTGGATCAAAGAAATCCTTCAGCGCGGGGTGCGTTACGCACAAAAGCAAATCACCAAAAAAAATTATGCAAAATTGCTCCGCGAATATACCGGGCCGGGCGATCTGATTGTAGATCTTGCGTGGAACATCGATTGCTGCGCAATTCTCGACTGGTGCCACCAAAACCAAGTTTTGTATGTCAACACATCGGTTGAATTGTGGGATCCGTACGAAGGCGCGGCCGACAAACATCCAACGGAGCGGACCCTGTACGTTCGTCACATGGCCATTCGTGAAATGGTAAAAAAATGGAAGAATCAAAAGGGCAAAACGGCAGTCCTTGAACACGGCGCAAATCCGGGTCTTGTCTCGCATTTTACAAAACAGGCGCTCGTGGATATCACCCAAAAAATAATCAGCGCTAAACCGAAAGATTGCCGGAAAAACGCTTTAAAATCTGCTTTGAGTAAAAAAGATTTTCCAAAGCTCGCCGAACTCTCCGGTGTGAAAGTCATTCATATCAGCGAACGGGACAGTCAAATTTCAGATCGTCCCAAAGAAGTAAACGAATTTGTCAATACCTGGAGCATCGAAGGATTTCGGGAAGAAGGAATTGCCCCGGCTGAAATGGGCTGGGGAACGCACGAACGGCATCTGCCGCCCCTCGCCCATTTCCATTCTTATGGCCCCGGAAACCAAATTTGCCTGGCGCGGCCCGGAATTAAGACCTGGGTTAGGTCTTGGGTGCCCTCCGGTGAAATCATCGGAATGGTCGTTAGGCATGGTGAAGCATTTACCATTTCGGATCACTTGACTGTTTGGAAAAATCAAACTCCAATTTATCGCCCGACCGTTCATTATGCTTATTGTCCGTCGGATTCTGCGATCAATTCCCTTCTCGAACTTGAAATGCGTCAATTTGATTTGCAGCCCAAGCAAAGAATTCTGAACGATGAAATTACAAGCGGCCGCGACGAACTGGGCGTCCTTTTGATGGGGCATGATTTTAATGCTTGGTGGACCGGAAGTTTGCTCGACATTGAAGAAGCGCGAAAACTCGTTCCGCATCAAAACGCGACTACACTTCAAGTCGCCTGCTCGGTGGTTGCTTGTATCGAATGGATGATTCGAAATCCAGATCAAAGCGTTTGCGTCCCCGATGATCTGCCGCATGATGAAATTCTAAAAGTTGCAAAACCTTATCTAGGTCCGTTTGTATCAAAACCAACCGATTGGACGCCCATCAAAAATCGTGTTAATCTCTTCACAAATTACAATGGACATCCGCCGACAGACGAAGATGTGTGGCAATTTGTTACCTTTCTGATATCCTGAAATAAAAGATGACCCACCCAACAACGACCAAAAGAATAAGCGCCGGAACAGCGGGGATTGAAAAGCTTATCCGGACAGAACTTAAAAAACACAAAACGCCGTTCATGCTCATCCGAAAGAGCATTTTAAAGCGTCAATACCAGCTTTTCAAAAAGCACCTGCCGAATGTGGGGATTTATTTTGCCATCAAAGCGAATCCGCATCCCGACATCATCAAAACCTTCGTTGAGCTTGGCTCAAATTTTGATGTCGCAAGTGCGGCTGAGATGAATTCCGTTTTAGATTTAGGCGCTTCACCTGAACGGATCATATTCGCGAATCCCATCAAAGCGGTGGATGACATTCAAACAGCCCGAAAACGGCGCGTCAATTTCATGGTTTTTGACAATGAGCCCGAATTGTACAAGATCGCGAAACATTGCCCGGGCGCATCCGTTTTGCTTCGTATCAAAGTCGGAAACATCGGAAGTTTGGTTGAACTCTCACTTAAATTTGGAGCAGATCCGGATCAAGCCGTTTTTCTGATCAAAAAAGCAAAGCAACTCGGCCTAAGTCCGCTCGGCATTAGTTTTCACGTGGGTTCCCAATGCACCAATGCGGGAAATTACCTTCATGCGCTTGAAATTTCATCCGATATTTTTCAAGAATCAAAGAAAGAGGGAATTCCCCTCACGCTTCTCGATCTCGGCGGCGGATTCCCCATTCGCCACTTCGATCGTGATACGCATCCTCATTTTGAGACCATTGCACGTCAAATTCGTTCAGAGCGCCAATGTTTGTTTTCCAAAGAAGTAAAATTCATTGCGGAACCGGGACGATTTTTGGTGGGCCCGGCGGGTACGTTAGTTACAGAAGTGGTGGGGCGTACCTTTAGAAACAATAAAAACTATTATTATTTAAACGACGGGATTTACGGAGATTTTTCTGGAATCGTATTCGATCACTGCAAGTATGAGTTTAAAACTCTGCGGCGCGGGCAAAAATTTTTAAGTACACTCGCCGGGCCCACCTGTGATTCTTTTGATACCATTTCGATCAGCGAAGAGCTTCCGGAATTGGACGTAGCCAATGTGGTTTACGTAAAAAATATTGCCGCTTATTCTTCTGCTAGCGCAGGCTCACGATTTAACGGCTTTTCTCCCGCTAAAATCGTCATGGTCGATTAAATTATTTTTTTTTAATTCAAACTATTTTCTGATGCCGGGTTTAATTTGAATTCTGGTTTTGTGATCCTTTTGTTCGAGCACAACCAAGTCTGACTTAATTTCCACAAGGGTCATTCCGTTTACTTGATCACCCACCCGCCTTACTTCGCCATCTATTAACGCAAGCGGCGTTTTGGGATCGTAAATAATTCCTTCGATATTGATGGCGGGTTTTTCACTGTCTTTCGCCTGAGTGAAGGGATTGCGAACGATTGAACTGCTGTTTGAGCGGCTTTTCCGGGGCTCCCGCTTTAGATCAGGCACTTTTACGGAATCCTTCCCAAGCACTTGCTGATCAGAAGTCTTTTTTACAAACGCCACCGCAACGAGCGTCAGGTTGATTTCCGGTTTGTTTGTATTTTGACTCATTTCAAATTGACCCAGCCGGACGACGCCGTGGTCCAGCTCTCTCAACGCTGACAAAAAAGTAGCGACATTTTCATAGGTTCCGTGAAGCCGCATTTCAATCGGCACCTGATTAAACATGGATTCGATCGGATCGCTTGCAGTTCCACTTTGCGTCATGTCTTTTGGGGAAATCGTTTCAAATTCAATGCCCGCATTCTTGGCAATTTCAGAAATTTCATTAATCAAAAACGTAATCTCGTTGGCTGAGGGAAACCGGTCGAGTTCCTTCACCAATTGTTTTTCCAATTTTGCCCGGTCCAATTTCTCAAGATACCAAATTTCTGAACGGTAAAGTTTTAACTGATCCTGAACGGTATAAAATTCCTGCCGTGCCGCTTCAACCCGCTTTGCCATCATGATAAAAACAAACAAACACAGAATACCAACACTTCCGATAATCATGAGGGGAGAACGAATGATTTCCTGAAAACTTTTTTTTGTTTTCATGATTACTGCACCTCACAACGAATGGTAAAGACGGCTGTTTTTTGCTCGGGTTTTTTTTCGACCGATACCAAAGTCACTTTCTTGAAAATAGCCCCTTCGAGTGAAATAATGAAATTTGACAAAACGGTTTCACTGCTCGCGCTGTAAATATTTCCGCGCAAAATAAATGCGTGATCCATATAACTGACACTACTCAAAATGACGCCCCGCGGCGTGAAATGTGAAAGCTCTGAGAAAACTTCCCGCCAAAATGGTTCTCTTTCTAAAATGTGATTTGAAATCTGTTTCGATTGTTTAATTTGATTTTCAATTGCGTGAACTTTTTTTGCAAATTCAAATCCAGGCTCTAAATTAACCATTTGAGCGCGCACCAATGCGGTTTTATGCCGAATGGACTTCTCACGCCAAAAGAGGCCTCCGAATAGCGCAGCGATAATCCATAAAACCGTGAATGCAACTTTTGGGTACGAAAGTGTCCGCACCACTTTTTCAGCCGATCGTTCAAAATCTGCCAAGAGTGAAATTTCGGTGTCTTTGCGGTCCACCATCAAACTGATCAAGCGATAATACATCGGTAACTCTTCTGTCCTGCAGGATGGGTCTTTGACTGTCAAATCATCATCCAGGCGCAAAGGCTTCACTGGAATATCAAGCTCCTTTTCCAAAAATTCTGAAAAATCCATCAATCGGCTCCCGCCGCCCGTAATAAATACCCGCTCAATTCCTTCCCCGTGCTCCTGCGTGTAATAATCAAAAGACCGTTGAAGCTCTCCGATTAATTTCTCAAATTCAGGCCGGACAAGCGCGTACAATTTAGAAGCTTCGATCTTGCCCGCAACCATATTTTTATTTTGAGAATCAAGAATTCGCTCCCGGTACATGGCATGTTTCGCTTCCTCAAAACTGAGCGATACGCGCCCGCGCTCGCTCACCAATGATTGCGTTAACACCTGATTGATCAGCTGCTCACCGAAAGCAATTTTACGTACAAAACAAAGCCGGCCGCCTTCATATAAGTTGATTTCCGTCATCGTGTAGCCAATGTCCACCACCGCAACCAAATGACGCGCCGGAAGATCAAACGCCCGCGGGAATGTTGAAATGGTAAATGAAGAGTAAACGGGAATAAATGACGGAAAGCCGGCTTCAAACAAAACCCGCAAAAACCGATTTGCAAACCCATGCGGTGTTGCAATGACGAGCGCGGTATAACGCGGTTCATTTTCGGTACCGGGAATTTCAAAAAGCCGCTGATCAAGAACCGCTTCCTCCGGAGGAAAGGGCAGAATGTCCTGCATTTTCCATTTTAAAATTTCAGAAAGTTCCTTGTGCGGAATTTTAGGAAGAACAAATTTGCCGAAACAGGCGTGCGGACTATTCACCGACAAAAGGAGTGTTTGATCTTCCAATTTTTCTCCTTCAAGCAGTTTGAGAAGTGCCTCTTTCCATTTCTTCTCCTCTTCATTTTTATCGGATGGCGATTCAAACAAAACCGATTTTGCTTTTAACAATTGGTGGCGGTCTCTTGCCACGCTCATCTTGACTAGTTTCGCGCCGTTTTCCAAAAATTCAAGCGCCACAACATTTTTTTCATGTTCGGATTTTGAAATCAATTTTTTGAAGAAGGGTAAAATACGCCCGGCGAGTTGGTCGAGACTGTGTTTTAACTCTTGCAGAGGCTTTTTTTCATTCATAACACGATGCCATGGTTCTATTTAAACATTACCTGATCCGATTCCAACTTTGCAAATGATTTTGTGGTCTCGTTAGCCACTGGCACCGTTCGTGACAAAAATATCATCCCCGGCCGTTCCAGTTAATTGCGCATTGTCGTTAATCCCGGTAATTCCAGCTAAATCATTTGGCCCGTAAGAAAACGCCACGAAGTACTTTCCATTAGGACTTAGAAAGTAGCTGTATTCCGTATGAGCGGCTCGAAATGGATCGTAAAGAATCTGCCTAAGTGTTCTTGGGTTGTCATTCACGAGATCGTTATTTTGCCAATCGCTTCCCGATGGAAATACGCTCGCATGATTCAAGTAATAATTGTTAATTGCTTTCTGGATCGAACGCAAATCTCCGCGCGCGGTTTCTGACTTTATTTGGTCCGAAGAACCTCGCATTCGCACCAGGAAAACACCCAAAATCAATGACAAAAGAACAAGAACCACCACCATTTCTAAGACACTGAAACCCGATGAAGCTTTCATTAAATTTCTTGCCAAGAATTTGCTTTTCGCGAATATGACTGGACTGACGTAAAACCAGTTGTCACTGCTGCGGGTAAATAACTTGAATTAAATGTAAGATGCGCATTGTTCGCGATTCGGTTACTGGTATATCGATTCGCCACCACACTGCCATTAACAATTGCGTTGTTGGTTAAATTAACGATATCGGCATAAATAATTCCTGTAAACTGCGCGTTATCCTGAACCTGAATGTTGTCACCGCTTCCGGGCGCCAGCAAAGCCGATGTCACATTTGCACTCGTATTAACATTAATGGTTGTACGGCTAAAGTAAGTTCCACCCGGTGCAACAACAGCTGAATCGGTTATGGTTATCGACGTTTTTCCGATAAAATTCACGCTCTGCCCAACGCTCGCGGTATTTTTAATTGAAACCGCTTGACGGGCAACGATTGTTCCAGGGCCTGTGATCGTTGCGCTATTTTGAACCGTTACTGTATTGTAATAAAGAGTTTGTCCGGCCAAATTTAAATTGCTGCTTCCGGAAAGTGTCAAGTTGCTTCGCGGAGCGGAGTCTGCGGTTGTAATCGCGTTGTCATAAGAGGTGGTACTAAAACTTGGGTACGTTGGAATCGGATTTGGATTCCCAACGCCCGGCGTATAGGTCCCGCCGCCAATGATTTGATCTGCATACACAACACCGTTGATTACTTGCGAATTGTTAAAAACCCGAACCGTGTCAACTCCTGCTGTTGCGTTATAAAAAAGATCTCCCGAAACCACAACGGTTGCGGAATTGTTGTTCCCAATATCCAATGTTGCGGTGTTTGTATTACTGCCAAAAACAGCATAATTAAACGCGGTTGGAAATGCGTTGTTGATCAGTTCAATTTGCTTTACCGTCCGGCTTTTAGAATTAACCGTTCCGGTGGACGTGATCGTAATCTCACTACCGGCTCGTACAAGCGCCGCCGAATACGTCCCGCTCCCCAGACTGATATTTTGTATGGTCGTGTTATCGCTGCCAGGATCGCTTAAAACAATTTCATTATTTTTGATGCGCTTAATGGCATCCGCAATTCCGGCTTCCGCGAGCCAAAATGCTTTTACACCATTTGATTGGACCGAAGCCGCGCGGTAACCAGTGGATAATGCTGCGATAAGCGCAGCCACAATCGCAGACAGCGTCGCTACAATGATTAATGAAAGCAGTAACACAAAACCATGATTTTTCATTTTGGGTAATTTCTAAAGGTTTCTCGGCCTGACATATCCGCGGACATTTAATGTTTCGGTTGAACTTTGGCTCACCAAATTAACAATCGCATAATTGCCTGAGATTGTGATCGACGTATTACCGGACGGAGGTTTTAAATTGGTGATAATCAAATCTCCGCTCCCGTACGTAAATGTTCCGTTAATCCCGCCGGCAAGCGGGCCGGCGCGCCGGAGATCGTAACTCGCCTGATTGAAATTCGGAACCCAGCTGTCGGATGCGTTGTACAAATAATAAATGTAACTGTTATTGGTTCCGCTTTCGTTCAATGTGAATCTAAGCGAATGAGTGCCGGCCGGAACCGAAATTGCGTTTGCGTTTCGAACGTCGCGGACGATTCGTTCGACTGCAAAATTTAATTTTTCGTGAAGATCATTCCGGCGACCCAATTGATCCCAGCCGCGAAGCACCGCAATGTAAACCAGGAAAATCGCGCTCACCAAAATGAAAATAAGAGAGAGCGTAAATAAAACTTCCAAAAGTGTGATGCCTTTTTGACGGCTCACTTTACTTCTCGCTTTAAATTGAATCTCATGGGTTTACAAATTGTTAACCACATACGTGGTTAAGCTTATATTGTTTTCTCCGCCCGGAACCTGCCAATAAGTTGTGACGGCGACTTGTTTTAAATCTGCGTGAGGAGAAGTAACGGCAACTTGTTGATCAAAGCTGGTATAACCACTGACGGCGATACGGCTTTGACTGGCGACGGCGGAGAAAGCGGAATCTTTTATTTCTTCTAATTTCTCTTGTGAAAGCGAAAGCGCTAAAGAATAATTATTATCGACCTCCCCAAACCCGAAAACTCCTCGGTTAAAGGTTTCCATAATGGCAAAAACACCGACACCGACGAGGAGTAAAGCAATTAAGACTTCAAGAATGGTAAAGCCTGATTTGGAAGAATTGGAAGAAATAGATATCTGCTTGCGCGCAGAAATCAACACATCATTACCAGCAATTGAATGATTTACGGAAGCTGCCCATTCGTAACAAAAATGTCATCATCAGCTCCAGTTCCGGGTGTTAAGGTTCCGGTGGTTCCGATTCCGGTAATGGCAGCAGTCCGATTCGGCCCTATTGAAAAAATCACGTAATAACGGCTATTGCCGTCAATTTTATACTGATACTTAGTGCTTGCCGTAAACGGATCCACGAAATCACTGACGCGGCCAACGAGACGCGGTGTTGCACCTTCAAGTGCAGTTGCTAAATCGGTGACGGTGCCTAATGTTGCCGCAGGAAGTGTTGGCGATGTTTTAAGCAAATAAGATTCAAGTGCGGTTTGCAAAGTTCTTAATTCAGCAGCTGCTTTTGCTTTCCGGCCTTCGTCCGATACGCCAGCGAAACGCGGAATTGCAATTCCTGCAATAATCAAAATAAGTGTGATCACAACAAGGATTTCAAGCAATGTAAAACCGTGATTCATCCTGGAATTCTTATTTTGCTTACTGCTCAAACCATTCATCACCTGCCTCCTTTTGAAAAATACCTTATGAGAACCGCGAAATCAAATTACCCAACTTAAAAATTCGATCAGAAAATTTTCAAATACCTTTAATACCTTTTGATTAAGACTTCTTATAATATCGAACTTTCAACGGTGATTCTTGACTATTTCTTGGTGTAAGTCTACTTCGGACTAAAAATCTTGATCATGTCAAAAATGGGCAGAAGAATGGAAAGCATGATAAACCCAACCACTCCACCCATGAAAAGAATAAAAATGGGCTCAATCGTCGTGGTTAATTTTTTGAGGCTGCGCTTTACCAATTGATCATAAAATTGAGCAACCTTGTAGAGCATCTTGTCAAGGGTGCCGGAATTTTCACCCGTCGAAACCATTTGGATCACATCTTGAGGTAAAATCTTCTTACTCTCCAAAGATTCGGCAACTTGTCCGCCTGATCTCACATTTTCAATTGTAAATTCATACGTTTCCTCAAAAAGGCTGTTTTGCGTCAAGCTTTTTCCGACTTCAAGCGTTTTTAAAATAGGGACGCCGCTTGAAAGCATCAAAGCAACGCTTCGGCTCCACCGCGCAATCTCAATCCGCTTTGTCAGCAGTCCAATGATCGGGAATGTGATCCAAAATTTGTCCCACTGATGTTTGATGGATTTTATTTTGAGAAGATAACGAATTCCAATTACCAAGCCTATAAAAATACCGATTAAAACCGCAATGTTGTTTTTTACAAACATACTAAGACCATAAATCAAACGGGTCGGCAATGGCAGCGGAATACCGGATTTATCAAAGATAAGCGTAAATGCTGGAATCACCCAAACCATCATTAAAATCACGACGGCGACACTCGCGAGCATGAGCACCATCGGATAGGCCAGCGCGGAGCGAACTTCATGGTTTAATTCTGACTTGGCTTCATTTAATTCTGCAATGTGATGAAAAACCTGCCCCAAACTTCCGCTTGTTTCGCCCACCTCTACCATGCTCTGATACAAAATAGGAAAGACACTTTCGTGATGGTGCATGCATTCCGAAAAACTTTCGCCGTTTTCGATTCGTTTCACCAGATCAAGAGCCATGATTCTGAAACCGGAGTTTTCAATTTGGTTTTGAACGGTTCGAAGTGCGGTTAAGAGCGGCAAGCCTGCATCCAGCATATTTCCCAACTGAAGATAAAACATGGTCATATCATCTGGTGGAACTCTGGTGCGCCCCAAAAAAAGCATCCGATTAACGGTTGAATACACTTTTGCTCGGATACTGCTCGGCAAATAACCTTTCTCGACCAAGCGATCAGCGGCTGATTTCTCAGAAATGGCTTCGATCGTTCCGGACACTTTTTTGCCAGCTTTATCACGCGCTTTGTAAAGAAAGGTGGACAAGCGTTACTCCTGAGTTACCCGAAAAATTTCTTCCAGGGTTGTAATTCCTGATTTGATTTTATCAAAGCCATCCTGCTTGAGAGTAAGCATCCCATTTTGGATTGCTGACTTTTCAATTTCCTCACTCGAAGAACGTTTCATGACGAGCCGCCTGATGTCGTCGTTCGGTACTAGAATTTCAAAGAGTCCATTTCGGCCTCGGTATCCGGTTTTTTTGCAAGTAAGGCACCCTTTTCCGCGAGATAACTTTATTCCGGAATCTGCACGTTCGTTTTGCGTGCCTGTTTTTAAGAAATTCAGCTCAATATCGCTCGCCGGATAAGATTCCCGGCAATCTTTGCAGATGGTTCGAATCAGTCTTTGCGCCATAATTCCAACCACCGTTGACGAAACCAAAAATGGTTCAATTCCCATATCCAGAAGCCGGCTGACGGCAGAGGCCGCATTGTTTGTGTGAAGCGTTGAGAAAACCATGTGACCCGTCAATGCAGCTTGAATCGCAATCTCTGCCGTTTCTTTGTCCCGAATTTCACCCACCATAATGACGTCCGGATCTTGCCGCAAAATGGAACGTAAACCGGTTGCGAATGTCAAATTCACTTTTGGATTAACGGGAATTTGCCGGATCAGCGGAAGTTGGTATTCCACCGGATCTTCAATCGTCACAATGTTTCGCGTGGGACTGTTAATTTGGTGGAGCGCCGCATACAAGGTTGTTGTTTTTCCACTTCCCGTTGGGCCTGTAATCAGAAAAATACCGTAGGGTTTTGTAATCAGATTTTTAAAAATTGCCATCCGTTCATTTGACATTCCCAGTTTTTCAAACGGCAGATTTGCGTTTTGTGTGTTGAGAAGCCTCAATACAATATTTTCCCCATGAACCGTCGGCATGAGAGACACGCGCAGATCAACCGTCTGATTTTCAAATTCAAATCGGGTCCTGCCATCTTGCGGAATTCTATTTTCTGCAATATCCAAATTTGCCATCACTTTGATCCGCGAAACAATTCCTGCGTGTGCGGACTTTGGATACTGATCGATTTCGCGTAAAATGCCATCGATCCGGTACCGAACCAAAACTTTGTCTTTTTCCGGCTCGACATGAATGTCACTTGCGCCCTCATGGAACGCCTGTAAAAGCATCAAATTCACCAATTTAATAACGGGCGTTTCCTCAACCTGGAGTTCTCTTCGTTCTCTCTCGGCGCTTTCACGTTTGAGCGGCACATGGGGGTCTCCTTTCATCAATTCAACCATGTCACTCATTTCGCTCTTCAGGCCGTAGTTTTGTTCTATCGCACTTCTGATTTCTGATTCTGTCGCAAGCATTAAGTCAATGTCATAACCTGTTTTGAGCCGCAGTTGATCAATCACGGCTAAATTGAAAGGGTCGCTCATCGCGACCGTAAGCCTTTTCCCCACTTTCATTAAAGGAAATACACCAAACCGCCTGACCAAATCCTCCGGAATTTGTTTCAGCATTTCGGGTTTTACGATTTGATGCGTCACTTCCACTTGCGCGATTCCAAAATGAGAACTTAAAAATGAAACCCATTCTTTTTCGTGAACAAACCGAAACCGCCGTAAAACTTTCTGAAAGGACTCTCCGCTTTTTTGCATTTCCGATTCTACTTGTTTAAGCTGCTCGGGCGTAAGCAAGCCCTGCAGGATGAGGCTTTCCCCGAGCGATACGGTTGTTTTTTTCATAAGTTCATCAACTCTTTAATTTTTTTGAGGAATATTTGCGCTTCAAATGGCTTGGTTAAATACCCGTCTGCACCGCACTCCTCAATTCCCATTCGTTCATCCTCTTCGCTTGCCCGTGCGGTAAACAAAAGAATCGGTGTTTTTTGATAACGCGCGTCATGCTTGAGAGTCGCACAAACTTTATAGCCATCCATTTTAGGAAGCATCAAATCTAAAATAATTAAATCAAGTTTTCCCTCTTTTGCTTTGGCAAGCCCCTCTTCGCCGTCAAATGCCGTCAAGACTTCATAATCATTCGCTTCCAGCCTCGCTTGGACTGCCCGGACAAGTTCTTCTTCGTCATCTACCAGTAAAATCCGCTTTTTTTCCATTGCATCACCTTTCTACGATGTTACCACTTGAAATAGGACTTCATTCAAACGGCACTGCCTAAAATTTCTTTGATTCGTTTCGCCAAATCACTTCCGTTAATCGGTTTTATTAAAAAATCACAGGCACCTTCCAGCTCAAATGCTTCTTGGGTCATCATCGCTTTCCCGGTCATGATGATCACAGGGACTTTTTTCTCAAGCAGGGTGTTAATGGCTTTCAAGGTCGTGAGGCCATCCATTTTGGGCATCAAAACATCCATCACAATTAAATCGGGCGCCCCGCGCTGAATGACACGCAACGCTTCTTCACCGTTATGCGCAGCGCTAATGACAAAATCCCCTTCTGTTTCTAAACGAATCTTCAATGTTTGTACAAAATCTTTTTCATCATCGACAATTAAAATGTGTTTCATAAAATTCCTTATGTTTAGTATATTTTACCGCGCTTTTCCCGTTAAAATTATTTTAATTTTCAACAAATTATTTTGTTTTGCCAAGCATCGAAATTAAAGAATCTTCCCCGCTTTCGAGCCCGATCGGATAGGTTTTAATTGTAAACGACGCGGAAATTTTAAGTTTTTCAATTTCCGAACGTATTTTCTCTTCCAGTGTTTTTGCGGAGCCTCCGTCGGCTTCCAAAACAGCTGCAAGTGCATTGCCATCTTCGCATTGAAGGACAATGTCGTTTGATTTTGGTAAAACCCGCTTTAAGGTTTCGGTGAGTTTATTAATTCCGTCGTCGGGAAGCTTGAAACCATTTTTAACGGCTTCAACATTCTCTCCGAATGGCCACACTTTAATAATAGACATCGGCAAATTCTTCCGCTGAGAATCTTTGAATCTTTGCTTCAATTCTGATGCAAAAATGCTATCCACACTTAAATAGGGAAGTGTGAATGTGAATTTGGTCCCTTTTTCAAGTTCGCTGTTCACCCAGATTTTTCCGCCATGCATTTCCACAAGTCCTTTTGAAATTGCAAGGCCAAGTCCCGTCCCTTTGGCGCCCGATCCGGCAATGCGCCCAAACTGTTCAAATTTTCCAAAAACCCTTTTCAAATTTTCCCGTGAAATTCCATGACCCGTATCCGCTACGCTAAATTCCATTTCTTTTCCGCGATGAGACGCGGTAATCACCACCAATCCACCGGCGGGCGTGAATTTAGCCGCATTTCCGATCAGATTGGTAAAAACCTGAATCAGTTTATCGTGGTCGGCATAAATTTTTGGAATCTGTTTATCAAATGACGCCTGCACGACAATATCTTTTTTCTCAAAATGCCCGCGGTAGCTCGCAAGCACTTCTTCAATCAGCGATTTCACATCCACAAAAGTGCGATTCAGAACAATTTTCCCTGCTTCAATTTTCGAAATATCCAAAAGATCGTTGATGATGCGCGCCAATCGATCGATGTTGCTTGTGGCAGTTGAGAGGAAATTTCTCTGCTTTTCATTGATTTCACCCGAGACGCCATCTAAGACAAGCGACACGAATTCTTTAATGATCGTGAGCGGCGTTCTCAATTCGTGGCTGACGGTGGAAACAAACTCGGTTTTCATGCGGTCAATTTCTCTTTCTTTTGTAATGTCGCGGACAATGGCGATCGTGCCGATGGTTTTTTTGTCGAGTACAATCGGTGAGACGGTAATGACGGCGGGAAAATTGGTTTTGTCTTTTCGAAGGTAATAAACACTCGTTGAGATTTCTTGCCCCAGGGTGAGCGCAAGAATGATGGGATTTTTGGATTCGGAAATTAAGTTTCCTTTTGCATCCTCAATGGGAATGAGTTCCGCCACCAACCGGCCGATTGCATCTTTCGCAATCCAGCCAAACATGGATTGTGCCTGCTGATTCATCCGAATCACTCGGCCGTCTTGATCTGTTGCAATCATTCCTTCGCCGATGCTCGACAAAATCGCTTCGTCTTCTCCGACCTTTTGAGCCAGTTCGTTGGTTCTTTCCTTGACTTTATCTTCCAGAATGGTGTACGACTCGTCAAGTTTGCGTGTCATGACATTAAATGCACCTGCAAGCTGGCCGATTTCGTCTTTTGTTTCAATCGGAATTTTGTGATTCAGATTCCCTTTTCCGATAATTTCAGCGCCTTGCTGCAAGGTTTTGATCGGTTTGACAATCGAACGCGAAACAGCGATTCCGAGGCCAATCCCCAGAAGGACTGTGAAAACGGCGACGTTCGTTAACAAATTAATCGAACGCGTCAAAAGCTTGTAAGCCTGTTGAACGATTGCATTAACTTTGGTGGCTGTCACTTCCAAAGTTTCATTGTATTTTTTGCCGCGGCGTTCGACGTACGCTTCGAGCGCCTTTTTGTATTCATCCTTCAGCTGCCAATAATCTTCGCTTTCAAGCATATTCAAGGCAAGGCTCCGTTCACTATTGTCCGCTGCCGCAATTGATTTGTATTCCAAATCCGCAAACGCAAGCTTTGCTTTCTGAATGCTGGAGAAAGACTTTTTATCTTCGTCATCCCCTTTTTTGATTGCTTCTTTAATAATCTCGTCCAGTTGGGGTTCGATATTTTTATACCGGGATTTCCATTTCCGGTCAGCCGTCGTTGCGTAATTTCGCGCCGCATCCGTCAATACCTGGTCAAAATACCGGATCCGCTGCGCCAAACTGTCGAGCCGCGAAGTTGTTTCTAATTCTTCGAGACCTTTTGGAATATCTTTCGTGAGGGGCTCTTTGATTTTGCTCAACTGCAAAAATGAAACAAGGCTCACAAAACCAACGAGTGATGCGATGGTGAGAAACCCGATCATTAATCTGGATCCAATCTTAAGATTAAGCATAAGATTTTCAGATTTTAAATGGCATCTTTTTTAATCCACTGATCCAATTCGAAATTTTTTTGAGACCGAAACGAAAGAAAAAGCAGAGCCGCCAAAAGACAACTGTCGAGCGTGATCGCCTGCGAGAGCGTGAGCTGAATTGCTTCGCCAAAACATCCGCAATGCTCCAGATGAATTCCCCGAACCACGGTTGAAATCAACAACCATAAAAACCCCATGCACATGGCACTTAAAATTCGGGCGCTCGTTTTCCTTAAAAAACCCAATATGAGAAAAGCACCAAAAACAAACTCAAACCAAGGAAGTATATATGAAACCATGCGAATGAACGCGCCAGAGAAAAGTTGATACTGTTCCATCAGGTATTGAAATTCCTGCGCGGGATGAGTCAACTTGTTCCAGCCGGAGTACGCAAAAATTCCTCCGACGACAACCCGAATTAAAATAATTGTGCGCCTAATCACGATTGATATTCAAGATCAAGATTTTCCTTTTTGAGCCACCATGGTTGATAATCTGTTCCGGATCACATCGGGTCCGCTATCGGTAAGCTGCTGGAAACCAACCAGCCGTTCTCCATTGATGAAAAATGTCGGGGTTGAGCGCACCTCTAGCGCTTCACCGGCATGTTTGTCGTTTTGAATTTCCTGGAGAATTTTCGGATCCGCAAGACATTCTCGAAATTGACTTTGATTAAAGCCGAACAGATTGGCGTATGCGAGAAAAAGCGTTTTGGGATCCGGATCGCGGGTCCAGATTTGCTGATCCTGGAAAAGCAAATCTTGATAATCCCAGAAATTGCCCAGCGAATTGGCGCATTCGCTCGATTTCGCAGCATCCATTGCCGCATGATGCATCTCGAGCGGAAAATGCCTGAAATGAACTTGAACAAGTCCCGGAAATTGAGCAACTAATTTTTTGAGCGGCTCCTGGCTTCGCGCACAAGAAGGACATTGGAAATCGCTGAATTCCACAAGGGTAATCGGGGCATCTTCGGGACCTTTAATCTTTTCCGTCTTTTCAGCTTTTTTTTGTTTATGTTGGGCAGTGGTTTCTTTAATATTTTGATGGCGGCCGCGGGAAATCAATATCGCGGAAACAAGTGACACGGTAATCACAAATCCAATCAGAATATATTTTTTTGTGGTTGAATTCATTTTAAATCACCGTCTCCCGTTGAAATAGCGGCACATCGATCACTCTCATAATCAAAATGGCTGCTCCCAACTAAATCAAATCACTGTCCCATCGGGAATTACCGCATTTTTTGGCACAATGATGATTCTTTCTCGGATGCAGTAATTGTCCGAATCTATGTCTTCAATTTTTTTTGAATTTTTAATCACAACTTTTTTACCGATTCGTGCATTCTTGTCAATAATTGCGTGTTCAATATAACTCCCCTCTCCGATTCCCATCGGAATCGACACGTCAGTGCGCTGGTCTACTTCGTAAAAATCCGTCCCCATCACCACCGATTTTCGAATCGTCACATTGCGTTTAATAACGGAGCGGAGGCCGATCACCGAATCCTCAATTTCCGCCTTTCGGATAATGCTCCCCTCTGTAATGAGTGAACGTTTGACAGACGCAGATTCCAACTGTGTTGGCGGAAGAAACCGGGGGTGCGTAAAAATACTGCCGCGGTTTCCGGAATGAAAATTAAATTTTGGATTCGGGCCTGTCAGTTCTAAATTGGCTTGGTAAAAAGACCCGATCGTTCCGATGTCACGCCAGTAGTTTTGAAATACAAATGCGTACGCACGAACACTTTTGATGGCTTTTGGAATGATCTCTTTTCCAAAATCGGTTTCGGTTCCATTTAAAAGATCAATTAAAACGCTTGCCTTAAACAAATAAATGCCCATCGACGCCAAATATTTATTCTTCTCATATTGGAATTTCTTGCGCGCAGCCAAAGATTTTGGTTTCTCAAGAAAATGGGTGATCAGTCCGGAATCTTCCGAATTCAAAATCCCGAATTGATGTGCCTCCTTACCCAGAACTTGAATGACCGAAATGCTCACATCTGCTTTTCGCCGGCGGTGAAAATCAATCAGCTCGCGGAAATCCATGCGGTACAAATGATCTCCGGAAAGAATCAGAACTTCGTCGTCCGGGTCCAGATGATAGTGCGGAAGATGGCACCTGACCGCATCCGCCGTTCCTTGAAACCATTTCTCACTCGACAAGGTCTGTTCGGCCGCAAGCAGTGTCACTGAGGACCTGCTAAAATAGTCAAACTTATACGTATTTAAAATATGATTATTGAGTGAGGAGGAATTAAATTGTGTCAAAATAAAAATATCTTTGATTCCCGAATGAAGTGAATTGCTGATCGGAATATCCACCAGGCGGTATTTCCCGCCGATGGGGACAGCGGGTTTCGAGCGGTCACGCGTAAGCGGATACAGCCTTTTTCCCTGGCCTCCGCCCAGGACAATTGCTACTACTTTCATACCGTCACCTTACCTCGAAACATTAGAAATGCACTCACTCTTTGAAAAAGTAATTCTAAGAGCACCCAACTAAACACCTTGTTTTCTTCTTTACGTAGGTCACATTTCAATATGACCTACGGGAAAATCGGAAAGTCTTGTTAAGCATTTTAAGTTATTTTAGCTGATCATGCTGCCTTTGTGAAAGCGGATTTCAAAGTAAATGCGTCGGTCAACGATATGACCATAATAAAAAAAGGGATGAGCCTTCAAAACCTGACTCATCCCTCTTTGTATCCGGGAATTAAAACTACGCCTTTTTCAAGATTGGAAGGCCAGTTTTTGAATTTTCTCCAATCGCATAACCTGCTGGAAGCTCGTCAACCGCACCTTCACGCACCGTACTGCAGAAGAAGAAAATTTTTTGCTTACGCCCGCCTTTTAGAACTACCTCTTTGGTATGCAAATAAAAGGCCTTACCGGTTTTTTTGCTTTGCGCACTAAAAGCCATGAGTTTTCTCCTTTTGTTTGATAAACAGATTACAAATCATTTCTTTTTTTTACTTTTCTGATCCTCGCAACTCATCCGTCAATAGCATCAACTGTTAAAAGGTATTACTCATCTTTACATCTTATCTTTATCTGATTCTTGGACTTTTATTCAATCGGCATTTAACCTTAAAAGCCTAAGGGAAAAATTAATGGGAATTTACGGTCAAACCTGTCTTACCCCGTAAACGAAGCTAAGTAACTACAGAAGAAGGTATTACGACACTGTTTCAATGGCGAGCATCTGAAAGAAAATTTTTACAATCGCAGGATCCCAAAAGCCCTTTTCTGTTTCTTTTCTTAAAATGTGAATAGATTCTTCGCAAGAAAATGCAGGTTTGTACGCACGGGGATTGGTAAGAGCATCGAATACATCACAGACCTGAAACACTCTTGCAACAAGCGGTATGTCTGTGCCTCTTAGCGCATCCGGATAACCAGATCCGTTAAAACGTTCATGATGGTGGCGAATGAGCGGCAGCACAGGATAAAGAAATTTAAGCGGCCGGCAAAGAGACTCCCCGATAATAACATGCTGCCGCATGACTTCCCATTCACGATCGGTCAGCGGCCCCTCTTTAAGTAAAATATGATCAGGGACTCCCACTTTCCCGATATCATGCAAAACAGCTCCCTTGAGCAACGTATCTTTGACTTCCGTCCCTAATCTTAATAAATCAGCCATTTTTGAAAGCCGATAAAACAAACGATCACAATGGTTGCCTGTTGTGGGATCGCGAGCTTCAACAGCAAGCGCAAGGCTCTGCAAAACCTGCCCCGCAACTTCCAGTTCTTCCTCATACTTTTTTAAATTGAGCAGTGCTTTACAGCGCGAAATTAATTCAAAAGGATAATATGGCTTTCGAAGCAAATCGGTTGCCTCGAGTCCGTCGAATTGACGGGCATAGCCATTTTCCTCGACAGAGTCTGTTAAAAACAAAATCGGAATGATGCCATTTTGCCTGCGTTCACGAATAAGTTGAGCAGCTTCGTGGCCTTTCATATCGGAAATTTGAAGACTCAGTAAAATTAAATTCGGCGGGTATTGATTGGTGACTTGAATGGCTTCTTGGCCGCTTGATACGCTTTCCGTTCTGCAATCCAGTGTCTGCAGAATGGTTTTAAGATGCGCAATGTCTTGTTCGCTATTGTCAACAATTAGAATTCTTGGCTTTTCATCGGCCATAAAGAATTTCCTTTAACAAACTACGAGCGGCCTCAAGGGCTTGAGTAAAGCTTAGCATAGCGTTAAAATAATTACAACTCGACTTTAAGAAGGATCATATGATTAATAATATTTCTATAACTTATTTAAACAAAGTAAGTTACAAACATTATGATGTTAGTTTAAATAGGAAACAAACTCACAGATTGATCAAACGTTAGATTTTCGGAGATTCCGGGCCAGACTCCGGCCTAAAGAAGAAGCAGCAAACGCGAAAGAGGAAAGCAGAATAATAGTAGCGCCTGAAGCCAAATCAAGCAGATAGGAGAGACACAAACCTGCAATCGTAAGCGCCATTCCAAGAATCGTTGCAAGAACCATCATTGGCACGAGCCGCTTCGAAAATTGTTTGGCAAGCGCAGCTGGCATTGTCAGTAACGCAATGACCAAAATAACACCGACCACTCGAATCAAAACAACAACGGTGAGCGCGATCAAGCAGAGCAATATGTAATAAAGCAAATCGACGGGCAAACCTGCCGCTTCGGAATACTCTTCGTCAAATGAAATTGCAAGAAAATGTTGATAAAGCAGCGCAACCATTAATAGAATCAGAATATCCAAAGCGCCCATCAAAAGAATATCCGAAAACGGAACGGTTAAAATATTCCCAAACAAATAACTAAAAAGATCGGGCGCATAACCGGGACTTAAGTTCAAAAAAATAACACCCACTGCCATTCCAAAAGCCCAAAAAATTCCAATGGTCGTGTCGGCGCTCAGTTTTGTTTTCTTGCTCACCCATCCGATACCCAGCGCGCACAAGAGACTAAATGGAATTGCGGTAACGATCGGATTAATTCCCAAAAAAAAGCCCAGCCCGACGCCTCCGAAAATTGAGTGCGAGATCCCGACGCTGATAAATACAAGCCGCTTCACAATGACATAGGAACCGATCACCCCGCAGGCAATGCTCGCAAGTACGGCCGCTAGAACGGCGTTTCTCATAAATTCATAATGAAAAATTTCCATTCACTCTCTCTCTCCTTAATGTGCGTGATCCCGGGCATGTTCATTGACCACACGGTGGGGTACGCCGTGGCCAATCAAATCAATGGGGCACTGATACGTTGCTTCAAGATCTTCTTTTCGAATCTCCTTTGAATCATGAAAAAAGAGCTGGACATTCAAACATGCAATTTTATCGACATGTGTTGAAATAACACCGATATCGTGTGAAATGAGAACAATGGTCATTTTCTCTTTAAGCCGGTCCAGTAATTCATAAAGGCCGGTCTGAACTTTTTGATCGATACTCGCGGTAGGTTCGTCCAAAAGTAAAAGTTTCGGCTGTATGACAAGTGCTCGCGCAATTAAAACACGCTGCCTCTCTCCTTCAGAAAGTTCGCCAATCTGCCGGTCTTTTAAATCAAGCATTCCAACGGTCTTAAGCGCTTCGCCTGTCAGTGTTGTGTCGTTTTCTGTATAATCGGAAAAGATCGGTTTTTGCGGCAGCCGGCCCATCAAAACCACTTCCCACACCGTAATTGGAAAATCGCGGTCAAAAAGCCCTCGTTGGGGGACATATCCGATCTGTTTGCGGACTTCACGCGGATTCTTTCCAAAAACTTTAACTTCGCCGCGCGCGGGACAACTTAACCCAAGAATCACTTTGAGAAGGGTTGTCTTCCCGCCGCCATTGGGCCCGATAATTCCCAAAAGTACATTTTGGCCAAGTGAGAGACAAATATCTTTTAAAACAACTTGAGTCTCATGTTCAACCCAAACCCCATTCAGTTCAATCACTTTTTTCATGACTCCACTCTCCCGTGAGCGCGGGCAATTTTATTTGCCGTTTCATACATGTTTGGGACATAATTCACTGCCAAATCATCAATCGTAACAATTTTTCCGCCGATTTCTTTTGCAATCACATCCGCGTTTTTTTGGCTGACTTTTGGAGAAACAAATACGGTTTGAAGGTGCTCAGCCCTCGCACGGTCGATCACGCTTGCCAAATGGAATGCGCTGGGTTCTTTTCCGTCTGCTTCGATTGGAATTTCCTCCAAATGATATTCGGCAGCAAAATAACTCCAAGCCGGATGATAAACAATAAAACTTTTCTCCTGAGTTTTGTCCAATGTTTTTCTGATATCTTCGTCCAGTTTGGCAAGTTGGGTCAAATAGGTTTCCGCGCGGCTCCGATAATATTTTCCATTTTCGGGATCTAGTTTCTCGAGCGAATTTCGAATATTTAAAACCATTTGCGCCGCATTTTTAGGTGAAAGCCAAATGTGGGGATCCGAATGACGTCGTTCGTGTCGAATTTCTGAATCCCCATGCTTTTTTCTATGCTCTCCGGCTTCCAGCAATTTGATGCCGTCGGAACTGTTGCAAAACTGCATTTTTTGATTAATGGCCTTCAATTTACCAAGCCATGCAATTTCAAATTCAATCCCCGAACCGACCGCAACGTACAAATCCGTTTTGCTCAACATTTTTAATTGGCTCGGCGCCGGTTCGTAAACATGCGGATTCGCTCCCGGCGGGACCATCACGTGAACGTCGACTCGCTCCCCTCCCACAGCTTCTGTAAAATCAACTAAAGGAAGAACGCTCACAACCACATTGATTTTTTTAGGCGGCGGTTCACAAAAAACAATCGGTGAAAGCACCATTAAAACACACAAACACAAGGAAAACATTTGGCGGTTGATCATAAGAAGCTCTTGAAGCTATGATCATAACACGGCGGGTTGCTTCTTTCAATTTATAGAAAATGGCAGCTGGAATTATTTCGTGATTTTAAACAAATACCATGCACCCGCTCGATCTGATTTCACAAGCTTCTTATTCAATTTCTGAAACCAGTTCTCGCGGGCAAGTTTCAACATGTCATCGGGTGTCTCTAAAAAAAGCCAGAAGCGTTGGTAGCGGCCGATCTCTTGAGGAGCCATCTGATGCTCTTCTAAAGTAGGAACTACAAATTCGTCGGTTAAAAAAAACTCATTTAATTTTCCCTGATGATAATAATAAGACGGCCCGAACGTCCATCCGTTCTCGTGCACAATCACATCGCCTGCTTGAAATTCGCGTGTGACATTCTGAAAAATCTCTTTTTGCGCCTGCTTTGCCCGGCATTCACCAAAATAATCAGAAATCAAAAAAGACAAATAAAAAATAAATACAAACACAACTGTCATCCGGACTAATTTCATCGGAATCAGCCGAATTGCAAAAGCCGTCAACAGCACCCACGCTAAGTGTGTAAAAATGTAGTACCGGACATAAAAAAAAGACGGGATGGCACTTGAAATCAAAAGCGGGACGCCAACCGATACCAAAAACCAAGCGGCAAGAAAATACAGTTGATTGGCAGCTTGTTTTTGGTTCTTTAAAATCCAAGCGCCGCTTGCTGACACAAGCATGATCGACAAACCCACGAGCGGTTTCGACAAAAAGAAAACGCTTTGAAGAACCAGCTGAACATCGGAAAAACCGGCAACGGGCCTTGCGTAAAACGGGAAAAAACCGGCCGCTTGAACCACATGCAGAAAAATCCAACTGGCAAATAAAATCAAAAGAGACCCCGCGGCATAGATCAACCATTGAGACATCTTCAAGGTTTTTGATTCTTTTTGCCAAGCAACCAAAATCACCAGACATTCAACCGCGAACAAGAAAACCGTATAAAAATGGGTCCCGATCATGAAGAAGCAGCTCAGAATCCAGCCAATTAAAAATCGCCGTTCACCCTTTTTCGTAAATCGAAACAATTGATCAATTGAAACCAAGGCAAAAAAACACGCCATGGAATAGCCCCTGATTTGCTGCGACACAAACAAATGATAAGATGAAAAAGCCAGCAGGCACACCGCAATCACACCCGTCCACGCATCAAACAAAAGCCGCCCTACCCGGTTCATCATGAAAAGCGCCAAAACAGAAAACAGGACTGAGACGATTTCGAAACTCAATTGTGAAGTTCCAAAGCAAAGTATCCAAATACGATAAAAGAAATAGGCAAAAGGCGGGTTGCTTCCGTGGACAAAATGTTTCAAAATATACGAAAAACTTGACTGGGCATAAAAAATGGTAATCACCTCGTCATACCAAACGGGACGTGCCGTTAGATAAGCCATTCGAAGCAAGAAACCAATGCTCACACTGGCTCCGACAATCAAGCGCTTCCAGAACCTCTCTTGATTCTCTAAAATAAGAGTTGATTTCACCTCTTTATCATCGTCTAAATTTGCCGATATTTAAACATTATAGGAGTGTGTGATGAAACCCATATCTATCTCGGTTGTTATTCCGGTTTATAATGAATCTGAGAGCATCGCTGAATTGAGCGAGCAACTCACCGCTTCCATGCGGTCCATGGATACGGATTACGAGGTTATTTTTGTAGACGATGGAAGTACGGATGACACGGTCGAGCAATTGGAACGCGCGCAAACAAAAAACCGCCATGTCAAGTGGATACAATTCAGATCACACTTCGGCAAATCTGCTGCCCTCTCAGCCGGTTTTAAAATGGCAGCGGGTTCGATCGTGATGACGATGGACGGGGACCTGCAGGACGATCCGAATGAAATTCCGCACTTTTTACAGAAATTAAACGACGGCTTTGATGTTGTTTCCGGTTGGAAGTTCGAACGCAAAGATCCGCTTACCCGCCGGCTTCTTTCCAAAATTTACAACTTCACGACTTCGCTTGCAAGCGGCATCAAACTGCATGATTTTAATTGCGGGTTCAAAGCATACCGTGCGCATGTTCTGAAAGAAATTCACATTTATGGAGAATTACACCGCTACATTCCGCTGCTGGCTTCTTGGCGCGGATTTCGGATTGCCGAGCAGCGCGTCCGGCACCGCCCGAGAAAATATGGAAAATCGAAATATGGCTCCGAGCGGATTTTAGGCGGTTTTGTTGATTTGTTTACCGTTATCTTCTTGACGCGGTTTACCAAAAAACCCGCTCATTTCTTTGGAACCATCGGCCTCTTCTTAACCAGTTTCGGAACATTCATTAACCTTTACATTCTTTATTTACGGATGACATTTGGAAATATCCAAAATCGCTACCCGCTCCTTTTTCTCGGTATTTTACTCACCATTGTTGGAATCCAAATCTTCACGACCGGCTTACTCGCTGAAATGATCACATTTGGCCAAAAAAAATCGGAAATTGAGTATTCCATCCAAGAACAATCCCTGTAACCGATGATGCGCGTTTGTTTTTTTGGGACATACGAAGAAGAATATCCGCGCAATCAAATTCTTTTAAAAGCGATGAAACAAGCGGGTGTCCACGTATATGAATGCCATGCAAACCTTTGGAAAAACCGGATTCACAAAACCGAAACTTTGAAAAGTATTTGGAAGATTACCCGTCTTTTCTATCAACTTCTGATTTTGTATCCCGTCCTGCTGGTTCGCTATTGGACAACACCCGATCACGATCTGGTTCTGGTTGGTTATCCGGGACAAATCGACATATTGGCCATCAAATGGCTCGTCAAACTGAGGAAGCGTCCCATTGTTTTTGATATTTTTATTTCTCTCTACGATGCGGCCGTGGAAGACCGCGGGCTCGTCAAAAGAAATTCTATTACCGCTTTCCTGCTTTATCAATTAGACAAAACAGCCTGCCGCTCAGCCAATCATCTCATCTTGGATACCCATGCTCAAATTCAATACTTTGAAGAAACTTTCAAAATTCCCAAAAACCGATTCACCAGAATTTTCGCCGGCGCAGACGACCGATTATTTGTACCTTTAAAGAAAACCAACGAAAGAGAAGTCGCTCGCTGCCGCGTTTTATTTATCGGAAAGTTTACCCCGCTTCACGGAATAGAGACTATTTTAGAAACGGCTAAGCGGCTCAAGAACGAAAAAGATATTTATTTTGATATCATCGGAATAGGGCAATTGTATGATAAAATTTCAAAAATGGTTCAGGCGGAAAATCTCGAAAATGTTAAACTTCACGGCTGGGTTGATTACGAAGCGTTGCCGGGCTGGATTCAAAGATCAGACTTGTGTCTCGGTATTTTTGCGGACACTCCGAAAGCAAGCCGCGTGATTCCCAATAAAATATTTCAAGCTCTTGCCTGCGCAAAACCCGTCATCACCGCGAAGACAGATGCGATTCAAGAATTACTCAAACATGGAGACAGCGCTTACCTGATTCCGCCCGGCCAACCGGAAGCGCTCAAGGAAGCGATTCTCGCGTTAAAAAAAGACAATGACGCTGCCTTAAAAATAGCGGAAAAAGGAAATTCTGCATTTCATTTGGAATCGGATATCGAAAAAATTGGACACCAACTTAAGAATCTGTTTGAACACATTCTCGCCACATCCCCATGACCAACTTCATTCAGGATTTCATCCGGTATCGCGAACTAATTGAGCTGTTGACCGAGCGAGAAATAAAAATCCGGTACAAGCAATCTATTCTTGGGGTTTCTTGGGCGATTTTTCAGCCGCTCATCATGGTTATTCTTTTCACGGCCATTTTTACCAAAATTGTAAAAATGCCAACCCAGGAAATTCCGTATCCCGTTTTTTTTCTCTCCGGTTTAATTCCTTGGACTTTTTTTGCGAATTCACTCACCGCAGCCATTCCGAGCATTGTAAACAACGGCGAGCTCGTCAAAAAAATTTATTTTCCGCGGGTGATCTTTCCTCTTGTAAGCATTTTGGCTGCTTTTTTTGACTTTCTTGTATCATTTATTTTACTTATTTTTCTTATGATCTATTTCAAAATAAAAATTTCCGCATGGCTATTTTTTGTACCGGTAATTTTGGGCTTGGAGTTGATTTTAACGGTTTCATTTTCCCTGCTTTTGTCCGCATTAAACGTTTTCTATCGTGATGTCAAAAATGCATTGATAAATTTGATTCAAATTTGGATGTTTGCAACGCCGGTTATTTATCCGCTGGAAGCTGTCAGGCCGCACCTTCGAATTCTTCTTTTGTTGAATCCAATGACAGGCTTGATTGACGGATTCCGAAAAACTTTAATCGAAGGCATTCCTCCGAACGGATTGTATTTGGCGGTTTCGTTACTTCTGACCGCTCTTCTTTTTTCATTTGCTCACAATATTTTCAAACGGCTTGAGCCTAATTTTGCGGATTCCTTATGAACGCTATTCAATTTGAGAAAGTTTCAAAAACATATCGTCTGCATCATGAAAATTACCAAACCATTACGAATCAGTTTAATGGCTGGCTCCACCGGCTTTTTGGAAAAAATTTAACTCCATTGGAATCTGATGAAACATTCTATGCATTGAAAAATGTTTCCCTTGTAATTCAGGAAGGAGAATTTGTCGGGATTTTGGGAGCAAATGGCGCCGGGAAAACAACTCTTTTGCGATTGATTGCCAATATCACAAAACCCACCCGCGGGTGCGTCTCAGCTAAAGGGCGCATTGCTCCCTTGATTGAAATTGGAGTCGGCTTTCATCCGGAGCTCACGGGGCGAGAGAACATTTATTTGAATGGCGTCATCTTGAGGATGACAAAATCTGAAGTACAAAAAAAGTTTGATGAAATCGTGTCTTTTTCCGAACTTGAAAAATTTATTGACTGCCCCATCAAACAGTATTCGATGGGAATGCTCATTCGGTTGGGATTTTCGGTTGCCATCCATTCCGATTTTGACATTTTACTGGCCGATGAAATTCTGGCCGTTGGGGACCGGCATTTTCAAGAAAAATGTTTGCTCAAATTTGAGGAAATGAAACGGGCGAAAAAAACACTGATTTTTATTTCACATTCTATCGAGCAGCTCAAGAAATATTGCGAGAACGGCTTTCTTTTTGACCATGGCACGGTTGTTTATTCCGGCAAAATTGAAGATGTTTGCAACTTTTATGCCAACCAAAACCGCTCATTTTGAGTTCATCAGCCATTAAATCATGTGTGGAATCGGGGGATTCATTAACTGGAACGGCAAACCAGTTCATCTTAATCAAGCAAAATTAATGACGGAAGCCCTTCGGCATCGCGGTCCCGATGGAAATGGAATCGAATCCGTTCCGGGCGGATTCATCGCGCACACCCGGCTTTCCATTATTGATGTGGGGGGTGGCAAGCAACCAATGCGTTCAAGCGACAGTTCTTGCTTGTTGACGTTTAATGGTGAAATTTACAATTTTAAAGAATTGCGCGCAAATTTGGCTTCCCATGGCTATTCGTTCCGAACTGAATCTGATACGGAGGTTCTTTTAAATGCCTACCACTTTTGGGGAATCGATTGTCTTTCTCGTTTGGATGGGATGTTTGCGTTTGCTGTTTACGATTTTCGAAATCAAAGCTTATTTCTTGCACGAGATCGAATCGGAATCAAGCCGCTTTATTATCAAGCAGACCAAAATAGCATTGTGTTTGCGAGTGAACTTCGAGCGCTTTTAACCCAATCAGAAGTAAAACGTGATTTTGATTTAGAAGCACTTGACCTTTATCTTCATTATCAATACATCCAAAGTCCGTGGACAATTTTTAAAAATATTAAAAAGTTTCTACCGGGACATTACCTTCTTTTAGATAAAAACCACCCAAATCCGGAACCAAAATCGTATTGGTCACTTCAATTTGATCCGGATCACACAAAAACGGAAGCAGAATGGCTTGAACTTCTGGACCATGAAATTGATCGCGCGGTCAAAAGCCATTTGGTATCCGACGTTCCCTTTGGCGCTTTCCTCTCCGGTGGAATTGATTCAAGCACCGTTGTCGCCCACATGGCGAAACATTTGGACCAACCGGTTCAGACATTTACGATCGGGTTTGAAGAACCGGATTTTGATGAGAGCAAAAATGCCGACAAGATTGCCAAAAAGATCGGAACCAAACATCATTGTGAAATTGTCCGTCCCAACGCATTTGAACTGCTTGATTTTGTTGCGCGCCAATACGGTGAACCTTTTGCGGATTCTTCCGCCATTCCCACTTATTACGTTTCCAAAATCGCCTCTCAATCGGTGAAAATGGTTCTCTCGGGTGACGGCGGTGATGAACTTTTCGCCGGGTACAATGTGTATGAGGCAATTCTTAAAGAGCTTGAGAAAAAACGTTCCGGAAATCTTTTTGATCAAACACTTTCTCTCTACAATCAAATGTACGCCTATTTTCGTGAAGATGAAAAAGCTATTTTGTATCAACCAAATCTGTATGCATATCTGCGTCAACACTCAAAAAAATCAATCTACTCAATATTGTTTGATGCTCAGCAAAAAATTGACCCCCTGACGTCTTTACAATTTTTAGATATCAAAACCTATTTATGCAATGACATTTTAACCAAGGTCGACATTGCCTCGATGGCCAATTCACTGGAAGTTCGCGTACCTTTGCTTGATCATCGGCTAATCGAATTTGCCGTTAAAATTCCACCCGAATTTAAATTAATAAAAAAAAATGGAGGATACGAGAAAAAACTCCTTTTAAAAGAACACGCCTCACGATTGTTATCTCGCGAATTAATGGACCGTCCGAAGCAAGGATTTGGTGTGCCTCTCGGAGAATGGTTCTCGGGTCGTTTGTATTTGGAAATTAAGCAAAGAATTCTAGACAAAGATTCAATTTTAAATAATTTATTTGACCGAACAGCACTTTGGAGGTTTGTTTCTTCTCCTTACGCAGCACGCGCATACTCAAAGAAAATCTGGGCTCTTTTGGTTTTACAGTCATGGGCAAACCAAAATCTTTCTAAGTATGACTATAAAACAGATGAGATTATACTCACATTGAGAAAACAGAATTTTTTAACGAACTTATTTCTATTCATCCAATTGAATGCAATTTGGTTTTTAAAAAGTCTCAAAATCTTCACAAGATCCTTCTTGGTTTTAATTAAAAATAAAATAATTTCTCTTAAAAAATGAATGGCGTTCGATTTGATTTTGGAAAAAATTGGAGAAACTTTTTAATTTCTCTTACTAACGAACAAATCGCGAAGGCGGAATCATCACTCAGTGATTTGATAGGGGTTGGGACAATAAAAAATAAAACGTTTCTCGACATTGGTTGTGGAAGCGGGCTTTTTTCATACGTCGCCTACCGAATGAATGCAAAAAAAATCTTCAGCTTTGATTATGACTTTGATTCTGTTGAGTGCTGTAAAACACTTCACCGTCAAGCTCAAGAACCGCCTCATTGGGAAATCAAACAGGGCTCTATTTTGGATAATGATTTTGTGAATCTTTTGGGAACATTCGATATCGTATATGCATGGGGAGTTCTTCATCATACCGGGAAGATGTGGGATGCCATTCGCAATGCCGGGAAACTGGTTGCTCCAAATGGTTTATTTTGCGTTGCTATTTACAATAAAGTGACGCATAACCAAAAGTCTGTCTTTTGGCTCAAAATCAAAAAACTCTACAACCAATCGCCAAAGGTAATCCAAAAAATCATGGAATGGGGTTACACGATAATTTCTTTCTTAAAATACTTTCGCAGTTTTAAGAACCCATGGAAAGAAATTAAAGAATATGAAGAACGTGGTATGAATTGGAAAACTGATATGTATGATTGGATGGGCGGATATCCTTATGAGTTCGCAACCGTCGAAGAAATTTTTAATTTCATTCGACTCAATTTTCCAAACTTCATTTTGGTGAACATTAAAACCGCTAATGGAAGTCTGGGGAATAATCAATTTGTTTTTAAACGTGTGGATTAGAATAATGTGACATCGAAACATGAAACGCGGGTAAAAACAAATGAAAGTCTCCAATAATCTAAAAATTTTATTTCTTATTGGAACGTATTATCCTGTTTTGGGGGGGACGGAAAAGCAGTGTATGCAATTGGTCCGGGAGCTTGTTGCCAAAAATTGCGCCGTTACCATCCTCACGAGTTTTCGGCGGAAAGAAAAAGTACGGAATGTGATCGATGGTTCAACCGTACTACGCCTTCCCATTGCGGTTGGCGTTCCTCGCTTTATTTTAGCTCATAAAAAGCGAGTCCCTTTTTACGGTATGATCGAGATGCTCTGGGAATTTTTTTCGGGAAAAGTCGGTGATTGTCTCGTCTTCTTTTTTTTAATCATGTACAGGAATAAATTTGACGTATTGCATCTTCATAATCTTAGTTGGAAAAGATGCGGCGGGGCAGCACGACTTGCAAAAAAACTCAACAAAGGGGTTATTCTAAAAATCATGTCGATTCTTGAAGTTCAACAGGCAAAAGCAACCGAAATTAAATTAGCAAATCGCTGCGATTTTATTATCTGCACATCGACCGACATTTACAATGGGTTGTTGGAAAAAGGGATCCCAGAAAGTAAATTATATGCGTGCCCCAACGGTGTAGTGTTGCCAAAGGAAACAGTTACCGAAAATAATTTCCAAACTTATCAAGTGACCACCATTGGCAATCTTCATCAGCATCCACACAAAGGGCTTGATGTTTTATTGAAGAGCTGGGTGCATGTGGTCCAAAAGTTCCCAAGAGCAAAACTAGTCATTGTTGGCTCAGACGATTCAAAAACCCAAAATTATAGGGGCTACTTTGAAAGATTTGTCCGAGAATTAAACATTTCAAATTCGGTAACTTTTACTGGGCGCTTACCAAATCCAAACGCGGTTCTTTTAAAATCGCATATTTTTGTACTTCCATCGCGGATCGAGGGCTTGTCAAATGCTCTTCTGGAAGCAATGGCGTGCGGGTTACCTTGCGTTGCAACCAACATATCAGGCAATCGAGATCTTATTCCATGCACACAAATTGGAATCTTAGTTCCCGTGGAAGATTCAAATTCGCTTGCAGATGCAATCGTCTATTTATTTGAACATCCAGATGAAGCGAAAAAAATGGGCGCCGAAGCACGTTGTACCATTGAAAAAAGATACCGCATGGAGGATATTACAGCGCGTTATCTTAACCTCTACACATCACTTGGCCAGAGACAGTAAATCATGCATCATTCAAACAAACCAATATTTCAGCCTCACGACGTTGATTGGACAACCGAGAAAGTTTCCAACTTTTGGACTTTTCTTTCAAATTTTGAATCGTTTCAAAACCTTTATTTTAGCAAAATGGTTGCAGCCGACCTCGTCGAATACACACAACGGCATGTAAAAATAGCCGGCGAAATTCTTGATTTCGGCTGTGGTCATGGATTTTTACTAAAAGAATTACTCAAAAGAGGTATTCCCTGCAAAGGCGTTGACGCAAACGAGAAAGCAATCGCGATTTGCACAGCCCGACTTTCTAAAAATCCTCTTTTTAAGGGGGCTTTTTGTATTAAAAATGACATGACTTCAATAGCACCGCAAAGCGTTGACGTTTTATTTTTGATCGAAACGATCGAACACATTCTTGAGAACGAGCTAACGGAGATGTTGGCACAAATTTTAAAACTTTTGAAGCGCGGTGGAATGATTGTTGTGACAACCCCCAATAAGGAAAATTTGGAAGCAGGCAAAACCATTTGTCCTGAATGCGGCTGCATTTTTCATAAAATGCAGCACGTCCGGTCCTTTGATGTTGTCACCTTATCAAGCTTAATGGCCAGGTACGGACTTGAAACGATCATCTGCAAGGCGCTTGAATTTAAAGCGCCAGGGCCCATCCGAAAAAAAATCACATCCAGCATCCGAAAAATGCTTTTTGGCGATAACAAACCTCCTGGTTATAAACTACCGCATTTGGTTTATATCGGAAAGAAAAGTGAATGAGAGGAAATGTTCTCTTTATCAGTCACGATGCTTCACGAACAGGTGCCCCGCTTTCGCTTCTTTTATTTCTAAGATGGCTCAAAACGCATTCTGATGTTTCATTTGAGATCATTCTTAAAAATTCCGGAGAACTTAAAACAGAGTTTGAAAAAATTTCCCGAGTTACCCTTTTAAATCCTGCAGAGACCGGCATTCTTAAAAGGTTGCTTCGATACATCAACTTTTGGAAATACCGATTTTATTTTTTGTCTTGCTTAAAAAAACGTCTGGGCGCCAAAAACATTCAGCTGGTATATGCCAACACCATTGACGCGGGTGATCTGCTTGGATACCTTTCTTTTATCAACTGCCCAGTCGTTACTCATGTTCGCGAGCTTGAAAGCAGTATTCTCCATTTTGGTCCGAAAAATCTAAATTTGATTAAAACACGCTCCACCCATTTCATTGCCGTCTCAAAAGAAGTAAAAAACGAATTAATCAAGAAGCACGGTTTTCCTGAATCAAAAATTGACCAAGTCTATAATTTTATTTCGATAGCAAGCAGCAACGTTTCCAAAGCTTCTCAATTTAGAAAAAAAATTTTGAGCGACATGAACTTGCCAACGGACACCCAGATTGTTTGTAGCGCCGGAACGGTCAATCTGCGCAAGGGACCTGATTTATTTGTAAAGCTGGCTGCTTTGATTCAAGTAAAATATCACGAGCCCCCTGTCCATTTAATATGGATTGGCAAAGCACCGAATCGTTTTTTCGCTTACCAGCTTAGTAAGATGTCGAAAACGTTGCCCGTTCACTTTTTAGGCGAGAAGAAAAATCCACAGGATTATTTTTTGGCGAGCGATATTTTTGTCTTAACATCGCGCGAAGACCCATTTCCGCGTGTATGTCTTGAAGCGGCCTCTTTAGCAAAACCGATTGTTTGCTTCGATCAACACAATGGTGCAAAGGAGCTTGTTGAAAACGACGCCGGTTTCGTTGTTCCCTATCTCAATCTTGAAGTGATGGCTGATAAAATAGTGGAGCTTCTTCGGTCGCGGGAACTACGAGAAAAACTGGGCAAATGCGGTCAACGCAAAGCAAGAAACCATCACAATGCCGATGCTTGCGCATCAAAAATCTTAATCATTATCAAAAAATATCTGGGACTGGTTTCACAAGCCTAAAAATGAATGCCCTGTTCATTACGTACAACACGGCGAATACCGCATCGTGTAGATTTCGATCTTATCAACCAGCCAAAGCGCTACAGAAAATTGGTGTGAATGCAAAAGTCCAATTGATCTATCAACTCACCAAAAAAGACATTGATTCTTCAGACATCGTTATTTTCCAGCGGATTCCACAAGCCATTTGGTATTTTCAAAAACTGCACTTACCCACTCTTTGGATTCGAAATAAAATTGAAACCCTTTTTCAATACTCCATCCAAAAAAAAATGACTGGAATCGATCTGGATGATTACATTTTCATGGAGGGTTCCGGAATTCAAACGGGTGTTCCAGACCGCGTTTTTTCGAATCTTTTAAAAACGGCACATTTTATTACCGCGAGCACACCCATTTTAGCATCTCACCTCAAATATCATAACCCAAAAACCTATGTGGTGCGAAACGCGCTTGATTTTACTCAATATGAATCAACCCAACTTTCACTTTATTTAAGCATGGTTGTTAACCAAATTAAAAAATGGAAAAAAGAGGGTTTTGCAATCCTGGGCTGGGTTTGTGGCCACCATCATCAAGGTGATTTTCCTCTCTTTTATGAAATATTGGAAGCACTCGATCCATCACAACGCGCGCGAATGCGCATCATTTTAGTAGGATTCAATATTGGAACACAAGCGAAATACAAAAATATGATCCTCAAAACCCAATTGATTCATTGGCGTGAACTGCATCATTTGATTCAGCAATTTGACATCAATCTGATTCCGCTTCAAGATACGATTCTCAATCAATGCAAATCAGAATTAAAATTGATCGAAGCCGGCTTTTGGAGTGTCCCATCCGTTGTTTCAAATGTGGGAGAGTATCAGAATTTACTTCTCGGGGAAACTTGCGGAGCGCTCAGTCATACAGCAAAAAATTTTGCCGATAAAATTGTCCGGCTGATGAGTCATCAAGAATTAAGAACTTCCGTCGGAAAAAATGCCCGTAATCTCACCCTTCGACATTACAACCTTGAAACCCGCGCCAAAGAATATCACGATTTGTTTAAAACCTTATTTTCATGAAGTATTTTCCTCCTAATGGCTGCCGCTCAAGGTTTTTCCATCGAAAAAAAAGATTTAATACGTTCGATCGCTTGTTTGGCATCAGCGCCTTCAGCTTCGATATGCAGTTTTGATTTCCAAGCTGCGGCCAAAAGGAGAAGACCGATTACATTTTTTCCGTCAGCTGAAATTCTGCCTTTCCGAACACGAATAACCGAACGAAATTGCCGAACACACCTAACAAATCTGGCAACGACTCGCAGATGAAAACCGAAGTGGGTGGGCATTGTAATTTCTATGGTTTGAACCAACGTTTCATCAGGCTTTTCCATCCCAACTGCCTCTTCATTAAAATTAAGTATTTGTTCACATTTCAAGCAACCAATCGAATCTTGCTAAGCTGCGTTAGATTAACACTTTAAAATAATTAACAACAGACTAAACTAGCCGAAAAACATCTACATTTTCTTACGACTTCGGAAAATAGATAATCCCTTCTAATTTCTTGAAATCACTGTCGCTGGTCACAAGTTTTGCGTGATGGCTTAAAGCCGAGGCATAAACAATAGAATCAGCCATCGCAAGATGATGCTCTAGCGATAAATCAGCGGCAAGCAAAGCGAGCGAATCATGCAGGTCAATAATTTTCGATTGGCTCATTTGGGCTACATATTTCACGGCTACTTCTTCACTGTCATGCTTTTTAATCCAGCGATAGACTTCGTAAAGCACAAGTGTGGGGACTAAAAGCTCAGATCGTTTTTCAATATAGGGCGCGTAGCATTTTGCGAGTCTTCCACCTGTGAAATATTCAAGCCATCCTGAAGAATCAACCACATTCATAGTCTATCTTTTTTCTCCCTGAAACCTTGCGTGGGAATGGAACGAAGCGAGCCTTTAAGCTTGGCTAGCGGAATACGCGGAACAATGTAAATCACACCACCTTTTACCACCATGGTGACCCGCTGGCCGGATTTAATCGAAATCTGATTCCTCACCTCTTTTGGGATCACCACTTGAAATTTAGTGGAAACCGTTGTTACTGTCATGGGATCTCCTTAAATGAGCACGCAACTTACGCGGCTGTAAGAAGCGTCAAGTTGCCCGTGCGAATTTATCCCAGAAGCTGCGGCCCAGCAGCGACGTGGGATTACATTGTTAGTTTTACTAATTATCGATCGATAGTACAAGTGTACAACTAGTTGGATGATTTGTCAATTATTGTAAGCTGCTAAGAGTTGCTTGGTTACGTTAAAATTCAATAATTAATCGGCCATATTTTCAAGTAAAACAAGAAGCTCTTGAGTTGAATAGACTCTTACTTTTTCCTGATCTTTAAAGCCTTTGTCATTCGACCAAATCGGGATGTTAAGAAACAAAGCCAAGGCAAGATAAGGTGCGTCTTCTTTATGCGAAGCAAGAAACAACGCTTCTTTGAGAAATGATTGATAAGACTTTTGCGGGATAACTTGTATCCGCATAGTCAAAATCGAGAAAAGTTCCTGCAGGTTACGTTCTGGCAGGCCCATTCTCCGTCTGATCGATGCATTCCCTTGCAAATGACGAGATGTCTCTTGAATCAAATGTTCAGGAGCGAAGAGCGTCAATCTTGAATCAAGCAGAAGCTCTCTTGTCACACCTTCTTTTAAGAAAGCAGCAAGAAGAATATTAGCATCGACGACAAATTGCAAATCAAACCGCCTTGTGTTTTTTCAAAACCCCTTTCTTGATTTCAACGGAGTGTTTGTTGATATCGGAAGAATTAAGTTTGCTTTTTGAAAGCATCTGATTCATCCGATCCAAAAGAAGCGTCTTCTCCTGAATGGCTTGCCTTGCCACTTCCGACCAATTGATTTCCCTAAAACGATCCATCTTGGCCTTGAGCTCCACAGGAATCGCGAGCGTCATGTTTGGCATGTTACTTACCTCCTATTTGCAATAAGTGTAACACGTGTATACACATAATGCAAGTATTACTTCAACGTCATCGGCTGCCAGATAATAGACGCCTTGCTGTCCATTTTTTAACCGGAGGCACCAATACGCGAACACCCTGCTTCCAGCCCAGAAATTACTTGCTAAAGCTATTGGCCGGCAAATATACCTAACGAAATTGAGATTGCGAAACATTGAGCCCGATGATCTGAAAGTTTTCGGTCAATAAGGATCTTAAGGCTTGGTGATGATCCTTGATGTTGGCAAAGAAATTCAGGCTGACTTCTTTGAATCGATCAAAAG
>OBEQ010018453.1_pt1 | contig 46495 bp, 47 predicted proteins | sample 1670901 | NCBI WGS metagenome assembly OBEQ01 (sample SAMEA104232315, study PRJEB22302) | groundwater metagenome | biome: forest; feature: aquifer; material: groundwater | place: USA | collected 2011-08-07 | depth 5.4 m
CGGGGACCCGGCGGGCACGCTGACAGGTTGAGGGATCGCGTGCCGGGCATGGGGGAGGTCGATCACCAGGCGGGGCGGATCGGGGAGGGCGAATGACTCGTAGTCGGAGAGCACACCATCCGCCGTGACGAGGATGGTCGCCGCGACCGGCCCCCGCGCCTGGACCTGGAGGCCGGTGAGCTCGACCACCCGTCTTTCTTCCGCTCCTGAACCACTGGTCAGGTATAATAACGCAGAAAACGTCAACAGGGCTGCTGCCCCGATCCAGCCGTCCCGTGCGAAGATTGCTCCTCTCCTCGCTTTCATCTCGTCGATTCTACCGGTCTACCGGCCGGAGATGCTTCTGTACATAGCGAATGAGCGGCTTCCCTTCGGCGGACTTCGTTTTCACTTCAAAGATCACGGTATCCTTGGTGATCTTGAGGACTCTAGCTGAATCAACAATGTCGTTTTCCCGGATGATGTACCCCATTCCTGGTGGTAATTCCGATTCGACCAGAGCATAATAGGAGCGGGGTCCCCAGACAATACCCGTGAGCTTGAGATTCATCGGCTCTTTGTATGCCGCTTCCACTCGAGGCTGCATAAACGGATCGCGCCGCCCTCTGGATTGGTAGACAGGAGGGGCCTGCGTTGCCTCTGATACTGAGGAGGCGATGGGGGCCGTCTGTGGCGACGGGGGCCGGGCAGAGGGCGAAGCAGGGGGTGGAGTGCCCCTGCCACAGGCTGTAACGGCGAGCAGCGCCGAGATCAGCCCCGCACCTATGGCCGCCCTCAGGACGCTCAGGCGAAAAGCACTGACATTACCTAGAGGTTTTTGGAGCCTCACCGCTCTTCGCTCCACCAGTGCCTGTGTAGGTATAGGTCACCACCCCGAACTCAGCCTGGATGCTGGCCCCGGCCTTCTGATCTTTGCCGGCCTGGCGGATCGTCAGGTCGGCCACGTTCACGATTCGATCAAACCGACCAAGTCGCTCGAAGAGCATCCCGAGGCCATGGTACGTCCCGATCACCTTCAGTTGCACCGGGACCTCCATGTAGAACTCTTTCGTCACCGGATTGCCTGGCTTGAATAGCGCGAGATCCAGATCGGTTTCCTGGCCGAGCCTAGCAACTCGTGTCAGCAGCGATGGGATCTCCTTCTCCCCTGGAAGCTGCAGGAGCGCTTGCGAGAGCCGCACCTCCAGGAGCTTGATCTCCCGCTCCAGAAGAGGTCGTTGGCTGGCGATCCGCCTGGTCTGCTCCGTTTCCGCTTTCAGGGGGAGTAATTCGGCGCGCGCCTGGTCCCGCGCGCCCCACGCCGCCCTGAGAAAGAATTGCCAGTAGCCTACGACCACCAGAAGAACAAGGATGATGCCGAGGGCCACCTTCTGTTTGGGTGGAATCCCGCCAATGTAGCCCGATAGATCGATAGAGGGGAAAGTCGCCATGGTCTCGCCTACCCCGACAATGTCACGATGATTTCAAATCGTTCGACTGGCTTGTTTTCGTAGATCTGGAGCTCGGAAAAGTTCAGTTCAACGCCGCTGATGATCGGCTTGAGTCGCCCCAGCGCGAGCATCAAGTTCGCCACGCCAAAGTGTGAAGACGCGTATCCCTGGACCACAAGCTTTCCAGATACTTTGCTGATTCCAGCCAGCCAGACATCGTCAGGCAACGCTTGGCTAATTCCGTCGAGGAGACGCACCGGCGTCCCTTGGGCCGTCACCAGGCGCTGAATGAGCGCTAACCGATCCTGGAGCTGCTTCTTGTCACGCGCGTACTGCTCGACTAATCGGGCAATCTGCTGGTTCTGGGCGATCTCGCTCCGTGTGGCACCTATATCGGCCCGGAGCCGCTCCACGTCACGCTTCACCGAATGCCAATATGCCCACATCGCTCCAACAAGAAGGATCGCCACGGCGACGACCGCCGCCTGAGGAACCTTCACGTGGATTCTTCTGGGTCGCTCTTTCTGAGGAAGAAGGTTGATTCTAATCATCATCGGGCATCGTCAGGTTCGCGAAGGGCCAAGCCAATGCCTACCGCCATTTGAGGGGCAATGAAGCTCAGGTAGTCCCGATCAAACTTCTTGGGGTCGGCTATGATGTCTCGAAACGGATTGGCGATCCCGACCGGGAGCCCGAGGGCTTGCGAAAGGTAGGACGGCAGGCCTGGTAGCCTGGCGCAACCGCCGCTTAACACCATTCGGTGGATGGTATCGACCTGCGCCGAGGAGCGGAAAAAATCAAACGACCGCAGTATCTCTCCGGCCAGCTCGGCGTTGACCTTCTCGATGATGGGGCTGACCTCCGCAAACTGGTGTCCGTTGACTGGTGCTCCCATCTTTAACGCCTCGGCCTGCTCATGGGGAAGGCCCAAGCTCTTCTGCAACGACTCAGTGTATCGATTCCCCGCCAGCACGCTATCCCTCGTGAATTCCGAAACCCCGCCCAGGAGAATATTAATAGTCGTGACGGCCGCTCCGATGTTCACGAGGACCACCACCTCATCCGGCTTCATCTTCTGGGATATCATGAAGGCATTCTCCAGGGCGAAGGCGTCCACGTCAACGACCGCGGCCTTCAAGCCAGCGAGGGAGATGACGGCAAGATAGTCATTCAGGGTGTCTTTCTTCACGGCCACGAGCAAGACATCCATCTCCCCTTTGCCAGGACCCGTCTCTCCGAGGATCTGAAAGTCTAGGTTCACATCCTTCATCGAATATGGAATTTGCTGCTCCGCCTCCCATGCGATCCCTCCTCGAAGCTCTGCCTTCGTCATCTGTGGGACCTTGATCTTTTTGACGATAACCGAGTGGCCCGAGACGGAAACCGCCACTTCCTTTACGTCGATCGTGTTCTCCTCGAAGATTTGCCGGATAACGCTGCTGACCCTATCCGCGTCCATGATCTTCCCATCCACGATCGTTTCCGGATCGATGGGGGCAATGCCGAGCGCGCATAACCGATACCTGTTTCGTACCCGCTGAAGTTGGACAGCCTTGATGGAGCTGCTTCCGATGTCTAATCCAACCAGCTCTTTGCGACGCGACAACCACGAAAACATTCTTGTTCCCTTTGATTAGATTTAAGCAAAGTTAGATACTGGGAGATAGAGTTAATTAGGTTTCATACGCCCTTAATGATGGGTTGTCAAGCGAAAAATAAAAAAACCCCCGTGAATACAAGGGGTTAAGCAGATTTTCTCTCGTGATGTTATCTAGCGTTCGGTCGCGAGCTATAGCAAACGCATTAAATGTCGTTACATCGTCTTTGCGAGCGACTGAAAGGAGCGAAGCAATCTCGCCTTTTTTGAGATTGCTTCAGTCACTTCGTTCCCTCGCAATGACACCCTATTAATGCGTTTGTATTAGTTACTGTGCTGCTCGTGCCAGGTGCCGAGGACGACTTGATACGGAATCAACGTTGGGGGTGCGAAGGTATCAATCGCGCATTTGCTGTACTTGATATTTGGCGTTCCGGTGACGTCGTCTACCGTGATACCATCCGCCGCATTTCCAAACCCGAAGATCCCGCCGATGATCTGGGCGTTCCCATTGATCTTGTTGATCTTGTCGGCGATAATCAGCCCCTTGAAGGTTCCTCCGTTGAAGTTGCCAAGCGTTGCCACATCATGATTACTGGCGTCCCTATGGTGAACAATCAAGATGCCGGTGCTGCCGTCAGGGGGCTTCGCATAGTTTCCGTCCACATACAGAATTCCATGAAAGGCCGAGGTGGGCAATTTCTCTGGGTGAGCGATCGGGTCAATCTTGAGGCTCTCGAGGTAAGCGTTGACGCCATCAATCTGGTTCTGTGTCGCAGGCGGATTCGACCCGCGAAGCAATAGCGCGCCGATGGTGTCCGGGAAGGTTCCCGAGGTTCCCCCGCAATTCGCGATACCGGTCCCGGCATCGCATTGTAGGTTCTCAGGTTTGTTGACAGAGATTCCCGCTGCTCCAGTCGGGCTGGTTGTTGCTGGGAGGTTGGCATCACTGGATGGATTGTTTCCGTTACAGTCATAGTTGCGGCCATCGATGATCGCTGAGGCCGACTGGATGTTAATGTTCGTGTTGGCCTCAAGTGCCCCATTGGGATCATTGATGTTGGACCGCTGGATGATCACGGAGAGAACCTTTTGGGCGTTCTTGGCTGTGCCGGTGGACGTCACCTTGAACATGGGGTTGCTTGGGGGGTTGCTGGGATCATATGGGCATGGCTTGAACTGAGCACCGAATTGATTAACGTATTGCCAGCAGGTGCCATCATGGCCAATGAGCGGTGTAACAGTGACGGTGTATGCCCTTGGGTCCGAAGCGGTATTGGTGATGTACGCATTGACTAGCGCGCCTTCGGTGGCGTGGGCCGAGCCGGACGACTTGAAGGTCCTCCCCGCGCTGTCGAGGTTCGCCGCGATCCCTCCGAAGTAGTTGCCGTAGCCGATCGCGTTGCTACCCGAATAGGTCCACGAACAGGGCGTCGGAGTCGTAAAGGGGTTGTACTTCCAGAAGCTCGCGTTTCCCGGATCTGGGTTGGCCGTGGGGGCTCCTCCCTGGACAGACCCGACTACAGTTGGGTCGGCCGTGGTGGTGCAAGCAGTGTCCCCCTCGTCAGTGAGAGAGGCCGGGTCTAAACGCATCCGATACATTGCCTCTTGAATGCCAGTCTCGGCCACGGAAAAAGCTTTTTTCATGTCGGCCCTAATCGACCCGGCTTGATCCTCGGTCACCGAGACGCTAATCAGGGTAGTCCCTAAGAGTAACACGACTACCAAAATCAGCAGGACGACGGCGAGCGCGATCCCCCTCTCACTAGCAAGCGGGCGCTGGGACTTCATCCGACGCGCCACCATGGTCCCCTCCTCTTAGAGATTCCTCGGCCTCACATCAGTGGTCAGCGTATAGGTTTGAGCTCCCGTCATGCGGGAATTTTCCACCCCTTGAATGGACATTATTATCCGTCTAACATCTGGCGGGTTCGTCGTCGGGGCCCCCGAACCGCCGCAAGTTGTGGCTGTCGAACCGTCGCAATAAGTGAGGTTAACTGCAGTAATGCATCTGGCGACAGTAGAGGCGGTGGGTGTCGCTGGGTTCCAGTCGGTCCCATTCCACGCCTGAACGCTGCGGGTGATTTTCCCAACCGTGGCAGGATCGCTTTCGTCACAGGGTTTTGTCGGATTCGTCGGCGGAGCGAAGGTATAGGTAACCTGATCTGTGCAAGAGTACCCGGGGGCCGCAGGGTCCCCATCGACATCCGTCAGAAATGTGACCGGAACAGGATTAGAACTGATTGCCGTGATAGCACCTGGCGGAGGGCTCGCACAACCGCCCTTGGACGGCTTGTATCCCGCGCCCCGGAGCTCCTGCGCCAGCCTCTCGAATACCACCCTTACGTCCTGCTGCACGGCGGCCTTGGCCAGTCCCCTGGCGTGGTTTTGCTGAGCCGTGTCATACATCATGTACATAGTGAAGAGCACGATGACCATAACAGCGGTGGCCACCAGGGCCTCCGCAATCGAGAAACCCGATTCGTTGGACCATTTGCGCCCTCGGGAAGGAACCTCAGGGGTTGCCACCTGACTACCTTGTGAACATGGTCTCAACTGACAGCAAGCCGGGCCTGTATTGGCCGGGCCAGGTGACCGTGACCTGGACCTTTTTCAGATCGTCCTTTAAGCTCCCTACCACCCCCACGCCGGGCGTAAGGACGCAGGATCGACAGAACCCATTGCCGAGATCTTTACACACGTTCTCCTCAGCACACTTGGCATCGATGTTATCAAAGGGAAGATTTTTGAGCTGCTCGATCTTCTGCAGGGCATTGTTGGCGGCCAATGTCTGATTCCCGCCGTAGGTGATGCTAGAATACGCGGTGGGGAACAGGTTGAGGACCGCTAGGAACCCAAGAGCGACAAGGGCCGCGGCCACCAGCCCCTCCACCAGGGAGAGTCCTCGTTCGTCCGTTCTCATGGGAAGTACGAAAACCTTTCGCATCACGCTATCCCGCCGGGTCTATCTGGATCACCTTAAGGTGATGTTCACCGGATAAGTCAGAGCCGCACTGAACTCCTGAATTGGGATCTCGCTGGATGAGCATACCACACCGATCGCTGCCATAAAGCGAACAAGCCTATACAACGGGCAGTTCGGCAGTGGAACAGCTCGTAGCGGATGGCTTTTCCGCCGATGGATGGCGGTTTGAGGGTATTTTTAGGACTGCGGGAGTCTATCATGATCTTTGGGATGGGAGTCAAGGATTTTAAACTACGTTTGAATATGGTAGAGCAATATTAGTGCCAACAATGATCCGAGGGTTCGCGAACCCTTCACTCTGCTCTATTTACGCGGACAACCTACAGGGAAGAGCCACAAAAACGAGTCTGACGGGGGTGAGAACTTGAAAATGGTGTGATGGAGGAGGAAGCTGGATGAAATCAGTCTTGAAGGACCTCTTGCCAGACACGAAGAGGGGCGCTCAGCAACCGCCCCGCCTGACGCAGGGCCTCTTGGCTAAAATGCAGTTGGGCTCGATCCTTCATCACAAACCCGGCTCGAGCGAGGCTCGCGGCTGTCCGGTTGGCGATGAGGACCGAGCCGATGATCCTCGCATCCCCTTCCATGCTGAGACGGCTGCCATCCCCGACCAGAAGCACGATGCCGTCGAACCGATATGATCCACGTAACGTGAGCTGGCCTGTGATAACGAGAACCCCGGAGCCATAGCCTGTTCCCTCCAGGATCGCATTCCCGGCCGTATCGAGGCCCCGATTCGAATCAGCGGAGGGATCGCCTTTGATGAGGGTCACCTGCCCCGCTCCATCGATTCCACGGAGGTCCTCGGAGATCGTTCCTGGGTTGACGAAAACGCGATCGGCCTGCCGCGCCAGTTGAAGCTTCAGCCGTTGTAACCCCTCGCTCGTCGGTGCGCTCGAGACTACTTGGACGCTCGGTGTGCCCCCTGCCCCCAGCATCCTGCTCCGTTGCCCCGGTGTGAGGGTGCCCTGGACGGCGGAGGCCGCCTCGGATGTGAGCAGGGCAATTGAGGGGCGATCGGATGATGAACCTGCGCTTCCATCCACGTTGCGGTCAAACCCGCTCACCAGAAACGATTCTCCTTCAAAGAGAGCATCGACGTCGGAGTTCACGATCGTGAGTGAAGCCGGCGGGCTTAGGATCGGGGGGACCTCGACCACAGCCCGGACCACTCGCACCGCTTCCCGGTACGACCCGGTCCCCGTGATGACAACAAGCCCATCGTTATCGCAGGTGGTGCTTCCGCAGACCGCTGTCCCAGCGTCTCGAGGAATCCCCCCAATGCTGATCACATTGTTGGTGACAGCCGCCTGATACGTCCCTAACGCCATCGACTCCCCATACACCCAATCGCCAAGCAGGCGATTATTCGCCAGGACGTCGTTCGCGGAAAAGGCTGGGAGAAGTCGCCGCGCGCGCTCGACGGCCGCCTCGGCCAAGTAAAGGGCCTGCGCGGCGCTGCGGTCGTTCAAGCCGACTTGTCGCTCACTGGAGGCGATGGTCAGCAATGCTGAGCCCAGGAGCAAAATAAATCCGGTGAGAAGGATGGCCAACACCAGCACGGCCCCACCTTCATGCGACCTGCCGACGTGACCGCCGACACAATCGTCATGCAGGTCTGATCTTCGTAGGAGCGGAGAAGAGCTCATGGCGCATCATAACCCGACATTTCGCATGCGGACCTCAGAGACGAGGTGGTAGGATTCAGGAGCGGCTTGACTCGATGGCTCCCCCGCGATGATCACGATGCCGACCCGGCGGATCTCTCCCATTCTCGCGCCGATTTCGCTCGATGGGATCACGCTGCCGCCAGGTCCGAAGTAGGTAAATTCAGCAGACCTAATCCACTCGGCCAGGGGCTGGGCGCCGTTGGTGCCAGACCACCCGTTGTTCCATGTCGACCACTGTTGTCGTCGAAGTACTGGGGGATCGGCCGACATGTCCAGGCGGTATTCGATCTTCTCGGTACTGCCGTCGCTGTTCGGATCACCCACAAACGCGATCCGGTTGGTTTCGGCGGTCTGGATCGCCGCTTGAATCGGAAGACGGGGGATCACGGCGGAGGGATCGAGACCGGCGGACCTGAGATCCCGAACGATCCTCGCCATGACGATCCTGGCGCTCTGCTGGACATCTGCCCTCCTTTCCCCTTTGTTATACGCCCCTTGCATCCTCTCGACCACAAGGAACACGGCAATCACTGCCGGACCGAGAAGGGCTGAGGCAACGATCATCTCTACCAATGTGAAGCCGCGTTGTTGATCAAGGGGGGCTACGCGGCGCACGGTTATCCCCTCAAGATTGTCCAACAACTGTTGTGAGCTGCACGGCTCGGTCGGTGTGACTGACCGACCAACCGACTGTGACCGTGATCGTCAACAACCCGCGATCGAGCGGCACTGCCTGGATGCGGCCCCAGCCCTGATATAAGCCTCTCCCTAGAGGCGCTGTGGCTATCTCCTCTCGCCAGCGCTGAAGCGGACCCTCCGCGAAACGGAGGAGTCCCCCCAGGATCATCGGCCGGGAAGGAGGCGGTGTCCCTCGTGTCGGCATTATGATATCGTGGCACCAACTGGAGCGGCTCGTCGCGTAAGAGCTCTACCATCCGTTGCGCCAAGGCCGTGGCCTTGGTCAGGTCACCGCCCGCTCGCAGGTGCTGATAAGCCACGGGAAACATACCAACGGCGCCCAGAATGCCCACCGAGAGGATCGTCAAAGCGATCAGCAGCTCCACTAGGGTCAGCCCCTGCTCGTCGGTGAACCCCAATAGCCAGCGCTCCAAGCTCATGGACAGAAGTCCTTGCAGACAGTGACCTTTCCGGTAAAGTGCATCCGAACCTGAAACCTGCTCGAGCCGCTCACGAGAGTGACCGTCCCTCCGGCAGCCTCGCCGGTCTGAGCGAAAGTCATGGTGGCATTTGATGTCACCTGGACCCAGTTGGTCGAAGGCTGGACTTCCGCGTCGATTTCCCATTTGGAGCCCTCCTCCCGCTGAATGGATACCCGTCGGCTGGGACGGGCCTACCGCAGATGTTGAAGCAGACCCTGTGACGGCGATTGGTGCTCAGAGCTTTTTGTCGGGCGATGCGGAGGTCCCCGGCGACCTGCCAGGCCGCGGTTCGCAGCCGATAGCCCTGAACCGTACCAGCCAGAATCGGGAGCGCACCGGCGGACACAATGCCAACGAGCCCCACCGCGATCAACAGCTCGGGAAGCGTGAAGCCTATCGCCATCCCTGCCGCTGTCCAGTTTCCAATTCGTCGCTTCTGTTTCATCCTCCACCCCCGTCAAGCTCCCTACCAACGGCATGGCGCGGGAGGCGCTCCACGAAACAATTGCAATACACAGGAGCAGGCAGCATGCCAATAGGCTCCGCTCATTGGCGATGGCAGGCAGGCAGGTCCCAAGCCCATTCGTTATAGAAAGTTATATCGGCAGCGCGGAGAACACGCACCGGATCAACATCAGCTAAGCTGACACTTGTGGGATACGGCGCGTATATTTCTGGAGACAGTCTCGGGGCCTATTCTGGAAACGGCGGGGCAATACCTGGAGGAGAAGGTCGGCGAGAGCCAAGCTTCGTGGATCAGGAGCTCAAGAAGGTGTACTCTTTTCCCTGTTCCAGACGGGTGACGGGAGGGTCCGATAACTCGGCAAGCTCCCTTGCGACATCGGTGATGAACTGTGGTTTGATGTGTTGAGCATAGATCGGAGTGTTAACCTTGAGCTTTGTCAGCTCCGCGCGCAGGGTCCTGGGGGTTAGGTGGCCGCTGGCATCGGCGAGGTCCTGAAGACGATTTGGATACGACGCCTCGACAATGACGGCCTGAAGACCCGCAGCCGCATTGGCGACCTTCCATAGCTCTGCCGTCGGCCCACTATCCCCTCCGAACACAATCGACGATTTGCCGTCTGAGACCACGTAGCCGGCCGCTTCGACCGAGTGGTTGACCCGGACCGCGACGACATCATAGCTGCCGATTTTCTGTGGCTGACCTTCGGGCATCTCATGAAACGAAAGGATTGGGTGCCGAGGCGAGGGGAGTTTCGTGAAATCTGGCCAGATGATATCGTTAAAGAGGTGTCTTTTGAGCTGGCGAATCACTGCCGCGATGCTCCAAACTTGGATGGGTCGAGTCCTCACCGAAACCAGGTTATCGGCAATGAAGGCCAGGGCAGCTACATGGTCGAGGTGGGCATGGCTGATCAGCACCTGATCGATCGCCGCCTGGGAATCGAGAGGAAGCGTGGCGGTGACCGACCCGGCATCGAGGAGCAGGGGGCCGTCAACAAGAAGGCTGATCTGGTGACATCCGGGCGCCTCCCCACCGTAACAGCCCAAGGCATGTAGCCGCATGGATCGTCCTCTGCCTTTGCCCTTTCCGCCCGCTTACATAAAGAGATCACCCCGCTTGAGGAGCGAGGTTATTGAGAGCAGTCTTCTCTTGGCGTCTCGAAGAGATCGGCTGGGATTGGATTTTGGAACAGGCACGAAGTCTGGTCAACTTTGAGTTCTCCGCCATGGGGCACCATGACGGAGCCCTGCTTGCGATGGGACCAATGCATCGCGCCGGGGTCAAGCATGCTCGCGAGGAATATGATCCGGTTCATGGGCCGCGTTGCTTGTCGCCGCCTTCAACGAAGCAACGAAATCCCCCACACGTTCCAGCAGGTCCGCTTGCCCGGCTGTCCGCTCAAGCAACGAGACGATGGCGCTCCCCACGATCACCCCATCGGCCACCTTGGCCACCATCCGTACCTGCTCCGGGGTTGAGATACCAAATCCCACTGCAAGCGGCTTGTTGGTCTCGGCCCGTATCATCCGGATGGACGCTTCAAGATCGTCGCTTATTCGAGAGCGGGCCCCCGTCACACCCCGCAAGGAGACATAGTAGATAAATCCCTGCGAGGCAGCCGCGATCTTCTGCACGCGTTCGCGCGAGCTGGTCGGGGCGAGCAGGAACACCGTGTGAAGGCCATGAGCGGCCGTCGCGTCGATCAACTCGGCCGCCTCCTCAGGGGGCAGGTCCGGGACGATCAACCCATCTACACCTGCTGCAGCGGCCTCTTTCGCAAAGCGGGCGAACCCGAAGTGGAAGATCGGGTTCACGTAGCTCATCACGACCAGCGGCAGCCGACAGTGCGGGCGAAGGGTATCCACCATGTCGAGGATCCGCCTAAGGGTCGTGCCTCCCAGGAGGGCGCGTTGCGACGCCCGCTGGATGGTGACGCCATCGGCCAACGGATCGGAGAATGGCACGCCGATCTCCACGAGATCAGCCCCTCGCTTCTCGAATTCCAGAATCAGTGAGCGGGTGGTGGCAAGATCGGGATCCCCGGCAGTCAGGTAGGGCATGAGAGCCCGCTCCCCCGCACTCCTGAGACGGCGGAATCGTTCGTCGATCCGGTTCATTCCGTGCCGACCCCCGATAATCCCCCCGAACGGCCCAGAAGCTCTGCCACAACCTCCACGTCCTTGTCCCCGCGACCGGAGAGGTTAATCACCACTATCCGGTCCTTCCCAAGTGTTGGTGCGAGCTTCTTGACGTGGGCGACCGCGTGAGCGCTCTCCAGGGCGGGGATGAGCCCTTCAAGCTCGCTCAGAAGCTGGAAGCCTTCCAATGTCTCGGCATCGGTGGCCGAGACATAGTCGATCCGACCAAGGTCCCGGTAGTAACTGTGCTCTGGGCCAACACTCGGGTAATCCAGCCCCGCGGAGACTGAATGGGTCGTCTGGATCTGGCCGTCGCCATCCTGCAGGATGAAGCTCATCGTCCCATGAAGGACGCCCAACTCCCCGGTAGCGAATCGGGCGGCGTGCTGCCCCGAGTCAATCCCCTTGCCGGCAGCCTCCACCCCGATCATTCGGACAGATGGCTCGCTGAGAAAGTCGTAGAACAGGCCGATCGAGTTACTGCCGCCCCCAACACAGGCCACGAGATAGTCCGGAAGCCTTCCCTCCAGTTCCAGGATCTGTGCCCTGGTCTCGCGGCCGATTATCGATTGGAAATCCCGAACCATCATTGGGTAGGGATGCGCGCCCAGGACTGACCCCAGGACATAGTGGGTCGTGTCGACGTTGGTGACCCAGTCGCGCATCGCCTCGTTGATCGCGTCCTTCAAGGTCCGGCTCCCCGACTCGACCGGAATGACCTTTGCGCCGAGCAGGCGCATGCGGACGACGTTCAGGGCCTGCCGCCGCATATCCTCGGTGCCCATGAACACCTCGCAGACCAGGCCGAACCGGGCGGCTACCGTGGCCGTGGCTACCCCATGCTGCCCGGCACCAGTCTCAGCGATGACCCTTGGCTTTCCCATGCGGCGGGTGAGCATGATCTGACCCAGGGTGTTATTGATCTTGTGGGCGCCAGTGTGGCAGAGGTCCTCACGCTTGAAATAGATCCGCGCTCCCCCCAAATATTCGGTCAGTCGGCGAGCGAAATAGAGCGGCGTCGGGCGTCCGACATAGTGCCGGAGATAGCCCTGCATCTCCGACTCAAAGGTCGGGTCGGATTTGGCCTTCAGATAGACCTGCTCCAGTTCCTCGAGCGCCGCCATCAGAGTCTCGGGGACAAACTTCCCCCCGTACCTCCCGAAATGTCCGCTGGCATCCGGGACGGCAGCCAGGCGTTTCGGCTCAACGGGCTCCGGCTTCTTTCGCCCGATCAATGAACTCCCTCACCTTTCGATGATCCTTCCGGCCCGGGGAGGCCTCGACGCCGCTGCACACATCGACGGCGTAAGGCCTGACCTGTACTACCGCCTCGGCGACATTTTCGGCCGTCAGCCCTCCGGAGAGGATAATTCTGGCCTCCCCTGCGGCCTTGGCCGCGATCTCCCAGGGGAAGGTCCTTCCTGTGCCACCCAACCGGTCGGCGGCGTAGGTGTCCAACAGGAAGGCCCTCGCCTGCTTATATTTGTGGAGCCCTGCGAGATCGTCCTCGGATCGAATTCGGATTGCCTTGACGAAGGGAAGACGGAGACGGCCACACTCGTCGGGCGGCTCGTTTCCATGAAGTTGCGCGAGGGAGATGCCACACGAGGTCGCGATTCTCTCAATCGCATCGACCGTCCGGTCGATGAAGACCCCCACTGTAGCAATGAAGGGCGGCAGTTCTGCCGCGATGACGGCAGCCGCCTCCGGCTCGATCCAGCGGGGGCTCCCCTTCACGAAGATGAAGCCAAGGGCATCGGCCCCTGCCTCCACCGCGGCCCAGGCATCCTCGCGTGAGGTAATCCCACAGATCTTGACCCGTATCATCCGGCCGATCCTTGCAACAACTCCTGAAGCTTTCCCCCGGGATCCGCACTCTTGAGCAGGACCTCCCCTACCAGGATTGCATCCACTCCCGCCGCGGCCAGACATCGCACGTCCTCCTGTCGGCCGATGCCACTTTCGCTCACCACAACTGCCTCCTCGGGAATGTGCGGAAGGAGGGTGAACGTGGTCTCCAGGCGGGTTTCAAAGGTGGCAAGGTCACGATTGTTGATCCCGATGAGGGTGGCCCCTGCCTTGCGCGCCGTCTCCAACTCCGCCAGGGTGTGGACCTCCACCAGCGGGTGGAGCGAGAGCGATTTTGTCAGCGAATGGAAGTCCAGCAGTTCCGAAGGATCGAGGGCGGCGGCGATGAGCAGGATGGCATCTGCCAGATGCACACGGCTTTCGTAGATCTGGTATGGGGTGATGATGAACTCCTTTCTCAGCACTGGAAGATTCACGGCTCCCCTTGCCGCAGTCAGATCCTGCAGACTCCCTTTGAAGAAACGACCGTCGGTCAGGACCGAGATCGCGCAGGCGCCTGCCGCCCGGTAGGCAGTCGCTATTTGGGCCACATCAAGCGGATCCCGGATTGTTCCCAGAGAGGGAGACGCCCGCTTGATTTCAGCGATGGCCTTCAGAGGCCCGACCCGCTTCGCGCCTCTGCGAATCCGCGCGACGGCCTCCCTGAAATCCCGGGGAGGCGGTAAGTCCAGCACCCTCGCTCTGAGGTCTGCCAGCGGGATGGCCACCGCTCGCTCAGCCACCTCCTTCTGTTTGTGCTCCAGAATGTTACGGAGGATCATCGCTCATCCTCGATGCTGGCTATGTCGTCGGCTGAAATCTACCAATCTGCGAAGCTTCTCCATGGCAGCGCCGCTGTCGATCGATCGGGCGGCCAGTTTGACCCCCTCTTGGAAGTCATTGGCCTTCCCACCGGCGGTAATGGCCAGCGCGGCGTTCATCAACACCACGTCACGCTTCGGTCCCTCCTCTCCAGCTAAAATCCGCTTGATGGTTTGAGCATTCTCCGCGGCGTTGCCGCCCTGCAGGTCGCTGAGAGGTGCCCGCTCGATGCCGAAGTCTTCTGGCGACACCGTGTAGGTGCGCACGTCACCGCTCCTCACCTCCGAGATCCTGCTCTCCGCTGCAGGGGAGATCTCATCAAGGCCGTCAAGGCCGTGAACGACAAAGGCCCGCCTCGACCCCAACTCGTTCAGCACGTTGGCCAAGATCTCGGTAAGCCCCTCCTGATAGACGCCTACCACCTGGGCCGAAGCCCCGGCCGGGTTGGTGAGCGGCCCCAGGATATTGAAGACCGTCCGGATTCGTATGTCCCGGCGCGCCGTCATGACGTACTTCATGGCCTTGTGCAGCAGCGGCGCGTAGAGGAAACCGATCCCAACCTCGTCGATGCAGTCTCCTACCTGTTCGGGCGACAGCTCCAGACTCACGCCCAATGCCTCCACCACGTCGGCGCTTCCGCACAAGCTGGACACCGAGCGGTTACCATGCTTAGCGACCGGGATTCCCGCTCCGGCCACAACGAACGCGCTGGCGCTCGAGATGTTGAAGGTATTGCTGGCATCGCCTCCCGTGCCGCAGGTATCCACCAGCGCCTCGCGGTCAGTGCCCGAGATCGAGGCCTCGACGTGGCCGCGTACTCTCACGAGGGACACCTTTTCCCGCATCGCCCTGGCGAAGCCGGTGATCTCCTCGACCGTCTCGCCCTTGAGTCGAAGCGCGGTGAGAAACGCCGCGATCTGCGCGTCAGTCGCCTTCCCGGACATAATTTCATCCATGGTCATGAAGGCTTCTTCCGCGCTGAGGTCTTCTCGGTCCACCACCTTCCTCAACGATTCAAGGATCATATGACGCCTCCAACACCTTCTTCAGGAGAGGGAGAGGAAGTTTCTGAGCAGTGCTTTGCCTTCCTTTGTGAGGATCGATTCGGGGTGAAACTGAATGCCTTCGATAGGATGCTCCTTGTGGCGAATCCCCATGATCTCTCCTTCGGCTGTCTCGGCGGAGATCTCCAGGCAGTCCGAGAGCCCCCTTCGGTCAACCAGGAGGGAATGATAGCGCGTTGCCTCAAAGGGGTTCTCCAAACCGGAGAAGATCGTTCGACCGTCGTGGTGGATCGGGGAGGTCTTGCCGTGCATCAAGCGACCAGCCCGGACGATCTGGCCCCCAAACGCGGCGCCAATAGCTTGATGGCCGAGACAGACGCCGAGAATCGGGACCAGTCCGGCGAACCGCAAGATGAGGTCGCAGCAGATGCCGGCTTCCTTTGGGGTCTTCGGTCCAGGGGAGATCACAATCCGATCAGGTCGAAGCTGCGCGAGTTCTTCAAGCGTCACCTGGTCATTCCGGAAGACCCGGGGGCGTTCGCCAAGCTCGCCCAAATACTGGACGAGATTATAGGTGAAGGAGTCGTAGTTGTCGATGACGACCAGCATGCAATTTCACCCGGCTCAGCCGATGAGGAGATTGCCAGATTCGGCCATCTCGATCGCCTTGATCATCCCCTTGGCCTTGTTCATCGTTTCTTCGTATTCCCGCTCGGGGTCCGAATCAGCCACGATTCCGGCCCCTGCCTGAACATGCGCAGTGCCGTCGGCGATCAGGACGGTGCGGATCGTGATGCAGGTATCCATGTTGCCGGAGAAGCCAAAGTAGCCTACAGCGCCTGCATACGGCCCCCTACGCACCCGCTCCAACTCCTCGATGATCTCCATGGCCCGGATCTTCGGAGCACCAGTCACGGTTCCCGCGGGGAAGCAGGCGCGCAGGAGATCGAAGGCATCATGCTTGTCCTCGAGCACCCCTTTGATGTTCGAGACGATATGCATCACGTGGGAATAGCGCTCCACCGCCATTAACTCCGTCACCATGACCGAACCGGTCCGGGCCACCCTGCCGACATCGTTCCGTCCCAGGTCGACCAGCATGATATGCTCCGCTCGTTCTTTGGGATCGCCCAGAAGTTCTTGTTCCAGGGCCAGGTCTTCTTCGTCGTCGCGGCCTCTTGGGCGGGTCCCGGCGATCGGGCGGAGGTCGATCTTTCCCTCTTCCAATCGGACCAGCACCTCGGGCGAACTTCCGACCAGCCGCAAATCCCCAAGCCGGAGGTAATACATATACGGTGACGGGTTGATGATTCGGAGCGCGCGGTAGATATTAAAGGGATCTGCCGAGGTCTTGGTCGAGAGACGCTGAGAGATGACCGCCTGGAGGACATCCCCGGCTCGCACATACTCCTTTGCGCTCTCCACTGCCTGGATGAACTCCTCACGGCTCATGGTGGAACTCAGTTGAAGCTCCCCCTCAACTCCGGCCGGCGCCAAGCTAACACCAAGGGGGCGCCGCAGTGAGCCGATAATGGCATCGATCTTCCTGGCCGCCTCGTCGTACGCCCCCCGGAGGTGCTCCTGCGTCGGCTCGGGAACAAAGGCATTGGAGACCACCTTGATCCGGTGGGAGACATTGTCGAAGATCACGAGGGTATCGGTGAGGAGGAACAGGGCATCGGGCAGGTCGAGATCATCTTTGGTCATCGCCGGAAGCCGCTCGAACTGACGAACGATATCATAGGCCAGGAATCCTACCATTCCCCCATAAAACCTGGGCAGACCATCGACCCGCACCGGTCGGTACTGTCTCAGGATCGCCTTCAGTGGCTGGAGCAGGTCTCTGTCTATCTGGTAGAATTGGGTTCCATCCCCTGTGATCACCTCGACCCGGGACCCCTTCGCCTTGAAGACGAGACCGGGGTTACTGCCCAGAAAGCTATAGCGCGCCCACTTTTCTCCCCCCTCGACACTTTCCAGGAGGAACGCATAGTTGCCGCTATCAATTTTTCGAAAGGCGGAGACAGGCGTTTCCATGTCAGCGAGAACCTCGCGATAGACCGGAATCAGGTTCCCGTCCTTGGCCTTACGCGAGAACTCATTGAAGGAGGGTTTCAGCATCTCCACCTTTTACGGCCGCAACGTTTTAGTTTAGAAAAAACAGGACCTTACCCTAGCATAGGGAAGAAAAAGCGGTCAAGAGCAAACCCGGCGTGTGGGGTCGCTGAAGTTCGCGGTCGGCTGTCGGCGGGTTGCCCTAGGGAGCAGCGAATTACAGATGTTGCTGGACCTTCGCCTTGATAGCCGATTTCGGCAGGGCGCCTATGATCTGCTCGACCTGTGACCCATCCTTGAAGAACATGATGGTGGGAATGCTTCGGATACCGAATCGAGCCGCGGTCCGTCGGTTCTCGTCCACATTCAGTTTAGTCACGGTAATCTGTCCCTCATATTCTACCGCCAGTTCCTCAAGGACTGGAGCGACAATCCGGCACGGACCGCACCACTCGGCCCAGAAATCGACCAGGACGAGGCCCTTCCCCTTGATCACTTGCTCATCAAAATCATGGTCAGTGACGTGAATGACTTTATCCGACGCCATGCGCCCCCCCCTATCCACCCTAATGTAGAAATGCCCTCGCCAAGTCTCCGGCAAGGGCAATCAAACACTAACTGTATAGTAGAGGGCAGAGGATCAGCTGTCAAGCTGTTTCAAGGCGCTGATGAGAGGAGCACAGGGGAGCTGTCCGCATTGACGGAACGACTCCACAAGTGCTATTGTTAAGTATGTTTGGAGGTTTAGGGCTTCCTGTACAAAATCTTCCTTCCTCTGTCCTTGGCTATCAATTTAGGGATCTGACTCTCCTCGAAGCTGCCTTGCGGCACCCTTCCTCAACCGATAATTCGGAGGCAGCCCTGCGGCTTCGATACCAGCGGCTCGAGTTCCTGGGCGACGCGGTGTGGAGCTTCTACGTCAGCGATGCGTTGGTCTCTCAGTGGCCGACGGCCTCCGAGGGGGAACTGACCATCCGACGGGCGCGCCTGGTCAGCGCGGCCGCGCTTGCCGAGATGGCCAAGACCCACGGGATCCCCCCACTCATAGTACTGAGCAAGGGAGAGGAAGCGAGCGGTGGGAGGGAGCGCCCGTCGATCTTGTCCAGTGTCTTCGAAGCCGTCATCGGAGCAATATACTTGGACGGCGGCATAGAGGATATCCAGCGGCTCGCGCGTTGCACATGCTCTGGGCAGCTCGACGGAACTGAGATTGCCAAAGATCCGAAAACAGCGCTCCAACAGCTCACACAAGCCCGCTACCGCATAACACCACGCTATCGTCTGCTCCGCCGCTCGGGGCCTCCCCACGCCCCGACGTTCGAGGTCGAGATTCGAGTGGGGCAGGCACGGATAGGGAGGGGAAGTGGTCGAAGCAGGCAAGAGGCTGAGCGCGAGGCTGCGCTCCTGGCCCTCACATCCTTACCTAGCCTCCTATCCACAATATCTGGTAGTGAAGTCCCATCTAACCACTGATTCTTGTATTTCTCCTTGACATAGGTGAATAGGGCCTGATAGATTGCTATCACGTTGGGTTATTTTTCGGCTCAAGTCTTGGAGGTTTCGCCATGGGTACAGGCAGATCGACAGCGACTCCCGAAAGTCATCTTAGGCGATGCGACTGGCGCGATTAACACTTTTCGGATTCAAGTCGTTCGCCGATAAGGTCGAGGTTGCCTTCGAGCCGGGCATTACGGCCATTGTTGGTCCGAACGGCTGCGGCAAGAGCAACCTGTCCGACGGTATTCGATGGGCCCTGGGAGAGCAGAGCGCGAAACTGCTCCGCGGGGACCGGATGGATGATCTGATCTTCGCCGGCAGCGGCAGTCGTAAGCCTCTTGGAGTGGCGGAAGTCTCCCTGACTTTTACTGATAATTATGGGGACATCCCGACAGAGTTTCATGAGGTAACTGTCACCCGAAGATTGTACCGCTCCGGCGAGAGCGAGTACCTCCTTAATTATGTCCCGTGCCGGCTGCGCGATATCACTGATCTGTTCTTGGATACCGGCCTCGGTGGTGAACCCTACGCCCTCATCGAGCAAGGCACAATCGGCGACATCGTCAGCGCCAAGCCACACGAGCGTAGGCTCCTTATCGAGGAAGCCGCCGGCATCATGACGTACAAGGTCCGGAAGAAGTCCGCACTGGTAAAGCTGGAGTTGGCGGAGCAAAACCTCCTTCGGGTCAACGACATTATTCATGAGGTCGAGCGGCAGAGGAATTCGCTCAAGCGACAGGCTGGCAAGGCGGAGCGCTACCGCGTCTACCAAAACCGGGCACTTGAACTCAAAGGCTTTCTGAAATTCTATGATGTCCAGCAACTGCGGCAGCAGCTTGATGCGTTGGAGGCTTCCGTGCGGACAGCGCAGGGTGAGGTCGACTCGGCGCAGGCGGCACTGGTTGGCTCGGAAGCCGAACACGAGGCGATTCGAATCCAAGAGTTGGGGCAGGAACAGGCCAGGGCCGTCTCACAGGAGCGGCTGTACGATATCAAAAGCCGCTTATCCCATGATGAAGCTGAGCTCAGACACTTGCGACAGATCCTTGATGAAATGGCGATCCAACAGGAGGAGCGGCGGCATCGCCGGGCTCGGCTGGAGGGTCGGCGAGCCGTCCTGGCTCAAGAGGAAGCGCAGACGCGGCAGCAGGAGCAGCTCCTGTCCGGAGAGATCGATGCGCGCCGCACGCACCTCGATCTGAAGTCCTCGGAAATTCGGGCGCTAGAGGAGACGGTTGCGGAGGAGGTCAGAGGGCTCGAAGCCCAGCGGCGACGCCTCGTTCAAGACGCGGCCTTCCTGGCCGAGCGAGGCAGTCACCTCGCCAGCCTTCGTGAGCGAGAACGCCTCTACGGCAAACAACGAGACCTGGCTATCGAGCGCAAGAACGGGCTCGAGCAGCAGGACCGCGACCTCGTCTCCATGGAGGAAGCCCAGCGGCGATTCCTCGATCATGTGGTCGAGCAACTCGCCCAGCTCCAAGCGGAACGGGAGGAGCTGACGCAGCAGGCAGTCGCGGAGGAGCTCGCCAGAGACGCCATCAAGCCTGAGCTGGATACACTCCGGGAAGAGTCGGCACGGCTGGAGAGCCGTCTGGCCTCTCTGATTGAACTGAGCCAGAGCTTTGAAGGGGACGCTGACGGACGCCATTACCTGCTCCAGCAAAAAGCCGAGGGCGAGCCCAGGCTCGATGGGTTGAGGGGGTCTCTGGCCGACCTTGTTGAGGTGCCAGCCCGCTACGAGCGCGCCATAGAGGCGTTGCTGGGCGACGCACTGCAGGGACTCGTGATGCGACGGGCGGAGGACGCGCAGAAGGCGATCCGGCTGCTGAGCGAGCGGGGGCAGGGTCGCGCAACCTTCATTCTCTCTGGCGAGACCAGCTCCGGTAGTGAGAGGATAACCTCCCTCCTGCGGGAGGCTGCCACGGCGCCAGGAGCCTCGGGGCCGGACGGCACGTCACTGGAGGGTCTCGCGCTTGATCTGATCCGCTGTGCCGATGGTGATCGACCTCTTATAGAAGCTCTGTTCGCCGACGGGATCATCGTCAGAGAGCTTTCCGACGCGCTCTCTCTCAGCAAGCGCCTCCCCTCCCCTTTTACGATCGCCACCTTGGCCGGCGAGTTGGTCACCAGCCGTGGCATCATCGTTGGCGGACCTGGGGGAGGTCTTGGAATTCTCTCACGACGGCGCGAAATCACGGAGCTACAGGAACGAGCCCGTCAACGGCACGATAGCCTGCAAGCGCTCGAAGGATCGTGGGAGGCTTCTACTCGCCGATCAGCGCAATTGGCGGAATCTTTGGAATCGCTCCACCAGCGGCTTCATGAAGTGGAGATCGATCGTCTCAAGGCCGAAAGGGAGTTCTCTCAAACGAGCGGCGAACGCCGACGGCTCCTTCAACAGGTCGACGTGCTGACGTATGAAGCAAAGAGTCATGGGGAGGACCTCCGCGCGCTCACTGACGAGATCCTGGGACTTGAGTCCAGTCTCCTGGAAGTGGAGGGACGGTACCATGCCTCTCAGATGGAGACGGCCCGGCTCGAGGCCGAGGCGGCGGCCCGCCAACAGGAACGTGACAGCCTCATCAGGGATGTAGGAGAACTCCGCGTCCAACTCACCTCGCTCCAAGGCCAGCGAGAGATTCTCGCTCGTGGCCTCGCCAGGATCGAGGAGGAGATGGGTCAGCTTAATGGCGAATTCGAGGCGCTCGAACGCGAGCTGATAAGGGAAGAGATGCGGCGGACGGAGATGGAGGCGACTGTAACACAGCTTAGGGAGAGGCTTGGTGGGCTGATGGAGGAGGAGCAAGTGGCGCAGCAGTTAGCGGCTGAGCAAGACGAGGCGCGTCGGGAACTTGTCGAGGCGCGCCAGGCTTCAGAGGAGCGGATTCGAGGGCTGAAGCGGGCACTCGCTGAGGCACAGGATGCCCTGAACGCCGCAGCGATTCGGCGCGCTGAACTGCGAAACACCATCTCTCTCCTCGAGGAGGCGCTGACCGAAGAAGGGCTCGGAGAGGTGGAGGCAATCGCGGCACGGCTGTCTGAAAGCGGCCTCGGGATCGAAGAAGCCAGAAGCGAACTAGCCGACCTGAACGGCAAGATCGCGGAACTTGGGGGGGTCAATCTGGCCGCCCTGGAGGAATACCAGGAACTGGCCGAGCGGCACCGCTTCCTCTCGATCCAGGCTGAGGACCTCCTGTCCTCTGCTCGCTCCCTTCGAACGGCCATTGCGGAGATCAACCACACCATTCAGCGGCGGTTCAGCGAGACACTCCAGATTGTCAACGGCCACTTGGATCGGCTGTGGAGTTGCCTCATCCCAGGAGGCCAGGCGCGCCTAACCACGGTGGAGCCCGAGCCCGGGGAAGAGGAGCCCGGGCTTGAGATGATGGTCAGTATCCCTGGCAAGCGAGCCACGCTCAATCTGCTGTCCGGAGGCGAAAAGGCGCTGGCGGGGCTGGCACTGCTGCTGGCGCTTTTCCACACTCGTCCCAGCCCATTCTGTCTCTTGGATGAAGTCGATGCCCCTCTCGACGACCCGAATGCAGAGCGCTTCGCATCCCTTCTGAAGGAAATGGCTAGGACCGCCCAGTTCATCCTCATCACACACAACAAGCAAACGATGGAGGTCGCCGACATCCTCTATGGGGTCACCATGGAGGAGCACGGTGTCTCAAGACTTCTCTCCCTTCGGATGAAGCAGACGGCCTGAGGGATCACACCCCGCTGGCCTGCCACTCCTGTATACCTTCTGCTTCGCCCGGACATTACAACCCCATGTTATCTAACGATTCTTCTAGCAAAGGTCTCTTCGGCCGGCTGGTGGCTGGCCTCGCTCGAACCCGTAAGGGACTGGTAGGGCAGATCGAACGGCTGTTCGCCGAGAATGCGGTGGACGCCTCGAGTCTGGATGCGCTTGAGGAGCTCCTGATTGCCGCCGATATCGGTCCGGCCCTGGCAGAACGGATCCTCGCGCCCCTCCATCAACGTCTCGGCCATCGGGATCTCAGCGACGCGGGCCAGGTGGAGGCCGCCCTTAAGGCTGAGATCCTGGCTATCCTGAAAAGTGTCTCGCGCGCTTCTCCAACCGTAGACCCTCATGCCCGACCCCGAGTCTTCCTGTTTCTTGGAGTGAACGGTTCCGGGAAAACCACCACCATCGGGAAGTTCGCAAAGCGCCTCATCGACGGAGGCGAGACAGTGCTATTAGCCGGGGCGGACACCTTTCGTGCAGCCGCCATCGAGCAGCTTCAGCTCTGGGGCAGGCGCGTGGGAGCCGATGTGATCTGTCACCAGGCGGGCGCCGATCCCTCTGCAGTGGTGTTCGATGCCGTGCGGGCCGCAGTCGCTCGCGGGGCAAGTCACCTGCTCATTGATACTGCTGGCCGATTGCACACCAAACGGAACCTGATGGAGGAACTAAAAAAGATTCAGCGGGTGGTCTCCCGACAGATGCCCGGTGCGCCGCATGAACGGTTCATGGTCCTCGATGCCACTTTTGGCCTGAACGCGCTGGTCCAGGCCAGAGAATTCAACGATGCCGTTGGACTGACCGGCCTGGTTCTGACCAAGCTGGATGGAACAGCAAAGGGAGGCGTCGTCGTGGCCATTGCGCATCAATTGAAACTCCCGATCGTATTCGTGGGCCTTGGAGAAGGCGTTGACGATCTGCAGCCGTTCTTGCCAGAAATCTTTACGGATGCCCTGTTCGCAAGGTCCTAGCCACTCTCCTGGCAGTTTTCGCCTTGACACCCCATTGACCCGGTGTTAGTGTAAGTCAGTGTATTTCTTCACAAAGTTTGGCCTGTCTACTCGGTGAGATGTTTAGGGCTGACGATGAACTGTTCATGCGGCGTGCCCTGGTGCTTGCCCGAAAGGGGCAGGGTCGCACAAGTCCCAATCCGATAGTGGGCGCGGTAGTGGTGCAAAACGGGCGTGTCGTCGGAGAGGGACATCACGAGCGAGCTGGCGGGCCACACGCGGAGGTGGTTGCTCTGGGGGCCGCCGCGGGGGCGACGAGCGGTGCTGATCTTTATGTCACGCTTGAGCCGTGCTGCTATCATGGCCGGACACCGCCCTGCACCGATCGGGTCATTGAGGCTGGCATTCGGAGAGTCCTCATACCGGCCTTGGACCCGAATCCGCTCGTCTCAGGGAAAGGCGTCGAGAAATTGCGTGCGGCAGGGATTGTGGTGGAGATGGGACTCCTGTCTGAAGAGGCGACAACCCTCAACGAAGCGTTTATAAAATTCATCAAACACCGCATCCCGTTTGTCGCCCTCAAGGCTGCAGTCAGCCTGGACGGGAAGATTGCGACTCGCACCGGCGAATCCAGGTGGATCTCCGGCGAACGATCGAGACACCGGGTGCACCAAATGCGAGATCGGGTGGATGCACTCATTGCTGGGATCGGTACGATCCGCCGCGATGATCCGTGGCTCACAACCAGGCTGCCTGAGGGGGGTCGCGATCCGATCCGGGTCATCGTGGACGGACTCGGTCCGCTTCCCCTTGATGCGAAGGTCTTTCAGCCCGCCTCTCCAGCACCGACCTGGGTCGCCGTTGCCGCTGATGCCCCGCGTGAGCGCATCGAGGCGCTGAAGCGCCGTGGGCTTACCGTGCTTGAGGCGGAGGGGTCTCACGGGCGTGTTCGCCTTGCAGACCTTCTCAAGCGCCTTGGAGAGCGGGAGGTCACGAGTGTCATGATCGAGGGAGGGGAAGGGATCTTCACATCCGCGATTGAAGAGGGCATCATCGACAAGCTTTGCCTATTTGTGGCCCCCCTTCTGGTAGGGGGGAAGTCGGCTCCAAGCCTTTTCGGGGGCGTAGGGACCGAATACCTCACCCAGGCTCCGCGCTTACAGCGTGTGCGGATCGAGCAACTTGACGGGGACCTGCTGGTCGAAGGCTATCTCCCGGCGAAGGAACTCAGCGGTTAGGCGATCCTAATGTTCACCGGACTGATCGAGGAAGTGGGTCTGGTTCAGGGATTGCGACGAGAAGGCGGCGTCGCTAAGCTGGCCATCAAGGGAAGCGACACCATCGTTGGCCTTGCGATCGGCGTTAGCATCGCGGTCGATGGGACCTGCCTGACTGTCACCGCAGTCGAGCACAACGTATTCGAGGTCGACCTATCCGACGAGACCATAGGCCGCACGACCCTGGGAGAGCTTCGCGCCGCCGATGCCGTGAATCTGGAACGGCCCTGTCGGCCAGCCGATCGACTCGGAGGGCACTTCGTCACCGGCCATATCGATGGGGTTGGGACCATCATCGAGGTTCGGGAGACCAGTGGGATGTGGTGGTTCTCATTTTCGTACCCCGAAGCCCTTCGCCTTCTGCTCGTCGAAAAGGGATCCATTGCGGTGGACGGGATCAGTCTCACGATTGCCAGCCTAAATGACATCGCCTTCGGGGTTGCCATCATCCCGCACACGTATCGACATACCACATTGGGAAGCAAGCAGGTCGGCCAGCGCGTCAACCTGGAAACGGACCTGCTGGGAAAGTACGTCATCCGGTATTTCGAAGGATTCGGTGTTCCTGGGAGAAAGACCCCGCTCAGCGAAGCCTCCCTTCGGGAGCTGGGGTACGTCTGAGCCTGGTCCGCGGGGCAGAAATGGACGGAACGATTCACTATCACGCCATCGAAGAAGCGATCCGAGACCTGCGCGACGGCAAAATGGTTATCGTCGTGGACGATGAGGATCGGGAGAACGAGGGCGATCTCACAATGGCAGCCGAGAAGGTGACGCCGGAGGCGATCAACTTCATGGCCGCGGAGGGGCGGGGGCTGATCTGCATGCCCGTCATTGGCGCACGATTGGATGAACTCCGGATCCCTCCGATGGTCACGGACAACACCTCGCCCCACGAGACTGCCTTCTGTGTCTCCGTGGATGCCAAGCGTAGGGTGACGACCGGCATATCCGCTCATGACCGGGCGATCACCATCCAGACTATCATCGACCCCAAGACGACAGCCGACGACCTGACCAGCCCGGGGCATACGTTTCCGCTCCGCGCAAGGGAGGGTGGGGTACTCACCCGTGCGGGACAGACGGAGGCCGCGGTTGACCTGGCCAAATTGGCCGGCCTTTACCCTGCCGGGGTGATCTGCGAGATCATGAACGAGGATGGGACGATGGCCCGGACCCCGGAGCTGTATCCTTTCGCGCGCAAGCACGGCATGAAGCTGATCACTGTCAAAAGTCTGATCGAGTTTCGATTAAAGCGGGAGCGATTCGTGAGTCGGGTCGCTACTACCATCCTGCCGACACAGTACGGTCGATTCAGCGCGATCCTCTATAACAGTCAGGTGGATAAGAAACACCATCTGGCATTGGTCATGGGGGATATTAACGCCGTCGATGAAATCCTGGTGCGGGTCCACTCGGAGTGCCTCACGGGCGACGTTTTCGGCTCGCTCCGTTGCGACTGCGGCCCTCAGATGGACAGGGCGCTGGAACTGATTGCCAAAGAGGGTAAGGGGGTCTTCCTCTATATCCGGCAGGAAGGCAGAGGGATTGGCTTGGCGAACAAGATGCGTGCCTATGAGCTGCAGGACAAGGGACTGGACACGGTGGAGGCCAACGCGAAGCTCGGGTTCAAGCCTGATCTACGAGAGTACGGGATCGGAGCCCAGATCTTATCGGATCTCGGCTTGTGTAAGATCCGGCTGCTGACGAACAACCCACGGAAGATCGTGGGACTCGAGGCATACGGTCTGCATGTTGTGGAGCGGCTACCCATCGAGATCCGCCCGAATGCCGAGAATCGTGCCTACTTGCAGGTCAAGCATGAGAAGTTGGGTCACCTGCTCGAAAAGGTCTGACCCGTGCCAAACCTTACGGAGACTTTCCATTGGCACTGTGGCGTGATGAGGACAAGCCGTAGCGCGCCAGGGAAGCAGGGTCAGTAGGCTAGGTCGCTACTGGTCGGGGGGGAGATGCCGTTGAAAACGACAGAAGGAACGTACATAGCCAGAGGGTTCCGCTTCGCCCTTGTAGTGAGCCGCTTCAACGAGTTCATCACCAAACGGCTGCTGGATGGTGCGCTCGACTGTCTGCTTCGCCACGGCGCAGAAGAAAGTGACCTGCATCTGGTGAAAGTACCAGGGGCCTTCGAGCTGCCGTATGCGGCCAAGCGCCTGGCGGCCTCGAACAGCTACGACGCTGTCATCGCCCTTGGCGCGGTCATCCGAGGGGCCACCCCTCATTTCGACTACGTTGCGGGAGAGGCAGCGAAGGGTATCGCCTCGGCCAGTCTCGAAACCGGCGTCCCCATTATCTTTGGTGTTATCACCGCGAATACTCTTGAGGAGGCGATCGAACGGGCCGGTGCGAAGGGCGGTAACAAGGGGTTCAAAGCGGCCCTTTCAGCCATTGAAATGGCCAGCCTCTTCGCCCAACTCAAATGAGTTGTAAGAGGGGGCTGTACCCCTCATGATGGAAATGGGGAAGCGTCATCGGGCCAGGGAGCTTGCGCTCTCCTTCCTTTATCAGATTGAGTTTTATCCCAAAGAGGCCTTTGAGGAGCGGTTCCAGGCCTTCTGGGCCCAGCAGGCTGTCAAACCGGAGGTCCGATCTTTTGCCGAGGAACTCATCCGAGGTACCACGGACCAGCGAAGCTCGATCGATGTCCTGCTCTCCTCGCACGTCGAACACTGGGTCCTCTCGCGCCTGGCCCTCGTCGATCTTTCCATCCTTCGATTAGCTGCATATGAGATCCTCTTCCATCAAAAAACACCGCCGAAGGCGGCGATCGACGAAGCGATCGAGTTGGCCAAGGCATTCGGCGGAAAGGACTCCGGTGCCTTTGTCAATGGTGTCCTCGACAAGATCTACGGCCTCGTAAAGGATCGCGCCCCCGCCCCGCTTGCCTGAAATGTCGCTGATCAATAAGGAGATACTGAGCTTTCCTGTCGTAGCCTGTCATCAATGGGAGTGTTGGAGCGGATTCGGCCGATTGTGGGAAGCGGGAGAAGTACCTGCTACGGATACTTCTTGAACACCAGGGTGGCGTTGGTCCCGCCGAAACCGAAGGAGTTGGTGAGGGCGACCCTTACCTCAGCTTGGCGTGCCTTGTTGGGGACGTAATCGAGATCGCACTCGGGGTCCGGCTCATCGTAGTTGATGGTAGGCGGGATCAGTCCGTGGTAGATGGTGAGGACGGTGGCCAACGATTCCACGCCACCTGCGGCACCTAAAAGGTGCCCGGTCATCGATTTGACTGAGCTGACAGCTAGGCGATATGCGTGGTCCCCGAAGACCTTCTTGATCGCCGTAGTCTCAGCGGCATCGCCCACAGGTGTCGACGTCCCGTGGGCATTGATGTAGTCCACGTTGTTCGGTGTCAGCCCGGCGTCTTCAAGGGCGAGGCGCATCGAGGTGATCGCCCCCATCCCTTTTGGCTCTGGTGCTGTCATGTGATACGCATCGGCCGACATCCCGTAGCCGACCAGCTCGGCATAGATTTTGGCCCCGCGCCGCCGGGCGTGTTCCAGCTCCTCGAGGATCAGGACACCCGAACCCTCACCCATCACAAAGCCATCACGCCCCTTATCGAAGGGGCGGCTGGCGCGGTGGGGCGCATCGTTCCTGGTGGAAAGTGCCTTCATGGCGCAAAACCCCCCGATCGTGAGCGGGGTGATGACTGCCTCGCTCCCGCCAGCAACCATCACATCGGCCGCGCCCCGCTTGATCAACTCGAATGAGTCACCGATGGCGTGGTTCCCGGTAGCGCATGCCGTAGAGACGCATGAGTTAGGTCCACGGAGCCCGAAGCGCATCGCGATCTGCCCGGATGCCAGGTTGGTGATAATTGAGGGGATGAAGAATGGGCTGATCCGGCCAGGGCCCTTTTCCAACAGGGTCTTGTGAGACTCCTCCAGGGCCGGGATCCCGCCCATCCCGGTGCCGATGAAGGCCCCGATACGAGTTCGTTCGGTTTCTTTGATAGCCAGTTGGGCATCATCGACTGCCATAATCGCGCCGGCCAAGGCGTAGTGGATAAAGAGGTCCATCTTTTTGACCTCTTTCTTCTCCATGTAGAGGAGCGGGTCAAAGCCTTTTATCTCTCCGGCGATCTTCGAATCGTGGCCATTGGCATCGAATCGGGTGATTCGGTCGATACCCGAGACCCCCTTCACAAGGTTCCCCCAGAAGGTTTCGGTGCCAATCCCATTGGGCGCTACCGCGCCCAGGCCTGTCACGACCACTCGCCTCATCGCCTCACGTCCCCTTCGCAGTTCATGGCCCCTGATGGCGGGCCGGCCTTATCACGGGGAATGCGCCCTGATATATTCGATGGCGTCTTTGACTCTCGCGATCTTCTCAGCTTGTTCGTCGGGGATCTCGATTCCAAACTCCTCTTCCAAGGCCATAACTAATTCCACCGTGTCAAGAGAGTCGGCGCCCAGATCCTCGATGAAGGATGCCTCCGGCGTAACCTCTGCTGCATCGACGCCCAATTGATCCACGATGATCTTTTTCACCTTCTCCTCAAGCTCTGCAACGTCAGCCATCACCCCTCCCTACGGCCTTAGTGCCGTCCCATGGATTACATTCGCAATCCGCCGTCGACGTTGATCACTTGACCCGTAATATAACTTGCAGCCGCTGAAGCAAGGAACGAAACCAGGGTGGCCACCTCCGTCGGAGTGCCGAATCGGCCCACCGGGACCTGCTTGAGATATGCTGCCTTGAGATCCTCGGACAGGCCCTCAGTCATTTCGGTCTCGACGAACCCTGGAGCAACTGCGTTCACGGTAATCGCCCGCGAAGCGACCTCTTTCGCCACGGCCTTGGTGAAACCGATCAGGCCTGCTTTCGCTGCGACGTAGTTTGCCTGTCCCGGATTGCCCATCATCCCGACCACCGAAGCGATATTCACGATCCGGCCGCTTTGCTGCTTGAGCATCGGTCGAAGCGCTGCGCGGGTAGTGAAAAATGCCCCTTTCAAATTCACATTCAGGACGGCGTCCCAGTCCTCTTCTTTCATCCGGACGACCAACCCGTCTTTCGTGATTGCGGCGTTATTGACCAGGATGTCGAGGCGCCCAAAACGCTCGACGCAACCATGAATCAGCGCCTCCGCGTCCAACCGCCGCGCCATGTCAGCCTGAACGGCTGTCCCCTCGCCCCCTGCCGCCTGGATCTCAGAAACCACCACCTGGGCTGCCTCCAGGTGCCTGGAACAGATCATGACCTTCGCGCCTTCCGCCGAGAGCGTCAGCGCGATCGCTCGCCCGATTCCCTTCGAGCCGCCGGTGACGACAGCCACCTTTCCGGCGTGACGGCGCGCTGTTATCATCAGGCAAGTGCCTTCACCTGATCCAGCGCAACGCGCATGGAGGCCAGATCCTGCGCGTTAAGTGCGATAGCGTCTTTCGCAATCCGCTTGATCAGCCCGGTGAGGACCTTTCCTGGACCCAGTTCCAAGAAGAGGGTGACACCTTCTTTCACCAGCCTTCGCACCACCTCCTCCCACCGAACCGGGCTCGAGACTTGCCGGACGAGACTCCCCGGGATCTCTACACCCCTCGTTAGGACATCGGCATCGGCATTGTTGACCAGCGGGACTGACGGATCGGCGATGGGGATCCCCTGCAGCACGCCGCGCAACCGTTCGCCTGCCGGCCGCATTAAAGAACAGTGAAAGGGCGCGCTCACCTGTAGGCGAACGGCGCGTTTTGCGCCCCGTTCTCTAGCCAAGCGAATAGCCAGCCCGACCGCCTCCGTCTCCCCGGCGATAACGACTTGACCGGGGGCGTTGAGATTGGCGACTTCTACGACTCCGGTCCCGCCGGCTTCCTCACATACCGCGAAGACCTGTTCCTTCTCGAGGCCCAGCAGGGCGGCCATCGACCCTTCCCCGGGTGCCACCGCCTCCTGCATGAACTCGCCCCTCTTTCTGACAGTGCAGATCGCATCATCGAAACGGAGGCTGCCAGCTGCCACGAGCGCCGAGTATTCACCAAGCGAATGGCCAGCGACATAGTCGAACCGAAGCCCCTCGCGCTGGAAGGCGACAAAGACGGCCATGCTAACCGCCAGGATGGCCGGCTGCGCATTTGCCGTCAGCGTCAGAGCGTCCTCGGGTCCCTCGAAGCAAAGATGGACTAGGTCGATCCCAAGGGCCTGACTGCCTTGCTCGAAAATCGAACGGGCCTCAGGGACCTGTCCCCAGAGATCCCGTCCCATTCCAACCTGTTGCGAACCCTGGCCCGGAAAGACGAGCGCGATCTTGTTCATTCCCTGCCGGCTTGCGCGACGCTTACCATCGGATCAGGGCCGAGCCCCAGGTGAGACCGCCTCCGAAGGCAGCCAGCAGGAGCAGATCGCCGGATTTGAGCCGACCTGCCCTGACCGCTTCGTCCAAGGCAATAGGAATCGAAGCGGCAGAGGGATTGCCGAAGCGACCGATATTCACGACGATCCGCTCCTTCGGCAGGCCTAGGCGCTGGGCCACAGCATAGATGATCCTGGCATTGGCCTGGTGGGGAACGAAGAGGTCAATGTCAGAAACCTCTGCGCCGTTCGCCTTCAGCGCCGCAAGCGCGGCTTCCTCCATTGACCTGACTGCCACCTTGAACACCTCGTTCCCGTTGGCCATCTTGATCTTTACAAGATTCTCGTCCAGGACCTTTTGGGAAATCGGGTGGCGCGAGCCGCCTCCCGGGATAATGAGTTGCTTCCCCTTTGAGCCGTCGGCGTACAGATGCGTGGAGAGAACCCTGGAATCGCCGGTCGTCCGCTGCATCAACGCCGCTCCCGCGCCATCGGCGAAGAGAACGCAGGTGGCGCGATCGCTCCAGTCAACCACCTTGGAGAGGGTCTCCGCCCCTATCACCAGGATGTTCCGCATGACGCTGGTTCGGAGATATGCGTTGGCGACCGATAAACCGTAGATAAAGCCGGAACAGGCCGCCGATAGATCGAAGGCCGCCGCATGTGACGCGCCGAGCCGGTCCTGGAGAATGCACCCGGTGGATGGAAAAAACATATCTGGCGTCACCGTGCAAACGAGGATCAAATCCACATCGAGCGGATCAACGCCAGCCGCCTCGAGCGCGCGTCGAGCGGCCTGTTCGGCTAGATCCGAAGTCGCTTGGGTATCGGCTGCGATTCGACGTTCGGAAATACCGGTTCGGGTGACGATCCACTCATCGCTGGTGCTAACGATTCGTTCCAGGTCTGCATTGGTGAGCACCCGATCCGGAACCGAGGCGCCTGTGCCCACAATCCTGCTGCCGTACATTGAATTCTCCCTTTAACTAACTGACGGCAATCCCTTCGTTGATATGCTCGATCACCCTGTTCTCCACACACTCCGCGGCCACTCGGATGGCGTTCTTGATGGCCTTGGCTGTGGAGCGACCGTGGCTAATGATACACACCCCCCGGACCCCTAGCAAAGGCGCACCGCCGTACTCCGTATAGTCAACCCGCTTCTTGAAGCGGCGGAACGCGTCCCGTGCCAGCAAGGCGCCCATCTTTCCGACCAACCCCTTCGCCAGCTCCTCTTTGAGCAAGACCGTGAAGAACTCCGCAGCACTTTCGCTGATCTTCAAGGCAATGTTGCCGGTAAAACCGTCGCACACGATGATATCCGCTGTCCCACTAAAGACCTCACGACCTTCGACATTCCCAATGAAATTCAGGGACGACTCCTCTTCGAGCTCCTTAAAGGCCTCCCGGGTTAGCTCGTTTCCCTTAGTCTCTTCCTCTCCAATGCTGAGCAAACCAACGGTAGGAGATGTCTTTCCCATGACTTGCCGCGCATAGACATCTCCCATGATAGCAAACTGCAGGAGATGGCGCGCCTTACAATCGGCGTTGGCGCCGACATCCAGCAGGATCGAGTGGCCCCGCAGCGTCGGCACGATGAGGGCAATGGCGGGTCGCTCAACCCCAGGGATAGGGCCAAGGGTGATCATGGCGGTAGCCATCACTGCCCCCGTATTACCGGCACTGATGAAGGCGTCCGCCTCTCCCCTCTTTACGAGCTCCAAACCGACCCGGATGGACGACTGCTTCTTCTTGCGTAAGGCAGCGGAAGGGGACTCATGCATCCCGACCGTCTCGGGCGCATGGCAGATGGCGATGCCGAGACCGTTGGTTGAGAGATCCTGCAGCCTCCGAGTCAGCTCCTCTTCGTGTCCGACCAAGAGGACGGAAAGGCCCAGTTCTCGAGCAGCCGCCACCGCTCCCTCGACGTTGACCACTGGGCCTCGGTCGCCACCCATTGCGTCGAGGGCTACACGGATCCCCATCCCTATTTGCCCATCGAGAGGGCCAAGAACTAGGCCTCCTTCCGTTTCACAACCTCCCGGCCGCGATAGTGCCCACAGGCCGGACAGGCACGATGAGGAAGCTTTCGTTCATGGCAGTTGGGACATTCAACAAGGGTCGGGATGGAGAGGGCGTCGTGGGAGCGCCGTTTTCTGGTCCTGGCATTGCTGTGTCGACGTTTTGGAAGAGGCATTTTTGATCCTCTGGGACATCCGCAGGCTAGAGTAAATGCTGAAGGGGGCGAAGCCTTGGATCGGGTTCCTGACCGTGGCACTGACAGGAGGTTTCGTTCAGGTTGACCCCGCATTGGGGACAAAGGCCCCGACAGTCAGTCCTGCAGAGAGGCTGAAGCGGCAGGTTTAGCAGGACGTTTTCGCGTAACAGCCCGGAGAGATCGAGGCGATCGTCTTTAAGGACATCCACATCCATTTCCTCGACGGTCAGCTCGATTTCCTCGCCCCGAAAGGTATCCTGCACTCCATGGTACAGGACTACAAACTGATCCGATACTGGAACAGAAACTGCTTCTGAGCATCGGCTGCAAAGGACTACAGCCGTTGTCATGAACGCTCCCCTCGCGAGGATGCCGTCACTTTTCCGCTCCAGATGAAAGGAGGCCTCGACCGGGGCGAGTGATACCCATAAACCCTCCACCCCCTCCCAGCGGGGTTCTTCACGAATCTGAAGATCCAGCCCCTCTGCGGGGATCTGTGACCGCTCCACCAACATCATAAAAATTCCTTCAAAGCTGGGGGATTATACAGAGGCGATACTCCGAAGTCAAGGAATTTCCTCGGCAGAATGGCAGTCGATCCTGGCTTAGGCCTCACTCGCTGTCCTACTTCCGGCCACGGAAAGGAACTCCAGGCGACTGAAAAAATATGAGATCTCAAAAGCCGCCGATTCCGCCGAATCAGAGCCATGAACAATGTTTTTCTCGATGCTGGTGGCGAAGGTTCGGCGCAGTGTCCCCTCCCCTGCCTTGAGCGGATCGGTGGCGCCCATGAGCTTGCGGACGCGTTGGATCGCGTCCTCTCCCTCGAGTACCATGACCACGCAGGGGCCAGACGCCATGAAACGCGTGAGGCTGCCAAAGAATGACCGGTGCCGATGCACCTGATAGAATCCCTCAGCCTCCCTCTGCCCCAGTACCACCATTTTGAGTCCGCATATCACGAGCCCTTCGGCCTCAAATCGGCGGATGACCTCCCCTATGAGTCCCCTGGCCACAGCATCTGGCTTCACGATCACTAAGGTTTGTTCCATAGCTCCCTCCCGGGCCCAAAGAACAAGACCACCCGCTCAAGGCGGATGGCCTCTGTCTCGGCACTGATCAGGCTATCCGTTGAGGGCCCTCTTTACAGCGGCTCCCATCGCCGCCGGGCTCTTCACCACGGCGATGCCGGCCCGCCGCAGGGCAGTGATCTTTTCTGCCGCCGTCCCCTTCCCGCCCGAGATGATCGCTCCCGCATGGCCCATCCTTCGACCGGGTGGCGCTGTCAGGCCAGCGATGTAGCCGATCACAGGCTTGGAAACATGACGCTTGGCGAACGCTGCGGCCTCCTCCTCGGTAGTTCCCCCTATCTCGCCGATCATGAGGATCGCCTTGGTTGCCGGGTCATCTTCAAACAGGGCCAGACAGTCAACGAAACTGGTGCCGATGATTGGATCCCCACCGATCCCAACACAGGTGGACTGGCCAAGGCCCAAACGGGTGAGCTGACCGACCGCCTCATACGTCAGCGTGCCGCTCCGTGAAACCACGCCGATCTTGCCCCGCTTGTGGATATGTCCGGGCATAATCCCAACCTTGGCCTTTCCCGGGGAGATGATCCCGGGGCAGTTTGGGCCAATCAGGCGGGTTCTGGAACCACGCAGGAATCGGGCGACCCGCACCATGTCCAGGGTCGGGATCCCCTCGGTAATGCAGACCACCAGCGGGACGGCTGCGTCGATTGCCTCCAGGATGGCATCGGCGGCGAAGGCGGGAGGGACGAAAATCAAGGCTGTGTTGGCCCCTTCCTTTGCCGCTGCCTCACGCACTGTGTCGAAGACCGGAATACCCTCGTGGCGCATCCCCCCCTTACCAGGGGTGACACCCGCGACGACTGCAGTCCCATAATCACGACACGCCAAGGTATGGAACGTCCCCTCCTTGCCGGTGATTCCCTGGATCACTACGCGTGTCTTTTTATCCACAAGAATGCTCATAATCGCTCAGAAAAGATCATGGTTCACAGTTCAGAGTTCATGGTTCATAGTTTTATCTTCATAGAGAGAGCGTGCAATTTCTGGGTCTCGTAACCCGTTAACTGTGAACTATGAACGCCTTGCCTGTCTGGCGGCTTTCACTGCCTTCTCTGCCGCCTCCTGCATCCCGTCGGCGGTAATGAAGTTCAAACCAGACTCCTGAAGCATCCGTTTCCCTTGTTCTACATTCGTCCCTTCTATCCGGATCACGATTGGCAATGCTACCTTCAGTGAACGGACAGCTTGGATGAGCCCCTCTGCGAGCCGGTCACATCGCAGGATGCCCCCAAAAATATTAATGAGGACCGCTCTGACCGACCGGTCTGAGGTCAGGATGCGAAAAGCGTTCTCGATCTGTTCGGCGCTAGCGCCGCCGCCCACGTCCAGAAAATTCGCTGGCTCACCGCCGGCGAGCTTCACGATATCCATGGTGGCCATGGCTAAACCGGCCCCATTGACCATGCAGCCCACTGTACCATCTAGTTTGATATAGCTCAGGCCGAACTTGGACGCCTCGACCTCAAGGGGCGACTCCTCGTCGAGGTCGCGCAACCCCTTCAGTTCGGGATGGCGAAAAAGCGCATTGTCATCGAAATTGAGCTTGGCATCCAACGCCAGGAGCCGATCGTCGGCAGTGATCACTAGGGGGTTAACCTCGACCAGCGAACAGTCTTTTTCCTGAAAGGCCCGATAGAGTCCACGGAAGAGCTCAACAGCGGCGCTCTGAAGAGGCTGCGGCAACTCCAGCGCGAAGACGAGCTGGCGGGGGTGGAAGGCCTGAAGTTGGGTCGCGGGGTCAACGGTGACCTTGATGATCTTTTCAGGATGCTTCGCCGCCACCTCTTCGATATCCATGCCCCCCGCTCGGCTGGCCATGATGACGGGCAGCGCTGCCTTGCGATCTAGGACGATCCCGGCATACAACTCGCGAGTGACACTTGTTCGCTCCTCGACCAGGACCCGCTTCACCACGCTCCCCTCTGGGCCGGTCTGATGCGTGACCATTCTGGCGCCGATGAGCCGCTCCGCTGCAGTTTCTGCTTCCCCTGGCGAAGATGCCAGCACGACACCGCCAGCCTTGCCGCGACCGCCGGCGTGAATCTGGGCCTTTACCACCGCGGCGCCGCCAAGTCGCTCGGCGGCCTTCCTCGCCTCGACGGGCGTCATAGCGACCTCCCCCTTTGGGATGGCCACTCCGTATCCGGCGAGGATCGCTTTCGCCTGAAATTCATGGATCTTCATCGTATCCGGTCACCCCCTAAACCGCACGCCCTCTCGCGCTGAAAGGGACTGTTCTTGCTTCTGCTCCCTGAGAGGAGGGGCTGGAGTGAGGCTTTACCGGCGGCCGGTGACCTTTCTGATCACCCACGCGATGGGATCATAGTACTCGGTCACCACCCGCTCCTTAAGAGGGATGATGGCGTTGTCGGTGATTTTGATGTGCTCGGGGCAGACCTCGGTGCAGCACTTGGTGATATTGCAGTAGCCAAGCCCGGCCTTTGTTCGCAGGAGCTCTGCGCGCGAGTTGGTGTCCAGCGGGTGCATCTCCAGCGCCGCAATCCGGACGAAGAAGCGCGGCCCGGCGAAGTGCTGCTTGTTCTCCTCGTGGTCGCGGATGACGTGACAGACGTTCTGGCAGAGGAAGCACTCGATACACTTGTGAAACTCCTGGACGCGATCGATGTCCTCCTGCATCATCCGGTAGGTGCCGTCCGGCTCGGGCGGACGTGGCCTGAAGGCGGGTATCGACTTAGCCACCTCGTAGTTGAAGGAGACATTTGTTACCAGGTCCCGGATTAACGGGAAGGTCCTCATCGGGGCCACCGTGATGGGCTCGCCCTCGGGGTAGAGGTTCATCCGAGTCATGCACATGAGCCGGGGGCGACCGTTCACCTCCGCGCCACATGAACCGCACTTGCCAGCCTTGCAGTTCCAGCGGACCGCCAGATCTGTGGCCTCTGTGGCCTGGATCCTATGGATGACGTCGAGGACGACCATCCCCTCTTCGGTGGGGACACGATACTCTTTGAAGGCGCCGCCTCGCGCATCGCCGCGCCAGATCCGCATGGTCGCCTCTGGCATCTACTTGTCCCCCTGGAGAAGCGGCTTCAGTTCTTCGGGCATCTCCGGGAGTGGCTCCCGCGCGACTGTAAGGCATTTTCCCACCTTCCGCACCACCACGTTGACCCTCCCGAAATCGGGGTCCATCCTGGGATAATCCTCTCGGGTGTGACCCCCGCGGCTTTCCTTCCGTTCCAGCGCCGCCAGGGTGACTGCTTCTGAAACAGTGAGAAGCGAGTAGAGATCCAACGCCAGGTGCCAGCCGGGGTTGTAGTGGCGTGTACCTTCCACCCTCACCCGCCCGGCCCTCGCCCTCAACCCCGCAATCTCCTCTAGGGCCTTCTTCAGTTCCCCCTCGGTCCGGATAATCCCCACCAGGCTCTGCATGCACTCCTGGAGGTCCTGATGAATGCTGTAAGGGTTCTCCCCTCCGGACCCCTCAAACGGCGTCAGCAGCTCCCGCTCAATCGCATCCACCTGTGCGGCATCGACGTTCAGATGTGACGTCAACGATTTGGCATAGTCGGCTGCATAGAGCCCGGCACGCCGACCGAAGACAACGAGGTCGGAGAGCGAGTTCCCACCCAAGCGGTTCGCGCCGTGCAGCCCACCCGCCACCTCACCGGCGGCGAAAAGTCCCGGGACGGCCGTGGCCGCCGTGTCAGCATCGACACGGACACCCCCATTCATGTAGTGGGCAGTCGGTCCGACCTCCATCGGCTCCTTGGTGATATCCACATCCGCCAGCTCTTTGAACTGGTGATACATGCTGGGGAGCCGCCGCTTGATGTATTCGGCGTCTCGCCGCGAGGCGATATCAAGAAAAACCCCACCGTGGGGGCTTCCCCGCCTCGCCTTGACCTCAGAGTCAATTGCGCGCGCGACCTCGTCACGAGGCAGGAGGTCTGGGGTCCGTCTGTTATTCTTCTTGTCGGCGTACCAACGATCGGCCTCCGCATCGGTGTCGGCGGTCTCAGCCCGGAAGTACTCCGGGATGTACTTGAACATAAACCGCTCTCCCAGCGCATTCTTGAGAGTCCCGCCGTCGCCGCGCACACCCTCGGTCACCAGGATGCCGCGGACGCTGGGGGGCCAGACCATCCCGGTCGGGTGGAACTGCTGGCATTCCATCTCGATGAGGGCCGCGCCGGCCTCAAGCGCGAGGGTCACTCCGTCACCGGTGTACTCCCAGGAGTTGGAAGTGATCTTCCACGCTTTGCCGATCCCCCCGGTGGCAAGGACCACCGCCTTAGACTTGAAGACCACGAACCGGCCGGTCTCGCGCCAGTACCCGAACGCCCCGCACACACGCCCGCCATCCTTCAAGAGGCGCGCGATCGTGCACTCCATGAAGACGTCGATTCCCTTGTGCACTGCGTGCTGCTGAAGGGTGCGGATCATCTCGAGCCCGGTCCGGTCGCCCACATGTGCCAGGCGCGCGTACCGGTGCCCGCCGAAGTCGCGCTGAAGGATCCGCCCGTCCGCAGTGCGATCAAAGAGCGCTCCCCAAATCTCCAGCTCTTTGACACGGTCCGGCGCTTCCTGGGCGTGTATCTGGGCCATACGCCAGTTGTTCAGCATCTTGCCGCCGCGCATGGTGTCGCGAAAGTGCACCTTCCAGTTGTCCTCTGGGTACACGTTGCCAAGCGCCGCGGCGATCCCGCCCTCTGCCATCACAGTGTGGGCCTTGCCGAGCAGGGATTTGCAGATCAGGGCCGTCCTTGCCCCCTGGGCCGAGGCTTCGATGCCAGCTCGAAGTCCGGCACCCCCCGCGCCGATGACGATCACATCGTACTCGTGAGTCTCGTACTTATCCAGCCCCATTACAGCAACCTCACGTCATTGATAATCCCCATCGAGACGAGGCGCACGTAGAGATCAGTGAGGCCCACGCTGAAGAGGCTGAGCCACGCGAAGAGAGCGTGTCGTTCGTTGAGCCAGCTCACCCCACGCCAGATCCGATAGCGCGAAGGAGCTTTGGAGAACACATCGACGTGGCCCCCGCAGAGGTGCCGACACGAGTGGCAGGAAAAGGTGTAGAGGGCCAGCAGCCCCACGTTGAGCCAGAGCACGAGCGTCCCCACGCCCACACCAAAGCCGTCGGGAAAGCGGAGCGCCAGAATGGCATCCCACAGGAGGATGAAGATAAAGAGCACCGCGAGATAAAACGCGTAGCGATGGAGATTTTGGAAGATGAGGGGGAAGGAGGTCTCTCCGCCGTAGCCGGTTCGGGCATCAGGCACGGCGCACGCCGGCGGCGCCCACCAGAACGACCGGTAGTAGGCCTTCCGGTAATAATAGCAGGTAAGCCGGAACACGCCTGGCGCCCAGAGGATCAGAAATGCCGGAGACCAGTTCCACCACGTCCCAACCAGTTGGAAGCTCAGATGCAGGCAATTGGCCGCGATGCAGGGCGAGTAGAAGGGGGAGAGGTAGGGGTTCGCATAGTAGTGGGCATTCTGGAAGGCGGCCCAGGTCGAGTAGACGACAAAACCCCCCAGCACCAGCACCACAAGGACAGGCTCAAGCCACCAGATGTCCCTCCGCAGGGTCGCGGTCGCCGCGATCTGGCCTCGCTGGTCCTTCAGCAGCTTCCCGGCCATTCGTCTTCCTCAGGGAAATCGCCGTGGCGCTTGAGCTTCAAATGCAAAATGCCGCCCTCCGGTTACTCGATGAACAATCCACGGCCCTAACGCCGCGCCGCCTCGAGACACCGTTCCCTCCTGCCGACACCTGGGCTAGCTACTTTTTCTTTGCGGGCTTGCCTGGCTTGACCCCCTTCATCTGCATCTGCATCTGTGCCATGTGCTGCTTCATTTCATCGAGCTCTTTCTTCATCGCCTCATTCTCACCCTTGAGGGTCATCATCTCGGTCTTGATATCCGCGTTCTCCTTTTGTAGCGATGCGACCTGCGTCTTCAGTTGGTCGTTTTCCTTCTTCAACTCCTGCCCGCACCCTGCGACCAACAGCCCCACTGTCAGCAGCAGGGAAATCGCCATGGCCCTTCGTATCTGTCGCATATCAGCCTTTCCTCCTCTGATAAGGGTTAACAGTGAACGGTTCGTGGTCCGGGTCAAAGAAACTGTCCCGAGTAGTCCAAAAGTGTTGATAATTCATCGCCGGAAAAGGCCTTCAATGTACGATTGGCCGGCGATGAATCCAGGTCAGAGCTTCAGAAATTCGACCGACTCCTTCACTGAAGCCGCAGACCTATTCAGGGCTGAGGCCTCGCTGGGCGTCAGCCGGATTTCGATGATCTGCTCCACCCCGAAGGCGCCCAACTTGACCGGAACGCCGACGCACAACCCTCGTATCCCGTATTCTCCTTCCAGGTAGACGCAGCAGGGAAGGATCTTTTTCTTGTCTTTCAGAATCGCCTCCACCATCTCCATCACTGAGGCCGCTGGCGCGTAATACGCGCTCCCCGTCCCCAGGAGGGCTACGATCTCTCCCCCACCCCCGGCTGTCCGCTTCACGAGAGCCTCGACCCGGTCGGGCGTCAACAGCTCGGTGATCGGGATCCCCGCAACTGTTGAGAATCGAGGGAGGAGAACCATCGTGTCGCCGTGTCCGCCAAGGACAAAAGCGTGAATGTTTTCAACGGACACCAGAAGCTCCTGCGCGATAAAGGCCCGGAGGCGTGCGGAGTCCAGGACGCCGGCCATGCCGATGACCCGCTCCCGAGGGAACCCACTTCGCTTAAACGCCAACTGGGTCATAGCGTCGAGCGGGTTGCTGACCACGATCAGAATGCAATTCGGCGAATGGACTACGACCTGATCGACCACCCCGCCGACGATCTTGGCATTGGTGTTCAGCAGGTCATCTCGACTCATTCCAGGTTTTCTGGCAATCCCCGCCGTGATGACGACGATGTCGGAGTCGGCGGTGTCCTTGAACTCCTTCGTGCCAGAGATCCGGCTGTCAGAACCCAAGATCGGGCCCGCCTCGAGAAGATCCAACCCCTTCCCGTGCTGCACGCTCTCCAGGATGTCAATGAGCACCACATCGGCCAACTCCTTCGTGACAAGGTACTGGCCGACCGTGGCACCGACATTGCCGGCGCCGCCAACCACCGTGACCTTCGGTCGCATCCTCACCTCCGTGAGTTCACAGTCGACGAAAGACGTTCACAGTTCATAGACAGGAAGAGCGCCTTACCCTTCTCTATGAACTATGAACCGTGAACTCTGTACTGCTCTTGTCCCAGCTAACCCATGTTCTCTATAACGGCTGTGGCGAATTCCGAGCACTTCAGCTCCTTGACATCGATTGACCCTTCGGCTCGGAGCAGCCGGGCAAAATCGTAGGTCACTCGCTTCTGCACGATGGTCCGCTCAAGCCCCTGGACGACTAAGTCCGCCGCCTCGTTCCATCCAATGTGTCGGAACATCATGTCGCCGGAGAGGATAACCGAGCCAGGGTTCACCTTGTCAAGGTCGGCGTATTTCGGGGCGGTACCGTGGGTGGCCTCGAAGATCGCGTGACCGGTAAGATAATTGATGTTTCCTCCCGGAGCGATCCCGATCCCCCCGATCTGGGCGGCGAGCGCATCGGAGAGATAATCGCCGTTCAGATTCGGAGTTGCGATGACGTCGAACTCATCGGCCCGCGTGATGGTCTGCTGAAGCGTGACGTCGGCGATCGAGTCTTTGATCATCAGCTTCTTTTTCCACTTGCCATCGCCGTGGGTCGGCCAAAGTGCCAAGGCAGCCTCGACTTCCTTGCGGACCTTGGCCTGCTGGTCGGGCGTCATATCCTTGTAGCCGGGCTCGATGGCCACGGCGTTCTCCTCCACCGTCATCTTGGGGTTCTTTTCTTTGTTGTCGAAGATCCAGCTCTCTCGAATGCTGACCGTCTCATTCCGGTACTTGGTGGCAGCCAGCGCGTAGCCCCAGTCCCGGAAGGCACCTTCCGTGAACTTCATGATGTTGCCCTTGTGTACCATATTCACGGACTTTCGCTTGTGCTGGAGCGCGTATTGAATCGCCGCATCGATCAGGCGCTCGCTTCCTTCGCGGCTGATCGGTTTGATCCCGATTGCCGACGTGCCCGGGAACCGGATCTTTGTCACCCCCATCTCCGTCTGGAGGAAGGCGATAATCTTCTTCGCCTCCGGGGACTCCGCCTCCCATTCGATTCCGGCGTAGATGTCCTCCGTATTCTCCCGGAAGATCACCATGTCAACCAGCTCGGGGTGCTTCACCGGGCTCGGCACGCCGCGAAAATAACGGACAGGCCTGAGGCAGACATACAGGTCCAGCAGTTGACGTAGCGCAACATTCAGGCTTCGAATGCCGCCGCCCACGGGCGTTGTGAGCGGGCCCTTAATTCCTACCAAGTAATTGCGAAAGGCCTCGATTGTGTCATCGGGCAACCAGGTATTGAGGGCGTTAAAGGCCTTCTCGCCAGCGTAGACCTCGAACCAGACGATGCGGCGCTTAGCGCCGTATGCTTTTTTCACCGCCGCGTCGAAGACGCAGACCGAAGCGCGCCAGATATCTCGGCCTGTTCCGTCCCCTTCGATAAAGGGGATAATCGGGTCGTCCGGGACGATGAACTGGCCGCCTTTCCACACAATCGGGTGGCCTTCTTTTGGTGGCTGAAGCTGGTCAAAACCTTTCATGATCGACCTCCATCCCTGACCGGTGTATTGCCCCCTTCCGCGGTCATCTATGGCATAGGCAAAGGAAGATGGCGGCGGGCCTTAGACCCGCCAGTGTTACTGCAACACATGCTATCTATGGGAGACACAAGGCTTGAAGTCGGCGGAAAGACGGCTGGAGCTGGCGCCACCCCCATGGGGCGTGCGATCCAGGGCAGGACCGAGATATGCCAATCAACCACGCGGCGCATGGGGTATAAGCCATACCCCTATAAAGTGCGTCTATCCTGGACAGCAGTCGCAAAAATTCACGCTTCCTGATGCGCGCACGCTAGCATGGAGCGCTGAGATCTGTCAAGCAATAGTTGCCCTGCGGGCCTCTCCTCAGTGACTTGCCCCCGAAGCAATTTCACAAAAAATCACGCTACTAACACCATGCTACAAACGGCGTTTGGTTTCTATCAGTCAGGTCAAAGATATTCATGATTCATATCAAATTTGGAGCCTATCTCGTCCTCTCTTCAATGGTGTAAGCGTGTTGTCACCGCCGCCCCTAGAAGGTTCGGGGAGTCTTGCGCCGGCAAAAAGGCACCTGACTACCTCGCGGGCGGCCTTCTAGCCACCTGGCTCGAGCCGAAGAACTGCCATACCGGTGAAGAGTCGGCCGGGGATCACAAGGTGGCCAACCACGAAGAATACAAAACACGGGGGAACGGAGGGCGAACGCGCCCGTCCCACTGTCGAAGATCTTGGCACAGCCCGGACGCCGTATCGAGGAACATGACCGACTGCACTCGGCGTAGGGGCACCACTCGCGGCTTAAGTGCGCTTCCTCTTCAAAACCAACCGGATGGGCGTTCCGACAAATCCGTAGGCTTCCCTAATTTGGTTGACCAGAAAGCGCCGGTACGAGACCGATACACCGCGAGGGTCGCTGACGAGGAGCACAAAGGTGGGGGGAGGCCCGGCGGCCTGCGTGACATAGTTGAACCGGATCGGCCGCCTCCCATGTGAGGGTGGGGGATGCTTACGGACCGCCTCGCCGATGAGCGTGTTGATCTCGGGGGTCGGCACGCGGTGCGAACGCGCTTGCGCGACGGTATTGAGGAGGGAGAACAGTGTCAGGACCCTGAGGCCGGTGAGCGCGGAGACAAAGGCGACAGGTGCGTAGTCCAGGTGCCTCAGTTGGTCACGGATCTGTAACATGAACTGTTGCTTAGGGTCGGAACCACCTGGCATCAGGTCCCACTTATTCACGACGAGGATCGCTCCGCATCCGGCCTCCTGGACCCAGGCGACAATCTTGGCATCCTGCTCCGTCACCCCCTCCGACCCGTCTAAAAGGATTAAGGCCACATCGCAGCGTTCAATGGCTCGCAGTGCCCTGAGCACGCTGAATCGCTCCAATGACCCTCGGATCTTGCTGCGCGACCGAAGACCTGCGGTATCGATCAGGACGTAGTTCGTTTCCTTATAGGTGAACGGAGTGTCGATGGCATCCCTCGTGGTGCCAGGCTGCTCGCTCACGATCACCCGATCCTGCCCGAGGATCCGGTTGACCAGCGATGATTTTCCTATGTTCGGACGACCTACCACAGCCACGCGAATGGCCGCCGTTTCCGGCTCGGCAACTGCGGACGGCAGGGCTTCGACGATCAGGTCCGCCAATTCCGCGACCCCCAGTCCATGCTCGGCCGATACTGGAAAGACGTCGGCGAACCCCAGGCGAAAGAACTCAGACGCAAGGCTCTCCTGGGCCGGCAGATCAACCTTGTTTGGGACCACGAAGATGCGTGCCTGGACGTCTCGTCGAAGCAGCCGGGCAATCTCCAGGTCCAGGGGCGACACCCCCTCGCGGGCATCGACCACAAAGAGGACCAAGGCGGCTTCCTGGACGGCGCGTCGAACCTGGGCGACCACCAGGGCACTCAGACCCCTTTTGGCACCGGGCTCGAACCCTCCGGTATCACCAAGGATGAACGCGCGGCCCTTCCACTGGGCCGTTGCGTACAGCCGGTCCCTGGTAACTCCAGGCTCGTCATGGACAATCGCCTTTCGCCCGCCAATAAGCCGGTTGAAGAGAGTCGACTTCCCGACATTAGGACGTCCGACGATCGCCACTATCGGAAGAGATGCCATCGATCCGCCCCCTCGGTGAGCATGCCCTTTGCACGAGAACCGATGCCTTTAGCAGTTTTTCAACTTGCAGAGAAACGAGGTCCACGGTAGGCTAGGATGACATTGGAGTACCCAACTCGGAGTGCCATCCTTTCAGAGGCGCCGACGATGAGACCCGCAAACCTTTTTGTCAAGCCGGAAGCACAAGTTCTCTCTGATCGTCGCCATGGTTCAGCGACACGACGCCGACGGAAGATCCTTGATGTTAAAGGGATGCTCTGCGGCCTTTGAGCAGATCGGGTGAGGAGAGCCCTGGAGGGGCTCGAGGGGGTCACAGCGGCCAGCGTGGAACTGGAGAGCGGCCGGGCGATCGTTGACTACCGCGAAGGAACCCTCACCGACCTCCAGGCGATCGAAGCAATTCAGGACACCGTCGTGCTACCAGGCCTGCGCCGCTGGCTCGCCCTGCTCCCTGGGGCACGAAGATCCCCCTTCAACCGCTGAGCAACTTTGCGCCCCGAAGGACGTACTCGAGCCCGGAGAAGATCGTCACCGCAGCCGTGACGTAGATAAGAGCTGGCAAGTAAGGCCCTACCCCACCGGTCACATGCTTCAGCATCGTCCCCAATACGGTTGCCAGTTGCAATCCGGTTGTCAGCTTGCCCATCAGTGACACGGAGACCGTCGTCTTTCCGGTGGTGATGTAAAGGAGCAAGAAACCGCCGATCAAAATTAGGTCCCTGCTGATGACAATAATGAAGAGCCAGCGGGGAATCTGGTGCAGGTTGACCAGGGTCATGAAGGCAGCAAACAGCAGGAGCTTGTCGGCCAGAGGATCCAGGATCATCCCCAGCTCCGTGCGCTGGGCTCTCGAGCGGGCGAAGAAACCGTCGAGGGCATCAGTGATTCCCGCCAGGAGAAAGATCGCCAGTGCGGTCCCCCAGAACCTGTAGACCAGCAGGATGGAGATCACGGGGGCCATCAGGATCCTAAGGATCGTGAGGCTATTAGCGAGATTCACCATTGACAGGCGCATACCGCAATCGCTCCCGCAAATGCCCGATCCGGCAGGACGCCCCCCGCGGATCGGCCCTTACCTCCCTGCCCCCGCTGATCGACCTCCCGCTTGGGCGGTGATACAACGAGCTGGGGTGCGGCGGCTCGCTTCCCCACCCGCAGCCACAAGAACTTGCCGCACCACCTCTCCCAGTCGATCGAGGCCATACCCCGTGAGGGCGGATACGGCCACACGTGGTGCCGCACCATCGCCGCCAAAGGATGCTCGCTCGCCCCCGCCGGGCAGGAGATCCACCTTGTTGAAGACCTCAACAATCGGCTTAGCCGAGAGGCCCAGATCCCCGAGAATCATGTCTACGGTCTGTTTTTGCTCCATCATCTGAGGGTGGCTTGCGTCGATGAGATGCAGCAGGAGATCGGCCTCGTTCAGCTCCTCGAGGGTTGCCTTGAAGGCCGCCACCAATTGCGGGGGGAGTCGC
>OBEQ010383534.1_pt1 | contig 46447 bp, 43 predicted proteins | sample 1670901 | NCBI WGS metagenome assembly OBEQ01 (sample SAMEA104232315, study PRJEB22302) | groundwater metagenome | biome: forest; feature: aquifer; material: groundwater | place: USA | collected 2011-08-07 | depth 5.4 m
CATGAATGGGTCCTGGGCCGCCAAACGATCCATGGCTGCCTGAACACCCCATCACTGAAAAACCTCTCCTATCGAATCCTGGAGCTTCGAATTTTCAACACCCCTTTCCCTCAAAAAAGGACTTTTTCAGTGAGCCCTAAATAAAAATTAATTCCTTTTTTCTGACAAAAATTCCTCTCAACAATTCGTAAGAGTATGAATATCAGCAATACTTAAAACTTCATTTTTTACCAGTGCTAACAATGTCTCAAAGGTAAGCATCAGGCCTTCCAGATATCCCAAAAGTTTTTTCTCAACTTCATCGAGCTCATCAATGATATCCACTTGCTTGCTTTTGCGAGCCTTCTGCTTCAGGTCTGCAAGCACTGTTTTAATGGGCTTGTTCGTATGTTTTTTAAGTTTTGGAAATAAAAGCCTCAGAGACTCTTGAATGGCAGCCTTTTTTCTTTCTACTTCTTGTTGAGGATCTGATGCGGCTGTTGGTTTTCCAGGCCTCTTAAACACCCCTGCATTCATCGCTCCCCGTGTGCGTTCAATGACCTTACCTGCCCCACCGCCATCTTTTCTAACTGCTAGAGCAGTTGCCAATGATCTCGGAACGGAAGAAGTAGAATCAACGATTTCAACCTGGAAACCAGCTTTCATAACGTATAGTAAAGAGGCCGCATATTAGCACTAAGATATAGAAAGTCAAGCCTTTTTGCCACCCCCCACCTTCACCTTCGCCGTTCGAATCACCCGGCCAGCCATTTCGTAGCCCGCAGAAAAGATGTCCAAAATGACTCCCTCCTGGCCTTCTGCCGCCATCACGGCCTCATGCTGAGCGGGGTCCACCTTGTCCCCCGGTTTGGCCTCCAGCTTTTTGACCCCATGAATGCTGAAAAACTTTTGAAATTGTGCCTGGAGCAATTCAAGCCCTTTCAGCCAATCCCCATCCTTCAACTCTGGTGGCTTGTGAGCCATGCTGCGCTCAAAGTTTTCGAACATGTCGATCACCTCCAGCACCGCATTCTTCGTGGCAAAGACAGCGAAGGTCGCCTTCTCATCCTCCATGCGTTTGCGAGCGTTGGCAAGATCCGCAAGAGCTCGGAGTGCTTTGTTATTCGCATCGTTCATCGCGATCTTGAGCGTCGTGATCTGTTCCACGACATGCTGAGCACTCTCCGCGTCCTGACGATTCGTGGCCTCCTCCTCCTTGCGCTTGGCTTCTTCGATCTTCTTCTTAATCTCCGCCATGCCATCCTTTTTGGCTTGGCCTTGGTCATCGGCGGGAGGCTGTGCGCCTTGTTGATTTTTTTGATCGTCACTCATAGCAATGGAGATTATACATAACGCTTTAAATTCTAAATCCTAATATCTAAATTCTAAACAAATCCAAATACTAAAATTTCAAATTCAAAACAAAACATTTTTCTTTTTTGGATTTTGGGCATTTGAATTTTGATATTGTTTAGGATTTAGTGCTTAGAATTTAGGATTTTGAAATGAAAATTTCACATTTCAGGATTTATGTTGTTCTATTTAAGAATGTCTTCGCTTCCATCAGCGCCGCCTTGTTGTAGGAGTACCTCATGCGCATGGGACCGAGCACCCCCAGGCAGCCTTCGCGGTTGCCCAGACGATACTTTGTGATGAGCATACTGCAACTTTGAAACTGTTCAATTAAATTTTCTTCGCCGATGTAAACTCGCGCCTCATCGGAAACTTCTAGGCCCTCGATCAGGCTGACAAAATTGCGCTCGAGCACCTCCACCACGCGGCTGGCGACCTCCGGGTGCGTCATGAATTCCGGCTGCCTCAGGACATTGGAAAGGCCAAGAAAAATAGTCTGGTTGTTGTCCGGCAACGTGGCGAAGGCAAGATTGTCCACCACCTTGGACAAAATATCCACCGCGCGATACACCTGCTGGCGTTCCATGTGCTGCTGGTATTGGTCAACCTGTTTTCCGAACGCCTGTTTGGCGAGCTTCTCTTCGGACTTGCTGGCCTTCATCGTCTCCACAAAAAACCGGTATCCTTTGGCGGTCGGGATGCGCCCGGCCGAGGTGTAGGGCTGGCAGATAAGGCCTCGCTCCTCGAGGTCCGCCATTTCGTTGCGGATGGTCGCCGGTGAAACTTCCAGCTTGTACTCACGCACAATAGTACGCGATCCCACCGGCATCGCGGTGCGAATGAAGCTGTCGATAATGGCGAGCAGGAGTTGGTGTTGACGATCGTTCATGAGGCAGGAAGTAGCTTTTTAGCTTGTTAGTTTTTTAGAAAAATCGCTCAAGAGTATATCTTATGCCTAAAAAGCTAAAAAGCTAAAGAGCTAACAAGCTATTCCCCAAACGCTTCCTCAAACCCCTTCATCTTCGAAAGCCCTTCGCGAAGCTCGAGGCCCTCATCCGCCGTCAGCGGGTTTTTCTCCTGGTGTCGCACAGGTCGTCCCAGCGTCTGGCGAAGGTGATTCGGCATCACAAATCGATACACGAGCACGGCCTCGTCAAAATAGAATTCCATAATGATGCCATGGCGATGTTCGATCTCAACTCCTCCTCGAAAGTGAAGGGCTGGCTGCCCTCCCAGTTTGAGACACAGAAGGTCAAACAAAAGGTGAAAAGCTTGAGCATTCATATCCCAATCGTACCACTCTCTTTTTCACTTGCAAAGAAGCCGATTCTTCGTACAATGAACAAGCTTTTTACATTGCATCTCTCGTGCCGACAATAAACCAGCTCGTCCGTCACCCTCGAAGAACCGCGAAGCGCAAATCAAAAGCTCCGGCACTTCAGACGATTTTCAACAGCAGAAAACTTCACTCCCTGCGCCTGCCTCGGGGTAATCCTCAGAAGCGTGGTGTGTGCACCAAGGTGACCATCATGACGCCCAAGAAGCCAAACTCGGCACTTCGAAAAATCGCCAAAGTCAAACTCACGAACGGTTTTGAGGTGATCGCCTACATTGGTGGCGAAGGTCACAATCTCCAGGAACACTCGGTCGTTACGATTCGCGGAGGTCGTGTTCCGGATTTGCCGGGTGTTCGCTATCACATTGTGCGCGGTCGTCTCGACTGCGAAGGTGTAAAGGATCGAAAACAAGGAAGGTCGTTGTATGGTGCTAAAAGAGGATAAGTGATCTTCAGCGTCTGCCCGGAGAAGGGAGATGCTCAGCTCCACAAAAATTTGATTCCACAAATTTTTATTTCGCTGCCCTGCGCTTCGAGCCCAGCTCAAGCTGGTCTCTACGCTCCGGTACACATCTCTCGCATCTGCCTATGAAACAATCCCCAAAATTTCTGCCTGCCCATTCTACCGAGCTCTCCGAGCGATTCATTAATAATATTATGAAGCGTGGCAAGAAAACCGTTGCCCGAGAAATCTTCGAAGACTGTATGGAAATCGTGAAGACGCGCGGCTACACGAAGCCTCATGAAACGTTCGAAAAGGCTATCCGCAACGTAACTCCAACACTTGAAGTGCGTGCGAAAAGAATTGGTGGTTCGGTGTATCAAATCCCGGTCGAAGTTCAGCCCAAGCGTCAGATGGCGCTTTCTTTCCGCTGGATCCTGGCTGCTGCCCGAGACAAAAAGGGTTCTCCGCTCGCCAAGCGTCTGGCCAATGAACTTATCGAAGCCTGTGAGGGCACCGGCTCGGCCGTCAAGAAAAAAGAAGACACCTTCAAGATGGCTCAGGCCAACAAGGCGTTTGCGCACTTGGCGAAGTATTAGCTTTTGGCTTTTGGCTTCCAATGACCGTCCTCTTCCTCGGCACTCCCTCCTTCGTCATTCCTGTTTTAGAAAAACTTCATGAAAAATATGAGGTTATTGGCGTGGTCACACAACCGGATAAACCGGTGGGGAGAAAGCAAATTCTCACCCCTCCCCCTGTGAAAGTTCGCGCGCGCGAACTGGGTCTTCCCGTTTTCCAACCAATAAAAATAACCGAGCTGCTGAATGTCGACCAGCAATCAGTAACCAGTAACCAGCAACCTGACTTCCTCATCACCGCATCATACGGGGCGTACTTGCCCGAAGAAGTTTTGAACATGGCGAAAAAAGATAGCCTCAATACTCATCCCTCGCTCCTTCCGAAATACCGCGGTGCAACCCCGATTCAAACCGCACTGCTCAATGGCGACGCTGAGACTGGCGTGAGCATTATCCGCATGGTGAAGAAAATGGATGCTGGCGAAATCTTTGCGCAGGAAAAATTTCCAATTCGAAACGATATACTTTTCCCGGAGCTGATCGAACATGTCTTCCGAGTCGGCGCTGAACTTTTGTCGAAGGTTCTCGACAACTATGATAATCTGAAGCCTATGAAGCAGGACGAATCGAAGGCCACCACCTGCACCAAGATTGCAAAAGAGGATGGCTTGGTGGACCTCGTCAAAGATTCTCCTGAAAATATTTGGAACAAATTCCGTGCTTACCAACCCTGGCCTGGCATCTTTGTGGTGTGGAAAGGAAAGAAAGTGGGTTTGGTCGAAATTGGACCCCCTAACCCCCTTGCAAGGGGGGATAGCACACGTGCTATTGAAATTAAAAAGGTAAAATTGGAAGGAAAGAAAGAAATGGATTTTAAGGCGTTTTTAAACGGTCATCCAGATTTTGCTTTCCTAAAACCTAGAACCTAACACCTAAAACCTGTGTTCCGCAAAATCCTCAGTTCCACCGCCATCCAGATCATCGGCAAGATCACAATCGGTCTGCTTTCCGTGGTCACAGTCAAATACGTCACTTCCCTGGAGACGATCCCGGGCCTTGGCGGCGTGCCCTCCGACTACAAACTCATCTACACCTACCTCTCCTTCTTCGGGATCGTGGCCGACTTTGGCCTCTACACGATCGCCGTGCGCGAGCTCTCGCAAGCAAAATCCGCCGAGGATCAGCGCTTCATTATGGGGAATATTTTCGGCATGCGCTTCTTCACCATCCTGCTCGCGATGGTGGCAGCCTCCCTCTTTGTCTTTCTCGTTCCCTTTGAGAACTACACCTGGGAAGTCAAAATCGGCGTCTCGCTCGGCGCGATCACCACCGTTCTCACCATGATGGCGAGCACCGTCTCCTCGATCCTTCAGGTGCACCTCAAAATGATCAAACCGACCATCGCCCTCGTACTTGGAAAAATCCTCATGACCGCCTACATCCTCGGCGCGATCATCTTTTTCCCCAATCTGCCAACGTTGTTCTATCACCTGCTTTTTGCGGGCATCCTCGGAACGCTGCTGACCTACATGATGACCGCCTGGACCACAAAGAGATTCTTTCCTTTTTCTTTTCACATCAATCTTCCGTATTGGAAAAAAATTTTAAAGGAGGCCGTCCCCTACGGCATCGCCATTATCCTTGGCACCATCTACTTCAAGATCGACGAGCTCATGATCTCCTTTTTCCGAGAGAAAGCCGAGATTGCGATCTATGGGTATCCGACCGGCGTCGTGGAGCTCCTCACGGTGTTTCCGGTGTTTTTTATGAACAACGTGCTGCCCTCCCTTAGCCAGGCATTTGCTGAAAGTCTCGACAGGGTAAAAAAAATCGCCTCGCTTGCCTTTAGCTTCCTCGCCTTCATGACCTTTCCCATGGTTGTGGGGGGTGTGGTGCTCGCCCGTCCGCTCATGAATTTTGTCATGGGTTCTGCGTTCTTGACTGGAAATGTGGCGGGGTATTACGGTGCCGATCTTGCCTTTCAGTTGGCACTCTTCCCTACCCTCTTTGCCTTTCTCAACAATCTCTTCACCTTTGTGCTCATCGCCAGCGGAAATCAGAAAAAAATTCTCAGAATCAATCTCGTAGGCGTCATCTTCAATGTGCTCACGAACCTCATCTTCATCCCGCGCTACGGCTTTATCGCCGCCGGTATTATTACCATTTTTTCCGAAATGATTGTCCTCGCCCTCACCTACCTCGAATGCCGAAAAACTATCCGCATTCCATTGGATTTTAAAACGTTGCTCAAGTTGGCAACGGCCTCTCTGGCCATGGGCATTTTTGTAGCCTACGGTCAGTCCACGATCAACGTCGTACCTCTGGTGGGCATTGGTGCGCTCGTGTACCTCCTCGTCCTTCTCCCCCTCAAGGTGCTGCCAGAGGAGGCCTTTGGGATGATGCGGAAGGAAGCTTAAGCTGCACGAGTGGAAGGCGAAAGGCCTTCTTACCCTCTATTTTTTCTTATCGTAACTTTCCCGCCAGCCTTCGGCATCTTCGACCAGTTGATACCATCTGAGTTCAGGATGTAGACGTCTTTATTAGGGTCGGCAAGCTCAACGATAGCATCTTCTGTTACGTTCGAGAGTTCGAATATCTCCACGCCTTCAGATGACATTCCGGCGGGCAGAGGGGCTGGACTTGTTTGCCTTTTGGTATAGTTGATGTTTTGAGCGCTTGGATTTGTAACTGATTTTAAAGCACCATCGGTGAAAAGTTTTACAACGGGTTTATCTGAAAAAAGAACGAGTGTTAAAGGCTTTTTTGTGGTTTTTCCCGCAACGGTGCATTCCAGGTTAAAGGTAAAGATCATTTTTTCTTTTGGGGCGCTGCCCGGCAGCGTCATTTCTAGAGAAATCGAAGGCAGGGAGTTCGTCATGCTGCCTCCCACAAAATTTGTTGTTTGGGGATCTAACGCGCTAAGGCTGGTGCTGACGGGAAGAGTATTCTTATCAAATGCCACCTTCACCTCCGCATTCAGTGGCCTGATCGTGCTAGCTTGAATCGTAAATTGTATATTTTTTTTCAGAGCAACACCATTGCTCTCGAGAAGACCTTTCTCTTTGATTTGAAGCGAATTTTCCCTCATCTGATTAGCTTGGTCACCTGGGCTGGTTGGGCCGATCAGGGCGGAATAGGTACATTCTTGAGGGTTGGCATCTGCAGTTCTTTTGATGGTAAATGTTTGATTTGTGGTACCTTCTTGAGTTAGGTCTCCACATCTTAAAAATAGTTTCATCTCTGTAACTCCGCCTTCATTAAATCGATTTTTAATGGTATTTGTTGTCTCTTCTGCGCCGTTATCGCTCATTTGAGAATTAATTCTCACCAAACCTCCAGGCAACACCTCATCTCCCTGAATAAAAAAATTTCTATCATTGGGGCCAGTAATAATCCTTTTACAGATAATTAAAATATTCTCATTATTTATGCTCGGAAACATTACGTACTTACCCTTCGCTTCCTCCTTTTCATAATTCGGTTCCCCGGCTTCATAGGAAAAATTTCCAGAAGTAATAAATTCTGACTTCAGCCTAAGCCCCTTCAAAACCCTGGGTGCCACAGCACCCCCCCCCACGACAGCCACGATCAAAAGCCCCACGAGCCACATCTTACCAGGGGAATGGAAGAAATCTTGGGACATTTTAAGATGGAAAATGCAGGTTGGATAACAATAATAATGTAAACCACAATGATGGATGCCCGCAAGGCCTAAGCAACGCCGGGAGAAGAAAACGGTTCTTTCGAAAGACCTCGCACATAGACCCACTGGTCGAGATTCTTGACAAGAAAGATTGGTGTGGCGTTGGGAATCTCAAGCTCTGTGGCAGCCTTCTGGTGGGTCTTTTGGTCGCTTAGAAGAAGATACAAAAGACAGCGAAGAATATGCTTGTGACTCACAATAAGTGTAGAAGAATTTCTTGGCTGCTTTTCAAGCACTTCTCGAACCCATCTCCGAAGTCGAGCAGCCACCACGGTATAGCTTTCAATCTGGTACTGCAGCGGTGCTTCGATAAATGATTCGCGAAACTTCCGTAACTTTGGATCTCTTGTGAGCTCTCCTTCTAACTCTGGGAATCGCTGAATTATTTCTTCTCTCGTGAGGCCGGAGAGTTTTCCCAAGCGTCGCTCGACAAGCGCATCAAAGATCTCTGGGCTGGCCTTAGGAAGGGTTATTTCTAGCGTTTCTCGAGCCTTTAAAAGCGGTGAACTGAGGATACGATCAAAATGAATGGCGCCCAATTCTCCTCGGAGCGCTTCTGCTTGTTTTCGGCCTGCTGGAGAGAGCGGTGAGTCGGTCTCTCCGCCACCGAAAAGGGTATATTCATCCCTGTTCGCATCGTTCGCTTTGGATTCTGCATGCCGTAATAAATACAGTCTTCCCATGATTTATAAAAGATTGGCTATCTTAGCTTAATTATTCAAAAATGGCAATTGTTCTAGGAGTAACCCACTGCTGTCCCACAAACGAATCAAACGCTGCCATTGGCAAAAGCTGCTGCAATTGATTCATGACCGTGCTAACGTAGGACACATTAACCCTCTCTTTCCTTTTCCTGCAGCCTCATCCAAAACCTCCTCCACTATTTTTGTGGGACACTAGTGAGCCAAGCTGATGATTTTAAAAAAAGCAACTTCAGCCCTCAGAAGTTATTTGCAAAAGGCAAAGGTAAATGTCGCAATGTATACACAGCGTCTTAACTAAAAGAACATAACAGGCGAAGTTGTGAGTTGGGTTTCGACCAACGAGAAAACTGGGATTCGACGGATTCCGTGACATCCTGAAGCGTTGGAAAGTATCGTCTGTGGGTACAGAGCCTTCGGGTGAGTTTCCAAATGCGTTCACTGGTATTGAGCTCAGGACTGTAGGGTGGAAGAAATGGATGCGAAGGTTGTACGTGAGGATATTTACAATCTGTTTACAATATAAAAATGAGAGTTTACAATACTTGTATTTTTTGATAAAATCATATTGTAAACCATCCTATGAAATCCATTTCTTTTTCTCTTCGGCAGATGGCGACGGCGGGGAAAATTCTGAAAAGTATGGACATGGCCCGACAATTCCATATTTCTCGGGTCTATGCTCAAAGACTTTTGGGCAACTTGGTAGCGGAAGGATTGCTGACGCGGGTGGGGACAACGAGAGGATCTTTCTATATTGCTGCCCGGAAGGCCGGCCATCTCCTTCCTACTTTTCACAAGATATACCCCCGAAAGAATCTCGAAGAAACGAGGGTCTTCGAAGAAGTCCTGAGGCGATTGAGACCTTCACTGAAGGACTCTGTTCTGCGAATTTTTCGCTATGCCTTTACCGAAATGCTCAATAACGCCATTGAGCACTCACGATCATCGGATGTCGAAGTTCTCGGAGAGCTCAAAAAACCATTTCTCATCTTCTCGATTATCGATACAGGTGTCGGCATCTTCCACAATGTTCAGAAGAAATTTCACTTGAAGAGTCACCTAGAGGCGCTTCGTCATCTTCTCAAGGGCAAACAAACCACCGCTGCGCAGGGGCATTCGGGACAGGGTATTTTTTTTACATCCAAGGTGGTGGAAACATTTACGCTCCGGAGTGCCGGCTTGGAGTTCTTGGCTGACAATGTCAAAAATGATCAGATGGTGAAGAGCGTGAAGCTAAAGAAAGGAACCACAGTGGAATGTCGGATTAAGCTGTCGTCGCAGAAAGACATTAAGGCTCTGTTCGATGAATTTACCGATCATGAACTCAAATTTTCGAAAACTCAGATTGTGGTGAGACTGTACCAGGGTGACACCGATTACGTTTCAAGGTCGGAAGCCAGAAATCTCCTTCTTGGGTTGGAAAAATTTGACACGATCATCCTCGATTTCGATCGCATTGAATTCATTGGCCAGGGCTTTGCCGACGAAATCTTCCGGGTGTACAAAAAAAACAATCCGCAAAAAGACCTTGTGCCGATCCATATGATCGAGCCCGTTTCCTTCATGGTGAACCGAGCCATGGCAGAATAATGAGACTCCTCCTAATCAGACGTTGAGACAGTCCGAAAAACCTACAGCCAGCTCTTAAACTTGCGAATATACAACACCTTCACAATCTGCGTGGAAATAGAATAGGCAATCAGGATACCAATAAGCCATGGGAAATAGGCAATGGGGGGAGGGATCATACCCACAGCCTTTCCGAGGGGTGAGAAAGGAATCAAGATGCCAATGGTCATGATAACAAGGGTAGTGAACATCACCGCTGGGGTGGCGTTACTCTGGAAGAAGGGAAGTTTTGGCGTGCGGATCATGTGGATAATGAGGGTTTGAGAAAGAAGGCCTTCGATAAACCATCCTGATTGGAAAAGGCCTTGAAAAGCGACAGAGTTGGCGCGGAAGATATACCAAAGAACAAAGAAGGTGGCGATATCAAAAAGGGAGCTCACAGAGCCGATGCAGAGCATGAATCTCGCGATACCGCTCGGGTCCCACTTGCGAGGTTTTTCGAGAAAGTCCTTACTCATGGTGTCCCACGGGATCGACAGCTGTGAAAAGTCGTAGCAAAGATTTTGGATAAGGAAGTGAATGGGAAGCATGGGAAGGAAGGGAAGAAAAATGCTCGCTGTCAGCACGCTGAGCACATTGCCAAAATTGGAGCTACTCGTCATCTTGATGTACTTCATGATATTGCCGTAAACTTGGCGCCCTTTGATGACGCCGGTCTGAAGCACGAGGAGACTCTTCTCAAGAAGGATGATGTCCGAGGATTCTTTTGCAATATCCGCGGCGGTATCGACCGAGATCCCCACGTCCGCCTCACGAAGTGCGGGGGCATCATTGATCCCATCGCCCATGAAGCCCACCGTGTGACCCTTGGTCTTGAGCGCCCTGATGATGCGAGCTTTTTGTTCTGGATTCACCTTGGCAAACACGGTCGTCTTGTCCGCAAGATTCGCGAGCTCTTTTTCCGAAAGATCTTGGAGCTCGCTGCCGAGCACGATGGTTTCACAGGCGATTCCCACATGCTTACAAATATGCCGGGTGACGAGATCATTATCTCCCGTAAGAATCTTGATCGTGACGCCATCATTCGTAAGCGCCTTGATGGCGACTGAGGCAGTTTCCTTGGGGGGGTCCAGGAAGTCGATAAACCCTGTCAGGACAAGATCTGACTCATCTTCGAGGTGGTAGGCTGCCTGGGGAGTTTTGAAGCGTTTGTAGGCCACGGCAATGACCCGGAGACCCTCTTGGTTAAACTTGTTCTTTAAGCTGACCGCTTCCGCGCGGGTGCTATCACTCAGGGAAACAATCTTTCCGTTGTCATCGGCATGGGTGCAGATTTTGAGAATCTCCTCGGTGGCACCTTTGCAGACGAGAAGGTGCTCCCCTTTATTTTCGACCACCACCGACATACGACGGCGGGTGAAGTCGAAGGGGATCTCGTCGATTTTTTGAAGATTGGAAATATTGAGTTTTTCTTGGAGTTCGGGGAAGTCGAGCACCGCCCTATCGAGAAGGCTCCTGAGGCCGGTTTGAAAATAACTATTCATGTAGGCGTATTCGAGGACAGAGGGTGATTTGTGTCCATGAATATTCACATATTCCAAGAGGACGATCTTATCCTGGGTGAGGGTTCCTGTTTTGTCCGTACAGAGAATATCCATAGCGCCCAGGTTTTGGATGGCGTTCACTTTTTTTACGATCACTTTTTCTTTCGACATCGCGACTGCACCCTTGGCAAGATTCGCGGTCACGATCACGGGAAGCATTTCTGGCGTGAGACCAACCGCAATCGCAATGGCAAAAAGAAAGGCGTTATGCCAATCACCTTTCGTAAACCCATTAACAAGGAAGACAATGGGGACCATGGTGATCATGAATTGAATGAGCACCCAGGAAACTTTTTTCACTCCTTTTTCAAAGCTATTTTCCGGGCGTTTCCCCGCAAGCCCTTGTGAAAGCGCCCCAAAGAAAGTATTGCTTCCGGTGGTGATCACCACCGCCTGTGCCGAGCCACTGATGACGTTGGTCCCAAGGAAGCAAAGATTGCGAAGTTCAAGATGGTTTTCTGAGTGGCTCTTCGCCTTTCCGTTTATTTTTGCCGTCACGACATTATCCTTCTCCACCGGCATGGATTCACCGGTGAGGGCGGATTGACTGATGTAAAGATCTTTCGATGACAACACGCGGATATCGGCCGGGACCATGTCCCCCGCGGAAAGACGGATGATATCACCCGGTACAAGGTCGTGGATATGGGTCTCACTCCAACGGCTGGCGAGATCAATCGTCCCGTCATCACGCTCTTCTTGATATTGGCGCAAAATCGATGAGGTCGTGTGCACCATTTCTTTCAACTTTTCAGCGGCTCTTGATGACCGAAATTCTTGAAAGAAATTGAGAAGAACGCTCACCGCCACCATAATCAGCATGACAATCACCGCCCTTTGATCTCCGGTGGCAAAAGAAATAGCCCCGAGAACAAAAAGAACGATCACAAAGGGGTGAAGAAAATTCTTCAGAAAGATGGCGTACCAGCTCGGTGGCCTCTCTTGAACAAGCTCATTCCTTCCATACTGAGTAATGCGGCGTTCTGCTTCTTGTTGGGTGAGACCCCCATCGTTCCCAGCAACCCAGGTGAGAACCTCTTTGGTGTCGAGGCGGGAGGCGGTAACAAGATTAACGCGTGAAACCTTTGCGGCCTCATCCGGCGCTTGGAGGGGTTTATACTTCGGAAAGAGATTCATATGATTGAAATGATCACCTTATGGCTACGCCATTCGAAGCTCGCAAGAGCGAAGAATGGTCGGGGTGCCCTGGACAGGACAGCCTCCCAAGCCTTTCAGACTACGTCTTCGACTTGTCTTCAAGAGCTTGGTCGGGGTGGCGGGACTCGAACCCACGACCTCTAGCACCCCATGCTAGCGCGCTAGCCAACTACGCTACACCCCGGCGCTCGGTATTCTAGCACCAAAGCCGTTTTTTACAATCTTCCTTATTTTTTCCTAAACCTTAAACGCTCAACCCTAAACCCTTTCCCTTACTCCTCCGTATGTTTTAAAATCTCTTTGAATCGGAAATATTCCACCACCCGAAGACCGGTAAATCGGCCGAGAAGAATATTGATCCCCAAGAAAAGAAGGGTGATCTCAGGATGAGCAAGGAGGATAATATGAAGCCAGGAAGAAGAAAGAATAAGATAGCCAAAAAAGGCAACCCCGATGGTTTCAAAAAATATCTGGAGAAGATCAAAAAACCTTCTCTCCCCGCTCCCACCGGCGACGCGGTCGATAATGGTGGCGAGAACAACGAGAATGATCGCGCTCGAGTAGTCAAAAAAGGTGAAATTAAAGGCCACCATAACCCCCATGATAGCAAAAAGAATAATCCCAAGGATGGATGTAAGCACACCGACTTTCGCGGCATAAAGAAGATGGCTTTCGAAAAAATAATAACGGAAGAAGTAGCTCACGAGAGAAAGGATTCCGACAACAACCACACCAACAGGCCAACCAAGGATGAGAAAGCTGTAGGAAAGGACAATAGGAACTCGTGACCCAGCGGGTGAAAACCCAACCACAAGGCGGATAAAGGTCACAAATGAGACAATAATGGGGAGATAAAGAATGAGAAGGAGGACGGTGTCGTCCACCCCTTTCTTTTCAAGGAACTGCACGAGCTTGCTCCCCAGAGAAAAAAGAGAGCTTTGAGACACCGTTTGCTGATCAATCACCGCAAAGTCGTACCCACGGGCTGTAATGACTTTCAGAACATCGGTATTTTTTGGTGTTGTGAAAAATTCATCAAGCGCTTCCCGGCGTGTGACGATAATCCTCTCGGGGTGGAGAATGGAAAAAACACCATTTAGAATATTTCGAAGAAGTTCCATGTTCCCCTCGGCAATGACGGCTATGGTCTGATGACTGAGATCAATACGATCAGCGAAATGATTCAGGAGCGTTATCGCCTCTGCTCGATCGGACCAAATGAGGATCGTATCGCTCCGGTTGATGTTGTCGAGCACCGACTCGACCCCGTTCTGTAATACTGTTGAGAGACGGTCACTCCCTGAGATATGAAAAATACTCAGGTCTACATTTTGATCTCCGGCTGTTTTTTGAAGGATTTGAATCCGCTCATCATTCGCTCCCACCTCAGTAAGAAGGAAAAAGGAACGCTCATAAACAAAAACTTCCTTCTCGGTACGTGATGTGATGGTTGGTTTATCAATACCTTGAGAGAAATTCACATCGAGTTTAATGTTATATTTTCCGGGTTTTGAAAAAACGTGCGCTTCCTCTTCCTGGCTCCCAACCTTCCCATCTCCAAAATTCCACAAAAAACCTTTTAAATTTCCGGCTGGCGGCAAAGCGCTCAAGTCAGATCTAAAAATTATATTTTTTCCAACCTCGACACTGTTCTCCGATTGGATGACGACCGGTGGAATTTCTTGCGTTGTTTGTGCTTGGGTTTTGGAGAGTGAAAGAGGGGAAAAGAAGAGAAGGAGGAAAAAGAATACCCCTGCTGTCTTAATAAAGGATTTCATACTTATATATAATCATCATAATCATCATACCCACAAAAACTTTTGAGAAGCGAGTGAAAGAAATGGCTTAAGAAAAACGGCGAGAAAAAAAGCGGTGCGAAACATGTGGAAAGAGTGGGGAGAAGTTACGAGGTTTTAGATTTTAAATGTTTGGTGTTAGAACCCTTTTGTTTAAAAAATCTGTTTTTCTCAAGACGTAAACTTACACTTCCAAGGATATACTCCTATCATCCCAAAAAAACAGTTTGCAAAAGTAATGCACAAACTCAAGAAGAAAATTGTGCATTATGAAAGACTTCATCGACGTCATCATCATCTTCCAATATCTCAAGAAGTGAGAGAATTTCTTCTTCTTGCACCTTTGAGGTTATTTTTTTCTCTTCCTGAGGGAGGTAGCTCAATTCAGACTTTTGAACAAAAAAAGGCTTCAAAATGTTCAAAACCAATTCAAAAACTATTGGGCTGGTGAGCACGAGGAGTTCTTCCCCCTCCCATTCCAAATCCTCCACTCCAGCATCAATAAGCTTAAGTTCAAGGTCTTCTTTTGGAATCCCCGAAGGCTTGGCGATGATGATACCTTTTTTCTGAAACATCCAGGCGACCGTGCCAGGCCCACCAAGGTTCCCACCATGTTTTGTGAAAGCCTCACGGACATTGGCGGACGTGCGGTTGCGATTGTCAGTGAGGGCGTGAACGTAGATCGCCACCCCACCAGGCCCAAAACCTTCGTAGGTCATATGTTCCAGTCGAATCCCCTCCTTCGCTGCCCCACTCCCCTTTTTCACCGCCCGCTCAATATTATCCGCCGGAACACTCCATTCTTTCGCCTTTTCAATCGCGCTGCGCAGCGAACTATTCATCTCCACATCAGCGCCACCTTGCTGGACGGCCACAGTGATAAGTTTGCTGAGCTTAGTGAACACTTTCCCCCGCTTCGCGTCTGCGGGGCCTTTTTTATGTTTCACCTTTGACCATCGGTTATGTTTGGACATGAATTTAAGCGACTAAGGGTTAGTGTAGAGGGTTTAGGAAGAAGCCTCAAGCACTTGAATAAGTCCAAGAAGGCGTTATACTCAGAGCTTCATAAATAACTATGCCAGCACTTGAGGGAAGATCGGAGCTTGATGAAAAAAAAGAGACGCGTGAAGGCCGTGAGGATCCTGAGGCACTGAAGCTTAGCAATCGGCAGGTTCAAGATATTGAAGAAATCTCAACAGACGCGATCAAAGAAGGTGTTTTGTGTTTCAGGGATAAAGCGGAAATCTATCGCAAGCTTTCAAAGCTTTCAAAAGAGCAGCAAAAAAATGCCGCTCAATTGGTAAAAGATCATATCGAAAGAAAGCGGGAGCACCGAGACCGGTATTCAAAAAAACTTCAAGATGAAGCAAAGAAGCTTGGAATTCCTCCCAAAGAAATCGAAAAACATCAACAAGAAGACTATGACGAAAAAACAGGGAAGGAACGAAGAGAAGAAGAGGATAAAGAAATGAAGGTATGGTTGGAAGAGTGGAAAAAGAAAAAGCAGGACATTGGGAAGATTCTCGAAGGCTCCGAACACTATTTTAAAAATGGGAAATTGAGCGATGAAGGAAAGAAAATTCAAGAGCGCTTTAAAAACCTCACCCCCAAAGAAGCCGAGAAGGAAAAAAGGAAAGTCTTGTTGGAGATTAAGAAAATGGACAATGACGCCGAAGGCGCGAAAGAAAACCATAACAACGCCAAGTATTTTTACGAGCACGGGGATTTTGAGTTTGCAGAGAAACTGATGAAAAAAAATATTCGCCTGTGTCAGAAGAAGCAGAATGAAAAATCTCCACAACTTCAAGAGTTTCTAGCCTGGGCAAAGTCAGACCTGGAGAACCTGAAATATGAACAGGGCAAGAAAGAACCGATCGAAGAGTGTCTCGAGGACACGAAAGATATCTTCGACGATATGGAGGGCGGGAAAAAAAAACTTGAAGAGGTGGATTTTGACGATGCACTCCTGAAGTCCACGCAGGCCGTAGCGCTCACAACACACTTTCTCAAATGGACCTACGACGGTAAGCTCGGGCCGTATGAGGAGGGTAAGCAAGAAAAGCCACGAAGCGATGCGTGGGTCACGCCCTACATGAAACGCCTCCAAGAACGCGTGACGGATCGCGATAAGAGCGTGAATGTGCTCTACGATCAATTCGCCAAGAAGCAGGTGGACGAGGAGGAAGAGGATGCTGATGGGCAAAAGACGGTGGACGAGACGATCGCCCAGGACAGTGTGATGCAGCTCGACGTGAAAGCTCACCGAGATCAGCTCAAAGAGCTTCAGAAGAAAAAAGGTTTTCAAAAAACTCTCGATCAGAGCACGAATCAGGCCATGCCCGATCAACAACAGGATCAAAGTCGCCAAGGTGAACAGGAACCTTCTGAAGCTGAACATGCGCAAGAAGCCCAGGAGAAACCCGTGGGTGTTCGAGTTGAGATTGGTGAAGAAGCGAAAGAAGAAGTGAGTCAGCGTCAGGTGGGAGAAAATTCAGAACAGGAACTCGGTGAGAAGAGGGTGATGATGAAGCGCCGCCAGGAGCAAACAATGACGGAGGCCCGCGCGAAGGAAGTGCTTCGCTCCGAGGCCGATGTGGGCTTTGATATGACCCAGCAGCAGGTGAGCCTGGATACCGAGCAGAAGCTTGATGCCGAAACTGAGCGAAGAGCTTTTGATCGTGAAGAGGAGCTCATCGACCGCCTGGAAAAAGAGGGTGAAATTTCAAAAGCATCAGCGAAAAAGGAAAAGGAAAGGATTCGCAAGGGACGAGAACAAAAACTTCTTGGAAAGGCCTTGAAAGAGCAAGAGAAGAGAAAGGGACAGGCGATTGTTCGTACTAGGGAAAAAGATAAGACGAAGGAGGAAATGGAAGAGGTTTTTGATCAGGATCGAGCTCGAGAGGAGGGTGGGGAAAAAGAGGTTGACCCCGAGAAGAAACGCCAAGAGATGCAGAAGAAAAAGAGGAGAATTATTGAAAATGTTCGCGTTTAAACATTGACTTCGGATGTTTGGAAGAGTCTAATATGAGATTGGAATTAAGAATTTCAATAATATGGCCCTAGGAAGACCAGATCTAGCTTCTCAAGACAAACTCCGCCAAGATCGAGGAGTTCGAAGAATCGCGAGTAATGCTTGGGAAGGAGTAAAAGATATCGTTGGAGATTCTCGAGGGCTGCTGAGTGGCCTTGTCATGACAGCGGCGGTTCTTGCGGTAGAGCCTGCCCGTGCACAGGATGTGGCCACAACACCTGTTCCAGGTGCCCCTGCTCCTGCAAATCCAGGGGGGAAAAAACCTCCTGTGGAAGATCCCAAGGCTGATCACATTGCAGAACCCGATCGCAAAGGCGTTGCTGCTCGTGGGGCTGCGGAAAAGGATGCCGGGCTCAAAAAAGAAGCTGCCGAACAAGAAGGCATTCCAAAATATCCACCCGTGCTTTCATGGAAGGTGAAGGTGACCCTATCAAAAGGAAAAAACGACCGCGTAATCAATCTCACAAGAACGGCGGATGGAAAAAGCACACAAGTAGAATTCGAAGGATATATCAAGGCAGATAATCCTGTTTTTGAACTGCCTGTACGCCTTCCGGTTGATACCAGCGAAAAGGAAAAGGCTAGGTTAACCCAACTTGTGGCAAAAGCATTAGTTACATTTTTTCAAAAAGGTGATGTGGATAGCATTACTTCTGCCCTAGAGAAAGGAAGAATACCCACAGTGATAGAACCCAAAACTATTGATTGGGAGGTGCTGGCGGAACAGAAGAGCGAATTTACCGCCGGCCATGTCAGAAGAACGAGATTGGTGAATGATGGAGCATCAACCATTGCCATTAGTTCGGATAAGGAAGGAGGCTATGTCGTAAGAGTGAAAGAGGAACTTCCTGCTAATATCGACCCTTCGAATATTGCACATGAATCTTATTTGAGAAGAATTTTGTTTGGAGAAAGAGCGCTAGTGCTACACGACGAAGACACCTTTGAAAGAAGGGGTAAATTAGGAGAAGGAGAAAGAGATCGTCCAGGATTTGAACCCCATTATCGAGTGATACGACATGCGAAAAAGCCGGAAGATAAGGTTTTTCAACAAGGTTCTGATTTGAAGAAGGAATAATGCCATAGAAGGCTTCAGAAAGGCTGGAACTATGGATTTTGGCTCTTTTTTGTGGTATCATTTTCCGAACATATCCTTTTTTCATGCCAGTCGAATCCTTTTCAAAAACCGCTGAGCCTGACGTCTTTGATCTTCATGAGCAGCAAGAAAAAGATGAAAAAAAACAGGAAGAATCAGCGAAACCAAAGGTCCCCCAAAAAGAGCAGGCTAAAGCTCGAATTGGGAAGGGAAAAGTAACGGAACAAGAGCACCAAGGAGCTGAGAAAGAAGCGGATCGCCTTCTTCAGAGAAATGGAATTCCGACTGAAAAAGAAATACCAAAAACTCCTGAAGAATTTCTGAGAGGAATTATTAATGTTGAGCAAAATATTCAAGATTCTACAAAAGAAAATAAAAAACAGGCTCAAGAGAAACTCAAGGAGTCTGCTACTGCATTACAAGATTCTGAGATCAACGACTTGATCGTAAAGTTCAACGAGCAATTCATCCAGGCCAACAAAGATCAGTGCAAAGATCAGGGCGAGGAGATGAAGAATAAGATGATCAAGCTGTATTGCGACCAATTGAAGCCGTATTTAATGAAAGAAATAGACAAAAAAATTGCAGATCACAAACAAGAGCTGAAAGATCTGGAAACGAGCTTTGATCAAAGAAATTTCAGCACTCTAGAGCCATTGAAGACTTATATTCTGGTGAATAACGAAAGAAAGGAAAGGCCAGTAACTGAGATTTTGAAAAAAGTAGATGCCGAGAAATTTTCACCAACCAAGCTCCTCGAAGCCTATGTGAAGGGAGATCAGCCACTCCTGGCAGATTACCAAAAAACGATTCAGAACATTTACAAAGACTTTGGATTGAGCGAGGAAGAAGCAAGGCAAGAAACGAAAAAGATCTACGACAAACAGGTTGAAGAATTCCAGAAGGAAATTGCCAGAAGGGAAGATCTGCGAAGAAAGATCGAGAAGCTTCAAACGCATCGAAACGTGATCGAGCGTTTGGAAGGAGATGATGTGCTGCGCTACTCTCGAGCGGTTCAGGGCGATGGCAAGGCCTATGACGAACTGAAGGAGGGAGAAAAAACAAAATCCCTGATCCTTGATTTCGAGAAAAAGCAGCACGAGGAAGCCCGCCTGGCGATCGGATTTCAGCCGAATGATCGTGAGTGGAGTGGCTTTGAGAAAAGCCTCAAGGATGAGAAGTGGAGCTTCCGCTCCGTGAAAGATGATGAAGGAAGGGTCATCCTGGCAACGACCATGCCGGGGGTCTCGGGAGAGGTTTACCTACGCCCGAGAAAAGATCAGCAGAGTCTCAAGCTGAAAGTTGATCCTTCCTTTGTCTATCGCCGAGACGAGAAGGGTAACTTTTTTCCAGAAGCGAAATATCAAGAATACGGCATTGCCGACCTAAAAGAACTCCAAAAAGAAGCGGAAGTATCGAAGGTACATGAGACCTTGTCTCAGCTGCTGCGAGAGGAAAATGTTCCGCTCAATGACCACCTTCGCGCTGTCCTCGGAGATGTCAAGAATTGCAGCGAGTTTATTCATGAGATTAAAGATTACGCTGACAAACGCCAAGAACCATGGGTGGAAGCGCTGAGAGAAGTGCTTCACTTATTGGTTACAGCTGCTGAAAAGAAAAAAGTAGCTTCCCCGCTCTTCGACAGCATCCGCATCGACATTAACGGTAACGAAAAAGACGATTTCACCTTCCGAAAATGGTTTGTGAAGTCAGGCGATGCCATCGAGATCGACAAGGAAGTGATGCAGGAAGACTTGAGAAATCTTGTTGAGGTTGAAGGTCAGCAAGATAAGATAAGTAAGCTTGAAGAGAAATAAATATTCATTCTATGCCATCGCAAGATACTCAAGGCAGGAAAAAATATCCGGTCAATGAGTGGATTTTCAGAAAAGCATTTCATCGGCACCCATTTTTTACCGCTATCATGAGAAAAATGGAGAGAGACTTCTCGGCGGCGGGATTTGATAAATCGGCAGTCTCAAGATTGGATCACATGGTACGGGTCGTCGAGGGGTTGAAGAAAAATGAACCTATTCGAATGACTGAAAAATCAAGGCGTTTTCTTGATGCGATGCAAAAATATCTTTCTGCCAAAGGTGCGACCATGTTAAAGGAGGAATATCTCGAAAGAATTTCTGATCCCCGACACTAATTTTGGAGACCACGCCCTGGAGATTTGCGATGCTCGATATTATGCTTCCGATTTTGTTTTGTAACCGTGACGCAGACCGCATCTTTTTCACAGGTGGAAATATTGATATCGATCTTGATGGAAAGGTAGACTTTACTATTTCACCGTGGTTTTCCTTCAAAGAAAATAATATTTCTATCAACGATAAAGCCATTGAAAACGATCTCGTGAAATTTTGGCAGTATTTTGGATAGATAGAAATGTGAAAAAAGTCGCGAGGAAGGCGCGGACAGTGTGCGTGTTTAAGAATTGACAAGAAATAATTGGCACTCTATAATGGGGAGTGCTAATAATAATTTTCTATGTCCAAAATCATTGGTATTGATCTGGGTACAACGTATTCCTGCGTTGCGTTTATGGAAGGCGGACAGCCGAAGGTGATTCCGAATAGTGAGGGTGATCGCACGACGGCGTCTGTCGTGGCCATTCGTGACAAGCAGCGCCTCGTGGGCAAGCTCGCGAAAAACCAAGCCATTGTGAATCCGGAGAACACGATTTTTTCCGCCAAGCGATTTATTGGCCGAATGTTTGACGAGGTCAAAGAAGAAGTGAAAAATTTTCCTTACAAAGTGGTGAAAGGGTCCAAGGGTGAAGCGGAAATCATGCTGGACGGCAAAGCTCGTCAGCCAGCGGAGATCTCCGCCATGGTCCTTTCGAAGCTGAAGGCCGATGCGGAAGCTTTCCTTGGTGACAAGGTGACCAAGGCCGTGATCACCTGCCCCGCGTATTTCAACGATGCCCAGCGCCAGGCCACGAAAGACGCCGGGAAAATTGCCGGACTTGAAGTGGAAAGAATTATCAATGAGCCGACCGCAGCGGCGTTTGCGTACGGCCTAGACAAAAAAGGCAAGGAGCTCAAGGTGGCGGTCTACGACCTCGGAGGTGGAACCTTCGATGTGTCCATTATCGAAATGGGCGACGGAGTGACGAAAGTTTTGTCGACGAATGGCGACACCCACCTGGGTGGCGATGACTTCGATCATACGATCACGGAATGGCTCATTGAGACTTTCAAAAAGGATACCGGCATTGATCTCCACAAAGATCCCATGGCCATGCAGCGTCTCAAAGACGCTTCTGAGAAGGCGAAGATCGAGCTCTCCTCTTCCGTGGAGACCGATATTAATCTCCCCTTCATCACTGCGGACGCAAGCGGCCCGAAGCACATCAGTGTGAAACTTTCTCGAGCAAAATTGGAAGAACTCGTTTCAGCCCTCATCACTCGAAGCAGTGAGCCTTGCGAAAAGGCCATCAAGGATTCCGGTCTCAGCAAAAAGGAAATCGATGAGGTGATCCTGGTCGGCGGCATGACGCGCATGCCCGCGGTTGTCGCGAAGGTGAAGGAGATCTTCGGCAAGGAGCCGAGCAAAGCGGTCAACCCCGACGAAGCCGTGGCTCTTGGCGCCGCCATTCAAGGCGGCATTCTCCAGGGCGATGTGAAGGATATTCTTCTGCTCGATGTCACCCCCTTGACCCTCTCTATCGAGACGATGGGTGGGATTGCCACAGCGATGATCAAGCGCAACACCACCGTCCCCACCAGTCACTCGCAAGTGTTCTCCACTGCTTCCGACAGTCAACCCGCCGTGGAAGTTCACGTGACCCAGGGCGAACGAGAAATGGCGGGAGATAATAAATCCCTTGGGAAGTTTGTGCTCGATGGGATTCCTCCGGCCCCACGTGGCGTGCCACAGGTGGAGGTCACTTTCGATATCGATGCGAACGGTATTCTGAGTGTGAAGGCAAAGGACAAGGGCACGGGTAAGGAACAGCACATCACCATCCAGGGCTCTTCGGGTCTCAAGAAAGATGAGGTGGAAAAGATGGCCAAAGAAGCTGAGACTCATGCCGGGGAGGACAAGAAACGAAGGGAAAAAATCGAAGCCCGCAACAAAGCTGACTCCGCGATCTACCAGATCGAGAAGTCCATGAAAGATCTTGGTGACAAGTTGACCGATGCTGATACCAAGCCGGTGAAAGAAAAGATTGAGGAACTTCAAAAAGTTTTGAAAGATGAAAAATCAGAAACGGCGGACATCGAAAAAGCCACAGAAGCACTCATGAGTGCTTCGCAGCACATTGGGGAAAAGATTTACAAGCAGCAGCAAGATAATGCGAAGCCCCCAGAAGCTTCAACGAAGGATGGAAAGGATGGGGTCGTGGACGCAAAGGTGGTGGAGCCCTAGCTCCACCATTGTTCCAAAATCCGTCAATAAAAAATATCCTCTTTCGCCATTAAGATGAAGTGTTAGTAAGGGGATTTTTTTGTTTTTTATGTTGAGGCATTATCTTCCTGCGATTTCCGCGTTTATTGCGCTGCTGATCATGATCTTCTTCTTTTCTTTTGGGAAAAGGGCGGATGATTTTGGGAAAAATTTTACGCTGAAAACCCAAGTAACTGGGAGTGGAAATTTTTGCGGACAGACCAAGGTGAACGCTTCCGTCACACTTGAGCTCACAACGTTAACCCCACAGAAAAGGGATAATATTTCAAATTGTGACTACCTTGCGTGCGACAACGATCAGGACAAAAATTTCGACCCCCCGCTTTTCGTGCTCAAATCCAATCCTGGAGGATGGGGCACTTTTCTGAAATTTTTTTATAAAACGGCACTCCTCAGCACCCTGAATCAGTTCGATCCCGAGAAGACTTTTTCGCCACCGGCCGTCGTTGATCAGATTCAATCAAACACCACGGGGAGCAAGGGCATGATCGGTTTTTCGACCATCATTCAATATGAAAAAAAAGCTGAACCCTTGCCATTCCCAGATCTTTTCACGAATCTTGACGACACAACGAACGGGAGTAAATCTCTGCGAGAAATTCTTGGAGCTAAGCTTTCTGGAAAATTGAACGACAGCTCACCGGATACCAAAGTGATCCAGACCGTGCGACTCCTTTCATCAAGTGACCGGGTGAAGATTGGTATCGGAACCGTAGATGTTCCGACAGCCCAATTGGTGAAAGAAAGTGGGAGCATCCCAGAGCTCCAAAAAGCTGATTTTGATAAACCCCTTGTAGCGTGTAAGGATGCCCTCGATGGCAATGGAAACCCAACGCCGGATGGCGTGTGTGACAAGAACAATCAGTGTAAGGCAGCGCCAAAGACCCCCGTTTGTGGCGACAGCGTCCTTGATTCTGGTGAGCAGTGCGATCACGGCGCGAGCAATGGAAAGGCGGGTGATACCTGTACCGACAAGTGCCAAACCGTGGCGGTGTGCGGCAATGGTGTCGTGGAAGCCCCGGAACAATGTGATCACGGCGCGCAGAATGGGAAAGATGCGCAGTGTACCAAGGATTGCAAAAATACCACGCCAACCTTTCGAACCATCTCGATGAAGAAAAGCCCCACTCCGACAATCTCCATTCAGGTTCCGCTGACCGACCTTGAGCAGCTCTCGTTTCAAAACGGATGTTCGAGCTGCACGCTGAGCACGGATCAAGACCCGACAAAAATTCTCGGCGGCCAGAGTGCGGCTCAACAAAACTTCATCATCACAGCTACGCTGACAGCGGCTGACAAGAGCCTCAGTCAAACGATCGTGGCGGTGGGCAATTACAAGCAAGAAAGTCACCTTTTCACCAAAAAAGGGGTGGAGTACGGCAATATCGGCGAGGATCCTGACACGCAGTATCTGCCAAGTTTTTTGAATGGTCAGGCTAACGACTATTTTTTCCGAATGCCGATAGGATCGGGCATTGAGAACGTCAGCACGACGGCAACACCTCTCCCCTCCCTGAAGGATGTACCCTTCAAAAATGGCGACCCCTCTTATTTCCTCCTCTCTGGCGATGATAGCTCCGGCGTGACCCACCTCATGGTTGTGAAGGGAAGATATTGGGATTTGTCGGCCGTTATCGACAAGGGTGACCTCAAGAAATGCGCTGCCACCGTGGGAAGCCTTCCGTCGGCTACAACCTTTGTCCAGAGTAGCAGTGGATTTCAGAATTTATTGGATCAACTCACGCTGTGTCAGAGGAGGTAAATGGGGGCGACCCAAATCCTTACTTTCATAATTTTGCTCATTCCAAACACTGTTCGGCTTCCTATCTTCCCGCACATCCGAATCTACGAATAAAAAACTAACAAGCTTGTTTCTATGCAAAACTTATCAAAACCAACATTCCTCGACCGAATGCGAAAAGCACTCCCCTGGCTCTTGCCGGGAGTCGTAAGCTTTGTGGCGCTCGTTTCACTTGTCTCTCAGCACGTGTTGGTTCTGCAAACATCCGTTCTTCGCACGAGCCTGGGCAAGCTGAGCTCAGCGGTCGTCGACATCTCCATCCCCTTCCAGGGACAGCTCACGGTGGCGATGGGGCCAACACAAGCGTTGCCGGAAGCCAAGGTTTTTGCCATGGTCATCAGCATGGACCGAGGAAACTTTGCAAATACCAAGACGCCGTTCACCGTCGATCCTGCACTCACAACGATTCTCAACACCAGCAACCCCAGCAATCCTTCCGAGGCGATACTCGCCGTAAGTTTTTCCCAGGACAATTTCGCGTTTGGGAAAAAGAAAATTGCTGACCTTGCTTTCACCACGTCGAGCGCCGGGCAGTTTGAGGTGAAGAACCTCTTTGTCGGAAGTCTCCCAACCGTCACCTTCCCGCCATTCCAGGAGTACCCCCTCTTTCTCGAGAGTTCCACGATTCTTTTTGATGACATGGGCGCCGCTCGCAAAACCGCCGTCACAGCGCCACCTCCTTCGGTTCCAAAGTTCCAATGTTCAGATGGCATTGATAATGATGGTGATGGATTTGTTGATGTGAAAGATCCGGGATGTCTCGATGACAAAGGAGTTTACAACCCACAAAAGAGTGACGAAATCGATCCGCCAGCGTCGAAGCCCTTGCAGCTCGACCTTGCGCCACAACTCATGAAAACAATCCAAACGCTTGACGGAAAGAACGAAGTGACCGTCATTCTCCCACCCCCTCGAGAGCAGCTCGCCTATCAATTCACCTTGAAGGCGACGGGTGGCAAAGGAGGCTATTCGTTTGCGATTCAGGGTGTGGCAAATGCTGCAAGTTATTTGCTTCCCAATTCAGGACTGACGCTGAAGGCGACCGGTGAACTGAGTGGTACGTCGAGCAACCTTCGCTTGGGCGCCTACCGGTACCCCCTCTCCGTGACGGACGGCACGAACACGCTGAATTTCAGCCTGCAGGTCAGCATCACGAATGCGAATGGTGACCCTCTCCGGCTTTCACTCGATGCGGGTTTTTCCGGCACGGAGCACGATTGCTTCGTAGGCCAAGAGTGCCAGTCGTTTTTCAAGGCCGGCAATGGTATTGCACCCTACGTCTACACTCTCACGGGCGAATTGCCGCCGAGTCTCGACAGAACTTTCTGTAAAGCAAAATATCGAGACGGCTCGGTGCTTCAGTTTAACAGTGGCCAAGCTTATTACTGCTTTACCCCGACCGTCGATCAGGTCGGTAGCTATTCGCTCACCCTGGCGGCCCGCGATAGTGCGGTTACAATTTCTGCTGTGCAAAATAGCGCTGTCGTTAACGGGTCTTCAACCAGCCCCGCCACAGGCGGGCAGGCAACCAGTCTCCTGTCCGCCTCTGGCGGATCCAGTATCTCTTTTCGCCTCGTCATCGCTGCGCTACCGGTCGTTGTGCCCGCGCCTGTCATACCGCCTGTGGCAACATTCAAAAATGCCGCTGACAATGGAAAAGTTCTGGAAAAAGTTTGTGAATTTCTCGACAGTTCTCCGGCTGAGGCAAGCCACTCATATTTTGTCTTCACCTGCTTCAACGGTGTGATGGAGGGTTCGGGCGGCCTCATGCGTTCGAAGGATTCCCTCAATCGTGCTGAAGCCGCGAAGATCACCACGCTGATCGAAAGTTCAACGGACCGAGCAACGGCGGATTTCGCGCCGTTCGCAACGCACTCGGAAAGCACAACGGTAAATTTTTCCGACGTCACGGTTGGTGACTGGTATGCACCCTTTGTCTATCATCTCTATCGTGAAGGGATCGTGGCGAAGAAGACGCTCTACCGCCCGGCAGATTTTCTCACCGTTGCGGAAGGCATGAAGCTCGTCATCGAAGCTTACGTCACCCTGAGTGACGACGTTTTGAAGGAGCTTGAATCTTCCTCCGGCAAGGGAGATTGGTATCTCCCCTATCAGCAGATCGCCAAGGTTGTGAAAGCGACTGTGGGCACGGCTGATCCCGGGCGTAAGGTGCAGCGAGGAGAAATTGCCGAGCTTTTCTTCAAGCTTTGGAAAGCCTATCCGGTGAAGAAATTTAAGTAATGGAATTTTTTGGCGAACATGCTATCATAAGGCCCCCCCATCTGATGGGTCGCCCAGCTCATTCTCATGCTTATGAGAGTTTCGTGATCAGAGGCATTTGTAAGCGTATTTTTACATCACATTCTGCAGAAGCAGAAGAATGGGCTGGGAGGAAAGTCTGGACAGCGCTTGGGAGACCAATGGTTAACGGCCATCGTTCCGCAAGAGATTGCGGAATAGGACACTTGCCACAGAGACAATACTAGGGAAGAACAAGCCTAGGGATGCATTCTAGACTTATTCGCCCCGAAAGGTGAAAAGCCCCGCTAAGCGGGGCGGCTCTCAGCGATGAGAGAACCGTGGCTAAATTCTGGTTCGATGCAAGTTGGGATGGCAACGGTGGAAATTCCGCCAAAGTCGGATAAACGTGGCCAAGCGCGCCACCGTTACCCAACGCAACTGGGAGGAAACTTCCAACGAGGTCGCCAGCAATGGCGATCCCAGAGAGATGACTCAACCTGTACGCGCAAGCGTGCGGGGACAAAATCCGGCTTATGACGATGGGGGGATTTTCTCTTTTCATGAAAAAAATCTATTCCGCAACGGCGGCAGCTTCTGCGACCGTGGCCAATCAGCCAGCCTTTGATCGAGGTGGATTTCCCGTCCAGGTTCGTGAAGTCCTGGTCGGTTCAGCACCTTCCTGGGAGACGCTTGCGGATACGGTCGCGATTGAACTTGAGCTTGATCCTCTGCACCACGGTGAGACCAGTATCGTGATCGAAAATCATACGCCCGAGACAGCAGACCCATCCCCTCTTCCGACGGACCCCGAGCAGCATACCGCCGGACGAGCGATCCTTTTTGCGCTTGCTCACCTCAAGCCGACACTGTCTGCTGTTCGTCTTCGTGTCACCAAAGGCCTTTTCAGATGAAGGTCAGCGGAGTATCATTCGTCTCTGCCAGGTGGATCCCATGGGAGCCAAGATTATCACGCCATGATGCACTCACGCCTTATCAGCACTCGAGACAAAAGCGCGAGCGAGGTCAGCTTGAAAGAAGCGATTCTCACGAGCCAGCCGCCGGATGGAGGACTTTTTGTTTTCCCAAAGCTGGAGGCTCTTGGTCTTGAGCAGGTTCGCAATCTTGATTTCAAAGATTTGGCAAAAGCCATTCTCGGCCAATTTGATTTTGGGATTTCAGTAGAGGAGTTGAATCGAATTATTGAGAGTGCCTACGGGGAGCAGTGGGAGAGCTCTGAGATCACGCCGCTCAGGCCACTGCTGGGCAAGCATTACCTGCTCGAGCTTTTTCACGGCCCCACTCAGGCTTTCAAAGATATTGCCCTGCAGTTTTTGCCCCGCCTTCTTTCGCGCTACCAGGCGGATTCCGACGGAAGAGTGATGCGGGCGCTGGGCGCCTCCTCTGGAGACACGATCAGCGCGGCGCATTTTGGCGTGGGAGATGTACCTGGTCTTCAGTCCATCTTTCTCCTTCCCGAAAAAGGCCCGAGTGAAATTCAGCTGCTTCAGGCCGTGGCCAGCGGATTTCGAAACGTGATGACGATCCTCATTCAAGGCTCCTTCGACGACGGTCAGAAGATCATCAAGGAGATTATGAGTCAGGAGCGACACCGCAGCTTCAAGGAGGAAAATAATTTTATTTCCTTCAACTCCATCAACATTGCTCGCATCTTGGCGCAGATCGTGTACTACTTCTCCGCTTATCTTCAGCTGGTATCCCAAAAGGCGATTGCCATGGGTGATCCGGTAAATTTCTCGGTGCCTTCAGGAAATTTCGGAGATGCCTTGGCCGGAGTCTATGCCCAGCAAATGGGTCTTCCGATTGAGAAGATCAATGTCGCGACCAACAAGAATCACGTGCTTCATCAGTTTCTTGAAACCGGAGAATATCGTCCTGGCAAGAGGGCGGAGATTTCCCTTGCACCATCACAGGACATCACCACGGCCAGCAATTTCGAACGCATGCTTTTCTTGGTCCTCCGCGACCCGAAGAGAGTAGTGCAGTTGATGAGTGATCTGAAAATGAAGGGGTTTTTCCGTGTTGAAGAGACGGAGTTGCGACAATTCCGCCTGCTGCTGGAGTCCTCCTCAGCGAATGACCTGGAGATAAAAGTCATGATTGAGTCGCTATATCGAGCAAAAGGAATCATCATTGACCCTCACACCGCCACAGGAATTCATGGCGCCCTGAAGGTTTTTAGCGAAGATGTTCGTACCCCCACCATCACCTTGGCAACCGCAAGCCACATCAAATTTCCTCAGCCTGAGGGGGTGCCGAGGGATGATCGGGAATATGAAAGAGTCGTTGCCCCACTGCGCAAAAATGAAAAGGTTTTTTTGAGAGCGGAAGCCGACGAAGCCTCCATCGTTGCTGCAATCCAGGAGGCGGTCAGACGGCTGGGGTGATGGAGAACTTGCGCTGCTTTTGGCGGGTGCTATGATGTGTATATACATTATATTTTCTATGCTCACCCAAGCAGCTCACTTCACCATTCGTATCGATCGACAGCTGAAGGGAAGGGCGCTCAGAAAGGCGAGAACAAAATACGGGGTAGGTTTGGGGACGATGACAAAATGGTTTTATCGTTCATTGCTGGAGGCTCCAGAGGTGAGTGTCCTGATTGGCGAGAAAGTCTTCGATGAGGTCTTTGATCGAGCTTTGCAATCATCAAAGGTGAAAAAATCGCTCGCCAAGCTTGCTTACCTGACGCAATGACAACGGTCTATTTTGTCCAGAGCTTTGATCGTCAGCTCAAAAAATTGAGATTCCCAGATCATGGAATTGTAGAAGAAATAAGAAAGTATCAAAGAGGTCTCAAAAATTTGATCGATTTGTACTGCCCCTATCCCAACACGAAATTGCTCAAAGGGTATCTTTCCGGTGGCAGAATTCGACTGGCGGTTCTTCTTCAGGTCAAGAAAGACCTTTTTATTCCTGTTTTTGTTGGGAAAAAAGAATCTCGATACGGATGGAATGTGAGTCGATATCTTCAGGACATGATGGCTGCAAAAATCCAAAAGGCTATTTCGGATATCGAAAACAAAAAAATGAGGGTTGTCACTCTTCAGGCGTGACATTCCTATGAATGTTTCATACTATATGCAAGCCGTTATAATCCCCTTTTATGTCTTCAGAGAAAGGTTCCCATCTCTACAACATCCGCCACTCCCTCGCGCACATGCTGGCGCAGGCGGTTCTCGATATGTTTCCCGAGGCGAAGCTCGGCACCGGGCCGGTCACGGAGAACGGATTTTATTATGATTTCGAACTCCCCCGAACCCTCATTCCGGAGGACCTTCCGCTTCTTCAAAAGCGCATGATGAAGTTTGTAAGTCAGGGGCAAAACTTTGTGCGGCGTGATGAGCCGATCAAGGCCTCGATTGCGTTCCTGAAGAAAATCAAGCAGCCCTTCAAAGTGGATCTCGTGGAAAAATTTGTGAAAGAACAAGGCATCAAGACCGTGAGTTTTTATGAGAACTTCATGCCGCAGAAAAAAGAACCCGTTTTTGTGGATCTTTGCGAAGGCGGTCACGTTGAGAACACCAAAGAAATCGACGCCAAGTCCTTCAAGCTCAATGCGATTTCCTCCGCGTATTGGCAGGCGGACGAAAAGAATGCCTCCATGCAGCGTATTTACGGGATCGCGTTTGAGTCCGCCGAAGAGCTAAAAAAACATGAACACATGCTCGAAGAAGCCAAGAAGCGCGACCATCGCAAGCTCGGCCCCGAGCTCGATCTCTATGTTCTCTCGCCCAAGGTGGGTCCGGGCTTTCCCCTGCTCACCCCCAAGGGTACGATCATTCGACGAGCTCTTGAAGATCTTTCGCGTGAACGCCAGCTCAAGTACGGCTATCAGTATGTGGTGACGAACAATCTCGCGAATTTGATTCTGTACAAGACCTCCGGCCACTACCCCTTTTACAGTGAGACTATGTTCCCACCGCTCAAGGTGGACGACGATGAATACATGCTGAAGCCCATGAACTGTCCGCATCACATCCAGATCTATGCCGATCGTCCGAGGAGCTACCGCGAGCTTCCCGTTCGCCTCGCGGAAAACGGTCTGGTCTATCGCTACGAAAAATCCGGCGAGCTGGGTGGCCTCACGCGCGTGCGCGCCATCACCATCGACGATGCGCACATCTTCTGCACACCGGAGCAAATGGAGGAAGAAATCAATCGCTGTCTGGATCTGGCGAATGAAATGTACCAGGTCCTCGGTCTCACGGATTTGACCTACACGCTTTCTCTTCGCGATCCCGAGAACAAGAAAAAATATGTGGGCACGGACGAAAACTGGAACAAGGCCGAGGAGTACCTACGCCAGGCGCTGAAGAAGCGTGGCGTGCCGTTCAAAGAGTACCTGGGCGAAGCGGCTTTTTACGGCCCCAAGATTGATGTGAAGGTGAAGGACGTCTTGGGCCGTGAGTGGCAGCTGGCCACGATCCCGCAGATCGACTACAACATGCCGGAGCGTTTTGACCTTCACTACATCGACGCTCATGGCGAAAAGAAACGACCCGTGATTCTCCACCGCGCGGTGTACGGATCCTACGAGCGCTTCATGGGCCTCATCATTGAGCATTTCGCTGGCGCCTTCCCGACCTGGCTTGCTCCCGTGCAGGTACAGATCCTTCCGGTTGCGGAGGCTCACCAGGATTATGCGCTTCAGATCGTTGAGATGTTGAAGGAGCATGGCGTCCGTGTTGATCTCGTCTCTCACGAAGAGACCCTGGGGAAAAGAATCCGCAATGCCGAGAAAATGAAAATTCCCTACATGATCGTCGTCGGCGACGAAGAGGTGGGCAAGGACTTGGTCAATGTGAGGTCGCGCAAGACCGGAAAACAGGAAAGTCACAAGCTCGATAGCTTTGTGAACATGATCGTGAAGGAGATTGAAGAGAGGACGCTGTGATTAGCTACCCCCACACCTTCCACGGGCCTTTGATTTTTTTCAGATCAGCGTCGAAGGAAACAATGACGTCGACCCCCTCTTCTTCCGCAGCCGCGAGGGTGAGGGCATCGCAGAAGCTGAAGTTTTTGGAAATGACGGAGGTGAAAATATCAAAAGCTCTTTGTTTTTGAAATGGGGAGAATGGAATAATGGCATATTCATCGGCCAAAAGCTCCCTTGCGATCGTAATGGCGGGTGTTTTTCCGAGACGGTAACTCACGAGTGTAATTGCTTCCTCGAAAAGAAAAGGAGTGATAAAAAGTCTTCCGCCTTCACGGGAAATTTTTTCACGAAATTTCAAGCTCATGAGATAATTACTGTCATCATTGTCCAGAAGGGCAAAAAGGTAGCTGGTATCGAGAAGGAATTTCATGATTTTTTCTTAGTGCCAATTTTATTCTGCTTGAGGAGCATTTGGACCCTGATTTTTTTCAAATCTCTGGAGGTGTTTTTAAAACCGGAACGAAATCCAAATTTATCAAGATTGAGCAAAGGATGGTCGCGAAGAGAGGGGTTCGGTTTTTTTTGAAGGTGTTCGTGAACGCAGCCGCGAAAAATCTCGCCAAGGCTGACCTGTCCAAGGATGGCTTCTTGCTTGAGCTGCTTCCAGTCTTCGGTTGGAAGCCGAACATTGGTCGTCGTATACTGGCTCATAGGGTTGAAGAAGAATAAATACAATACCATGGTATCATACCATTGTATCACTCAGCAAGGAGCCCATGAAAAATCGAAGAGCGCGCTGAACTGCTCTTGCAAAAGCCGGAAAAGAGGCGTTTAATAAGGCATTATCAAGCCTTATGGGTCATGCCAAAGAAGGATCGGGACGGCGTCCAGCTGAGAAACAAGATTCTGGTGATCATCTGTGGCCGAGAGGGGCGGAAGATAGCCATGATGCTGTTTCAAGACCTTCGGTTTCCGTAGAATCTGGACATCTTGCAAAGCTCGAAAGCTTCCGAGTTCGACTTCTGAACGTGGTTCAGGATCAGGCGGCGAGAGAGCAGCTTCAGTCGGCCATTGGAGCGGTCATGGAGTCAGTCCAGTCAGGGCCGCTCAAGGCGGCGCCTTTGGAAGAGGTTGTTTCTGAAGTTCGTCTTCGCCTCAAAAATACCGGGGTTTCAGAAGTCATCGTCAATGAAAGTGGCAGGGGGGTATTTGAAAATGCATGGGGATCAATGGCTGATAAAACAGCAATTCCAGAACCAGGAGTTCAGCAAGAAGTTTCTAGAGAAGAAGTGGTAACTGCTTTGGAGTCAGAATATCAAATTGGCGAAAAATTGGGGAAGGGTGGGATGGGGACGGTTTATCAGGCCCATGAAAAGGGCCTGGGCCGAGAAGTTGCGATCAAGGTTTTGACGTTGGGAGAGGATACTGAATTTTCTCAGCGCTTCATTCGCGAAAAAAGAATCCAGGCCGGAATTGAACCAAGGTCGGAATTTGTCACGGTCTTCAGCGCCGGTAAAAAGGGAAGAGTTTCTTTTGTGGTCATGGAGCTTCTTCAGGGAATGAATGCCGGTGACATGCTTGGCACGGCCGCTGCTCTTACTCAGGAGTGTAAAAATCTCGGAATTCCATTTCCGATGGCTCGTTGGCAAAGCGCGGTTCTCAAACTCTTCAAGCCTATTGCCCAAGGGCTTCGATATTTGCATGAAGTTCGCGAAGTTGATCATCGAGATATGAAGCTCGCGAATATTATGCTTCCGAAAGAAGTGAAGCCCGCCAATGACGCCTTGCTCAACTCGCTGAGGGACATCACGACACCGAAGGAGGGAAAGGCTCTTTCCCAGGAGGACGCACAAAAAGCGGAGCAGGCATTCGACCTCTATGTGACGACTATTCTCAGAATCCAAGGCTCAGCAAAGCTGATTGATTTTGGGCTCGCAAAAAAACGGACAGACAAGTCGGGAAAAATATTGACGGGGCGAACAAAATTATCACCAGCGGAAGATCCGCTGACCGATGCCGAGACATTTGTTGGGACGCCGGGATATGCTGCTCCTGAACTCTATCACCCGGATGGCCACGATTCCTCGAGGGCTGATATGTATGCTTTTGGCGTCTGTCTTTTTGAGGCCTTGACCGGAACTCCGCTCTCAAGAGAAAATGCGAATTATATTCCCCTTGTGGCACGAGCTCGATTAGCTGATGTTGACCGAAAAAAAATGAAGGAAGATAAAGATGTAGTGCTGAGCAACCCGATCCCCTTTTCATTTGTTGAATTTGCGTTAGGCGCTTTGAAGAATCTTGAAAAGGAAGGCTCAGAAGACGTGGCGGAACTTTTAAAAAAAATGACGGCGATCACCATGGATCCGTCACTGCTTTTGGGTCATGAAATGATCAGCGGCATGGGAGCTGTTCTGGAAGTCATGGATCAACACATTCCTTCAGAAGTAAGAGATCTCAGCGCAGCGCGAGCCATAGCCCAACGCAGAGCTTCTACCTGGAAAATAATCACAGCACTGGTGGGTGGCGCTGCACTGGCTGGGTTTGGGTTGTACAAAAATGTCGTGGAACCACAAATCCAAATCAACCAAAAATTTCGCGCCGCTTTTGGCACACCGCAAGGAACCCAAGCCATGAATGAAGCAAGAATTAAGGCGCTTGAGAGCATTATCTCCGGGCAGGACTACGACGCGGCGCAAAAAACACAGGCACAAACAGCGCTTGGAAAAATTTTACGCCATCAGATCATGCAGTACAAAGCCGGGATAAAGGCATCATTGTCCGTAGGCCAGCCGGCGGTAGGAGGATTACGAATGCTTCTGGATGGAAAAGATCTCTGCTTCGCATATCCGGATATGATTCCGCTGGAAACGGCTCTGGAGCTGGGAGCACTCGAAGGTGCTTTTCTGGATGCCTGTATTCCCGGCTGGCCGGATCCGATCCGAAATGGCATTTTGTATCTTATCGAACAGGGAAGGCTGAAAGAAGCGACAGCATTAATCAAGCAAGTTGAAAAGCTTTATGACAGACAAGGAAGACCAATGGATCCAAAGCTTGATTTGAAAAAAATTCAACAAGCCGCAAGGCGTGATCCTCACTAAAAAAACCTCCCGAAGGGAAAATCCCTCGAGAGGTAGATGAAATTATTTTTCCTCCGGATCAGTTCGTATCGTAGTAGATAACACCGCCGGCAACATCTCGGCACGAGCCGATGGAGTCTTCGGGTGTGCTGGGGTCGCCATCATTGTCCCAGGTTGCGGGATAGGAGGTGTCGGGTGACATCGCCGTAACATTATTGAAACAATTGTAGCCATAACCGCCCCAGGGAGCATCATAGCGGAAGCATTCGTACCAAGGGCCATGATTGGGATCGAAACCAATGTCGTTGAGTGTTGTTCCGTTGTCGCCTTGGTAAGCGACACAAGGTGGATTCATCGGGCTATTGATATCCGCGCCAATGAAGCTGCGGTGCGAGAAACGATTCACAAAAAAACCCAGGACAAATCCGAGAATGAAGATTGCGGCTACGAAGGCTTTCTTGTGGTTTGATTTTTTTTGCTTTTTCATAAGCAAAGATTAAGAAATAAGTTCATGTTATGATAACAGTAAATATTACTAATGTCAAGTAAAACGAGCTTCTTAGCTTCTTAGCTTATTAGCTTATTAGGCCAGGAACTGCTTAAATGAGCGAGCTACTTTTTTTCTAAAAAGCTAAAAAGCTAACTCTTCCCCCATGCCCCGCGGCAAACGAACCAATACCTCCCTGATCTGCAAAGTGTGCAGCCATCACAACTATGTGACGCGTTTGAAGGCGGGCACGCTCAAGGACTATCACCGTTCCAAATATTGTCCCTGGTGCATGAAGAAGGCGGAGCACCGAGCAAAGGAAATTAAGGGCGGATACTAGCCGAGAGCCACGAGGCCCGGCATAGGCTCTCCGCTCAGGTACTCCACCATCGCTCCTCCGCCGGTACTCACGTGGTTGTACTGGTCGTAGGGAATTTCGAGTTCATTGATGACGACCAGGCTGTCGCCTCCGCCCAGGATAGTCTTACCCTTCGAGGCGGCCATGGCTTTGGCAATGGCTTCGGAGCCTTTTTTGAAGGGCTTGTATTCGAAGAGTCCCATCGGTCCGTTCCAGACCACGGTGTGGGATTTCCGGATGATGGTGCTGTACCAGGCGGCGGTTTTCTGTCCGATGTCGAGGATCTTCATGTCCCCTTCCACATCTTCGACCGGGATATCCATATTGGCAACGTGATCTCCCGCCTCATCTGCGCACACCACATCGACCGGGAGCTGAAGGCGATCACCAAGTTCAAGCGCGTATTTTTGGGCAATTTCAACACTCTGCTCTTCGTACAGGGAAGCGCCGACGTCGTAGCCTTCGGCCTTGAGGAAGGTGTTGGCCAGCGCGCCGCCGACAAGAAAGAAGTCGGCTTTCTTTTTGAATTGGTCAAAGAGCCCCATCTTCGTATCAATCTTGGCGCCTCCGGCGACGATGGTGAAGGGGTGCTCGAGGGTTTTGTGCAGCAGGGGCGAAAGAGCCGCGAGTTCTTTTTCCACCAGAAGCCCCGCAGCACGCTTTGGCATCAGCTTGGCCAGCGAGGTGATGGTGGCATGATCGCGATGGCAGTTGCCAAAGGCGTCGTTCACATAGATGTCACCGAGCTTCGACAAAAAAAGCGCGAAGTCTTCTCGCTTCTCCTTCAGGGGATGATCCTCATCGTCGAGGCGAACATTTTCCAGCATCACAATTCTGACCCCTTCCGGAATATGTTTCGGTCGCGTTTCGTGGATCTTTAGGACTTTTTCTTTCAGAAGCTTCTCAAGCTCCTTGGCGTGCTCATCGAGGACCGAATCTTGGGCACGCACTTTTTTTCTCCCCTGGTGTGCCAGGATAATCACCTGCTTCGCACCGGCTTTCAGCAGATAATTCAGGCTTGGCAGGATGGCCCTGAGACGCGTCGTGTCGGTAATTTTCCCGTTCAAAAAAGGGCAGTTGATATCTGCACGGAAGAGAACTTTTTTCCCTTGAAATTGGAGATCTTTGAGAAATTTCATGGAGATGCTTACGCAGCCATCTTGCCTGAAGATCCTCCGCCCATCAACTTTTCTCGAAGCGCTTTTGCGGCGTCTTCGTCGGCGGACTTTTGCTGGACCTGCTGCTTCTCCATCTCGAGATCTCGCCAATCATCGGTTTGCTTCTGCTGCAGCTCGCGGATCTTCACCTGGTGCTTCTCGTCGAGCTCGGCAAACTTGCGACGTTCCTCTTCGAAGATTTTAATGAGCTCATCGATCTGATACTGAGAGAGCTTTGGGATAGCTTCGACAATTTTTTTCTTTTCATTTTTCGTCAGCGAAATCGAACCCGAGAGCATCTTCAAAAAGTATTTTTCGTCGAAGGTCGTATTTTGGTGGGCCGGGATGGCGACTGAAGTTGCGAAATCACCGATAAATCCAATGCCGAGCTGATCATCCGGAGGACGCGGACGGAGAAAGCTCTCCTCGACGACAGGAGCTGTTGCGCTGGTTGCCGGTTGACTCCCGCCTCCACCAGAGGTGGGCAAGGGTTGTTGTTGTGCTGGTGTTTGTCCAGCAGGAGGTGTTGGAATACCCTGACCGGTACCTTGGCCTGAGAGAAATGGATCTTGAGCCATACGATGATATTTTAGAGACACGATTTTACGCTTCCATCCTAGCAGAAGCAGGGTTTGCAAAGCAAGCTTTGAAGATGTAGCTTTCATGTCGACGCGCGCCCGTAGCTCAGTTGGATAGAGCAGTGCCCTTCTAAGGCAAAGGTCGGTGGTTCGACTCCCCCCGGGCGCACCATATTGACATTTTTCTCACCCTACCCTTTACTGATTGAGATTTTTATCAAGAGAATATGGGACTTTGGCCATTCAGGAGAGAGCCAACACCTGAGAAATTGGCACAACAAGGAGTGGAGGTTCGTGGCATGAGAACCACACCTCCAACACCGAAACCTGTCGGAGGATTTCGTTCAACGATTGCGAATCTTTTTGGACGCAACCATCAAGAAGAAAAACCTCAAGAAGAAGCCAGGCCACCAGAGCCAGCCGCAGCGCCAAGGCTTGATGGACTGACTGCTGCGGTAACACCAGGGCCGGAATTTGCCAAAACTCCTCCAACTCCCGGGCGGCCAAGGAAGCCAAGGCTAGGAGAAGAAAATACAAAAGTTGTTGGTGATGTCAGACGAGAAACCGGCTTAGACATCGGTAAGAGTTTTTATCACCGGATAACATGTGGTGTGAAGTTCTACAGAGCTAAGCTTGAAATAGATAGGCTCAATGGAGAAATTCTCATCACTTTTCAAAATGAGTGGCTCGAAGTGATAGGATTTGCGACGGTAGAAATAAAAGAGGGAGGAAGAAGAAATTATGAATCGGCGAAAGGAAGAGAATCCATTCTTCGAGACAGTCTTGATACACCCCTCACAATCCCCAAAAGCACAGCAGAAAAAACGATGAGGCAAATCATGGATCCTGGCGAAACACCTATTACCATCACACTTTGGTAAATGATTTTGAGGCGCGATATAAAAAATCATATTTTTCGATTTTGAACATTCGGAAAGCTGTTTCAAAAGTCTCAAGAGGGTCATACTTCTAGAGATTTTTTTTCCATGCCTACCCAGTCATCATCAGCAGAAATTGAATTGGATGATTCAATCGCAGAGGGGCGGTCTGTGAGAAGATCCTCTCCCCAGAAGCGAGAAACAGAAACACAAACCCGCGATGGGAAGCCCGAAGGTTCTCATCATCATTCCGAAACGGCAGAGGTAGATTTTGCTGATCTTCAGCGAGACGTTGAAAAAGAACTCAGCTTTGAGGAGGGAGGTTTAGATGAAGGAAGTGTCCAGGATGGCGAAAGCAGTATTTGGAAGCCTGATGACATTCAGTCCGGGACTTGGCTCAGCGAGGAGCTGCAGGTCAAAGAAAAACTTGTTGATGGTGGCATGTCGGTTATTTATCTGGCGGAGCACGCGCGTCACGGATTGGTTGCCGTGAAAATTATGAGGCCAAAGGAACGTTCAGTCAGAAATCCAGAAAAAGAGGCGATCGAGAAACGGCGATTTTTGAGAGAAATTGCCGTGTTAAAAAAAAGCGATGGTACCGAGCGTTTTCGGCTCAATCACCCCGACATTATCGAAGTTCTCGAATGTGGTGCGGCGGGTCCGGATGGTCAGGGACTGTATTTGGTCACGCCCTACTGCGAAGAGGGTGATCTCTCAACCATGGCAGAAAATTTTGCTTCCGCTTCTCCCGAGCGACTTTTTCCACTCCTGAAGATGCTCCGAGCCCCTGTCCGTGCTCTTGAGGCCCTGCACAGGAGACGCTTTGTGTACCTTGACCTCAAGCCAGAAAATGTCTTACTTCGGAAGAAAGAAAGCGGAGGGTTGGAAGCTTTGCTTGCCGACTTTGGCTTGATTCAGCGTATCGATTCGGAAGAGGGCGCGCGGATGAGGGCCGAGATCAAAGCTCGAGAGAAGGCAAAGGCTAGCGACGCTTCGGCGCCTTCCCAATCCTCGGAGGTCGTGAGCAAGGCTTCGCACGTGGTGGGGACGGCGCCGTATGTCTCCCCCGAACAGGTTGACGACGTACCGGAAAACATTGGCCCCTGGTGTGATGTCTTTTCTCTCGGTGTGATGCTCTATGATCTGCTCAGCGAGGGAGAAGGTATTTTTGGCGCGGCGAGTTTTGATGAAGAAGGCGAGTTGGATTTTGATGCGCATTGTGATGAAATGAAGGCGTTCAAAAAGGGAGAGAGAGATATTTTGCATCTTCAGGAGGCGCGACAAAAAAATGGCCTGGAACCTTTGTCGCAGGGTCTTGCTGACGATGTGATGAAGCTTCTGAGTCTTGATCGAAAAGTCCGAATGTCCGAAGGAGAAATCGACGTCATCTACAACAAGATTCTTCGCGATTATGAGCTCTTTCTTCAGGTACGGGCGATGCGGGAGGAGGCTGAGCAGGCTGAGGATATGGCTCGTGAAATCCCCAAAGAGCCCTCTCCTCACTCGGAGCACAACGAATACGAGCCAGGACAACGGATGAGAATCATGATCACTCGAAAGACAAGAGCGGGAAAAGAAGCTTCCTTCGAAAAAATTTCAAAAGAAGTGATCATTCGAGAGAAGTTGGGTGAGGGTGGAATGTCCAAGGTCTATCGTGTCGAGATGGATGGACAAGACTTCGCGCTCAAAATCATAGCTTTTTCCGATGGCGATCTTCAGCAACAGTTTCGGAATCTGGATCTTGATGAGACGATCCTTCAAGGTTTTTCAGAGCAAGATCGTGCCGAGGCCGAGGCGGGAAACCAAAAAAGAAGAGCTGAACTGACGAAGGATCGCGACGTGCTCGTGAAGCGAAGGCGCAACCAGCAGCGCCGAGAACGAACAATTCTGGAGATGGTCAGTCGGCCAGAAAATGCAGCGCATCCGCATCTGATGAGGATCGAGGCTGCCGGCGAAATCGAGGGTGATCATGAAGAGCGGGCTTTCCTCTTGATGCCTTTTTGTGAGCAGGGGGATTTGACGAACAAGATGAAGGAGGTTCGAGAAATGTCCGAACGAGATGAGTTCGCTTTTTTTGAAAGCCTCCTTCACGTGGTGGAGGCGGTCGAGTGGCTGCACGACAAAAAGCCACATGGAAATCTCGAGAGAGATCAAGGAGGTATCTTGGATCTTGATCTGAAGCCTGAAAATATTCTCTTTGATAGCGAAGGTCATCCCATCGTTGCAGATTTTGGCCTTGCCCGAAGGGACCTCAGAGATCCCTCAGTGATGGTCGGAACACCCGTCTACATGCCGCCTGAGCAATTTCTTGAGAATAAACCCAGCAACAAGAGCGACATTTTTTCCCTTGGAGCGACGCTTTACTATGCCCTTTCGGGCGGAAAAACCTATCTCGGAGAGATGCCGGCGAATCGTCTCCAGCAGGCAGGGGTTTCGCTGAGCTATGCCATGAGGAGAAAAAATATGATTCCTCTCGCTCAGGCGCGAAAGCAGTACCGGCCAGACTCCCCTCTCCCGGACGAGCTCGTCCTTTTGGTCCAGCGATGCCTGAGCCGTGATGCTCTGTATCGGCCTGAGTCATTATCTGAAGAATATAACCATGCTCTTGCGGCATGGAAAGAATCACTTGATCAGCGAAAACGAGATGAGCTGAGGGCAAGGGCAAAAAGGCCGACGTCCGTTGGCTCTCGTGCGGCCTAATCTAAAAGAATCGCGAAAAGCTTTTGTGCGGATTGCTCAGTCTTTTTCCGACCCGGAGGCGTGTGGAAAGAGCAACCCTCCCGACCGATACGGCGGGCGAGGAACTTTTAGCGGACTTCAGATACGAAGCATCAGACTTGATTTGAGTCATAAGCTGGCGGCAAATGAACAAGATAAATATAACATGAAAAATGTAAAAAGTCAATCAGACGTTTGACATAAACAGAAATCATTTTACATTGACATTTCATCAAGAATGAGGTATTATTCTCTGAACCCTAATCAATCCCTATGGCTCCCGTTACCGTCTTCGTTCTGAGAGTTTAAATATCGGCTTCGAATCGGAAATTTCATCTCGCAAATTTGAACCCCAAAGGCGCAAGGGATTTTTGACCGTACCCATCCCTTCGGAGCATCGTCAAGAGCTTTCAGATGTCAGGCGTTAGGGAATTCTTTATGATATTTCCTGAAACCTAAGATTTGAAATCTGAAAGCTTTCTTCAAAAATCCCTTTTCTCTGGACCTGCGCTCGCTCGCGCTCTTTCGCATTGGGCTGGCGGTCACGATTCTCTACGATCTCTTTGACCGGGCATTTTCGCTTGCGGCGTTTCATGCGGATTCGGGCATCTTCACCCGTTCGCTGGTGCTGCAGCGTCTGCTCAATCCCGCCGAATGGTCGGTGTACCTGGTGAATGGGACGGTGCTTTTTCAGGCTCTCCTGTTCGGCGTCGCTGCGATCTTTGCCATCATGCTCCTCTTCGGATACAAGACGCGCCTCTCGACCATCGTATCATTTATTCTCCTTCTCTCCCTCCAGCATCGAAATCCTCTCGTGCTCTACGGAGGCGATCTCGAGATCCGCGTGCTGATGTTCTGGGCGATGTTCCTCCCGCTGGGAGCGAAATACAGTATCGATACGATGCGCGAGCGATTTCGATCGAACGACCCGACCGAACATTTTTCAGTGGCCTCCATAGCTTTGGTGGTTCAAGTCGCCCTGATTTACCTCACGGCGGTCTGGGGCAAGACCGGGCCGGAATGGTGGGCTGAAGGATCGGCCGTGCGCTACGCGCTCCAGCTCGACCAGCTGGCCAAGCCCTTCGGCCACTTCCTGCTCCAGTTCCCCGCCCTGCTCACCTTCCTAACCCATACGGTGATCTTCTGGCAGCTTTTTGGGGCAATCATTCTTTTCTCACCCGTATTCAGGACCCCACTTCGTTTACTCGCGATTGTCGGTTTCACCGCGATGCACCTGGGCTTCGGGCTTTCTCTGATGCTTGGCTTTTTCCCCTTCGTGAGTGTGGTAGCGCTTCTCCCCTTCTTCCCGGACTGGTTTTGGGAAAAAACCCACCATCGCCTGCGCAGCAAGGAGCGTCTGGGGCTCAAAATCTACTACGATCACGATTGCGGCTTTTGCGAGCGAACGGTTTTTTTCCTGAAGACATTTCTCATGATTCCGGAAACAAAAGTCATGCCCGCACAAAGCAGCGAAGAGATCTACAGCGCCATGGTTCATCACAACTCCTGGGTGATCGTGGATCTCAAGGGCAGGCGCTTCTACCACTGGAAAGGTGTGCAGAAGGTCCTTTCGCTCTGTCCTCTGCTGTGGCCTCTTGCGAAGCTCCTTTCGATCAAGCCCATCGCAAAGCTTGGCGCCAAGATCTACACCTGGATCGCTTGTCATCGTGAGCAGGTATGTGCGCGCCCTTCGGCGCCGGTTACTCCTCCGAGAGTGATCGACCTTCCACGCTGGGCCAATATTTGCGCGACTTTTTTCTTAGGCGTCGTGATCCTCTGGAATCTCTCCAATCATTTCCGGGGATTTCTGCCACCAGGCCTCGATCCTGTGGGCCGAGCCTTTGGCCTCGACCAGCAGTGGAATATGTTCTCTCCTTCTCCACTCAAGGACGATGGTTGGTACGTGATCCCGGGCAAGCTTGCGGATGGATCTGAAGTGAATGTTCTGGACGGCGGCCCGGTCAGCTTCAGCAAACCCGCCAATGCCTACCTCACCTACAAGACCCAACGCTGGTACAAGCTTCTCACCAATCTTTGGCAGCAGGACTACTCTGATCTTCGCGTGAACTACGGCCAATACCTCTGCCGCGAGTGGAATTTGACAGGTGAGCATCCTTCGAATAAACGTCTCGAAACTTTCGACCTCGATTTCATGAAAGAAAGCTCCCTACCCGACGGGAAGGAAGCGGAACCGGAGAAGCAGGTTCTTTGGTCACACAAGTGTTAGCTTTTTAGCTCCTTAGCTTGTTAGAAAAAACCAGTGATTTTTTTGTCATTCCGCCTGCCCGCCTCAGGCGGGCGAGTGGAGGAATCCCTTGGTGGGCAAGAAGGGAGAGGTTAGGAGTGAGCGATGAATATCAGCGTTTTTGCTTCCACCAACGGGACCCATCTCCAAGCCATTCTCGATGAGATGAAAGACGGGAAGATGCCGGGAGTGGAGCTTAAGTTTGTACTCGTGAATCGGGAAGATTGCGGCGCAGCCGAGAAGGCCGGCAAGGCGGGCACCCCTCTTGTGTTTCTGGATCCAAAGACCAAAGAGGGCAAACTCCTCGACCGAGAAGTCTACGATCGGCATGTGGACAAGGTTTGTGAGATGTACGAGATCGAGCTCATCGTGCTTGTTGGCTGGATGAGAATTCTTTCGCCGTGGTTTGTGAAGAAGTGGGCCAAAAAAATCATCAACGTGCACCCCTCACTCTTGCCAAAATACCCCGGGATGGATCTGGACGTGCATCAGGCTGTGATCGATGCGGGGGAAAAAGAATCGGGTATGACGATCCACTACGTTGACGAAGGCGTGGACACGGGAGAAATCATCCTGCAGAAGAAGGTGAACGTAGCGCCGGGAGAAACAGCAGAAAGCTTGAAGGAGAAGGTTCAGACGTTGGAGAAAAAGTACTTGCCGGAGGTCGTTCGAGAATTAAGCGCAGTGTAATAACATTGACAAAAGAGCAAATATAGCTTAGATTACAGCTCGCTCTGATTCCATAACATCCCCCGAACAATGAAGAATTCTCTCCATGTGTTTTGCAGTGCCATTTTTGTGGCTTTAGCCGTCAGTTCTTCCCTTTTTAGCCGTTCTCAGGCTTTTGCAGACTCTGACCTCCCACAGGTGTTTGACCATCTCCAGGGCTGGGAATTTGCAAAAAGTGACTGGATTTTGGCCAATGTGAAGGAAAATACCCTCCAATTCGTCCGAAATGACGATTCGGAACGTTCTGTGAAGGTGAAAATCGGGAGTGGCCTCAATAATGGCAAAAAGATCAGCTATCTGGGCATGACCTACAATCCCGCGACTCCGGAGAAGACCTGGGAAATTCGTTCCAAACACCAACAAAGCACCTACTGGATCTTTGGCTCAAAAGAAGCCAAAGAACAGCTTTTTCTCCGCCTCTACGAGGTCAAAGGCGAAGAGCGGATCTTCACCAACTATGGAATTCACACCACCCCTGCCATTGACAACATTATCGACAAACACGCCGGCTTTGGCTCTTGGGGCTGCCTCATTACCCGCTATGACCTACTCAAGCAGATCGAGCAGCTCTACGAGCTCAACGATGGCGTGGTGAAGGTCGTGACGGTGAGGGGGTAGTTAGCTTCTCTCTACTTGTGCCGATGGGAAACGTGCTTGGAGATTTCTTCTATCATCGATAATATCAATCATGCTGAGCTTTGTGATTCCCGAAAGGCCTCTCAGTTCATCGGGCGGGACTGAAGGTCGCTCAGCTTCCTTGGGTCTGTGGTCGCCTTGTTCATGAGCATCTTTTCCTGTTTCTTCTCGAGGCATAGGTGAAAAATAAGTTGGCATACTTATAACCCATCCTCTTTTTTCACGCAAGATCGGAGCTGTTGTCTTTCGTCGTCGACAAAGTGTTGCGCCTCCCCAGGAGATGAAAAATGCTTGGTGTACCAAGCATATACAAATTTACCAAAATCTAAGAATTCTTCCACGTCATGAAGATGCTTTCAGATGCCCCACAAGAAAAATATGCTCTGATAAAACAAAAAAGCCATCCCCTCCTTGAACCCAGACCTTCCCCCTCTTATCCCCCTTCCTGCCAAGGAAGGGGGTCAGGGGGAAGGTCTGGTGCCCTCCGAGTACGCCAAAAATCCCCCCACTCTCTTCCGTGAGGGCCGACAGCAAGTAGAATCACCGTTTCATTTTCTTCAAATCGGAAAGCGACCCGATATTTTTTGTCGACTCGGAAAGTCCAGATTTCTTTTTCTTTATTTCATGCGGAAGATCTCGATACAGCTTCTTGTATTTTTCTGAGGCTAAAAGTTGAAGCATAGAGGCTAATCATCAAGCTCCTGAGAACTTTGAATTTTTGTGTATTTTCCAGCTTTGTAATCCTTTTCAGCTTCTTCAAGAGCCAACAAGAATGGCGGATTAAACCCTCCCATGTGCCCTGCCAAGCGTTCCAGCGCATCAGCATCCATGGTAAAAGAAACCATAAATTTCTTATGCTGTCCTGGCTCGATCGTGACTTCTGTCTGAATCATACAAGAAATGATGAAACCGTGTTTATCATATCAAATCATGAGGAGAAATGGAATGGGAACCAAAAATCTCCCCTCTCATGTGGGTCGCTATAAATTTAGTGTGTGCGACGACAAGGGGTTTTTTAATACGGTTCAACATCGAAAACTTTTTTGGCCCTGTCAAAACTTATCTTGAAATGTGCGAAAAAATCTTGTCCCAGCAGTGGAAATTTTTCTCCCTCTGAAAAATATATTTTCTCTCTCACTCGTTTGTCGAGAAAAAATATGTCTATTCCATGCATTTCGTAGGAAACTTCATAAAGATTCACAATGCTACCACCGACAACTAATGTTTTAAGAACTCTCCCCTTCTTGTATTGGATGCGATAATCATCCGCAAAGCTCGCCGGAAAAATAATGTTATCAGCTCCGGAATCGATCAGCGCTTGCACCGGGTAAAACTTAAACCCTCTTTTGAGAAGATTGATCTGAATGAGAGGCCGATAGAATGCACGCTCTTTTCCAGAATCAGCATCTTCCCCTTCATACTTTTGGTAATCAAAGAGCATGCGGAGCGAGATGGAGATGGAAGGCTGGAATATATTCTAAAATAATTTTCGTATCCTTTTTTCCTGCAACAGCCTTTTCAGCATTTTTTTGAACCATGCCGATAGAATCTCCTGAAGCCACAACGCTTTCCGTGCGTTCATCAATCGCAACCCATTTGTCTTCAAAATCTTTGAATTTTTTGTAGCTGATCGTCATGTCATAGTTGAAAGTATTCTCAGAATAGCACGAAATACTGGATCATACCAAAAATCCCCCCTCATGTGGGTTGTCATGTGCTGGATCAAGGCTCTGTCTTGATCCACAAAGGCGTGATTTTCTTAATGCCAAAAGGTTGCTGGACACCCGCCGCGGCGGGCTGAACCAGCGAAAAAGTGCTTGGTGGTGTTTTTTGATTGATGTTCGAACTTTTTTTGAGCAAAACCCCCAATAAGGAAGCCA
>OBEQ010626451.1_pt1 | contig 46443 bp, 49 predicted proteins | sample 1670901 | NCBI WGS metagenome assembly OBEQ01 (sample SAMEA104232315, study PRJEB22302) | groundwater metagenome | biome: forest; feature: aquifer; material: groundwater | place: USA | collected 2011-08-07 | depth 5.4 m
ATACCCTCATTTTTTCAAACGGTAACCAGCGAGCGCCGTATTATTGTTCCGCGCGAACTCAGCCAACCTTTTTGCGCTGTAAACCTCGACAGGGTAAGCGACACCAGCCCGAAGAAGGATTCCTTCTTCGGTTGCTTGAGCTACAATCTGGCCACCAGTCTTGATGCCTGCCCGCAGACGCATTGCCTTTGGAAGCGTCAGAGTGCCACGGCCGTTGATGTTGATGACTTTGGTCATGTTTTCATCATTTCATACTTTCAGACTTTATGCAAGGGTAGCCACAGTCGCCTCAACAAACCGCTCCCACAACCCCAAAGAGCAGCTCAGCGGCTGTTGGCTCCGCCGTCTTGTTGGGTGATCTTTTCATGAGCACGACCACTCAGTGACGCGAAACTGGAAATGAATCGCGAATGGCCTGCTCGATTACGCTTTTCGTAGGACCGGCCACCCAATCCGAAGCCGCAGACGCAATGAACCGATTCACTTCGCGCGGTGTAACTTGAAGCTTGTGTGTCTCGTTCCTTCCGACAAGTGCGACCTTCCGTGTCAACGGTGCAACAACTTGGGCTATTGGATGCCTCAGCGCAGCGGGAGGTGTGTCTGCGCAACCGTCGGCCACCCATGCAACTCCTCGATCACTTGTGATAAACCATTCGTCGTCCGGCGCATCCAACCGAACCCAGGAAAGATGTGGAAAATGACGAACCTGAAAATACCACGCCTGCATGTGGAGTAGCTCAAGCTTGTCGTCCGAACGGAGCACCCACTTCCAACCATTTTTGAAATAGGTTTTAAACTCATCAGTGTCCATGACCTTGCGTCGTTCGCCGGTGTCGGGGTTCTCTAAACAATAAGCGCGCACCCTGTCTCGGATGCCATTGATTCCCTCCGGCGGAGTTTCAACCAGCGGAATGTCAACATTTGGGTTCCACTTGTATATCCATTCCTCTTCCACCTTCATCCAGCCCGGCGTCCGCGCTGCCTGCCATGCTAGAAATCGCCAAATCTCTGAAGGCACGACGGTCTCTGCTCGGGGTTCGGTTGCAACAAACTTGGCTATCGCCACTGCTGCTGCACCTTCAATCTTTGCGAGATGAGCTTCAATCGATGCACCAGGCTCATCAAAGCCTCCGGGGCCGTCGTAGAGGCCGGGGGCGATCGAGATGCTTTTTGGCGAACGCTGCTTTATTTCGCCGGTCGTCAGCGAGCCTAACCAGACGAAGGGGCCAAGCCCATTCTTCGGTTCAGGAGCGACAAAGCCTCGGAGATAGAACTTGGGTACCGTGTGAGCCTGTGTTGCAGCGTTCATATTCTCAGCGTTAAACGGTTTCGACAAGTTGGTGCCGACACCGACGATTGATGGGAGCCGCCTAACGAAAAAGGTGAGCGACTGGGATGAGCCGCCGGTGACGTTGAAATTGAAACGGACGTGGACGGCTCATCCCAGTTCGCACGACCGTCTGGTTCGGCGATGATGTGTTCATATCTCCAAATACCTCCGGCCAACTCTCTCACGAACTCGTGGTGACGGACAGCCTGCCCACTGCGCCCTGAACTCTAACCGGTTTTCATCTCCCGCGTTCACTGATTTCCTTTCCAAATTAGGCCCCATGGGGGGGACCTACATCATCGTTGGAGCGTTGCGCTCTTGATGCCGCAGAAAACGTGCCCTGTAAGATAACGACAACAAACACGAGCCCGATCACAATCTCAAACATGACGAGTAACTTACCGAGACAGCGCTGCGGGCTAAAGTCCCCGTAACCAAGGGTAGCCACAGTAACGACACTAAAGTAGAATGCATTGATGAAGCTGCTTGTCAATGTTTTGTCCATGTTCGTTTTGTCCATGTTCGGCGATGCAAAGGGATCACTCGTAAGATCAGAAGCAACAAGGTATAAAATGGCGAATGCAAGTATGACGTGACCGTAACCGATGAATGCAAGGACGAGTCCGCGGCTAGGAGCGGATGGTCTGTACGGGCCATACAGATGAAAAGATGCGCTTACCGCAAGCATTTCCATAACACGATAGGTCGGCAGAACTATCGAACAAATGGATATGAGAAAGTGTACGGTAGTCATCGCAGCGCCGCATATTAAGTACGATGCTATGTAAGCCAAGACGAGCATTACAGTGAAAATCGTGGTGTAGACGTCGATTGCACTTCGGGTCACGGATTCCGCTTGACAGTACTCCGTGAACTCCTTGTTGAGCCTGTCCTTCCACTTTAGAATCAACCGAACGAACCACCGATGCGGTGAGTGCCAAATACTCAGACGGAATAGGACTTTCAACGCGGCGTCGAATAACCCGTCACCATCACTAGGGGCAAGAACCTCTCGGCGACGCTCATCGGACTTAACAAGTATCTGATCAGGCGTTGTCACCGGGAATCTCCCAGATGTCTACTTCGCTTGTCCGCACCGAATTAGATTGAAGGGTTACCATCGGCGCTACATTGGCCTAATGAAAGAGTTCAGCGGCGCGCCGCCCACGACGTCCGACATGCAACCGAGACGTCCTCGGCGCGTCCGCTGCAACGACTTGTTCGACCGCGCCTTGGGCCAACGGTGCTGGATCCCGCACCAAAACGGACAAAGCCGCCGGATGCACTCCGGCGCGGGGCGGCTAACGCTAGTTTCATCCGGTGGTTTTGGCCAGCTTAAAGTTTGAATGGTCATTGCTTCGATGACGCTGGCGCGGACGAACAGTATATATTGTCTCAAACTCAAGCACCGGAAACAAACCCGGTTTCCGCTGATCTTTTCATGAAGATTAACTCGGTATCGCCTTTCAAAGCAAAGAAATAATGCATGAATGTGGGAAATATTTTGCCTTTTTTAGGAAGATGCGAATGATGTGGGAAATAGAAGCTGGGTTTGTTAATTGCCACTGTGACTGTTGATGTTGATGGGGCCGGGGAGGCTCTTTCGGGATTTCCGGGAGATTTTCCACTGGCTAAAATGCGCCTTCACCCGCCGAAACTCAACGCTGGCGCGACTCGGCTCGCCGTTGGTGGCTAACCGGGGTGTGAATCTGCTCGGAGCGTTTAGGTTTTGCCAGGGGCGCCTGTTTGGATTTCCATCGTTCCAAATTCTTGCTGCACCTGCAGTTCAGTTTGGTGCTGGTGGTCGGACTCGGTCCCTCAGGATTTCCTCCTACGAACGAGTACAGAAAGAGGGCTCATCGCGGTGCGGCTTACTCACCCTGTTTGGCCTGCCGGGCGATTTCCCGCGCAATGATTTCGATTGATGCATTGACCTCCTGAAGCTTTTTGAAGATCCTCTTACCCTGCTCGCTGCAGTCGCGTCTTTGCTGCTTGATCCGGCGAGCAAGTGGCCTCACGACCAACCGGGTCAGATGGTGTTCCTGGAAGGCACCAGGAAAACTCTTCCTTGATTCGTTGTTTATGTTTTTCATATACCCACAGGATAAACCCAGGGTGGTAAGGAGAAAGACGCCGAGACTTGCCGGATGGAATAATGTTTTTCCCAGGACGAGCGACACGAAAGTTGAATCTTCGCGACATCGCCCGTTGCTATCGCACCACACAATGAGTCTACGACTGTGTCCACCTACGGGCTACATACATGGTATGTAGGGGCGAGTGCCCGTTACTTTTCTACTTTCACGGCTTAACCGCCGCACCACTACCTCCCCCAACGTGTCGTCGGCTACCGCCCGACTTATTGCTTTTTCCAAGGGCTTCGGGTTGTCGTCCACCTAACTGGTGTCCTTTAACCAAAAAGCAATAAGTCGGCCGCACAGTCCTATTGTCCTTTAGCGCCGACACGTTGGGGGGACGGGTTTTAGATGAGGCGCTAGCGCACCGACGACGAACTCGCTACCGCGACCGTTCGCGCCGAGGCGCGGAGGACGACGGACTTCACTAGCGAGACGACTTTCGCGGTCAGGACGACATCCGTTGGCTTCGGAAAAAGCGTCCCCGCAACCATGGCCATGGCTTTGGGGCAGTGGCACCGCCAGGCGCGTGCCGTCTTCCCTCGCGCCAAGGGCAAGTTTTGCCGTCTTCGGCGATGAAGTCTGCAAATGTATTCTGTGAGAACCCAGACAAATTGAGTTCCCCATTCGCAGACTAGAAGTGATTCAGCAAAGCATCTTTTCTCCTTCCGAGCACTTCGGATTTCAACACCAGTCGCCATTACCTCGTCGGCTCGTCCCAAATACGTTTGCTGGCGTCCGTTTGCAAGGACGCTTGCAGGCAGGTCACGGAGAAAGTCTAAACGACACAAGGCTTTTTCTGTGGCAGGAGTGGCGACTGGTTTTGGAACCATGAACGACCAGCCATACATTACTATTGGTGAACGGCACGGATGGGGTAACCCACAGGTCTTTGGCATTTCTCCGGTTGACCAGCGACAACACATCTATGTCATCGGCAAAACCGGTTCAGGCAAGACCACGCTCCTCCGCAATCTCATCATCCAGCACATCGTCCTCGGACACGGGGTCGGGCTCATTGATCCCCACGGTGACTTGGCCGAAGAACTCTTGCACCACATTCCCCCGCATCGCGCTGACCATTTCGTCTACTTCAATCCAAGTGACCTGGAATTTCCGATCGGGCTCAACTTGCTTGGGAATGTGGCGCCGGATGACCGCCACCTTGTGGCTTCTGGCATTGTGGGTGCGTTCAAGGGAATCTGGCGCGACTCCTGGGGTCCGCGTTTGGAATACATCCTCTACAATGCGGTGTCAGCCCTCCTGGATTGCAGGGACGCAACTCTTTTGGGTGTCAACCGGATGTTCACTGATAACAAATTCCGAGCCATGGTGATTCGTCAAATCAAAGACCCGTTCATCCGATCCTTTTGGGCGGAGGAGTATGCCGGCTACGACCCGCGTTTTCAGCGTGAAGCCATCGCTCCGATTCAAAACAAGCTCGGGCAATTCCTCTTGAACCCGCTGGTTCGCAACATCTTAAGCCAGGTCAAATCCAAAGTGAGCATTCCGTTTATCATGGACAACGAACGGCTCTTCATCGCGAACCTGTCAAAGGGTCGGCTTGGCCATGACAAAGCCAATTTGCTCGGTTCCCTGCTGACGACTCAATTTCAACTTGGCGCAATGGCGCGGGCGAATCGTGCCGAAGCAGAACGACGGGATTTCTATCTGTTCATAGATGAATTCCAGAACTTTTCCACCGATGTTTTTGCTTCCATTCTGGCGGAAGCCCGCAAGTATCATCTCTGCCTCACGCTCTCCCACCAATACATTGACCAGCTTTCTCTGCCAATCCGTCAGGCCGTGTTCGGCAATGTGGGAACCCTCATCGCCTTTCGTATCGGCCATGCAGACGCCGAGGTGATTGAAAAGGAATTCGGCGAGACATTCCCGGCGAGTGCCCTTGCTGACCTTGACCGTTATGAGGCGGTGGTAAAGCTCTTGGAGGATGGAACCAACCGGGAACCATTCCGGGCAAAGATGCTGCCACCATTGGAAAACCGCCTTTGCCGGAAGGACAAGCTCATTGCCTGGTCGCGCGAGCGGTTTGCAACTCCGCGTGTCGTCGTTGAGGACAAGATGAACCGGTGGATTAAGGAGGATTTCTCCTGATTCTTGCGGAAACATGGCATTTTGATCGAAATGCACATTCCAGGAATATAGACATTACTCTGGAAGTCGCGAGGGAAGCTGATATTATTGAAGCCTGAGTACGCTAAGTCTAGGGTGAATTCAGGGCGTGGTTAGATGTTTTATTGTATCATTATATCGGAGACAGCCAGCTCGTGTGAGCAGATTTGTTAACAATAAAAAGCTAGAACTTTGAAAAAGGAATATTCTGTTATGAAAAACATGACTGCAGTCGCGGTGTTGGTTTCGGTATTGCTGGGACAACCATCCCAAACAACGGTAGGTCAGACAGCGCCTCCAAATATGGCGCTGATTCCCGCCGGTTCGTTCACAATGGGCAACTCGATGGATGCGAGCGAGGGGTATCCCGATGAGCTTCCATTGCACACGGTCTATGTGAGCGCGTTTTACATGGACAAATACGAGGTGACCAAGGCTTTGTGGGACGAGGTGTATCAGTGGGCCATCGCGCACGGCTACAGTTTCGGTGGGGCGCAGGGGAAGGCGAATAATCATCCGGCCTATGGGATCTATTGGGATGACGCGGTGAAATGGTGCAATGCGCGAAGCGAGAAGGATGGGCAGACGCCGGCGTATTACACAGATGCGGGGTTGAGTGCACGGTATCGGACTGGGCAGATGGCGCCGTATGTGAACTGGCGTTCCGGCTATCGGTTGCCGACGGAGGCGGAGTGGGAGAAGTCGGCACGAGGCGGGGCGAGCGGGCATCGGTTCCCCTGGGCGGACACGGGCAATATTACGCACAGCCGGGCGAATTACTACAGTTTCGAGAGCATCGCTTACGATACCAGCCCAACGCTGGGCTATCACCCGACGTTCAACGATGGGGTTCTTCCCTACACGAGTCCGGCGGGCTACTTTGCGCCCAATGGCTACGGTCTATACGAAATGGCTGGGAATGTGTGGGAGTGGTGTTGGGATTGGTATGGGTCGTATTCGAGCGGCCCGCAGACCGATCCGCGTGGCCCCACATCAGGCTCGCGCCGTGTGATTCGGGGCGGCGGTTGGTACCGCGATGCGATCTTCTGCCGGGCGGCGTATCGCGCCTACGACATCCCGTCGGGCAGGGACTACAATGTTGGGTTCCGCGTGGTCATGCCCTCAACAGCTCCCGACCCGATACAAGTGATTGAAACGGAAACTGTGCGACCAACCTACGGCGCTTGCCCTAAAAAGGAAGACGGCAAGGACAGTTTGGTGGTGGTAACGCATGGGTGGCAACCGGCATTTCTGCCTGTTGATATAGAGTGGGTTGGTACCATGACCAATGCCATCAGCAATTACTTAAAAAGCAAACATATTAACAATTGGCAGGTGCATGCACACAAATGGGTGGAGAATGCGTGGACCAAAAGTCCCGAAACCGCTCTGTATAATGGAGAAAAAGAAGGTGTTAACCTGGGCGACTGCCTAAAACAACAAGGATGGAAACACATCCATCTTATCAGTCACAGCGCTGGAGTGGCGTTAATCCAAACCGCTTCATTACTAATCAAAGAAAACGACATATCAACAACAATCCACACAACATTTCTGGACGCATATGTCGGATTCAGCAACAACGGCAGAAGCAAATATGGTTTAGCGTCTGACTGGTCAGATAGTTACTTCTCCCGCGACCCTCTAACCCGTGGCTTCACCGAAGGTCCCCTCGATCACACCTACAATGTGGATGTCACTTGGCTTGATACAAGCCTAAAGCGGGTTCAAGTGAATTCCTCTACTCCACTATTCGTCGTGTCTCAGACATGTTATCAAAAAGTCACCTCGCATGGCTGGCCTATTGAGTTTTATATGAACACAATACCACCAAACACAATGGTTGACTCGAAAGGATTCGGCTTCGCATTAAGCAAGGAAGGGGGAAACTGGAACTACGCGTTACAACATTATCCTGGAGGTGTAAACACATTGGAGGTGCTTGGAAACGGTGAGTTGTCTTGTCCATCAGTTCCATCTAGTGGCAATCCTTTTCAAAAGGAATCTCAACTAGACTTCTCCAAATTGCCCAACATCTCTGTGATTACAAACTTACAGACGCATGTCATAATCCACGGCACTGACTTCACGCTCAAGACGGCTTCACCCGCTTGGCTGGTCACTGTCCTACCGATCACCAACAAGGTCAATTTCGTTTCGCTTGAAACTCAATTCTCAAGCGCAAGCGGAGCTGAAGGACTTTTGTCAGTGTATTGGGAAACGAATGTTATCGGTTCCATAGATGAACGGGTAGCATTGCCAGGAGTACGCCAGTACATGTTTCCGATTCCTGAAACGGCGACCAATGGTACAAGAGCGCTTGGGTTCCGACTGGATGCTTTCTCTGTTTTTCAGTCCAGCGTGACAGTCACAAATGTCGCATTAGGATTTGTTGGTATCAAAGATCCCTTCTCTCTCTTGTTTACCGATACAAGCTTCAACGGACTGCCGGTACTGCAACTTACAGGGCCTTCGGGTTTTAACTACAGAGTTGAGTCTTCAACAAATTTAGTCACATGGTCAGCGATAGCGATACTCGTGAACACGAATGGTATCGTGCGGTTCGTTGATCCAAACTCAGGCAACGCAACTGCTAACTTTTATCGTGCGGTCGCGCCTTAGTTCTTTATTGTTCTTCACAGAGCTCACGAAGGTGGGCTCTTTTTTATTGATTTGTTGTAAACATGTAATAAGCGTAAGGAGAAACAATCAACACAACAATTAAAAATGATAGACCGTGCGTGGCAAGGATGTGTTTACTCTTAAAATATCTAATACTGACCTTAGCTAACACATAAAATATACAGAACCACATAATGAACGCTACTAAAGGAGAAAGAAGGATGGCAAATATAGCACTACCAAGACTAGAACCTTCAAGATCTCGAGGGTTTCTTAAAAGAAACAAAATGGGGTAAACTAAAATAAGGTAGGGTAAGGTAAGAACAGAACTTATATTTAGTAGAAGCTTACCACTTTGCTCTAAATGAAGAAAATAACCTGAAATGGACAAAACACTGAGGGCCGAAAGAATTAAGCTCATTACAATAATCACTCCGATGTCGATCTTTTTTAGCTTATTGTCATTCATACCACTGTGATGATTATTTTGCCAACCTTTCCGCAACCAATATGGCCAGTGTTTCCAAAATGTCATAAAACTATTGTATCACACCGCACGGAAGGATCAAACAAATGGGGGTGGCGTGGATTTAGTCCAAATAAATCGTCAAATGAAACACGCAAAGTTGTCCGAGTGCGCAAAGCCTGACGACTTCTCCGGCGCGCTCGTCCCCGGTAAGGTGGACGGATGGAGTCCTTCCGTCTTCCTCGTTTCAAACGTGCTTCGGCAGTTGCTCCGATGCAACTAACGGAGCGCGACCGCACAATCATCCGGCTTGTTGACGGGCATCGTTTTCTCCGTTCGTCGCACATCGTCGCGCTCGTGGGTGCCGGCTCCCAGCAGCTTTTGAGACGGTTGCAGTTGCTCTACCATCATGGTTTCCTGGAGCGTCCGCGCGCCCAGATCGACTACTACCACCGGGGTGGCTCCCGGCAGATTGTCTACGGTCTCGGGAGCAAAGGTGCATCTCTCTTGAAGCGGGAGCTTGGCGTTGCCTTTCGTGAACTCCGCTGGGGCGAGAAGAACCGCGGTGTTGGAAGGATTTTCCTTGAACATGCACTCTTGGTTTCCGATGTCATGGTGGCGCTGGAGCTTGGCTGCCGAAAGGTGGGTGGCGTTCGTCTGCTCTCGGAGAGCGAGCTTTTTCGCTTGGGTGATGCCCGTCGGGGTCGCCCGTTCAAATGGAAAGTGAAGGTAGACGGCAGTTTGAAGCTCGGTGTCATCCCTGACCGCGTGTTTGCGCTAGAAACCGAGGATCAGTCTGCTGACCGCAACCCTGCCTTTTTCTTCTTGGAAGCCGACCGGGGAACGATGCCCGTTGTGCGGACAAATCTCTCCCAAACATCCTTTTACCGAAAGCTCCTCGCTTACGAAGCGACTTGGGCACAGGGAATTCACCGCTCACAATTCGGCTTCCATCGGTTTCGGGTCCTCACGGTGACGACGAGCCCCGCGCGGGTGAAGTCCCTCGTGGACGCTTGTTCACAATTGAAAAGCGGCCACGGGCTGTTTCTCTTTACCGACCAGGCGACGCTTCAAAAGCATGGTGATGTTTTCACCCTGCCGTGGAAAACCGGACGGCAGGGCGAGATTACCAGCCTGTTGAGTTAGCAGGCATATCTCGCATTGCTTGACGAGAATGGCAACTCTCCCAGCCTAGTGGGTGCGGAGGCTAGGGCGATAGGATACTCTCGGAAGCGGTTCAACTTCTTGAGCCGTCATTAGTTCCTCACAATTAAATACAGAAATAGTTATGCCCAAAAACCAGTTCGTTGACTTCAAGGCTGTCAAGTCGGCCATCACCATGGAGCAAGTGCTCCAGCATTACGGCCTGTTTGAGCAATTCAAAAGGAGCGGAGACAGTTTGAGTGGCCCGTGTCCGATTCACAAAGGCAGCAACCCGACGCAGTTCCGGGTCAGTGTAAGCAAGAATATCTGGAACTGTTTCAGCGAATGCAAACGAGGTGGCAATGTCCTGGACTTCATCGCGAGGATGGAGAGCGTCAGCATCCACGCAGCGGCAGTCAAAGCCATCGAGTGGTTTAATCTCGACCCTGCCCCGCATTGCGGGGCGGATTCCGATCGATACGCCGATGAACCAGGCGAAGTCCCGAAAAGCATCAACGCTGCCCAACCAAGACCGGATCCTAAATCAGTCCCGCCACCAGAAACCACCGCACCCAACCAGCCGTTGAAGTTTCGACTGGATAAGCTGGAGCGAGATCATCCCTACCTCACCGAGCGTGGTCTGACCACCGAAACCATTGTGGATTTTGGAATCGGCTTCTGCTCGAAAGGAATGATGGCAGGACGCATTGCAATCCCCATCAATAACCCAGAAGGCAAAGTCGTGGCTTACGCGGGACGCTGGCCGGGTGAACCGCCCGAAGGCACCCCGAAATACAAACTGCCGCAAGGCTTCCGAAAATCACTGGAACTTTTCAACATTGACATGGCCATCAAGGAACCGGCGGAGAAACCGCTTGTAATTGTTGAAGGATTCTTCGGCACCATGAAACTTCATCAGCACGGCTGCCGCAAGGTCGTCGCCCTCATGGGTAGCACCATGTCCGCCGCGCAAGAGGAGTTGATTCGCAGGAACACGGACCGCCAAAGTCGCATCATCGTGATGCTTGACGAAGACGAGGCTGGACGGCTCGGGCGCGAGGACACCGCGGTTCGCCTGTCCCGATTTGCGTTTGTCCATGTGCATGTGTTTGGAGAGGAAGGCAAGCAACCGGAACAATTGACCGCCGATGAAGTGGCGGACGTGTTCACTTGAAAGGAGGAATCGTAAGCGCGGCGACATATTCGCTAAAGAGAGAAATTGAGCGACCCTATCGTAACTTCACGCCCCGACGGGAGATACCGCCGGGGCTTTTTTTCATTTGTGGCGACCGGCGTGTGCGCCCGAGAACAGGCGGTGGCGGTGGCGGTAAAGCTTGCCTTCAGAACCGATGGACGTGCCCGAAGCGAGAGTGTGTGACGATTCCGCACGGCGACTTCGCCACAAAAAGGGGGCGTGCAACGAATAAGAAATGGCTAAGTTGTTAATGATACATGAGTTGCATTTTTACAATACAACCCATTTGTGGTAGGATTTCAACAGTTTTTACGCATCGGTGGTTGGCACTGAAGGTTGCAGGGAGAGGGCCGGTTCATAGCGAAAGCGAAGTGGCTCTCAACATCCTGTAACCTTCAACCAAAGAGTTTTTTGTGGCCAAAGCACATAAGCAGAGTCAATGCCCCCTTCACCAGTTGCAGAAAAAGTCTAAAGAAATGGTCAAGTTGCTGGAAGCTCAACCTCAGACCGATGAAACACGAAGATGCCTTGACGGCCTCTCGGCATCGAGTGGCTCCTTTGAGGAACAGTTGGCTGGCGGCGCCGGGCTGGGCGCGGATCTTGAAAACGAAGCCCGCAGATGTCTCTCGGAGATTCAGCAAAAAAAGCGACAACAGCTCAGAAAGAGAATGGACAAAGTCAAAAAGACCATTTTCCTCGAAGTGGAGTGTCTTGATGCGCGTTTTCTGGAAGAGGGTTTTCTTTCTCTTTTAGCCAGTCGAGTTGATCACATTCCACAGCTTCTTGCTGACCTGCGTCAAGCCTCCCATCGGGAGGCTGGTCGCCTTCGCAAGCGACTCTACCAATATCGGGTCTTCGCGTACTCGAGTGGGTGAATTTTGGTTATAAAAGTGCATTTGAGGCCCTGATTACGGGATAAACGGGAGCTTTTGGATTACGTTTCAATCGATTACAATTTCTCGATGCCAAGATTACGCCTGCGACGACATCTTCGGGATGCGTATCGCTTTCCGGGATTTGTTCCGTTGCCAATCATTCGCGGAGCATTCGGCGATCCTCACGCACGAGTAGTGAGTCTCAAACGTCGCGAAAAAAAACAGCCTGCGGCATCTGTGGTCGGTGGCACCGAAGTTACTACGACACCAGGCTTCAGGTGGTGCGAGACTTGTCCTGTGGCGACCTACGGATCTACCTGGAGTTGGAAGTGCGGCGCGTGGACTGTAGGAGTTGCGGCAAGGTGAAACGCGAGGGATTGGCATGGTTGGCGGATAATCCCTTTTACACCAAACGATTCGCCTTCTTTGTGGGTCGCCGCTGTCGTGTCGCTACGATCAAGGATGTGGCCAAGGAACTCCACTTGGACTGGCATTCGGTCAAGGAGTTGGAGAAGCAATACATGCGAGAACAGTTGCGTCGGGTGGGCACCCCGGGCCCCAAGGTGATCGGCGTCGATGAGATCTCCATTCGCAAGGGCCACACTTATCGGATCGTGGTAAGCGATCTATTACGGCGCCGACCGATCTGGTTTGGCGGCACGGATCGGTCGCAAGAGAGCATGGAGTTGTTCTTCAAAGAACTGGGAATCAAGAAATGCCGGAGGATTTATTTGGCGGTCATGGACATGTGGAAACCCTTTCGTAACGCCACTTTGAAGCATGCTCCCGACGCCAGCATCCTCTTCGACAAGTTTCATGTGCTCTGCCATTTGGGTGAGGCCATGGACAAAGTACGCAAGAGCGAATATGCCCGCCTGACGGGCAAGCATCGTCAGTGTATTAAAGGCCAGAAATACACGCTGCTGTCGCACTACGAAAACCTCACATTGGACGGACGCCGTTCCTTGGCCAAGCTCCTCAAGGTGAACAAGCGTTTGAATATCGCTTACCTGCTCAAAGAACAGTTTGGATTGTTGTGGGACTACCGGAGCGAAGCTTGGGCACGGCGCTTCTTTGAGAACTGGAAGCAGGCTTTGAAATGGCAGCGCCTGGAACCCTACCAGAAATTCGCTCGATTGATCGACCGCCACTGGGATGGCATCGCAGCTCATTGCAAACCCCGCAACAAAGTAGCTCTGGGTTTTGTGGAAGGCCTTAACAACAAGATCCGTGTGCTCCAGCGCCGGGCCTACGGCTTGCGCGACGAGGAATACCTTCGGCTCAAGGTTCTAACTTGCATGCTGCCGGCAATCTGAATCCATGAGCCCGGAGGGAAGAGAGCAAAGATCAAACGAACCTTTCGCCGCAGGGGGCGCGAGCAAAGGCTCAAAGCGCGCCCCCCTGCTCGTTTTAATTCGCTTCGAAGCCCAAAAAAACCGTACATTCACCCACTCGAGTACGCGAAGACCCCCAATATCTAGCCGCCCTCATTCTCACCGTTGATTATATCTCCATGAAATGAGGGGCTAGAACTCACAACAAATAAATTGCGACAAACACGACAAAGGGAATGCTCCGAGGCGTTCCCTTATTCTTTGCATACAAAATCGTTCCCACCGAGAATCCATAGGACATGTGTCACACCGCCCGCCTCGACAAATACTCAGTAATGTTCACGTTCGCTGCTAAACGAGTGCGAGACGGGTCTCGACCGCGCCGTGGACCGATTGGCGGAAGGCAGTGATTGATCGCCGAGGAGAAAGTCGCACCACTGAGATATTCAATGCCCTCCCCTATAGTGAGAGCGTTCTCTTGCACTTGGTCAATGTCCCTTCTATAAAAACAACTCCCGATAACACAACTGCCACAACTGTTGTGGAAAATGCTACAAAGCTAAATTCATGCATATGGATCGGTTGCGTTCAATCGGGAGCCGTCTCAAAGAGACGCAAAGCAACGGCAGTGAGTTTATAGAAATCGGAATTGGATCGCAACCAATTACGCGTTTCGGTAATAACCATTTTGCGTTGTTCACATGTACCTCGGCGCATGATTAGAAACAACAGGTATGCGACGTGAATAAAATCATCTTTCGGATTCGCTTTGATCCATTTAGCAGTTTGCGTGATGGCTCGTCGAACTTGACCTGGACTACCTATTGCTCCTACGAGCCATAGGAATCCCATTCGCACCAAGCGATCATCGCGGGCCTTTTCTGTTCCCAGCCATTTCGCGAACTCGTCGATAAGGCATACAATCGATTCCCCCTCTGGACAGAGTCCTGCCAACCAGATCGTGGCCCATCGCACGAGTGAATGATTGGGGTTGCGTTCAAGCCAGTGGCAAGATTGTCCGATGGCGAATTGCATTCGATCGGGTTCTCCCTGTCGGCCCGTGAACCAAAGCAAGCACAGTTGTGCCAACCCACTTTCAGGATCATATCCAACCCACCGACTGACTAACTCAACGGCGGTGGCAACCCAAGAATCTCCTCGTTGTGATTTGGTCGAGTCGAACAAATGCTTGAAGGCAACATGTTGCTCCAAAGCGTCGCCGAGACTCGCGAACTCACTCTCCAACTGCGATGATTTTCCTTGAAATCTCAACCATCGTAGCAGAGTGGCCCTGACCAATGTGCCTGCCAGTTGCATTCGCACAAAGCCAGGGACTTCAACAGTTTCATTCTTAATTTGACCGATTTTCTTATCGATTTCTTGCAGCGAGAAATTCGAATCAGATTGGAAGTTCGGGTTGGATGGGACTAGTAGATCAGGAACCAACCACCTCGCAGTCTCCTTGAGAACTTCCACCATTTCCCTGGGATTGCCTTTAGTCAAGCCTGACCAGAGCAACATTCCTCGGCAGAAAATGTCTTCAGGATGGCCCTTCAACCAGTCCTCCCTGCGGCGAACGGTTTTTTCCCACTGGTCTTCGCTACCCATCCATTCCGCAAAACCCACTCCTAATAGATTATCAGACAAGAGCCTTTCATCAACCCTCTGGACGCATGCGTTATCCGGCGTTTCTGGGCGACTTGTGACAACAGTGTGGACTTCGCTGTCTTTGGTATTTGTGGATGTTGCGATCCCCAGCGACGCTTCCTTGTCTATCAGAGGAACCGTCGCCACTTGCGTCTCCTCCCCTTCGATCTCCGCTTTCAGTTCCTCAGCGTCCACACCGGCCGCACTCGCTATGCGCGATAGGTGTGGACTGGATACTCCCTTACGTCGCTTCTTCTCATTTCCGATAAGCCGATTGAGTTCCCTCCGTTCCGTGATCACTTGTCGGCGAAACTCATCCGATGACTCCTGCAAATGTGGAAGTCTCTTCTTGACGATTGCATGGGTGCATCTTTGCAGATTAACGAAGCGCCGTTTCATCCACTTCTCAAGTCGTGTTCGTCTGTCCGGAGTAAGTTCTAATGTGTCTCTCGCCATTTTCGAGTGGTCAGGTCAAACTTCGGTTTTGGTCCGTTTTGGTCCCAGTCGGACCAATGTTTCCTCAATAATTGTCCGGTTTGGTCAAATTACGCTCAGGCCAAGATTCGCATATTCTTAGAGGAGCAACAATGAAAATTCTTAGACGATGGCAATGACTGAACCACGATGAAATTATGAACTCCGCTAACCTCTGCACAACCGGCGACCCAACATTCAAGAATGGGTCCGATCAAACCTCGCCAGCGAACCGCCAACCCCGAAACATTGGTTGCCCATCGCGAGGCGATCTGTGTTTGGCGGAGATAGCCTTCACCGACGCGAGTAGCAGCAAAGTCAGACCGGTTTTGGTACTCGGGGTAGACGGGACAGATCTCATCGTCGCGCCTTTGACGACGCGCTTACCTCTCAACGATTCCGAAGTGGAGCTGTTCCGCTGGGCTGAGTCAGGCCTTCTCGCCCGCAGCACCGTGCGTTGTGCGCGGATTGGCCCAGTCGCTCAGAGTCTGGTTGTGAGCGTCGTCGGTCGGGTCCTACCCGAGGATTGGAAGCGAGTTTCCCATGCCGCAACTCGCTGGTTCGCTATGATCATTTCCTGACACCGAAACCTCCTCTCTTGTGAACTCAAAACCAAACCCACCCCAAAGCGGTGCGAGAATTGATCGCTCGGCGGGTGCCACGACACCTCAAATCCCGCCAGCGAAATGGTTGAACGAATCCGGAAGGACGGCACCTCCTGCCTTTTTCGTTCCCATCGACGAGCCCGCTGAGCAATTCGTGAAGGCAGGGCCTGATGGGACTGAAGGGGGCAAACGGGTTCGGGAATGGGCGGTGAGTGATTTCCACTCGCGATTCGCAGGACTCCTCGAGCGCTTCACGGAAGATCGTATAATTGCAACGGATGGTCGCGAGGACTGCGACAAACGGATTAAGCTGGATCGGGAGGCGCGGGACAACCTCGAAAAGCATGTTACCTACACGGCGACCGCGTTGCATTTTCCCTGCGGGACCCAAGGCCGCTATATGCTGTTTCTAGCCGCGCTGTTTTGCGGTTTGATCCTCCTGGAATGGCTGAACATGGCCGGCTTCGCTGCACGAGCCGAAATGCAAAGCATGTTGGCCGGGCTCGGTTACACCTTCTCCGCCGCGCTCATCCCGCTTGCCCTGGAGTTCGCTTTTTTCGACCGGTCGCGGCTGCGTCGGATTTTGTCCGTGGTCTTGATTTGCCTTGCAGGGTTTTTCTTCATGCATCTGTTCTCCGATGCGTATGTGACGACAAATCCCAATGCAACCAGTGAGGAGATTCTCAGCCAATCGAACACGCCCACGCCCGTGGCCGTGCTACGATTTTGGAACGATCCCCTAAACCCGCATTGGCGTTTGGTGTGGCAGTGGCTGTTAGCAGCATCCGTCGGCATGGCCTTTGCCCGCTTCCTTGCTAGCCAAATAACCGTGATAACGGTGACAGAGAGCAAACCCAATCCTGAGTTCGGCAAAATCGAAGAGCTTCTGCTGGAGCTGTTGGAAGAGCGTGAAGAGTGGGGAGAGCGGTTCGCCGAAGCTGAAGGAAACATAAAGGAGTGGGAGGAGTCCGAGAAACTTCATGTCGCCTGGCGGGTTTGGCTTTTTGAAAAAGAGCAGAGGCGCCGCAGGTTATTCAAGGAGGCGCGGGAGCTTCTCCTCAAGGAAGCGGACGAGGCGAGTGCTCCGTCCTCATTTTGGAATCGTCAGGAAAACCACAACCGGAGAATTAAACCATGAAAACACTTATTCGATCCCTCATTGCAACTTTCGCCGTCTGCGCGTCGCTCACCATGATGGACGCCGCGGTCATCACGAACTTCGCTCTCGGACTCTCCCCGTTTTACTCAGCATCAGCGAGCGTGGAGATTGAACACGATGTCAAAAAACTCATCCTGGACGCTCCCAAAGGCAGTCGTTTCCGGCTCGACGATGCATTCAATTTGAAGAAGATCACGACTTTTTCGATACCGGAACTCCGCTACGACTCGCCAGCAAACCGGGTACGGATGCTCTCGCACCAATTCGCGACTCTTATCCAGTGGTTTAAGGAAGCCCGGACGAACAGCGCATCAATCGGATTGACGAACAACGCCGCGCTCCGGGTTCCCGAATATCTGGATTTCGTGGCTGGTGACAATGACGGCGAGCCCCGTGGCATTCTTCTCATCGGCAGCCCGCTTTCGGAGTATCCGACCGAGCCGACATTCTCAATGACCGGCTCGGGTGAAGGCCCGCGTGTTCCTTCGGACGGCAATCTTCTAGCCGGACTTCAATCAACTCCTTACGGAACGAAGGAACGCAAAGGCCGATTGCGCGGTTGCCAGATCAGTTGGTGTTACGGGGGCGAGAACATTTGGAGCAACGGACTTCACAAGGCCCTGGTGACGCGATTTTGGGTTTTGTTCGCCAAGCAACAAGGGGCAACCTTGACCGCGTTCACGCCCGATCTTGCGACCGCATTTGCTGGGCTACCGAAAGCCGGCATCCCAGCAGTCGCCAGTTTTGAGCTCAATCCCGAGGATACAAAGATTGAAATGCGGATCGCGCGGCCTCGTCAGGTTCCGACCTGGCTGCCACAGGCCGGAGCCGCGACCAACTTGGCGACTGCCGTTTCAGCGGCTCAAAGGACGGCTGAAGCAACACCGCAACGGGGGAGCTCAGCACCACCAGCCGAAAGGCCGGTATCCCCGCCGCGACCCGCAAACCCGCCACTGAATCTCACCCAACCCATCCCCGCGACCGTGGACATCGGTATAATGTGGGAATCGATCGACCCCTCACTCGATCTCGATCTATACATTCTTGTGCGTCCCGGTGCCGAAGAAATCTGGTTCCAAAAAGTCCGCACACCCGATGGTGTCCTTATCCACGATTGGACGGCTCCGAACACTCGGTCGGATTTCGAGTGGGTCAAATTGAAGCCCGGCGTGCGACTCGGTGAGATTGAGGCCTGGGTCAACCTGTTCAAAGGCCGTGGTCCGATTTCAGGTCGCGTCGCGATTCACTTCGAGAACCGAACATTCACTGGCTCCTTCAACATTCCCGCCGCTTCCGGGAACGGCGGCATTGACGCGCGGACGCGCCAGGGTAACCCCCATTGGACGCGCCTCGACCTCCAAAAAATTCTCACCCAGCCACAGTAAACCACCGAGAGAACATCGTTATGGAAGAGAAACACAAGCCCGTTCACGAGGTAAAAATCGGGGTCATCAAAGCCGCCATCTGGGAGTACCAGAACGCGAGCGGCGTTTGGCATAATGTGACCATCAGCAGAGTGTATGACGAGGGGCAGGCTTGCCGGGATTTGTTGTGCCTCGGTCGCGACGATCTCTTGGTCGTCGCCAAAGCCGCTGACTTGGCCCACACCTGGATCGTGGAGAATCAGAAAAGGGAGCCGACGGAGTAACCGTCGGCAGTCTTCCAGTGCGCACTGTTAAATACAACAAGGCTACTCGGCTGATAGCAGACCGAGCCTTTTGCGGGGAAGTTTCCCCTCGCCCCCTCAACGAACCGACATGGCAAAAACAAAACAAATCCTGATTAGGGTTTCGGAAGAGGAACACCGGTCGCTTACTGCCAAAGCAAAGACGGCCAGGGTCAGCATCCCGACTATCATCCGTAACCAGCTTGGCCGGGTGAAAGCAACCGAGAACCGTAACCTCCTCCGGCTGGAAAAACTTCTTCTGGTCCGGATTGTTGTCCAGATGGATCACATGGCAGAGCAGTGCCGCAAGCAAGAAGACAAAACCATCGTCTTGGACATTTTGACACATTTGATCGGCATTGAACGCGAACTTAAATCCTGGAACGAAGAACGCCGAAAACCATGATTATCGGGTTTTCAAGACACGGAGAAGGAGGCGGCGCTGGTGTTGTCGAATACATCACCGACGGCGCGGAAGCGGTCGGGTATATTGCCGGGGAGAAGAAGTCCGGCAAGGTCCGCGACCCAGCGCCGGTCGTCCTTCGCGGCCACCCCGAGACCACCCGCCGCCTAATTGACATAGTGCCGTTCAAGTGGAAATACACGAGCGCCGTGGTGAGTTTTAGTCCCGGCGAGCGAATCACGCCGGAGATGGAGCGGCGGGTTATGGACGAATTCGAGCGAAATGCCTTTAGCGGCATTGACCGCGGTCGGTTTTACACTCTCTGGGTTCGCCATACCGATGGAGCGGGCGGTTGCCATCATCTGCACTTGGTTACTCCCCGGGTTGAGTTGCAGACCGGGAAGAGCTTGAACATCGCTCCGCCCGGCAAATTGTCGCGCGAATGTTTTGACGCTCTTCGTTCTAAACTGAATGTGGAACTGGAGCTTTCAGACCCGGATGATCCGAGCCGTATCCAGATGGTCAAACTGCCTCGGCATGTCGCCAAGTTACAGGCTCGGGAGCGAAGCTCTAGGAACAAAACGAATGAAGATGCTCGAGTTTCAATCACCCGTCATCTCGAAGAAAAGGCGCGGGTTGGATTGATTAACAGCCGCGATGATGTTGTCCGGCATCTCTGCGACGCGGGGTTCCAGATTACCCGAGAGGGAAAAGATTACCTTACCGTGCGGGAGGGAAAGACGGGCGAACGAGTTCGTTTGCGCGGCGGCCTTTACGACCGCGACCAATGCCCGCAGGTGCTTTCCAGTATCCGGGACGGGAAACAAAACGATGCGTTTCGCAGTCCAGAACGCTTGCGCGTCCTTGAAGAGAAATTGGAACGTCTTGTGGCGGCGCGGGCGCAGCACAACCGAGAGCGGTACGGCCCCGGCATTGAAGAGCACGCCGCTCAATTGAAGGAGAGAATCCATGACCAATTTAGAGCGGCAGTTGCTGGCGGTTGTTTCCGAGATGGAACAGAGCCACGCCGAACGCGAGACGAAACTCAACATTCGGTTGACCGCCTTGGCGAAGGAACTCGGCAGCTTGAATGCAGAGCTCGGAGCTTTGTCCAATCAAGTCGCTGCCTTGACCAAGCTATTGAACGGGCGATAGACCGACACCGGGAAAGGGATGCAGACCGGAACTTGATCAGTAAATATGGACAGGCGCCTCCTACGCCTTCCCATTCCCGAGAGCGAGGGTTTGACTGGGAAATGGAACGAGAATTGGTATGAAGCGATTTTTCCGAACTCTCTTCGGTTCCCGGAAACCGACTCGTGCCAAAGCAATGGACGAGGATTCGGCGCCACTCTTGCAGTTGTCGGAGTATCCGGAAGATGCCTGGACTGTCAAAGACAGTTTCTCGGGATGCCTCATCACCGGGGAAACTGGCTCTGGGAAATCAACGGGGTCGGGGGCGGCGCTTGCGAGAGCGTTTCTCCGGCGCAGGTTCGGCGGATTGGTTTTGACCTGCAAAGCGGACGAAGCTGAAACCTGGCGGAAGTATTGCGCGGAAACCGGTTGTCTGCATTCGCTTATTGAATTCGGCCCGGAACACCCTTGGCGTTTTAACTTCCTCAATTACGAACTGACACGACCTGGCCGAGGCAGCGGGCAGACGGAGAACATCGTTACGCTTTTCACTGATGTCATTGAAACATTGGAGCGGAGGGACGGAGGGGGCCGGAGTGACCCGTACTGGGATCGGGCGTTAAAACAACTGCTACGCAACAGCGTTGACCTGCTCGCCATTGCCCGAAACGAAATTCGGATGACGGAACTCCATGAACTGATCGTAAGCGCCCCGCAAAGTCCTGAACAATTGCGCTCCGAGAGTTGGCAGCAAAGCAGCTTTTGCATGCGATGTATTCGCGAGGGAGAGGCGAAGGAAAAAACCGAACGGCAACGCCATGACTTTGGCGTCACGGCGCGGTTTTGGCTCTCCGAGTATCCAACGCTTTCCGATAGAACGCGCAGTATCATCGTCTCATGTTTTACATCGCTCGCGGATGTGCTCTTGCGGGGTCTTGCTCACGAATTGCTCTGCACCAAAACCAACTTGGTGCCGGAAATTTGCCATGAAGGCGCGGTCGTTATCCTCAATGTCCCGATTAAACAGTTTGATGTTGTCGGACTGACCATTCAGACCGTGTTCAAGCTCCTGTTCCAACGCTCGCTCGAACGGCGTGATTTGAGTAAACATCCGAGGCCGAATTTCTTATGGATTGACGAAGCGCAGTGGTTTCTCTGCCGGAGCGACCCTCTGTTTCAGACCACGGCTCGGAGCGCCCGCTGCGCCTCGGTGCTGTTGACCCAAAACATCGGCAATCTTCACGCGGCCATCGGCAAGCCGGCCACGGATACCTTGGTCGGGAATCTGACGACCAAATTCATCCACTGCAACACCGACGCGACAACGAATGAATGGAGCAGTAATCTTTTTGCCAAGACCTACCAGTACCGAACCAGTTCCGGCACATCCACGAGAGAGAGCGACTACGGAAATGAGACGACATCTCACAACACCGGTGGCCATGAGGCGCTGGAGCATCAAGTGTTGCCCATTGAGTTTTCGGCACTCCGCAAGGGCGGGCATGAAAACGACCGGTGCGTGGATGCTTTTGTCTTCGAGGGAGGACGGAAGTGGCGGGCGTCCGGCAAGAACCACCTTCGCGTTTCGTTCAAACAGAAATGACGAAAAGCAGAATATCGCTTGGGATGGTGTTGCGTGGGACGATGTATCTGCTCTCGCTTAACCTCTTGGTCTTTCTGCGCCGGCAGTTCGGCGAGCGGGTTGCCTCCGACCTTTGCGTTGCCTGCGGGTTTTCTTGGTTTTGCTATTGGCTCTACACCGCGGTGCGTGTGCGGGTATTCCCACTTCTCCCCGAACCGCGCCTGACGCTTTTCTTTCTCTATGAGCTCTCCGCCTTGACCACGTTCCATCTCGCAAACATTTGGCTTCGCAGAAAAGGACCGGCAGGCATTCATACTCATGCGACAGGCCGTCCCTGGGACTTCTGGCGGTTTCTTGGTTTGAACGACATGACGCTCCAACGGTATATCCAGCCCATTGCATGCCTACTCGTGGCCCTTGGCCTCACCAGAATGGATCGATTTCTGGCCTACTGGATAATGGTGGGGTCCGTAGCGGTGTTCGTCGAGGAACAACTGGCGCGGTTTCAAATGAGGCGGCGAGTGCTTGACGTGATCGACAGCCGGATTGAATCCCAAACGCTTTATGGACGCGTTCAGGATAGAATTTCACCAAGACCGGTGGCGGGCAAGGAATCGCCGGTCATCGAGATCACCGAGCCGTCAAGACGCAGGACCGGGAAGCTCAAGAATTTTACTGCTCGGCTCGATCCTGAGCTTCGGAAGATGCTTGAGCCGACACCTGAAACCGAGAAGGAAAAACCAAAATGATCAGTCTCTGTTGCACAGTCCTCGCTCTATTTATCATGGCTTACGGCTTCCTTTTAATCGTCGGGGGCGGACCGCGTCTGGCCAACACGCTCCCGGGTGCGCTTGGACGGACATTGCTCGACGCGATTTACGGCCTCTTGCGCGCGCTTACGCGATTACTGCTCGCGGTGCTTGAGTCCGTAATCCAATTCGTGTTCGACAGGCCGAGACGGTGATGGCGAATGGAGAAAGCATCTGTGAACACTCCAGAAAATCTACAAACGGCTCCGGTTGCAGTGCCGCAGGAGCGCGAAACGATAGCAGATTGTCATCGGCGCACGGATCGTACCGCCTCGCAAACGAGTATCGCCACATCCACGGCACCCTCTTTTCGCCTCGCTTTCAGCGTGAAGGAAGCAGCGGACATGCTTGGAGTTTCTGAAAAAACCATTCGGCGTCTCATTAGCCGCCGATTGCTTCGCGCTTCCAGAGCGCTCCGGCATCTGTTGATTCCTAAAAAGGAGCTTGAGCGGTTTTTGGACGAGACGACAAGTGGATCGAAGTAAGCTATTCGGATTCCTTTGTTGGCGAGCATAGCAACACGATGCCAACGCAAGCATTTAGAGCTTTCAGTTGCAATGTTTTCTCCCGAGGGCAAAAGAGATTTTCCTTCACTGGCTTCTTGGAGTCTGGCATGAATTCCGGATGGACATTACGAAACTGACATCAGCGGATTTGAAAACCATTGGTGCGTTCCTGGACAGAAAGGAGAAGCTCCTCGCAGAGATTGAGACCGTTGACTCCGAGCTCGCAAGCTTTTGGAATGGTGAGACGCCATTGAAAGCCGAAACTCCGAAGGGGAAAGCTCTGAAGACTGTAATGCGCGCCAAGAGAGGAGACACGAAGGATAAAATAATCGCCGTTTTGCAATCGGCAGGCTCGGAGGGTCTGCACATCAAGGACATTTCCGCCAAGTCGGGCGTCAAGCTCCAGACCCTGCACGTTTGGTTCTACTCCACTGGGAAAAAGATAAAGGAAATCCGCAAAGTTGCCCCCGCGACTTACGCTTGGAATGGCGGTTCGGACGCCGAGGCGAAGCCAACGAAATCCAGAACCAAGAAAGCCAAAGGAGTGAATCCCTTCTAACTCGCGACAAGAATTCAGGCTGATTGAGTCGTAAACATCTGGTAATGAATGAGATTCATTTAGATTCCCTGAGAGTCCAATCAGTCGCAATGCCAAACCCAAAATCTTCTCGCGGATCTGATACTGCAATTTGATACTAGTTGCCGAATTTGGGTCCTTTTTGGTCCAAATGGGTTCCGATTCAAAGAGCAAGGAAGTGAAGAAAACATCAGTGGGGACAGGTGCTTCCTCATTGGTCCAATTGGGGCCAGAAGTGATTTTGTGACTTCGGATCAGAAGGTTACAGGTTCAAGTCCTGTCCGACGCACCAATAAAATAAATGGTTTCGTGAGGGGCTGATTTCCAAGACTTGCAGATTTGATACTGCTATTGTATATTGTTTCGTGAAATCGAGCGCCGACTCCGCCGAGAAAGTCAAACTCTGGCAGAAAACTAACTTTTCCAACCTGATTCGCTACACGCCCAGCGGCGTGTATTTTTGCCGTATTCGGGTCCAGGGTCATTTAATCCGCAAGAGCCTCAAAACGGATGTTCTTTCCGTGGCGAAATTGCGTCTGACCGACGAGGAAAAGAAGCACCGTCAGGCCGCTCGAAGCCAATTGGCCATACAGCGCGGACGCGGGCAGATGATTTTTGGCGAGGCCCTCGAAATTTATCGCGCCAGATTGCAGGCCAATCCTGACATCAAGTCGAAGACCAAGGACTATTACGAGCAGCGCATTCTTTCGCTGCGGAAGACCTGGTCGACTTTGGAGAAGACGAACCTTCGGGATCTTTCAAAGCAGGATTGTTTGGATTGGGCAGCGCGGTATGACGGGAGTTCCCCGGCCTTCAATAACAATGTCCTGGTATTGCGGGCAGTTTTGGACATCGCCATTGAGAGCGGGGTGATTTACGAGAACGTCGCTCGCCACATCCCTCGACGGAAGGTTCGCCCCAAAGAATTGCATTTGCCCGACAACGCGAAATTCGCTGAATTCGTGCAGACAATCGAAAAGGCGGGTGGGCGTTTCAGTTACGATTGCGCGAATCTGGTTCGCTTCCTGGCCTTTGGCGGTTTCCGTTTGGGTGAAGCAAAGAATATCACTTGGCCGGACTGCGATTTCGCTCGTGAGGAAATCGTCGTGCGTGGCGACCCAGATGAAGCTACCAAAAACGGCGAAGTGCGGAGAGTGCCGATGATTGGGGAAATGCGCCATCTCCTTGAGCGATTGCAGAACGAACGCTCGGGTGAATCGGCCACCAATTCTGTTATGCGCGTGGGCGAGTGTCAAAAGGCGATGGAAACAGCGGCGAAAAAAGTGGGCATTGCGCATTTAACTCACCACGATTTGAGGCACTTGTTCGCCACCCGCTGCATTGAAAGCGGCGTGGATGTTCCAACGGTTTCGCGTTGGCTCGGACACAAAGACGGCGGGGCTTTGGCAATGAAGGTCTATGGGCATCTCCGAAACCAGCACTCCGCGAGCATGGCCAAGCTCGTGAATTTCGGGCCGGCAGAGCCTTGATTGCAAAAACTTATCCGCACCTTCGCAACGAGCACTAGCACTCTGATGCGACGGCGTTGAAAATGGTGGGGGTGTGAATCGTTCTTGCAAAATCTTCCAAAATGAGCATGGTATAAACATGACCCATCGAAAACCAAACCCACCATGGTTCGGGGCTTTTCTACTCAGTCTTTTTTTGGTCTTTAGTGTCGTGGTGGATGTCGCTGCTGCCGGTGCCGTCCACGTAAGAGGTTACACGACCAAGAACGGCACTTATGTTGCACCACATTACAGATCCGCTCCCGATGGGAATTTCTACAATAACTGGAGCACAAAGGGAAACGTCAACCCCTACACTGGCCAGGAAGGCACAAAGGTAACTCCTCCCAAAAGCTCTGTGTGGGCGAACATCCCAAGCTCGAGCGGAGCCTCTTCCGTTAACAATAGCGAGGCTCTTGTTCCTAAACTCGGGGATTCTGGCGACTCAACAAACACCCACCCGTCCAACAGGGTTTCAATAAATGACAGGAGCAAAGAACGCGCTGAGTATTGGAAGGAACGTGGCTACGACTTCAATCCTTCCTTCATGTCTCCTAACGTTATGGATCAAAAGGTTAGAAACATCGAAAGAGCAAAGTATTGGAAAGAAAAAGGATACGATTTTAATCCAGATTACATGACCTCAATTTCCATGGATAAAAAGGTTAAAGATACTGAGAGGGCAAAGTATTGGAAACAGCAAGGTTACGACTTCAATCCAGATTTCATGTCTGATTACTCAATGGATAAAAAAGTTAAGGATATCGAACGCGCTCGCTACTGGAAAAATGAAGGCTACAATTTCAACGCTGATTTCATGACAGCATACTCGATGGACAATAAAGTTAAAGACATTGAGAGAGCAAAGTATTGGAAGCAAAAGGGCTTAACATTCAATCCAGATTACATGACTGCCTATTCAATGGATAAGGAGGCTCGTAAACTCCTAGAAAGCCAAAGCTCTCTGCCGAAATAGTGCCGTGAACACCAAAGGCAGCCAACAGCCGACGATGCTTCCAACTAGAGGGGGGTGAGCTAAAGTCTCAAATGTAAATTCAAGCCGTCTGATTCACAATGAATCCTGAACGACTCTACCAGCAACACCGCGATGATGCACTGGCCAAACAAGTCGGAGCCAAGGAGTATTTGACATTCGTGGCAATGCCGTTCCGAGACTCGTTTAGCTTCCGAGCCAAAGACATTTACGAAAGAGTGATTAAGGCTGCCGCAACAAAGGCGAACACCCTTAATCTGGCAAAGAAACCTTTCGCTCCACCGAAGAGGGCTGATGATGTTCCCGGCCAGGCGCTCACCATCACGGAGGAAATCGTGGTTCAGATTCTCGAAAGCCATTTCTTTCTTGCCGACCTGACCTTTCAAAACTCTGGAGTACTCATCGAGACAGGCATCGCGCTTGCCTTGAAGCCCAATCATCAAATCATCTTAATTTCACAGGGAAGCGCGAACGACCTCCACTTCGACATTAAAGACAACAATGTGATTTTTTACCGCGACGATGCCTCGGTGGAGACAATTGCCAAAGCAATGATCGCGGCTGCCGAGCACTTCGAGCGCGACATCGAGCTATATGTCAAGTCTATATCCACAACGCTTACCACCGAGGCAACTTATCTTTTGCACTGGTTTGCCACAGAGTGTGAGAAAATATACTCGCACCAGAGTTTACATATTGGAATCGCTAGCAAGATTTGGCCACGCCATGGAAATAATGCGGTGATACTCTTTCATTCAGCGATGAAAGAACTTTTAACAAGAGGGCTCGCTTACACAGACTACCCGACCGAGGCAACGACCGGGAACGACAGGTTCGACGGAGGTGCCACTGCGCTTGGTTGGGAATTCATCGAACATATGTGGCCTAAGCTCGCACTATAACCTTCTCGTTCAGCCTCGAGCGGCTGATGAATTCAGAGGATGATTTCATTCGCGATTGTTTGTTCGTTGCCGTTCACGAGTCATGCCCGTTCCCCGTCTCCATCATATCTTACCTCCACTCTGGCATAAAAGAAATCGCGTTGAACGCCACTTGGTCTGACGCGGCGCACTAAATCGGTTGTCCCCCAGGTAACCCTAATAGGGTTGCTTTTTTTGTTGTTGCTTTCCACTCCTTGGTGGCCACGCACCCCACCTTAAGGGTAAGGGTGCGTGCCCCCCTGCGTCGCGGAAAGCAACAAAGGCGCGCAGAGAGTCCCACGCACGGGTCGTAATTATCAGCCAATTCAATTTATCAAATTTCATGATTACAGAAACTGTATCCAGAAAGCCGGAAGCGCGCGATTACCTCCATTGTCAAGTCTGCGACGAGACCTTTGACTACTGGAAGTACGATTCGCTTGCTGATACCGGCCATGACGGCCACACCTTGCGCGCGCTGACGAGAGAGCAGTTCGCGGCGGCGGCGCGGCAGTGCGCCGATGAGGACTTTGCGGACGAATAATTGTCCGCCGTAGAGATTACCAGATTAACAAATCTATCATGGGACACATTGAAGAGATTGAGCAAACGCTTCGGGAGATACTCGCCAAAGGAGACTCGGGAGCGGTCGTTGGTTGGGTCAAGGAGCGAGTGCTTGAGAGTTACAAGAACGGACTCGCGAGGGCGCGACGAAACGGAGTGGGCGCAGGCCGAAAGTCCCGCTATGCGGGGTCGGGAATTACCAGAAAACCTGCGGGTCAACCCCGCTACCCACATGGGAATTGATATTTATGCGAATTGGAAGGGGCAGACGAAGGAGGAGAAGGAGGCGCAGGTAACGGGCTTCTCGGTCGCGCATGGACATGTCGGGTATTTGCGTGAAGCGTATCACGGCGAGCCGTATGCGACGCGCTACCTCGTCCGCGAGGCGTTTGAGAATAAATTCGGGCAAGCGACCATTCCCGCCACCAAGCTCCGCGAACGATTGGGAGCGACATTAGACCTCGTTGAGGAACGGGAGCGAGAGGTTTACAACGAGACCGACTCGCGGGTAATCGCCAAAGCCAAGAAAAGCTTTACGGATTTCGTGGAGCTTTGCGAAGAAAAGGAACGGGAAACTGGTGAGGCGGTTACGATAATCGCCAGTTATTGAAGGCCGAGAATCGTTTGCTCAATCGGAGATGCAAAACCCCGCAGTGAAGCGGGGTTTTGTGTGCGTGGGATGTGCGTGGGAACTTGCGCTCCCCACCCCCTTGGTATTTCCCCCTCCAGCGTGCCTCCCCAGGGGGAAACTTGAAGACACAAATGTCGGCTTTGATCATCTCTCCGTAATCACTTCTTACCGCATTTTCCCCGAGACATTTTCTCTTGCCTCTTTCGGCATCATCGCCGTCCTTTCGGGTAACCGCCCCTTGAATCTACAATGGACACCAGCATTGGTTCTTTGAAAAACCAGCCCCATCCAGAAAGGAGTCATTCCATGTACAGTCCCCAAATCCGCGACGACCTCATTCCCCTCATTTACCGTGCCGCGAAGAGCGACGGCATTCCCATGACGACCTGGGTCAACCGGGCCGTTGAGAGAACGCTGCCTCAAAGCAAAGAATTGGAAACAGGCCAACCACAAAAAGAGGAAAACGACAGCAATGGTGGCGAGGCACCGAGGGCCTTGGCAGACTTTTAATCCGCATCCATGCGATGGATGCAACGCTGGCTCATCTTTCAGGGAAGCGCGAATGAGTTGCCGCATTTCCTGTTTCTCCCTCACGAATCCCCAGCCGCTCGCTGCCACAACGCCGTTTGCTTCCGGCGAGCGCAAAGTAAACCAAGAAGCACCCTGCCTCGTGCGGGCGACGGCAAGAAAGGAAAAGATGAATTCAGTATCAACCGAAACGCCCACCAACGGAGGCCCCTTATGAATGGCCTGATGCTCCATTGTGGCGGTCAGCTCAAATCCCGAGACGAAGTGTTTGCCGTGCCGCTTCCACCGGCCACGACCAGTTATTTCCCTCTTGCCTACGAGTCCCTCGTAACACGAATTGAAAAACAATTGGCGGTCGAGGGGATTACAATCCGAGACGAAAAACTGGCTTTGGCTAAAAATGGGCAACGCCTATTCGGCCTCTTGCAGGTTGAGATGCCGGAATGTCCGACACGGGATTATGGATGCGTTCTGGGATTGCGGAACTCGTATGATAAATCCTGCGCGACGGGGTTGTGCATCGGCGCCAGCGTCTTCGTCTGCGATAACCTGTCGTTCAACGGCTCGCAAATCACCTTTGAACGAAAGCACACCGCCAATCTGCTCCGCGACCTATCCTGGATAATCACGGAAACGATTGCGAAACTGCCAATCCAATTCGCAGCGCAATCGGCGATGTTGGAAAAATATCGCAGAACGGAAATTTCCGACAAGGAGACCCACGACTTGGTGATCCGCTTTTACGATGAAGGCGCAGTTAATGTCACCGAGATTCCCGCTCTTCTCAAGGAGTGGCGGCAACCGCGCCACACCGAGTTCTCGCAGGACGGCAAGACAGCATGGCGTCTCCTCAATGCGGCAACGGAAACGATCAAGGGCGACCTCTGGCGGCTTCCTCAGCGGTCAGGAAAGATTCATGCGATCCTTGATGAGGTTTGTGGAGTGCGAAACGGCATTTCGGCTTTAGGACCTCAACCGGAAATCTTGGAAGTGATGGAATAGGCTGGTCGGGTAGCGCAAGGTTCACGATTAGCAACTCTCCCATTTTTTGGGAGAGTTTTTTATTTTGCCTCGGTTTCGCTCGGGGAGGATGGCGTCCATTGGCAGAGTCGTCGGGGGTGATGTGTTACTCGTGTCGGGATTTTCCATAATAATCCCACGAAATCGTTTCGCCACTTTCTGCAAGCCCTTCTGCATCAACGAATCATTCCTGTTTACAAAGTCAGGGGGGGGGGCATATATTGGGGAGATGTAACCAATGGGAAATTCACCACCATACGCGAACACTTGGAAGGCGTTTCTCTTCTTTCATCCCATCAGAAAATCAAAACCCTACGGTGGTGTGCATCCTCCAACTAATCTACTAAAACGACCCTCGTGAAAGCGCATCTCATTCATGGCATTGTTGGCTTTCTCCTCATCTCCCTCAGTGTCTCCCCCTTAACTAACTTTGCCCAATCAGCGGGCACCAAGAGGTGGGAGTTCACCACAGGTGGCCCCATCTTCTCTTCCCCAGCCATCGCGGACGATGGCACTATTTATGTCGGCTCTGACGACAAGAAGCTGTATGCCATCAATCCAAATGGCAGTGGACAATGGGAATTCGTAACTCAAGGCGTGGTTAAGGGTAGCCCCGCAGGAGCCACCGTCGGCCCATTTTTCCCCTCCAATCGTGCATCGGGCGGCTGCGACCTGTTAGACGGGATCGCACTCGCCACAGCAGTCAAAAAAGCCGAAGGAGTTGCTTGACGCGCGCCGACGAAGGCGGAGCATGGCCGAAAATGAACCCGACGCAAAAGGAATTCTCCATGACCCGCGCAACATCAAAAAGGAGACTTCCTGTCAGTTTATTAAGGTTAATACAAACTCTTCCCATAATGTTGTGTGGTGCATGGTCAGTATCTTTAGCTCAATCCAGTCGTTTGGATACTAGTTTCGCCCCGACTATAACTCAGAATGGGGAAATTTCAACAATCGCGATTGCGCCTAATGGAAAAGTCCTGATTGCCGGAAGCTTTGAGCTAATAAATGGGAAGCTTCGGCGCGCAATCGCTCGAGTCAACGAAGATGGTTCGCTCGACGATTACAATCCAAGATTAGAAGGAGATGATGCAGTAGTTGTAAACCAAATACTGGTTGACAAAGATGGCAAGACACTGATCAGCGGGTCCTTTTCTTTCGTGAATGGAGTAGAACGTTCGCATTTAGCACGGCTCAACATTGATGGTTCAACCGATCTTACGTTCGCGCCGAAAATGGATGTAGGAGAATCCTTTAAGGTTATGATTTTGCAGCCGGACAACAAAATGCTACTCGTCGGCAAATTCAAGCCATATCCTCTGGATATAGTCCGTCGTTTGAATTCCGATGGCTCGCTAGATATGTCGTTCAGCCAGCACAATGCGGAAAGCCGTGAATCGGGTTTCGGCAATGCTCTCGCGTTGCAGACGGACGGTAAAATCATTCTTGCAGGTACTTATACTACTTACGGGAGTAACTGGTACTCGAAAATTAGTCGACTATTGCCAGACGGCTCTCTCGACCAAAGCTTTGTGGGAATTCGAACTACGAACGAAAAGAACGCCTACGCCAGTGACTATGTCAGTACTGTCAATGCACTCGCAGTCTTAGCAGATGGGAAGATTCTGATCGGTGGCCGCTTTGACACCGTTAACTCTGTTGCTCACAAGTTTTTAGCACGTCTTCAGGCTGACGGCTTTCCTGACGCGGACTTCAACCCAGTCCCCGACAACGAGGTCACATTCATGAATGTCGAACCAAAAGGGGGGATTCTTTTGGGCGGCTATTTCGGAGTGATTTATGGGAAAGCCCGTAGCCAGTTGTGCCGACTTAATATTGATGGTTCTTTGGATGAGGCCTTCGATCCGCTCCTTAGTATTAGGTGTGGACGCTTATTCACATCAGTTCAAGACAGTGCCGGACAGGTGTTTATCGGTGGTTGGGTGAGCGGACTCACGTCAAGCGTCGAGAGCAGCGTACTAAAAGCGAGTCCTGCTGGAAGGGTCGATGCAATCTTCAAGAGCGTCCGCGTAGAGGAAGGCAGTCGTATAAGCACGACCGCTCTCCAAGCCGATGGTAGCATCTTACTAGGTGGCCAATTCGAAGGAGTGAATGGAAACGAGACCTATCGATTAGCCAGGCTTAATCCGGATGGTTCGTTGGACACATCATTCAAGGCATCTAGCAGTAGACTTCCGGTCAGAATAGCTGTCGCACCGGATAACACAATAGTGTTTACGACCTATAATTCCATCCAGAGGCTGTTGCCGGATGGAAGCCGCGATCAACGTTTTACCCCACCTGACAACATCTTTGGAAGTTCACCTGTTGCTCGCGGCCAATATTGTTTACTTATTCAGCGAGATGGAAAGATCTTAGCGGGGTCGGAGGAAAAGCCACTGTTTAGGCTGAACGTAAACGGATCAACTGATTCAACATTCAACGCGGCACGGTTTAGCAGTTATAGGGTTCACAATGCGGCGCTCGATGTAGATGGCACTTTGTTGGTAAGTTTCGGTGCCAAGCGAGATGATGGCAGCCCTCATTTCGTTCGATTGCTTGCGGATGGAGCCACTGATACAGATTTCGCACCACCACATTTTGAAATGGACGTCAATTGCTGGTTTAGTCCTGCGTGGACGCTGGTGTATTCACTTCTGATCCAACCGGACAGGAAGATTCTGATAAGTGGTACATTCAACACGGTAAATGGTGTGAGACGGAATGGCATAGCTAGGCTCAATAAAAATGGCACATTGGACCTCTCTTTCGACCCCGGACAAGGTCTAATCACCTGGACATACGGTGTCGGTCTGCCATCTGTGTGCGAGGTGCCTGGGGTGGGTGCATTGGCGCTTCTGAACGATGGTCGGATTCTTGTAGGAGGAGCATTCGAGAGTGTTGGAGGCGTCAAAGTCGGTCCGATCGCATTGCTTAATGCGAATGGAAGCGTGGAGCCTGATTTCGAAACCGGGCGGCTCACAAGCGGAACACGTTATGCAGGTGAATTTTATGCAGGTCCAAGTATTGAAACCATAATTGTCCAAGCTGATGGAAAGCTTCTCGTTCATGGGAACTTCGTTTCAATCGATGGTCTTCTGCGAACCGAGCTCGCAAGATTCTTACCCGTCCTGAGGCCTGAGCGTTTGACTGGTTCGGTGAGGGACGGCCTTATGTTTAAATTCAGTTTTGAAAACCAAATTGGTCACAATTATCGACTACAAGTTTCTGGGGATCTGCGAAATTGGATTGATATGACAAATTTCATGAGTACGAGTTCACTACTCAGCTTTAGCGACTATATCATAGAAGGCTCTGGCGGCCGTTTTTATCGAGTTATTTCACCATGATCCCTTGGTTGCCACTGAACAGCTATGCTGGAGCCTTTTGGCAAGCGACAATTATAATTCCCGCAGATGTGTCGATTGATTGCATTGATTGTGATGAAAAACCTCTGTTTTCGATGGCTCCATGTGAAAATACTTAACCGTCGAGCCGTCGACTGTTCGGTGAATGGTATTGGCAAATGATGGGTGGCTGGATCCCGTTTTGGATCTCGTGGATACCTTTGGCAATTGCTTTGCGAGACAAGCCACAGGCAAGCCGCACCTTGGAGATCCCACCATATCCCAAACCGATGGCTTCATTGGCAGCCATGATACGCCGGGTGCGCTCATCAAGTAATGGCCAAACAGAAGCAAATCTCTTTGAGAGTAACGGGCCTGAGTTCACGGGCAGAGAGCATAGGATATCAAGGCTCCATTTGCTATCTTTATTTATTTACGCCTCCTTACAATGAAAACATGGCGCTGAATGATAGCGCTTACCAAAATTAAGCGACTTGTGCTAAAAACAGTTGAGCCCACCCATTGATGGCGAATTCCTTTGCAAGGAGTCAGGTGTTGAGATGTCTGCGCGCAAGGTCGTCTTCATATTGACAACTGAGTCGGCGTGAGCCTTGGACCGAGCGTTAAATCGCGAAAACAGTGCTTGACGCCCTCTAGGATAAGCAGAAGCTCGCGGGAGGATGAGCCAGAGGGATAAGGAATTCGCGCTGAACCGCACATCGTCAAGAGCAAATTCTAATCAGTTCAAACGAGAAGGAGCAAGCATGAAAACTTCGCACTACAAACCACTGGCTGCCCTCGCCGCAGGACTGCTGCCGCTGGCGGGCTTGGCCCAGGTGAACAGTGGTAGCGACGGGCACAATGGTACGCTGAACCCGACGAGCAACCTCGTCATCGACATGGCTGATCACCCGGATGGGGTTTACCAATACATGTCGGTCAACATTCCGGAAAACGTGACGGTCTCGTTTTTGCCAAATGCGAAAAATGCGCCCGTGATTTGGTTGATTCAAAAGACATGCAACATTGCTGGCATTGTTAATCTAGATGGAACCAGATCAGGCGAAGTTTCATTAGGATCGGCGGGTGGTCCCGGTGGATACGCCGGAGGAAATGGGCCTCGTACAGGGTCGGGTGCTGGCCCTGGCACAGGTCCGGGTGGCGGGGATGTTGAGCTGGATAAATTTGGAGGAAACGGATCCTATGGAACTTCGGGCGGCCAAGTCCTGTCAGAGGCTCGAGCTGGCGGTCCATACGGAAATCAGTTCCTCATCCCACTTCTTGGAGGATCTGGTGGCGGTGGTGGGATAGCAGGTGGCGGTGCTGGCGGGGGAGGAGCGATTCTCATCGCGACTAGCGAAAGCATTATTCTAACCGGCAAAATCTTTGCTAAAGGCGGAGATGGGGGTTTTGTGGGAAATGCCTGGGTGGCCATTGCAGGATGTGGTAGTGGTGGAGCAGTGCGACTAGTTTCGAAGGAGATTTCTGGAAACGGATCAATCGACGCTACAGGTGGCGTGACATTTATGTCCCTATTGACAGCCGGTGGATTAGGTCGAATTCGAATTGATGCCCTTTCCGATCGGTTCACCGGAGGTCTCTCCGGCCTGACTACTCGCGGTTTCCAACCCGTGATCATTGCTCCCACAGTGACTTCGGTCTCTCTCTCAATCGAAAGTATTGGCGGAGTTCCTTTGCCTGCAAATCCAACCGCGCTTCTATCGAATCCCGATGTGATTATTCCCAGCCAGCAGGCGAATCCCATGCCCATCGTCGTCCGATGCAAAGGAATCGCGATCAAGACAGACATCACCGTCGAGGTAAAACCGAGCGCAGGTGCAATCGTCCGTGCCGTCGGCCTGAACGACGCTGGCACGCAGGCCTCCAGCACCGCGACTGTATCGGTAAATATGCCGCGTGGTGGTGGCCTCATTTATGCAAAAGCTGTCAGTGGAATAGCCAGAACTCAAGGTGCTAGTCTGCAAAGCCACCAGAAACCTCGTTCGCTGGCGCAAACCGGCTGGACGGCGTATGGGGAGGAATTCTCTGCTGTGGAGGTCACGGCAACGCTCGGCGGCCAGCAACAATTTGTTTACTTGACTGAGTCCGGTAAACGCTATCCCCTTCACGCCGTGCCCTAATTCCTTGGTCGATCACAGACTCCAGATGAAAACATTATTCCAACCACAGGTTCGAACAGGCTTCCTCCGACAAGCGTGCTCTGTTCTCTTGATTCTCTGCATTACACTCAGTGGCTCGACTGCTCTTGCCCAAGTAAACAGTGGCAGCGATGGACACGACGGCGAGTTTAACCCGAAATCCACGCCAGAATACAATGTCATCGTCGTTGACATGGCTGACCATCCCGATGGCATATATAACTATACCTCTGTCAATATTCCATTTGATGTTATTGTTCGGTTCAAACCTAATGCGAAAAACACTCCGGTCATCTGGTTGGTGCAAGGGAAGGTTGTGATTGCAGGAAGTCTTGATGTTTCAGGCGGCATGTTTACCGTTGGAGGCGGAGGACCGGGGGGCTTTGCTGGAGGTAATGGAGGAAGCGGTGAGTTAAAGCCTACCGATGGGCTTGGTCCCGGCGGTGGTGGTGGATATGATTCAAACCTTGGTGGCGCCGGCGGAGGAGGGGGAGGGTTCGGAACGCGGGGGGCCGGTGGCGCACGTCCGGGCGAGCCATATGGAAACAAGTTTCTCCTACCTTTAGTTGGCGGATCGGGTGGAGGCGGAGGATCACCTCCATTTCCGCAAGGTGGTGGCGGCGGGGGCGCAATTTTAATCGCTTCAAGTGATTCAATCATTATTGATGGACCAGTGAGTAGTCTCGGTGGAAGAGCTTCTGATGGATCGAATGCTGGCTCCGGCAGTGGCGGAGCCATTCGCTTCGTCGCTAATCGAATTGTTGGTACTGGTAAGCTAGTTGTAACCGGTGGATCAACTGGCGTAGGTGGCGGAAATGGTCGGGTTAGGCTTGATTGCTTCGACAATCAGTTCAGCGGTTCGATCCAAGGTGAGTATTCGATTGGTTTTCAGCCGATCATTTTGCCAGCGTTAGGCACCGGCATCGCGCTCGCAATCGTCAGCGTGGCGGGAGTGGCTGTGGTCGCCAATCCCTCCGGGACAATCGCTGCTCCCGATGTAATTATTCCCGGCCAGCAGGCGAATCCAGTCCTAATTGTTGTCAAATGCGCGAACATTCCGCTCAACTCGGAGATCACCGTCGAGGTCAAGCCGGTGAACGGTCCGGCTATCCGCGCGGTTGGCCTGAACATCAACGGCACACAAGCGTCCAGCACCGCTACGGTGTCGCTGAACATGCCTCGCGGCGGGGGCATCATTTACGCCAAAGCAGTTATTGGCCTCGCGGGAAACTCGGGCGCAGGTGTGCAAAGAAATGAGAAGAACCGACTATTGGCACAAACCGGCTGGACGGCAAATGGCGAACGATTTGCAGCAGTGGAAGTCACTGCCACGCTCGGTGGCCAGCAACAGTATGTTTACCTGACCGAATCTGGGAAACGATATCCTCTCAATGTCGCCCGCTAGCAATCCGATATCTGGTCGGACACTTTCATGAACCGCTTGAGTTTATTCTGGTGGATGTTCATTCTGCTCGTTCTGCCCGAACTTTCACGGAGTTTTGCTGCGGACGCCGACACCTTCTCACCCATGGTGAGTTATCAATTTCTTGACTCAATCGACGAACCTGAACGCGGTTCGGTGGGCACCAGCCCCGTCATAAGTTACCAGTTTCTCGATGCCATTGACGAACCGGAATCTGGTGGGGTTATCGTTAGCCCTATCATCAGTTACCAATACTTCGACTGGCTCGGGGATGAGAACCTGACATTTCAAAGCAGCTCGTCGGTGAGTTACTTCTACAACCTTGCCTCCGGGCAGGATGTGGCGCTTCTCGGGCACGTCTTTGATTTCGCTGGAGCGCCACTTCCAGGTGCTTCGATCCAGTTATTCCAGAATGGGCAGCTTAAGGCGACAACAATTGCGGACACATCGGGAAGCTACGCTTTTGCGAATATAGCCGCTGGCATTTACGATGTCGAGTGCTCAAAGGCAGATTTTCTCAAAGGCATTCGATCAGCAGTTAGATTACAAACTGGGCAGACTATGTCAGTGGATTTTTCCCTGACACCTAGGCCGATGCCACCCAAGATTCAGCAAACGCGTGTTGAGCCTTCAAAGGAGTTGGCTGCCCCACCGAACGCAGTGACCTCAAAATCAGAAATAACTTCGACTGAAACGGGAAACAGTCGCCCGAAAAACATCACTGTCCTCACCCATGGCTGGATTCCGAGTTGGTGGCCAAACAAAGAAGACTCTGGAGTAAGCGGTTGGCCAAAGACTATGAAGGAGGCGTTGCTAAAGAATGCTAGAGTAAGCACGGATATCGATATTTGGGATTGGAAAGAAGACGCCACGGCGTGGCAGCCGGGAATCGCGCTCGGAAAGGCATCGAAACAGGGCGTGGCGCTTGCCCAACACCTCCTAACCCGATTTGGAACAACCTTTGACCGTCCGCTTCACTTTGTTGGACATAGCCTCGGAGCACTTGTGAACGCCTATGCGGCGACCTTCCTTGAAAAGCAGGGTTACAAAACGGACAAACTGCAATTGACTCTATTCGACGAGGCAGAAATAGCCAAAGCTTTGACCGAACCAGTGGACTACATCTCGGAAGGAGTTGTAACGGACAATTATCAACCAATTCCAGTGCAGATTCCTCGCTGGGTTGACAGTTTCGAAAGTAGCCCCATTGGATTTTTCGCATCCGTGTTGCATCGAGATCAAGCTGTGCATATAGTGTTATTAGATGTCCGAGTGACCCCGATCATCGTAGTCAACCCCGTCCGACTCCACGGCTACGCGATCGAATGGTACCAACAAACCATCCTGAATCCCGATGTCGCGCCTATTGGCTTTGGGTTGTCATCTGAAATAAATGACCTGTCTACTCTGCCTCCGCGTGGCACCGTGTTCGTCCAAGCACTCACGGACGAGTTTTCCTTCAATCGCTTCAAGCCTGACGATAGCGTTAGCTTCGACATCCCTGCATCGTATGCCACTGAGGCCGCCAAAAGGACCTACACATTTATAGACCAGAATGTAGTTCAACCAATCAATAACGTTACAGCCTCCATTAAGGCAGCCGGCCGAGCCACTGCCGATTGGATTGAAGCCAAGGCTCTAAAAACTACGTTTTGGGCATTACGTGTTACACTTCAGGGAGCACGTTCCATCGGTTTTAATCGCGCCATGAGGGCAGAATCGGCTGATTCCATTCAACCTACTTACGCATGGATTCCAATAAACATTCCAAAGAGCGCAGCGATGATGTCGTTCGACTATGAATTTGAAACTTCTGGCTCTGGGGATTACGTAACCGTTGGCATCGGTACGACTCGCCTTCTCGACATTGAAAGTGATTTCGCGCCACCTCAAGTGACCGTTAACAGTGGCCTCGCGGACATTTCGAAATGGGCGGGTCAGCAAGTTGATTTATTCATAGGTCTCTTCAGTACAAATGGCTCTCCCGGCGCTGTGACCGTTAAAGGTATTCGGTTTTATCAAATCGCGGCGCCTCGCTTGATGATTTCAAAAGCCGACGACCTGGTTTTGTTGTCCTGGCCAGCCGAGGCAGCGGATTTTAATCTTCAGACTACGGACATACTTCAGGACGGCACTAAATGGATGGCGGTCACGAACACACTATCCTTGGACAACCAAGCGTGGCAAGTTGCGCTCCAACCTTTAGTGAGTAGAAAATACTTCCGATTAAGTCGAAGCGCCCCATGAGTGTTCTTATCCACAGGGCTTATTCCCAAACTCCCGGGCTATGATATGATTGGTGTTAATGGATAAAATACGAAGTGTTAGACTCTGGTTGTTTGTTGTCAGTTTTTGTCTCGTTTTATTTATAAGCATCCCAGTTTTTGTTATTACTTCCGGCGGGTGGAGTATCTTTTTACCAGTGTTCTATGGCGGACTTTTTACATTATTCGTATTGCCCTATGTTTTAATTAAGGCGGTAAGGATTAGTTTGAAGGGGCAACACTTTGTTGTTATTGATATCCTTCTTGTGAAGAAAATATCCCTCGCCTTTCTCGGCGCGTTACTACTTAATAATGCAGACTGTGGAGATTTTAATTGTCCTGATCAAATTGGAACACTCTTCGTGCAACGACTGTTCCACCTGCCCCAACTCGCTCCATATATACAAGATTGGGTCGCCTTTGCAGGATTTCTTTTACTGGTCGCTTTTGGCGGTTTACTTTTGCGTCTTACACGAAAAGCCTTTTTAGACCCCAACCCTCCCGTTGTCACTTAGTCAGGCCATAGTAGGACGTTATTGTGGGCGAAGGCCCAGTTCAGCTAAGGTCATGTCAAAGCGGAATGTAGGCACGCGAAAGAACCACCGGACTCGGCGGTATTTTCGGCTTGAGCAGAAATTAGGTTACTTGATTCCCACCCCTGTCCTCACCACTCGTACATCGTCTTCCAGTCGGTCAACACAGTTGCCGTGCTTGGCTTCAAGATGATCGAATCGGCGATTCATTTCTTCACGATGTTCACCGATGGTTTCCCCTGCAAGATATGAATCTGTCAGGGGGTTCAAGCGATCCTGGATTGGGCACATGAGAGAGCATTAGCTTCCCTTGTGCAGACGGAACGCCACTGCCAACGCCAGGGCAACAAAGATGTCCATCCGATAATCCTCGCTCATCCAAGGACGGCGTCTGGGCGGCAGCCGGAAGCCGAGTTCCTCCGGAAACCGCTTGGCGAGGATTTCGGCAAGGGTGTGTTTTGTTCCTCGGCCATTGGCGAAAAAGACCCGCCACACCTGCTCTCGTGAAAGCAATGCCACTTTGACATTACGGCTTGAGGCCAGGGCGATGACTTGCCGGCCGAGTTCCCGTATGCGGGCAGAGTGCCGGTAGTGTTTGGTTGAATCATCTTGAAGGACCAGCACCCCGGGGCGGTAGTGTGTAATCAGCTCTCCCACCTTCGCGAGGGACCGAGTGTTCTTGTCCCCTTTGACCGACTTGACGCCCCAATCAACGAGCGTTTCCTGCCCTTCAAGGACAGCAAAGCCGAAGCCTCTGGTTGATGGCGCGATTGCCAAGACGCGAATATGGTTTTCATTGATGCGGTTCATGATTGCTTGAGAAGCTTTTTTGAATTGAGCGCGGCAATGTCTATAAGCGCCTGGCGCTTGTGGGCAGTCTGCCGATCCGGATTTCGGAGATCCGTTTTGAAAGTGAGGGCTTTGGCACGCGCCGCGACTTCCTGTTCAATCCTCTGGTAGAGCCCACCAAAGAGTTCGCGGGCTGGTTTTTGGAAAATCGCTTCAAAAGCAAAAGCCGTCTGGAGACTCGGCTCACGAACGAGGCGCTCATAGCGGCAAACCTTGGCTCCGCTCTGCGTGCCCAAAAGAAACGCCACATCATCTTGGGAGAGACCCAAGCGTTTCCGATTTGCTCGCAAATAATTTGGAAGTTGAGTTGAAGTCATGGGTTTTGAAATAAGGAACTTATTAAAAGTTCTGAATTACAGAATACCTGATTGCTGGCCCTCCCACAGGGGCGAACATTTGCCGGACACGGCAACTTCACAAAAACCACCGAGCTTTTTCGGGCTCGGCTTCGTTCAGGAAGATATGTGGCTCGGTGTCCGGGCCACCCGCACAAAAGCAACTCTTGCCGATGACAAACATTCCCGCCGTCTTTGACACTCGCGGCCAACGGCTATGCTCACGAGTGCATGGTGAAGAAACCCACCCCTACGATCAGTGAGCTATTCCCACGCCTCACCGAAGAGGAGCTCAAAGAGGCCGAAGAAAACTTGGAGCGCTATCTCGTGCTCGTGCTGCGCATTTTCGAGCGCATTGAATCGGAGCAGTCAACAAAAGCCGGCGCATTGACACCAAACATGGGTACGCTAACATGTAGACCACCAAGGTCAGAGTCTTCGGCATCATCACCATGAGGCAATACATTGGATACATCCGTGTGTCCACGGTCAAACAGGGAGTCAAAGGCGTGTCGCTCCAAGAGCAACGCGATGCCATCATGCGTTATGCCGAGCGACAGCAGCTTCCAATCGCGCGTTGGCTTGAAGAGTTGGAGACCGCCGCCAAGCGAGGGCGTCCCGTGTTCAATAACATGCTCAAGCTTTTGCGCCAAGGCACGGCGCAAGGGGTTATCCTCCACAAATTAGACCGAGGCGCGAGAAACTTGAGGGACTGGGCGGACATAGCTGAACTGTCCGACCAGGGCGTTGAGATTCACTTTGCCAACGAGAGCCTGGATCTCCATACACGCGGCGGTCGCCTTTCAGCCGACATCCAAGCTGTCGTCGCCGCCGATTACATCCGCAACCTACGGGAGGAAACTCGGAAAGGCTTTTATGGCCGATTGAAGCAGGGCCTCTATCCGCTTGCCGCTCCACTGGGCTATCTTGACCAGGGAAAGGGCAAGGCTAAAACCATCGACCCCTTCAAGGGGCCGCTCGTGCGAAAAGCCTTTGAACTCTACAGCAGTGCTCACCACAGTTTGGAAACCTTGGGAGAGGAGATGTTCCGTCTCGGTCTGCGAAACCGCAACGGCGGGAGGGTAACCCGAAACGGGCTATCCACCCTGCTCAACAATCCTTTCTATGTCGGTCTCATCCGAATCAGACGCACCAACGAAACCTTTTCTGGCATTCACGAGCCGTTGATAACCAAATCCCTGTTTGATCGAGTGGGGCGGGTGCTCTCCGGGAAATTCAACCGGCGCACTCTACGACACGATCTTCTCTATCGTCGTCTGCTTAAGTGCGCCACCTGCGGATATTCACTCATCGGCGAGCGGCAAAAGGGTCATGTGTATTACCGATGTCACAGCAAAGCGTGTCTTCCGACCTCCTTGCGGGAAGAAATCGTTGCAACAGAATTGGCGCGACTTTTTCAGTGCTTACGCTTCAGTGACGACGAGAAGGCATACTTCACGGGACGAATTATGAGTCTCCGGGAGTCTTGGACCCTTCAACGGCAAACCGAGATTTCCGCGATAAAGTTGAAACTGCCCCAAATCAAAGATCGGCTCAATCGTTTGACCGATGCCTACCTCGACCAGGTAATTGACAAAAACCTGTTCGAGGATCGGAAAGTCAGCCTGCTCATGGAGCAAAAGACCCTTGAGGAAAACCTCAACGCTTTGGGTGACAACAAAGGCCACATGCCAGATCGGCTCGCCAAATTCCTAGAACTCGCTGAAAACGCTCCGTTGAGCTATGAATTGGCTTTTCCCGAGGAAAAACGGGAATTCATCAAAACCCTTACATTGAACCGAATCGTGGAGGGCAAAAAGCTAACATTAAAGCCATCAATTCCATTTGATGAAGTGATAAATCGCTTCCAGAATGCTGGTAGTGACCCTACAGGGAGTCGAACCCTGCTTCCAAGCTTGAAAAGCTTGTGTCCTAACCGATAGACGATAGGGCCGAATTAAGTTGAAAGTAAAAAGTTTGAAAGTAGCAAGTAAAAAACACAATTAAATAAAGTCTCTTTTGAACTTTCTAAACTTGCGCACTTTCTAACTCGGTAATCCTAGCATTTTTTGTAAAATTAGCAAAAAGTGCTAGGATTACCCTTGCCTTACATGGAGGAGTGGCTGAGTGGTTGAAAGCACCGCTCTCGAAAAGCGGCAGGGGCGAAAGCTCCTCGTGAGTTCAAATCTCACCTCCTCCGCAATGATCCGTGAGGATAGCTGGGAGCTATCCGAATGGATCATCATTGCGTGAGTAAGGTGAGATTTGAACGGCGGAGCAAAATTTTTAGCAGAAAATTTTGTGAGCCGGTGTTCGACATATTTTTATTTATAAAAATAGAAGTCCCCTTGTGGGACAGACCAATTTTTGCGGCGGCAAAAATTGAGTCGCGGGCAAATCTCACCTCCTCCGCAATAAACCTCAAAACATCAAGGTCTCGCCTTGATATTTTATTTGTCAGATATTCTTTTGTCTACAAACTACTACCTACCCACTAATAACTTCTCCTCCCCCACCTCTCAAACCGCCTCTGCCAACAGGCGATTCTTTTTGCGGAGGCGAATTTTAACGGGCCAACTTTTTTAACGCGAACGCGGAAACCGGCGAACCAAAGGAGGCACTTTTTGATTTCGTTGGTGGTATCGCCAAAAATAAACCGCGCCAAGAGCGGATGCGCGTCGGAGGTCACAAAAACCCGAGCCGTGCGACCTTTTAGCAATTTTGTCCAAAAATAACCAGCACCAAGCCCTTCCTTCTTGAATTCAAAAGCGAAATGTGGCATCCAAATTCTGTCAAAAAAACCTTTGAGAATCGCCGGCATTGTTGACCACCAGCTCGGATAAAAAATCACAAAGTGGTCAGACCAGCGAATATCTTCCTGCGCTTTCAAAAGGTCTGGCTCGCACTCTTGGATAACTTTGTAACCTTTGTGAAGAATCAGGTCAAATTTCAAATCGCCGAGATTGGTTCGGCGAACTTCGTGCCCCGCTTCCCTAGCCCCTTTCTCGTAGGCGAGAGCGAACGAACCGCTCAAAGTTTCCTTGTCGGGATGGCCGAGTAAAATAAAAATTTTTTTAGACATGATTTTGTTCTGTGAATACTATCAAATTTGGAGCTGTGAATCAAATTTATTTTTTCTTTTTCAACCTGCTCTACGGAATACATCGGCTAATTCGTCGGAAATTAGCCGATAAGCGCTACAAATAACCGTGAGCTCCTTCACCCAGAACGACTAGCGAATATCTTTGTAATTTCTAGTGATTGGCCGATGAATCAAAACTTCCGAAATAAAATTGCTGGCATAAAGCAAACCTGTTTTGAAAAACCCTTGCCCCTTAAACCTTCGGCTGGAAGTGAAAATAAAAAAAGAGGGTTTAAATTTCACTTTGCCGACTTTGGATAGTCTCCTTGCCGTGTTTGTGTCATCGCCGTAAAATTTTATACTGGTGTCAAAACCGCCAATTTTCGTCATGGCTTCGCGCTTAACAACGCAATTACCTCCGACTGACATATATCCAACCACAAAATAAATCGGCATGGCAAGAAAATACCAGTAAACCCGCACCATAAAATTTTTAGTAGGAGTTAAATCAGGAAAAAGAAATGGGCCACTCAAACACACGAGGTCGGAGCTTCTGGCAAATTCTTTCGTAATAGACCTAAACCATCTTTTGTTAATTTCGGTATCGGCGTCAAGATATATCACCAAATCCCCCGTCGCTTCTAAAAGTCCGCGCTGACGAGCGTGATTGGCGCCTTTTTGCAATTCAGAAACTAAACGCACGCCGTTAAATTTTCCGACTATGGCGGAGGTAGCGTCGGTTGAAGCGTTATCAACAACAATAATCTCGTCAAACAAGCCAATGCCTTCTCTAAAAATGCTGGCAAGACACTTATCTATGTAGAGCTCTTCGTTGTGAGCAGGAATGACGATGCTAATCTTCATACAAGTTTGTAAGTTACGCTTCGCTTTAGTTTAGAAGTTTAGAAGTTCGGAGTCGGAAACTTATAGCGAGTCTGCGAGCGGAACTTATAAACTTCAAAACTTTTCAACTGTTACCGGACTTCTTTCCAAACCTTGCTCCGCGACCTATTGAACAAGATAATATAAACACCATTGCCCCACCACTCCAGTAAAAGCCTCGGCCAGCCGACTTTGTGGGCGCGACGACCAGTGTGGTAAACAGCGAGATGACGATTGAAATATGTTTTGCCGATTTTTTTTGAGATGCGAAAGAAAAATTCGTAGTCTTCTCCAGCCACCAAATCTTGCCGATACCCGTGAAGGGTTTCAAAAACCTCGCGTCGTATCACTTGAAACTCGCCCGGCGCCCCGCCAATCCCCAAAAAATTATTCTGTAAAACTAAAGACCAGTTGAGCAAACAAAAAATAATTTTATCGCTAAGCGACGCGTACTCGGGAAGCACTTTGATATAAACGCCGACCGCTGATATTTTTTTGTTCTCAAAAGTTTTAAGCAACTCGTCAAAAAAATTGTCGGGTCCGGGAATTGTGACATCCGAATCCATAAAAAGCAAGAAATCGCCGTGAGCTTTTTTCGCACCGTCGTTTCGGCCCATAGCAATGGTTTGACGAAATGAACCGTCGTGGACTAATACTGTGTCGGCATATTTTTTGGCAATTTCAAGAGTGGCATCAGTACTGCCTCCGTCAGATATGATTATTTCGCAATGGTGTTTCTTGGCAGACCTAAGGTTAGAGAGAGTTTTCTCAATCACCGTGGCTTCATTTAGCGTTGGTATAATTATTGAAATCATAATCGTGAGTTGCCATATTTTCCGCGAACAATGGAAATGAAAGCGGAAAACAAAACGACGGCGATGAGAGCCACTACACCAAGAAAGGCCACCTTAAAACTGTCGGCGATTTGGGAATAAAGCTGGCCGAAGAAAAATCCCACAAAAATCAAAAAGCCAGTCCAAATAAACCCGCCAAAAAGATTTAGAATGAAATACTTTTTGAAAGGCACGCGGACTGCTCCCGCGGCAACGAGAGTGGCTAGAGCAAAACCAAAACCCATGGTTAATTTTGAAATAAAAAGTATTTTTGTGTCGTGCTTGCGAAACACTTCCTCCATTTTCTCAAAAACATCTTTCGTAACGCCAAAAAAACGACCGAATCGTCTGATAAAAGGCTCGGCCGCATATCTGCCAACAGAATACCAAAACATGTCGGCAACCAGGTCGCCTGAAACCAAAGCGATGTAAAGCGGCAAAAAATCAAATTGGCCGAGACGATAAAGCATGCCCGAACCCACCATGGCTATCGGCCCTTCAACAACAACGCTAAAAAAAGCGAACGGGTATCGGTAGGTTGCCACAAAAGATACAACGGCGTGAAAAAACGACATCATGAGTTGAATTATATCAAAAATTATTAAGAATAGTTACTGATTACAACAGTCTTGTAGTACTTTGAATTACGAAATGCCTTTCTCCTTTTGAACTTAAAATACGCGAAAACTGCCAGCGTTGCTTGCTGAGGTGATTTTTCAATATGATAAAAGCAAAAAGTTCAAATACGATTGATAATTAACGAAGCATGTACGCGA
>OBEQ011238846.1_pt1 | contig 46433 bp, 41 predicted proteins | sample 1670901 | NCBI WGS metagenome assembly OBEQ01 (sample SAMEA104232315, study PRJEB22302) | groundwater metagenome | biome: forest; feature: aquifer; material: groundwater | place: USA | collected 2011-08-07 | depth 5.4 m
GTCATTTAATTTACATTAGCAAGCTTTTTGTAAAAATAATTTTAAAACCTTTTTTTAATCTATTATTTCAATTTGTTTTTCGCTCGTTAGCGGGTGGCAAAGGTACACACTCTTTTCTAATTAACAAGCACTTTTCAAGAAAACTTTGTTGAAAAATATCACTTTGTTCACAAGTGGCTGATTTTGTGGTGGTGAATAATGATGTTTTTTTTTAAATCATATTCAATCTTAGAGGACTTTGACAATTTTTAATAAAAACATGTGATTTTTTAATGAAAGAATTTATTGTGTCCTTAGTATTTTTATTAAATCTAATTTAGACATCATTGGTGTAGCGTGTTCTTTTATTCCTTGTTCAATAGAACATGTACTTAAATTATCTCCAAAAACACCAATCATAATATTTGACTTTCCATCTTTCAAAAGTTCAACAGCAAACGAACCCATTCTAGTTGCAATTATTCTATCTAATGCCGAGGGATTGCCACCTCGTTGGATATGCCCTAAAACAGAATGTCTTAAATCAAACTCAGGAAGAAAAGGCTTTACTTTTTCCAATATATCTTTTGCTCCTCCTCCATTATCTGCTTCAGCAACTATTACTATTGAGCTTCTTCTACCTTTATTGTGTGTTCTAATTTCTTGAACTAAGTTTTCGACATTGGTAACTTCTTCTGGTATTAACACAGATTCAGCACCAGAAGCTAATGCAGAATTCAATGCAATAAAACCAGCATTTCTCCCCATTACTTCTATAAAAAAAACTCTATGATGGCTACTTGCTGTATCACGAATTTTATCAACAGCATCGATAACTGTATTTAGTGCCGTGTCGTAACCAATTGTGTGATCAGTCCCGAAAATATCATTATCAATTGTTCCTGGAACACCTATAATTGGTATATTCATTTCTTGTCCTAAAATATATGCACCATTAAATGAGCCATCACCACCTATAACAACTAATCCATCTATACATTCGTCTTTTAAATAAGAAATTGCTTTTAATCTACCAGTAGGTGTGCGAAACTCTTCACAACGTGCAGTTCCAATAATCGTTCCTCCTCTATGAATAATATTATCTACATCTTGATATGTCAATATACTTCCTCTTCTCTCAATCATTCCTTTAAATCCATCATATATACCAAAAGGTATTATATTGTAATTTAAAGCTGTTTTTACAATTGCTCTGACACACGCATTCATTCCAGGAGCATCTCCACCAGATGTTATTAATGCAATTTTTTTCATATTTTATGTGTTTTGAATTGATTTAATAACTTAAGGATCTGTCAGTAAATAAACTACCCATTTTGACTGATTCTTTTATCCTTTTTCGTTGTTAAAATTTTAACCGTAGCTATGGCTATGCTTGAAAATTTTGCCTATAAAAAGAATAAAATAATTGCTTCAAATTTGTGCACTTTATTTTCTTACAGACCATAAGATAGCTATTTTTTTTATAAAAAACCTAATTATTTTTATGGAATCTGTAGTTTAGTAACATCTAATGAATAATTATGTTCGGAATCAAACGGAAAAAATATAAACTTAAGACCGATGAGGAGTTGGTAAATCTATATAAAACGGAACAGTCTTCTTTATGCATTAGTATTTTATATGAAAGATATAGTCATTTAGTAATGGGGGTATGTTTAAAATATTTAAAAAATGAAGTAGAAGCTCAAGATATTACAATGCAACTTTTTGAAGATTTACATTCGAAAATTCTTAAACACAACATCCAATTTTTCAAATCATGGTTATATATGGTTGTAAAAAATGAATGCTTTATGTTTTTAAGAAAAACAAAAAGAGAAATCTCAATAGAATATATTGATGGAAATATACAAGAAGAAAGTACCGATTATCATGAGTCAAAAGAAGTATATTATCAACTACTTGAAAAAGCAATAGATTCGTTAAAGCTTGAACAAAAACAGTGTGTAACTCTTTTTTATTTAGAAGAAAAGTCATATCATCAAATAAGTTTAGAATTGAACATCCCTTTATTAAAGGTGAAAAGTGCTATTCAAAATGGAAAAAGAAATATTAAAATACAATTAGAAGAACAAAATGAATTCAAACAAGATAAATAAAAATTTTACAATTTCAGATAATTTAACTCGTGAGGATATCACCACTTACAGAGAAACTATAGATGAAAAAGTAAAACAATTGATCGAAGCGAAATCGTTAGAGTCTGACTTTGAAAGCGATGCGCTAGAAGGGTGGAGATATTCATTGAATGGGATTGATAGCATGCAATCTATTGATGCGAAATTTAAATCGAAAAGAAGTAATTTAAAAATGAAATTAATTAGTACTTTTTTTATTATGTCATTAATTTTCACTTCTTATTTTCTAATTAAATCAAACTCATCTAAAATTAAAAAGAGTACACCTATTAAAACTCAAAATTCAATCATTTATGAGAAAACGGATATTCTTACATCTGATGAAATTGAATCAATGAAAGAGTTACCTATTAAGGAACAAATTAAAATTTCAACTATTCAAAAAGATTTTACTATTCAAAAAGAAGAAACCACTACTCCAACTGAAGAAAAAGAAAACATAGAAGTCGAACGAATTGAGTATTCAAAAATAAATCAACAAATAAATAATGAAGTTAAAGCAGAAAGTGAAATTGTCAAAAATCAATCTTTTGGAAAAGAAATGTATTTAGCATCATTAAAATTAGTCGATTATCGAATTTATCGATCTCGTCCAGCAATTAAAACAAAAACAATTGAATTAAATAACACTCCAGCTTCTCAAGAAGATAAGTTTTCAAAAGAAGAGGATGTTTCAAATTGGAAAGTAACCGAAATTCCTTATATCGATTATATTGAAAAAACAATGTCATTATTTGCTAAGGGAAATTACAAAAAAACATTGTCTAGACTTGAACTAATTTTAGAATCTTATCCTACAGATATAAACGCTCTTTTTTATAGTGGATTATGCTATTTTAATTTAGACGAGTCTGAAAAAGCAATTCATTCATTTGAAGCTGCCTTAAATTCTGAGTTTAATAACTTTAATGAAGAAGCAGAATGGTATCTCGCTAAAAGTTATATTGCAAACAATCAAAATGAAAAAGCTTCCTTACTATTTAAAAAAATAAGTCAAAATGGAGGATATTATTCGAAACAAGCTTTGAAATATTTAAATTGAATGAAACAATAATAATTATACGGGATGAATTCCTTATCTACAGAGGGATTCACTTTGTTGTGCTGAAAACTTTTACAAAATTGCCTTTATTAAAACAAATCAAACATTAATTTCGTGGAAATATATTTAAAATGAAAACAATTGGTATTTTTTGTGGTGGATTTTCGTCTGAATTTGAAATTTCTATTAAAAGTGCGACAACTATCTTAAATAATTTCCCTGATGGATATGATGCATTTTTAATAATTGTAAAAAAAGAAAATTGGACTGCTATATATAAAGACAATGAATATTCAGTTGATCTCAATACTCTTTCTTTTGAAGTTGATTCAAAATCAATTAAAATCGATCTAGGTTTAGTTTATGTTCATGGAAACCCAGGCGAAAATGGAAAACTTCAAGCGTTCTTAGAAATGAAAGGAATTCCTTGTGTAAATTCTGGAGCATTGGCATCTGAACTTTCTTTTGACAAATGGTATTGCAATCAATTTTTAAAAGGATTTGATATTTTAGTTGCTAAATCTTTATTTCTAACTTCAAAAAATGATTATGCTATCGATTTAATTATTGAAGAATTAGGATTACCTGTTTTTGTAAAACCTTCAGATTCAGGATCTAGTTATGGGATTTCAAAAGTTAAATCTAAAGAAGAGTTAGCTCCAGCAATTGACTTTGCTTTTAAAGAAGGAAAAACAATTCTTATAGAATCTTTTTTGAAAGGAACAGAGGTTACATGCGGAGTTTATAGGAAATCAAATGGAATTTACGCACTGCCATTAACTGAAATTGCTTCCGAGAATGATTTTTTTGATTATGAGGCTAAATATTTAGGTAAATCACAAGAAATAACTCCTGCTCGTGTCTCAGATGAAATTAAAGTTCAAGTTCAAACTATAGCAAAAAAAATATATACCCTTTTGCAATTAAAATCAATTTCTCGGATTGATTTTATGATTGTGGACAATGTTCCTTATGTAATAGAAGTTAACACTACTCCTGGGTTTTCACCTGCCAGTATTGTACCACAGATGATTACTTGTGATGGGAATACTATCAAGAATTTTTGGACTGAAATTTTTGAGGTTGAGATAAATTGAATTTTGATGACTCTATTTGGAGTTGTTTAAATGGTGTGGATGTTCGTTGTTGGATGTTCGTTGTTGGATACGTTGCAGTGCAACGTATCTACGGTAAAACCATTTTGTTTTTTAAAAAATGAATATGATTTTTCAATTTTAATAATTCTTCTTCATTAAGGATTATAGAATCTTTTAAATTATCATTAAAACTAGGAAAGGCAAATGCTCCTATAACTTCAGCTCCAAATCTAGGTAAGGTATTTTCTAAAATAGTTAATGCTGAAATTCCAGCTCTTGGTCCAGGAGATGTGCTCATTACCAATGTTGGTTTATTTCCAAAAATTGTTCTATCAATTCTAGACAACCAATCTATGATGTTTAGAAAAAAAGCGGGAGGCATACTATTGTGTTCAGGTGTTGCAATAATGTAACCATCGTATGCTTTTATTAAATCCATTAATTCAACCATTTTGGAAGGAGAACCTTCTTTTTCCTCTATATCTACACCAAACATGTGGACATTGTAATCACGTAAATTAATCACATCGACATGCGCAAAATTTATTAAATTAGCTGTTGAAATGATCAATTGATGATTTATTGATCTGGATGAATTACTTCCTGCAAATGCTAAAATTTTTTTCATTTTTGTTTTTATGGGTTTAAATGGTATATAAATGACAATTTGAATTGTCATTTATATACCATTTTATTTAAACGCGATGATTTTTTTTAATCGCGATGAATCGCGATTCTACGTGGGTAAACAATTAAATTACATTTAATTGTTTACCCACTTTTATGAATGCTGCAATTGCTTTATCTAAATCTTCTTTTGAATGTGCTGCAGAAATTTGTGTTCTAATACGAGCTGCCCCTTTAGCAACAACTGGATAAAAGAACCCGACTGCATAAACACCTTCTATCAATAACATTTCTGCAAATTTTTGTGACAAAGCTGCATCATACAACATAATTGGAATAATTGGTGAATTCCCTGGCTTAATATCAAATCCAGCTTCTAAAATTGCTTTTTTGAAATAGCTAGCATTTTCTTCTAAACGATCTCTCAATTCTGTTGTTGAGCTTAAAATATCGAACACTTTAATCGATGCCCCAACAATTGCAGGCGCTAAAGAATTTGAAAATAAATAAGGTCGAGAACGTTGACGTAAAATATCAATAATTTCTTTTTTACCAGTAGTATAACCACCCATTGCACCACCTAAGGCTTTGCCTAAAGTACCTGTAATTATATCAACACGATCTAAAACTCCACAAAATTCAGGAACTCCTCGACCTGTTTTTCCAATAAATCCAGCAGAATGACACTCATCTGTCATCACAAGCGCATCGTACTTATCTGCCAAATCACAAATTTTATCCATCAAAGCAATATCACCATCCATTGAGAAAACTCCATCGGTAACAATAATTCTAAACCTATGTTTTTGTGCTTCTTTTAACTGATTTTCTAAATCAGCCATATTTGAATGCTTGTATCTATATCTCTGTGCTTTACTTAGTCTAACTCCATCAATAATAGAAGCATGATTTAATTCATCCGAAATAATTGCATCTTCCTCCCCAAATAATGGCTCGAAAACACCTCCATTTGCATCAAAGGCAGCTGCGTATAAAATAGTATCTTCTGTTCCATAAAACTTAGCAATTTTTGCTTCTAATTCTTTGTGAATATCTTGAGTTCCACAGATAAATCGAACAGAGGACATACCGAAACCATGAGTATCCAATGTATCTTTAGCAGCTTGAATTACTTCAGGATGAGATGAAAGACCAAGGTAATTATTTGCACACATGATAACAACTTTGTCGCCCGATTGAACTGTTACATTAGCTCCCTGTGGAGAAGTGATGATTCTTTCTCTTTTATAAATACCACCTTCTTCAATTGTAGTTAATTCATTTTGGAGATGTGTTTTTAATTTTCCGTACATGATTTTATTGTTTTTCACAAAGATAATTCTGAATTGCAATTAATAACGATTTTATTCCTCGTTTTTAATTAAAAATTCCATTTCATATTTCTTGTGTCTAAAATGGCAAAAGAAATTTTCCATGTTGTTGTTGGATTAATATGATTTCCATCTGATAAAACGCCATAAATTCCTACTCTTAATTTTCTTTTTGAAAATTTGAAATTACGCTCAATACCAGTGAAAACTTCATAATGTTGCCAATTAAATTCTTTTACATACAAAGCTCCACAGCCTACAACTAATCCAACTCCTGTTTTTTTCATAAAAGGAATTTTATTTAATATCGCACCATTGTCATGATGAACTAAATGTCCTTCGATAAAAAATTGTTTCGAAGGTAAGGAAACGTTTAGACCTTGAAAAGAATACAATGGATTTGAAAACCAAAAAGGATCACTTCTACGATTGTATTTAAAATCAGCATCTTTTAATGATTTAGAACTCAAAAACTCTCCTGTTTTAATATGATAATTAGATGTTCCAAGTGTTCCGATTTTGAAGGTTTGCATAATTCCAATTAATCCATATTCATGATCAACATCACTTCCAAATAATTTTGGAATTCCTCTTTCATAACTCACGTAAAAAGTTGGCCATTTTGAGCCCAATAAAACTTTCCGATTGGGTTCACGCATGTATTTTTGACCTGGAATATAACTTAAAGTTAAACTTCCAATTAACGCTTGATAACTTTGAAAAACGGTCGGTTCATTGTTAGCCAATGTGCTATCAAAAACAGTAATGAATTTATATTTATCTATATTCCTTCTTTCTGAAAACCCAAATTCAGGATTAATATAAAAACCATTAAACAACTCATAATTAGATCCAATAACAAGTTGAGTAGCTTCTATAAAATTACTTCGTTTATATATTTGTGAAATTGCATCATAACTTCTAATTGCATCAAAATCGTGAGAAAAGCTAGTAGAAACAGAACCAAAGTGAAAAGGGGCAAATAAATAACGCCAATGAGTTCTCCCTTTAATATCTTTATTTAGAAATCCAATTGATATTTCAGAATAAGAATCAAGTGAACGTTGATCCTCCCATTTTTTAAAAAAATTGAAAGAAGGTGCAAGTCTAGGTCCTGCAATATAAATAGGTCTAGAAAAAGCTGCAATAGAACTAAAAGTCCATTGTGTTTTTATCGACCTATTTCGATGATCAATTCCAAACCAAAGCACTTTTAAAACAGTTATTTTATTGAACAATTTATCTATGGAATCTAAATACTCAGATCTGTTTTGATAATCCCTAATACTATCTTTTGCGATGATGTATTTTTGTTCATCCTCTGTTAATGCAACAACTCTTGTTTTATTCCAAAAAGAAGTATCTTTATCATAAGCTTCTTTTTCAGTAATTGAAACTTCTTTATTAAATACTTTCGAAGAGAAATTTGGACTGAAATTATAATTTGAAAAAGTTGCTATTGTTGAACAATTTGATTGTTGATTTTTGTATTTTACTCCATACGTTAAAATTTGGTTTGTCAACACACACAAAGAATCGCCTTGATTTGAAAATTCTTGTTCAATTTTAAAATAATCATATACCAATAAATTCCCTTTCGACATCGTTAGCTCTAATTTTTGAACCATCCAAAGCGTATCTATAATCCAAACAAACCCTTCTAAAGTCGATGTTGAAGTATTTCTAGGTGTAATTTTAATTTTACTTATTTTTTGACCATTTTCTTCATACTTTTCAACCAATTTATATTTGTAAGATAATATTCCTGGAGTTGAAATTGGAGAACTTACAGGAATTTGATGAAGATCGTCTAAATGCAAAAGATTTTCGAAAAAATTGAAATTGGATTTTACAGTGGTGGTGTAATATAAATTATTACTCGACCCTCTTATTTCATATGCATTTCTAATTTCTTTTACTTTATTCGGGGGTGAAAAATTTCTAGTAAATTGAACTTCGATCAAATTCATATTTCTAGTAAATTCCTCATTCTTATTTTTTTCAATTTCAAAAGGATCAATTTCACTTTCATCCAATGTCAATGTATCTTTCTCTCTTTTTGATGCTTGTTTTTCTAATTTCTTATTTTCTTTCTCTATTTCTTTCTGAGTTTTCGCTTTGTAATTAATTTTTTCAGATGCTTTAATATATCCTTCACAGGAATGCGCATAATTCCATGGATTAATAGAATCTCTTTTTTGCACCACTTTCAACATGATTTCTCTTCCAGGATTCCCTTTTTTTACTGTTAATTCAAACTCCTCTAATTCATTATATTTAATTGGAAAAAGCTGAATATCTCTGGTAACATTTATATCAGAAATTGATACATATATTTCTCTTTCTTCATATCCAACAGCTGAAATAACTAAAAAATATTCACCTGTAAATAAGCGCATTTCAAAATAACCATTCCCATCAGTTGAGGTTCTTAAATCGGCACTATTTTTAACAAATACTTTGGAAAAGGGAATTGGAATATTTCTTTCATCTGATATTGTTCCATTTAATAAATTTTGACTAAAACTAAATGAGGTCAAAAGTGTAAGAAATACAAATAATATATAATATGATTTTATCAATAAATTTAAAATTAAAAAATATAAATACTTGTTATCATACAAAAAGAAAAATCATAAAAGAAATAATTCGATGTATTATAACAAATATAACAATTGAAAAGAGAGACGATTTAGAAAAAATGTTAAAAAGAAAAAATAGTATGAAGAACTATCTTCTTTTAAGTATAGATGGCAAAATTACTTATTCTTGTTTTCCTCTTCTAAAAAGGCTAAATGTTTTTCCATTCTTTTTAACATATAGCGACGAACAATATATGTTAAAAACGCAAAAAATGCCAAAACATAATATGCTCCCCATTTATTAAACCCTTCTGTTATCACAAAATAAGTAATCACAATTGGTAATATTATGGAAACTAATAACCAAAATTTAAGCATTATTTTATTATATGTATTCATTTATCTTTTTATTATGATGAAGCATTTTCAAACTAGTTCGAAGCTTTGCTAATAGAACAAAGGTATAAAAAAATAATATTTTTATTGAATAAAATCTTAGGATTAACGTTTTATCTTGATTGAATCTATTTTACAAAATTAAGACGTGGAATTATTCCTAAATAAATTGTAAGAACAGTCTCAAAAATAAGCAATATATCCAAAATGAACTTTTCCATCTTTTATCAAAATCGGATTATCCATTTGTTTTCCTAGAGCATACGAAATCGAGAAAATTCCAATATTGGTTCCAAATGAAAATCCTGTTCCAAATCCAAAAGGGATGTCGTTGTAATATTTAGAAGTTGCATTATTCTCGTACCAACTTTGATCATAAAATAGAAAAGCGCGCGAATTTTGATCGACAAGAAAACGATATTCTACACTAAACATAGATTTAGTCGTCGCAAACAACTCTTCTTCTTTAAATCCTCTTTGCGAAGTTAGTCCCCCAAATCGATACACTTCATTTTGAAAAATCTTTTGATTATAATAAAACTCAGTTTGATTTGCCACTCGAAACACATGTCTTTTTGCTAAAGGAATAAAGAATTCTAAATTAATTTCGCCTCTAAATGAATTGGAAACAACTAATGCACTTGTGTCTGACTTATGTGATTTTCGAGTTCCTATTGTTCCTTCTGCATTAATAATAAAACCTCGAGAAGGATTAGGAATGTAGTCAACTTGTTTTCGTAGCATCGCTAATCCATAATTATTTGAAGTCACAGATCCCAAATTTGTAAAGTTAGGATTGTTTATTCCACCCGACAAAACATTTGAAAAATTCTTTTGATAAAAAACCTTGAAATAATTACCTCCTCTTAAAAAATATTGAACTCCTAAAGATAATTTACCTTCCAAATAAGTCGTATCTCTTTTATAAAAATTAAACTGTGCATCAATGCCAAATGGAGTTTTAAATATAAATGGATAATTAATTTTCCCTTTTAATGACTGAGTTTGTGCTTGTAAACTTTTCCAGTTAAATTCTAATAACTCTCCCCTTTTGACAACATTCAATAATTTTAAAGAAATTTCACCTGTTAAATCAACTTTATTCGTTTTTGAATTCGGTTGTAATCCAACAACACCATTTACAGAGCTAATCGGATTGGATTTAATATACAAAAATAATTCAACCCCTTCCTTTGTAAATAATACTTCGTGCGGCTTAATCTCTTTCAAAAAATTAATTTGTTTTAGTCTTTTGGTAATTTGTCTTAATTCTTCTTGACTGTATTTATCGCCTGGTTTTATACGTAATATGTTTGATATAAATGTTTTTGAAATTGAACTGTCTCCTTTAATATGAATTTCTTTCCATTTGAAATACTGATTTTTTGAGATTATGACTTTGGCTTTTAAATTATCATTCTCTATTTTAATACTGTCTAAAAAAACTTTTGCAAATGGATAACCATTATTTTCCAATGCTTTTTGAATAGATTCAAGTGAATTTGAAATCTCGTTTGGCCTAAAAGGTATTCCAGTATAATACTTTTCGTTTACATGGATATATTGCTTGATTAATTGGAGATCGTCATTCGAAAGATTTAGATTTGCTTTCCCAAATTTGGGTCCTAAATAGAAAGAAACTTTCATTTCTTTGTTTAAATAGATCAAAGAATCTAATGAGGCTAATAAATATCCTTTACTGATTGCTGCTAATTTTATCGAATTGACATACTTTTTCGCTTCTAAACTATCTGGAAATTTAGAAACCGTGTTTTTTTTAATAATTGAATGATTTGAATTCGAAAATGTTAAAATATAATTTTTTTGTCCATAAAAAAAGGGAATAATAAAAACAAAGAAAATCAATAAATATAAGCGCATCAGAGTATAATCGTTTCGAAATTTACAATATTTTTATTTATTTACCCTTAATTGTTAATAACTTATCTAGTTTTTTTGTGTTTTTTGTTTTAAGTTTGTCAAATATAAACTGTTATATTAATATAATTTACTTAGAAAAAATGAAAAGAATTTTGACATTGACAATTATTGGACTAGTATTCTCAGCAGTATTAGCTTCTTGTGGTTCATCAAAAGGTGGACATTGTGATGCTTACGGAAGCATCGAGCAAGTTGAAAATACTGATCTAGCTTCTAAATAAGGTACAGATCGTTCTTTAAGTATTAGAGTCATCTACGGATGACTTTTTTTGTGTTTAAAAAAAACACTTCAAATTTTGTTTTCCAAGTTTTTTATTCATACATTTAAATTATAACTTTAAAATAATTTTAATAAAAAATGAAAAAAACTTTGAGCATTGCGATTGCTGTAACAAGCTTATTATTAGCTATATCATCATGTAAGTCAACTTCAGATGCTGGACATTGTGATGCTTACGGGAGCGTTAATCAAGTTAACAATTCAGATATAACTTCAAAATAAGTTTAAAAAAAGATCATCATTTGGTGGTCTTTTTATTTTTTTCTCAATTCGAAATTTTGACCAAGATATACTTTTCGTACTTGTTCATCTGAGGCTAATTCTTCAGCAGTACCAGCCTTCAAAATATTTCCTTCAAAAAGTAAATAAGCTCTATCAGTTATTGATAATGTTTCTTGTACATTATGGTCAGTTATTAAAATTCCAATATTCTTTGTTCTTAAATCGGCAATAATACTTTGAATATCTTCAACAGCTATTGGATCAACTCCTGCAAATGGTTCATCTAATAAAATAAACTTCGGATTCGTAGCCAGAGCTCTTGCAATTTCAGTTCTCCTTTTTTCACCCCCAGATAATGAATGCCCCAAATTTTTTCGAACATGTTTTAAACTGAATTCTTCTAATAATTGTTCCAGTCGTTCCAATCGTTCTGTTTTTTTTAAATCAGTCATTTCAAGAATAGCTAAAATATTATCTTCGACACTTAATTTTCTGAAAACAGAAACTTCTTGTGGTAAATAGCCTATTCCTAATTGAGCTCTACGATACATTGGATAATTTGTAATATCAACCTCATCCAGAAAAACAGTTCCTGAGTCTGGCTTTACTAAGCCTACGATCATATAGAAAGAGGTTGTTTTACCTGCACCATTTGGCCCCAGTAACCCAACAATTTCACCTTGATTCACTTCTATAGTAACACCTTTTACAACAGGTCTTCCTTTGTATGTTTTTTGAATATTATTTGTATGTAATTTCATGTTGAAAGACTTTTTATGTAACGTTAGAAATTAAAAGTCATCCTAGCACGAATCCCAAAAGGACTTACTCCTGGATCTAGATGTGTTATTCGATAAACAACATCAACTCTTACTAATTTAAATATATTTTCAATCCCAATAGTTGCTTCTGTATAAGGAGTTTTTCCAAAAGTTTTTGTGAAAGAAGGAAGTAGCATTTCTCGTGTGTTTCTCGAATGAATTGACCCGTAAGCTACCCTACTAGATGCAACAATTCGCCACTTTAATTTTTTTACGTAAGGAATTCTGTCAAAAAACAATCCTCCAAAATGTTGTTCAACATATCCTCCTACATATTTGTCTGAAATAAATTCAAAAAAGTTCAATTTATTAAAAGTAGTTGTTGAAAGCCAATAAGATTGATTTCCTTCATGTACTTTTAAAAATGGGTACGCTGTTGATCCAAAAATACATCCTGCATTTACACCGTATTTTATTCTTCCTAAGATTCCAATTTTACGTGTGTGATCCATTTGAAATTCAATTTTTTGATAATTGTAATTTCCGCCAAGTAACCCCTTTACTCCAAAAATTCCTTGTAAACTAAAAATAGGATATTTAGATGTTAGTGTAGATCTGTCAAATGATCCAGCAATAAACTCTTCATCTTTAGTCCATCTTATTCTAGTAATGAATTCACTTGTCGTAATAACTTTAATTGTATCGTGAAGTAAAGTATTGGCATTAAATTTAACATAATTCGCTATACCTAATGGTGTGTATTCTTTCCATTCAAATCCACCGAAAAGAATTAAATCTTTTTTAATGTCTTTTTCTAAATTAATTCCAGCCTTATGTACAAATGTTAATTTATCTAGCGGACCAGTTCTGAACAATGTACCGAAAGTAGAACCAACTGTAGATGCATTTGGAGATTGTCCTATTTGTTGGATGTCATAATTATAATAGGTAGTTAACATCCCTCTTTTTTTAGGTGTTATATTATATCTGATAGAAAGTCCGTATTTTAAAACTTCATCTTTTATTCCGTATGCTATTTTCCCACCTAATTCTAATCTTTTAGAAAAGAAATTAGAAGTTCGTAAAGCTAAACTAAACCTGTATTGTTCAACTGGATTAACGCTGAAAAGACTTGAAATATTACCTATTTCTATTTGACCTAATGGATAATAACCTGTTGTTCCTAAATAGGTTAGTTTTTTAAATGTTTTAAAAACAGGTAAGTTATTTAAAGAATCAACCATTAAACCAATTCCTTCTTCTTGTTTCGAAAGTTTAATATGTCGATGCTCTTCCCAGTATTTTTCATCTCTCGTGTTGGCATCTGGATGAATATCAACCGTGTTTTCAGATTTGTAAAAGTCTGGGGGTCTGACTTCATTAATTTTAAAGTTTTTTCGAGATGAATTTTTTCTACCATAAAAGCCATACACTTTTGAGTTTTCATTGATTTTTATATCAACAATCATTTTTTCATTGGTCAACATCCAAACTTCTGGTGCAACCATGTTAAAAGTTTGTTCAAAAAATAAATCTTGAATGTAATTAATGTTTGCATCCGAAGAAATGGAACCACTAATTTGTTTGACAGCATAAGTTGTATCATGAATCCACATAGAACCTTCAAAAGTTAAATCTCCAGTACGCTTTGGTTTGTAAACCAACTTGTAGCACCATTTACTATCTATAAAAGCTGAATCTTGAATATAATACTTGTAAAATGTTCTTGAAAAACTAGCAACTGGACTAATAAAAGCTTTATTAAAAATATTGATATAATTGTCGTAGACATTAATATCTAAATACATATCTCCTACAAATTGATCTAATTTTAAATTTTGTATTCCAGTTATATAAGTTCCGTCGATGACTTCTTTCTTTTTTTTAGGATCATTTTTATAATAATAATTCGATACCGTTTCACTTAAAATAACTGGCAAATAGGCTCCGTCTTCATCAGTTGAATCAAGAAAATCCATAACAACATCTAATTTTTTAACAATTCCTCTTTCAGTAAATTTATTTCCAATATTGTTAATATCTAGTTGAATTTTATTATAGAGTTCATATTCATAAGAAGATAGTTTCTCTTTATTGTTTATGTCTTTGTTTGCAAGTACTCTTTTATGAATGATCGTGGAAAAAAATTCTTCAGGAGGTTTAACAACGAATTCATCAATATCATTGTATTGAATAGCAAGGGAACAATTTATTTCTTGTTCAATATCTTTTGTAATCTTAATTGTTTGAGAAACAAAACCTGAAAAACTAACAATTATTGAGTCGGTTGCATAATATGACTCAAGCTTATAATTTCCAATAGTATCTGAAAAAGTTCCTATTTTGGATTCGTAAAATTGAATTCTTGCAAATGGAATTATTTCACCTGTTGTTTTATCCTTTACTGTTCCAAAAACAGTTGTCGACTGACTAAAACAATTGAAGGTGATAAATAAATGAAACAAGAAGATAATTTTTTTCATATTTCTTCTAAAATTAAATTTCTAATTTCTTTTTATTTTTTTCAACTCGAACAACTACTAAAATTCCAATTTCATATAGAAGAACAATTGGAATTGAAACAATAATCTGACTAATTAAATCGGGAGGAGTAATGGCTGCAGCTAAAATTAATACACCTACAATTGCATGTTTTCTATATTTTCGAAGAAATGCAGCCGTAATTATTCCTAATTTGGATAAGAGATAAGATAAAACAGGTAGTAAGAATAATAATCCAGTATAAAAAACTGTTGATAAGATCATACTCATGTAAGAACTAATCGTAGGACTGTTTTCAATTTGACTACTCATTGTAAAAGTTGAGAAAAACTGAACACATAAAGGAGCTACAACTAAATAACCGAAAGAAATACCAAGAAAAAATAATATGCTTACATACATTACAATTCCAGATGCCATTGATTTTTCATTCTGTTTAAGTCCTGGCTTAACAAATGACCAAATTTGATAAAAAATAACTGGGAATGAAAAAACAATCCCTCCCATTATACTCGTCATTAAAGCATACGAAAACTGACCAGAAAGCTCTACATTTTGCATATTTAATGTAATATTAGCGGGAATTACGCCAAAATATTTATGCATAAATTGAAATGTGATAAAATCAGGATGAGACATTGACAAAAAAACATTGTCCATAATCCAACCTTGAAACGACCATATAACGATAGAAATAACAAGGATTGATACAGAACATTTTACAAGTCTCCATCTTAATTCTTCTAAATGGTCCAAAAAGGACATTTTCTTTTCTGTATTCATAATTTGTACAAAGTTAATAATTCGTTTTGAATGAATTGTTTTTCAATTGAATTCGATTATGAATTTTTATGCTTTTTTTAACTGTTTTTGTCAAATTTTATCAATTTTATATTCTAAAAAAGACATTTTCAAGATTTATAGCTAGAAAAAAGGTGCCTATCTTTGTTAAAACCACGCCTATCGAAAATCCTGAAAAAAATAAAAAATAGTATTGTAATACGGATTTTAATGTCGTACTTTCGTAGTAACAACATTTCACTACTATTTAATAATACCATTAATTATACATTAGAAATGGCTGAATATAATTTAAAAGTTGCGTTACGAAAATTTTTTGGGTTTGATAGTTTTAAAGGGACACAAGAAGATATTATAACAAATGTTTTAAATGGGAATAATACTTTTGTTATTATGCCAACAGGTGGAGGTAAATCGATGTGTTATCAATTACCCGCTCTTTTGTTAAATGGTACTGCTGTCATAGTCTCTCCTTTGATTGCTTTGATGAAAAATCAGGTGGATGCTATCCGAAATGTGAGTGATGATGAAAATATTGCCCATTTTTTAAATTCTTCACTGACGAAAACCGAAATTGCACGTGTTAAAAAAGATGTACAAGAAGGAAAAACTAAAATGCTTTATGTTGCCCCTGAATCTTTAACTAAACTCGAAAATATTGCTTTCCTTACTTCTGTGAATGTTTCGTTCTTTGCAATTGATGAAGCACATTGTATTTCAGAATGGGGTCATGATTTCAGACCCGAATATAGAAGGCTTCGTGAAATTTTTGAGAAAATTTCGGATGTACCTGTAATTGCTTTGACAGCAACAGCAACTCCTAAAGTCCAATATGACATTCAGAAAAACCTGAATATGTTGGATGCGAAAGTTTTTAAATCTTCTTTTAATAGAGATAATTTATATTATGAAATTCGTCCTAAGAAAGATGTAGAAAAAGAAATCATTCGTTATATCCGCACAAAAGAAGGCAAGAGTGGAATTATTTATTGCTTGAGCCGTAAAAAAGTAGAGGAAATTGCAGAACTTTTACAAGTTAATGGAATTAATGCTTTACCGTATCATGCAGGATTAGATGCGGCAACTAGAGCCAAACATCAAGATATGTTTTTGATGGAAGACGCTTCCATTATTGTTGCTACAATTGCTTTTGGAATGGGGATAGATAAACCGGATGTTCGTTTTGTTATTCATCACGACATTCCAAAATCGCTGGAAAGTTACTATCAAGAAACAGGTAGGGCTGGTCGAGACGGTGGCGAAGGGGATTGTTTAGTTTTTTATAATTATAAAGATATTGAAAAATTAGAAAAATTTCTTCAAGGAAAACCTGTTGCTGAACAAGAGATTGGGAAGCAATTATTGAATGAAATGGTTTCTTTCGCTGAAACCTCAGTTTGTAGAAGGAAATTTATTTTACATTATTTTGGAGAAGAATTTGAAGAGCATAAATGTTCAAATTTATGTGATAATTGCCGTCATCCAAAAGAGAAAAGTGAAGGAAAAGAATATATGCAAATGCTGTTAGAATCGCTCATTGATTTACAAGAGATGCAGAGATACAAACATTATTGTTCTTATTTAGTAGGTAGTGTAACTTCAGATATAAAAAGCTATAAACATGATTTGTTACCTCGATTTGGAATTGGTAAGGAGAAAAATGAAAGTTTTTGGAATTCTTTAATTAGACAAGCATTGGTTTACGGTTATATTTCGAAAGATATTGAATCGTATGGTATAATGAAATTGACTGAGAAAGGGCATGATTTTATAAAAAATCCGATCTCTTTTACTATCGCTAAAGAGCATGATTATTCAACAATTGATGATGATATTTCTATAACAACAGGTAGTGGTGGCGCTTTTGATGAAGTTTTATATGGAATGTTGATTGATCTTCGAAAATCATTATCTAAACAGAACAATATTCCTCCGTTTGTTATTTTTCAAGAGCCTTCATTGGTTGATATGTGTTTTCATTACCCAATTACAATTGATGAATTAACAAATATTCAAGGGGTTGGTAATGGAAAAGCAGCCAGATACGGCGCTCCATTTATCGATTTGATTAATAATTATGTAATTGATAATGATATTGAACGACCAAATGATTTAGTGGTAAAATCCTTGGTTAACAAATCTATTTTAAAAGTTCAATTAATTCAGAATATCGATAGAAAATTACCGCTTGAAGACATTGGTAGAGCTTTAGGTAAATCTATTGATGAAGTAATTGAAGAAATAGAATCGATCGTTTCATCTGGAACAAGAGTGAACATCAATTATTATATAGAAGATATTTTAGATAGAGACAATCAAGAGGAAATTTACGACTATTTTTCTGATGCTGTTACTGATGATTTAAAAATGGCATACCATGAATTTGATGGAGATTATTCTGAAGAAGAATTAAGATTAATGAGAATTAAATTTATGAGTGAAATGGCAAATTAAGGAGCTGTAAAGAAAAAAAAGACACAAATTCTAAGGTAAATTATATTTTTGTCCTATGAATCAAAGATGATTACACGATACAACTTATTGATTTACATATATTTCTAACTTTTTTATTTTATAAACATTAATTCTTATGTGAATTTTTATTTTTTTTATAAATAAATTGGTTCTACTTTTGACAAAAAAAACGAAAAATGATAAATTATAATAATTTCTTGAATAATAATAATCACTTTATGTGAAAGGAAAGAAATATGTAATTTTTAAAATACTTGAGCTTTCCAATTTGGAAAGCTTTTTTTTTGACTTTAAATTAATAAAATGAAAATAAACAATCAAAATAGTAATAATTATAATCACTCTTCGTGAAAAGGGAAAGGTATATAGTAATCTCAACTAGGCTTTCCAATTCGGAAAGCCTTTTTTTTTTAATCATAAATAAAATAAACAAATGGAAACAATCAAAAAAAGTCAAGTAGTTTTAACAGAATTAGCTACAGAAAGAGCAATTTCAGAATTGAAATTAAAATTTTCATCATCCTTAGGAGATACATTAAACTTAATAAAAGTAGAAGCGCCGCTTTTAGTTGTTAAAGGTACAGGTATCAACGATGACTTAAACGGTATTGAAAGTCCTGTAACTGTAAATATTAAAGAAATGCCAGAAGTTACAGTTGAAATTGTTCATTCTTTGGCGAAATGGAAACGAGCTAAATTGGCAAAATTGAAAGCTCCAGAAGGCTTAGGAATTATTACAGATATGAAAGCATTACGTCCCGATGAAGATTTTTCACCGATTCATAGTGTATATGTAGATCAGTGGGATTGGGAAAAAGTGATTGATAAATCTGACAGAACACTTTCTTATTTAAAAAATACTGTTAGAGATATTTATCAAGTTATTCTCGAAACAAGTGAATCGATAATTGAAAAGTATGAATTGAATGAATTAGCTCTTCCACAACAAATTACTTTTATTCATACTGAAGACTTATTATCAGAATACCCTGATTTAACGGCAAAAGAAAGAGAAGATAAAGTTTGTAAAAAATTTGGAGCTGTTTTCTTAATTGGAATAGGGGGAGACTTAATAGATGGAAAGCCACACGATGGTAGAGCACCTGATTATGATGATTGGACAACAGAATCTATTGATGGAAAACAAGGATTAAACGGAGATATTCTAGTTTGGAACAAAGTATTGGAAAGATCATACGAATTATCATCAATGGGAATTCGTGTTTGTCCGAAATCATTAAAGAAACAATTGCAATTAAGAAGTCAAGTACAACGATTAGAAATGGATTGGCACAAACAATTAATAAATGAGCAACTTCCTTATACAATCGGTGGAGGAATCGGGCAGTCTCGTTTAGCCATGTATTTTCTTCAAAAAAGACACATTGGAGAAGTTCAAAGTAGTATTTGGTCAGATGATATTTTGACAAAATTAGCAACAGATGGAATTAAATTATTGTAAATTTTTAACTATGTCCTAATAGTTAAATATATAATTATACTACAAACTACTGATTAATAAACACATAATTAAACAAATATTTTTATATATTTTAATAAATTTTTGAATCATCATGGGGAAATTAATAATTAATAGCGTAAAATGTCATAACTTTGTCTCCAAGTTAAAATAAACAATAGAATATAAAATGAAACAATTTCGCAATTTCTTTTTTTATAATTATCACCTTGAGTGAGTGGAAGAGTTTTGTTATATAGTTACGATATAAAAAGCCTTCCAATTTGGGAGGCTTTTTTTATACAAGCTCGTTTTTAATAAAAATTAATAAATGTAAAATTAAAATGAATAAAATTATGAGAAATCACGTAATAGCTATACAAGGATCCGTATCATCTTTCCATGATTTGGCAGCTAAAAAATACTTCGGAGAAGATGTCACAATTTTGGAATGTGGTTCATTCAAAGAAGTGTGTGATAAATTAGAAAATAATAAAGTAGATTATGGAATTATTGCAATCGAAAATAAAGTTGCAGGAAGCATATTACTGAATTATCAACTGATAGATACTCATAACTTAAATATCATTGGAGAAACATACCTCCCGATTGAATTACAATTGTTAGCAAAAACAGGGACAAAGTTGAGTGATATTCGTGAAATAATTTCGCATCCAATGGCTTTAGGTCAATCACAATTATTTCTTTCAAGATTGGAAAATATAGTTGTTTCCGAATTTAAAGATACTGCAACTTCCGCAAAACTAGTTTCAGAGAATGCCGAAAATAAATTAGCTGTTATTGCAGGTCCGACAGTTGGTAAAAACTATGGCTTAGAGGTTATTGTAGACAATGTAGGTGATGAAAATCCAAATTTTACACGTTTCTACATTTTAAGTAAAGGTGCAGATTTCGACACTCAACCTAACAAGGGATCAGTGACATTGACAACACATAACCAAGTTGGTGGATTGAGTGATATTTTGGTTGTTTTAAAAGAAGCAAATTTGAATTTGACTAAAATTCAAAGTGTGCCAATTCCTAAAACTCCATCTTCTTATGCTTTCCATTTGGATATAGAATTTGAGGATAAAAAAATATTCGATGAAGCAATTACAAAATTAACACCTTTTGTGGAATCTTTAAAAGTGTTAGGGATATACAAAGGAGAAACAATTCCGATTTAAAAAGAAAAAATTATGTTACTAAATACAAATTTAAAAACAATAGAAATGTCAGATTTAATTAAAAAACAAAATTTAATTATTTCAGGACCATGTAGTGCTGAAAATGAAGAACAAGTAATTCGTACAGCATTAGAATTAAAAGCAACTGGACGAGTTGATGTTTTAAGAGCAGGAGTATGGAAACCAAGAACAAATCCAGGTGGATTCGAAGGTGCTGGCAGTAAAGCTTTGTCATGGTTATTACAAGCTAAAAAATTAACAGGTTTACCTACAGCTGTTGAAGTAGCGACGAGTAAACATGTTGAAGACGCTTTAAGTTTCGATACCGATATTTTATGGATTGGCGCAAGAACAACTGTTAATCCTTTCAGTATTCAAAACATTGCGGACGCATTAAAAGGAACAAATACAACTGTTTTAATTAAGAATCCAATTAATCCTGATATTAAATTATGGATTGGAGCAATTGAACGACTACAAAAAGTGGGAATTGAAAATATTGGTTTGATTCACAGAGGATTTTCTTCCTATGGAAATTCAGAATATAGAAATGCTCCATTGTGGCAAATACCAATTGAGATGAAACGATTATTTCCTAATATGCCAATGATTTGTGACCCATCTCATATCTGCGGTAAAAAAGAAACGCTTTTAGAGATTTCACAAAAAAGTATCGACTTAGCTTACAGTGGATTGATAATTGAATCTCATTGTGATCCAAGTATCGCTTTGACAGATAAAGAGCAACAAGTAACTCCACAACAATTGGTTGAGTTATTAGATGCAATGGTTTTAAAAACAATAACTACTGGTAAAAAAGATTTTGTAGATGAATTGAATCATTTAAGAACACAAATTGATTGTTTCGATGATGAACTTCTAGCGTTGATTTCAAACAGAATGAAAGTAGCTAAAAAAATTGGGGAAATAAAAATTGAAAATGATGTGACGGTTTTACAGGCGTCGAGATGGAATGAAATTTTAGATCGTACAATTAAAAAATCAGAAGGATTAGATCTAGGAGTTACATTTATTCAATCGTACATGGAGGCACTACATATTGAAAGCATCAGAATACAGGATTCACTTAATAAAAATAAATCATGATTATTAAAGTAAAAACAGATAAAAAAACGAAAGTTGTATCCAATTTTAATTTTAAAAACATTGAGAAAATAGCAAAGAAACACAACAAACTAGTTTTAGTTGTTGATCAAAATGTATATAATTATCATAGTAGTCGATTTTCTGAAATTGAGCATGTGATCACCATTGAAGGTGGCGAAAACATGAAAACGCTTGCAGAAACTCAAGAAATAATTGACAAATTATTGAAAATTGGTGCAGATAAGAATAGTTTAATAATTGGGATTGGTGGCGGTGTTATCACTGATTTAGTTGGATTTGTTGCTTCTATTTACAAACGTGGAATTCCTTTTGGTTTTATTCCCACAACTGTTTTATCTGCTGTTGATGCTGCAATTGGGGGTAAAAATGGGGTAAATCAAGGATTGATAAAAAATTGTATTGGAACGATTAATCAGCCAGATTTTATTTTGTATGATTATCAGTTTTTCAAATCTCTTCCAGAAATTGAATTTTCTAACGGTTTTGCAGAAGTGATTAAATATGGTTGTATTTGTGATCGTGAATTATTTGATTATTTAGAGAAATATGATCTTCACTATTTCATTAATTCTCCTGTCGCTCTACAAATGATTATTCAAAAATGTTTAACTATAAAAGCAAATATTATTCAAAAAGATCCGAACGATAACAACATTCGTAAAACATTGAATTTTGGACATACAATTGGTCACGCTATTGAAAAAGGGGTAGATTTAAAGCATGGGTTCGCTATCAGTTTAGGAATGATTTATGCGACTCAATTATCCACTTCAAGACTTGGTTTTGATCCTAAAGACTTATTAAGAATTTCAAATCTTTTAACTAGTTATGGTTTACCAATTAAAACGAATATTCATTCATCAACCATATTCACCTTAATATTAGACGATAAAAAGAAAAAAGGAAGTAACATTGATTTTATTTTATTAAAATCGATCGGAAATTCTGAAATTGTAAATTTGTCTATTGAAGAAATTAGAAAAGATCTTAAAAAAAGAGTAGATGAAGTAAATAGTTTATCCTTCGCTTAAAATTAAAAGAAATTTAAAATACATTATTTAAAAAAAGATGAATTCATTTGGAACAATTTTTAGAACTTCAATTTTTGGAGAATCTCACGGAACAACGATAGGAATTGTTTTAGATGGTGTTCCGTCTGGAATTTCAATTTGTGAAAAAGATTTTGAAAAAGATATTAATAGACGAAAACCTGGAGCGAAAGGAACTACTCCTCGCATTGAAAGTGATTTTCCAATTCTGTCTAGTGGGGTTTTTAACGGAAAAACTACTGGAGCTCCTTTGACCATTCTTTTTGAAAATAAAAATACTATTTCGAAAGATTATGAATCGTTAAGAAAAACTCCTCGTCCTGGTCATGCTGATTTTGTTGCGACAAAAAAATATGGCGGATTTGAAGATTACAGGGGTGGTGGTCATTTTTCTGGTAGATTAACAGTGCTTTTGGTTGCTGCGGGAGTTATTGCTAAAAAAATATTGGCATCGATAAAAGTGAAAGCTGAATTAATTGAGGCAGGTAGTGAATCAGATATTGAAAAAGGACTGGAAAAAGCATTAAAACTACAAGATAGTATTGGTGGAATTATCGAATGTCGAGTAACTGGTTTACCAATTGGATTAGGAGAACCATTTTTTGATTCGGTAGAATCGTTGATAGCACATGCGGTTTTTGCAGTTCCTGCAGTAAAAGGAATTGACTTTGGAGCAGGTTTTTCATCTTCAAAAATGCTAGGGTCTGAACACAATGATGCGATTATTGGAATGGATGGATCGACCAAAACAAATCATGCGGGAGGAATTGTTGGAGGGATAACAAATGGAAATGAATTGAATTTCAAGGTTGTAATTAAACCAACTTCCAGTACACCAAAAATACAGCAATCAATTAATTTACAATCCGAAAAAGTAGAAGATTTTCAAGTAAAAGGAAGACATGATTTATGCATTGCATTAAGAGCTCCCGTCGTAATAGAAGCTATTACAGCTGTAGTTCTAGCTGATTTATTGTTGAGAAATCATTTTCGCTCAACGTATTCAGTCGAAAATTTTAATATAGAAAACTCATATAGTCATTAATCTTTTTATCTTTAATCTTCAAGTCTTGTGTCTTTAAGTCTTGAGTCTATTAGTCTATAACAATGATTGGTCAAAAATTACATGATTTATTAGATGTTTTAAGTGTTTCTCATGTGAAACTGCTTGATTTTAAATGTGTAAGTAGTTCTGACAAAAGATTAACTTTACTAAAACAGATCATTCATGAGAAGGGATTGACAATCGAGTTTTTAAATGACATTTTAGATAAAGAAGTCAGAAAAATATGGCCTAATTCAAGTGACAAAGAACACAATTTAAAAATAAGAAGAGTTGTCAATTATTTTGTAGATCAAATTGAGAAAGTAATTTTAGAATCCTTTTTAGAGAAAAATTCCAGTGCTAAAAATATTCTTCTAGCTCGAGCAATCGAAAAAAGTGGAAATATGAATTTATTGAACCGTTATTTTGATAAAACCTATTCAACATCAGTGGAAGAGGAAGATACATTTTATCAATTAATGGGATTGAATGGAAAGATTAGAATGCGTTATGCTTCTCAATCTGAAAAAGACTTGGAAGAGGCTCTCCATTTAAATGAAGAATTTATTAAAGTGTTGAAATACACGAATGATCAAAAGTTGACAGAATATTACAACAATATTTCTAATATTTATTTGGAAAAAAATGCAGTTGTAAACGATCGAAAAGTTGAAGTTAACGCAGAAATTATTGAAATTCTCAAAAAAGAGTTGAGTATTATTCACCAAGTTTCTTTTAATTTTTCGTTGGCAAAATTGAATTACAAAGATCCAATTAGGGATGATTATTTTCAAAAAGCGAAAGATCTATTGCTAGAAGTAGCCGATAAAAACAATGAATATTATTTGTTGGAAAGAAGAATTCGATTTTTAGAATTACGTTTAAGTTTTTTCACTGGTAAAGATATTAACACGCTACTTAATTTGTCAGAAGAAATACTCAATAGCGAAACAGGTTTTTCTATCATCAACAACAATACTCTTTTTTACAAAATATTATTCATTGTATTAAAAGGGGAAAGAGAAAAAGCGCAAAAAATGTTAGAGGATAATCACGTATATTTTAAAGGTTCAGGAGTTTTAATGGAAAATTTTTTGAAAGCTGTTATTTTTGAAAATGAGGGTGATTTCAAAAAAGCAATTCAATTGTTGAATCCGATTATGTATACTTCTCAATATTTCTTCGCTATTTTTGCTCGTTTGCTTCTAATAAAAATTCATTTAAAAAGAGAAAATAGATCGCTGTGTAAATCTTTAATCGATTCAACTCATAAATTTTTAATTCAAAACAGTGGAAATCCGCTAGGAATGAAATCCAACGAAATGGTACTAGAAATTTTAAGAAAAAGAGTATCACACAGAAAAGAAATTCAAAACGAAGATGAAAAATTACAATTAACTGTTTTTCATCAGTACCTTATTTCTTAAGAATTTGTTTTGGGAAACTATTAAAAATAAGAGAATTAAATTCACTATTAAGGCCGTTTAAAAAAAACTAAATTATAACGATGAGTTAGGTATTTTACTTTCTTTTCTTTTTGTAGATAAAAGTTTGATTAATATCATTTATTACTCCAACTATTTTTAAATCTGTTGAAGTAATCGTATTTATATCTAAAATTAAATCAGGTGAATAAGTACCATCTGAATTTTGAATTCGTAATGCCAATTTTTTCCCTTTTTCATTGATCGAATAATTCCCTTTTTCTTTTATAATTTGTGGTATTCCATTTAAAGTGTAATTCTGAGTTCTCGAGTACGATCCTTCATTTACTTTTTTTAATTTATAACTTGAAAAAGTCATTTCACCTGTAGATTCGAAAAATGAAGTTAAACCATCAATATATAACTGATTATACGATACTAATTCCCAATTTCCTTCCAATTTATTAATTGTTTTCTGATCCTTGGAACAACCAACAAGTAAAAAAACAAGAATCGAGATGATAACTGTTAACCTCATGGTTTTAGAAACAAGCTAAACACATTACTTGCATCCCTGTTTTTAAAGCTTCAGGCTCAATGTCAAATTTTGGATGATGTACACCGTAAACAATTCCTTTACTCTCATTTCTAACACCTAGTCTAAAAAAGCAAACAGGTATTTCTTGAGAATAAAAAGCGAAATCTTCGGATGTCATTCGTATCGGTAATAAATCAACTTTATCTTCTCCTAAATATTCGGTTGCTTTAGCAATTAAAGTAGATGTAATTTGTGGATTATTTTCTAAATAAGGATACCCTTTACTTATCTCAACTTCTGCTGTACCTCCCAAAGATTCGGCAATTAATTTTATTTGAGATACGATTAATTCTTTTGCTTCTTCTCTCCAGATTTCATTTAATGTTCTAAAAGTTCCTTTCAATAAAACTTTATCGGGAATGATATTCGTTGCCCCAATTCCTTCAAAATGACCAAATGTTAGAACAGATGGAATGGTTGGATCACATCTTCTACTGACAATTTGTTGAATCGAAGTAACAATTGTTGCACCAATTAAAATCGGATCAATCGCTTTGTTTGGAGTTGCTCCATGTCCGCCTTTGCCACTAATAGTAACATATATTTCATCACTTGATGCCATATAAATTCCTTCTCTAAATCCAACTCTTCCTGTTTCCATATCTGGAAAAACATGCAAAGCATACATTTCTTTCACTTCTGGATTTTTCAAAACACCATCGCGAATCATGAAAGTAGCACCTCCAGGATTTTTTTCTTCTCCCGGTTGAAAAATTAATTTAACAGGTTGAAGGATTTCATCTTTTAATTCATTTACTATTTCTGCAACACCTAGTAAAATGGAAGTATGAACATCGTGACCACAAGCGTGCATTACACCAGCAACCGTTGATTTATAAGTAGCATTATTTTCTTCTTGAATCGGCAAAGCATCTAAATCAGAACGAAGTCCAATACAAGGTTGATTGGGGGTGTTTTTTTTTCCAGATATGAAAGCAACAACTCCAGTATCTCCAATTCCTTTTTCATGTTGAATTCCCAGTGAAGTTAAAGTATCAGAAACAAATTGCATGGTATTGTATTCTTGAAAAGACAACTCAGGATTTTTATGTAGATGATTTCTGTATCCTACTACTTTTTCGAAGAGTTCAGTGGAACGTTTCGTTATAATTTCATGTATGTTATTTTTCATTCGAAAGCGAATTATATCCTGACAGAATTAATTTAATAGAAACAAAAGCCATGATTAAGCCGAAAACTAATTTCACAACAGAGGGAGATAGTTTTAAGGAAAGTTTGGATCCAAAATAACCACCAATAATAAAGGCAAGTGCTATAATTATCCCATAATTCCAATTAATATTGGCTGTTTTTGAATAGTTCATTACAGCTAATATTCCCACAGGCATTACCAATATAAACAAGCTCGTACCTTGTGCTTGATGTTGTGTTAAACCTAAAAAGAAAACAAGTGCTGGCACAATAACAACACCGCCTCCAACACCAACAAATCCACTCACAATTCCAGCGAATAAGCCAATACTAATTAAAATAAATATTGTTTGACTCGACATATATAGATTTTTATAAACAAATATAGTGTTTTTGGCCTTGTAGACATAAGATTGTAAGACAAAAGATATAAAGATAATTTTTACTTACAAGTGAGTATCTAAATGTTAATTTATTAAAGCAATTTTATCGAATTACTATTATCACATTACACTAAAGTCTATAATCTAATGTCTCTGATCATTCTACCATCATATTACACCCCCTCAAATCTGCATTGTCAAATCTACCCATTAACTGAAATTGATTTCCAATTCTTTTTCCTAAATCTTGAGTCGCAATAAAACTACAGCTATATAAATTAGCCAGATCAATTACATTTATACCTCCAGTTTTTCCTTCTTTTACATATTGAAAAGGATCATTCGTTTGGCGAATTTTTATGTCCATCCAAGTTGGAATTGAAAAAACACCATTTTTATTGCTGTATGATTGTGAAAATAATTCAGTCATTCCATATTCTGAAGAAATAAAATCACATCCTAATCCTTTTTTTAGGTAGTCATGTAATTCTTCTTTCGTCATTTCTTTTCTTCGACCTTTCATTCCTCCCGTTTCAATGATTTGAGCTTGAGATAAATCTATTTTCGCATCTGCTAAATCTAAAAGGGCATACGAAACACCAAATACTACAACCTTTTTTCCATCAGAAATTGCTTGTTTATAATTTGAGACTAATTGATTATATTCACTTAAATAAAATCCAGAAAGTGGTGATTTTGTTTCTTTTATTAAATGATCAACCATATATACCAAACTAGAATTCCCTTGTTCAATATAATTGGGAAGTAATGCAAGAATAACTTGATCTTTTGGATTTCCAATGTATTCGTTATAAATTGCATTGAAAGAACGTTCATACATTTCCGCTTTTTGAACAGCGTGTTTACTTCGAATCATTCCAGTCGTGCCACTGCTAAAAAAATCAAAAAGGACAGGTAAATTATCCGAAATAACCGAGTGAGATTTAAAAAAAGATATCGGTAAAAAAGGAATTTCGTCAATTATTTTAGGAAAAGGTCGATTTAAAATTTTTAAATATTCTTTATATACAGAACAATTCGCACGTTGAAAATTAAAAACATCAAAAGTAGTTTTTTCAAAATCAAGTTTATTTTCAATTGCGAAGATTTGATTTTCGAGAAATGTCATTCAGAAATTTTTTACAAAATTAATGATTTACTTCAATGTTTGGATCGTGTTTGTGTTTAAACATCAACGCAAAAACTATTGCTACAACAAGTGAATATATTGCAAAGGAAAGCCAGATTCCATGCCAGTCAGTTACACCATCTTTACTAATAAAGTATTTGTCAATTATTTTTCCACTTAATAAACTTCCTAAAATAGCGCCAAATCCATTCACCATCATCATAAATAATCCTTGAACACTCGCTCTTATTTTTGGATCAGCCTGTGTTTCAACAAATAATGAACCAGAGACATTGAAAAAGTCAAAAGCCATTCCATAAATAATACACGAAAGAACGATCATCCAAAGACCACTTCCAGGATCCCCATAAGCCAATAAACCAAATCTTAAAACCCATGCAAACATACTGATTAACATAACGTTTTTAATTCCAAATTTTTTAAGGAAAAATGGTATAAATATGATAAATATTGTTTCAGAAATTTGCGAAATAGACATAATGATAGTTGTATGCTCCATTATATATAAATCTTTAAACTCAGTGATTTTTTCAAAGTGGCTTAAAAATGTATCGCCATAAGCATTTGTTAATTGTAAAGCAGCCCCAAGCAACATAGAAAAAACAAAGAAAATAGCCATCTTAGGTTGCTTGAAAAGTAAAAATGAATTTAAACCTAAAACATTTATAAAAGACTTCTCCATTTTTTTTGCTAAAGGAGGACATTTAGGTAATGTAAAAGAATAGAAACCCAAAAGAATAGAAGCTAACGAAGCAACGTAAAATTGATTTGCTGATGCTTTGAAACCTAAAAGATCTATCGTCCACAAAGCTATTACAAAGCCAATTGTACCCCAAACTCGAATTGGAGGAAATTCTTTAGTGAGATTTGCTCCTCCATTTTTTAAAGAAGTATATGCAATTGTTATTGATAGTGAAATGGTAGGCATATAAAAAATCATATTCACTAAAAGAATCCAAAACATCATCGAAGGCGAATCGATTTGAGGAACAACAAAAAGGGTGATCCCCCCTAGTAAATGCAATATCCCATAAAGTTTTTCAGCGTTTAACCATTTGTCAGCAATCATTCCAGCTATTGCAGGCATAAAAAGAGAAGAAATTCCAATTGTTGAAAATACAGCTCCAAATTGCTCAAACGTCCAACCTCTTGATTTTGAACAATACACACCAATAGTAATCAACCAAGAACCCCACACAAAAAATTGCAGGAAATTCATTAAAATTAATCGATGTTTAATTTGCAAAGTAATAGTGTGTAGTAGAAATATTAGTTCTTAAGAAGTTCTTTTGTTGATTTGATCTCTTAATTTTGAAGCTAATTCATAGTCTTCATTTTCTAGAGCAGTATTTAATTGCGCTTCTAGTTCTTCAATCGTAATTTTTTCAGGAATTTCAACATCTTCTTCTGAATCATTTTCTTCCCCAAAATTAAAATCATTTTCAATTGCTGATTCGTCTAATAAAATTCCAGCACTAGCTAAAATAGTTTCATAAGTATAAACCGGACAATTAAAACGAACACCAATAGCTATTGCATCTGAAGTTCGAGCATCTATTTCAGTTATTTGCCCATCTCTTTCACAAATTAATTTAGAATAAAATATACCTTCAATTAAATTGTAAATGATTACTTCGTTCACAACGATATCAAATGCTATAGCAAAACTTTTAAATAAATCGTGAGTTAAAGGACGAGTAGGAGTCATTTTTTCTAATTCAATCGCAATAGCTTGTGCTTCAAATCCACCAATAATAATTGGTAAACGTCTTTTCCCCCCAGCTTCAGATAATACCAAAGCATAAGCTCCTGATTGTGTTTGGCTATACGACAAGCCGATAATTTCTAGTTTTACTTTCTCCATGCCCTTCTTTAACGCGTTGGAATATAAAATAAAACAACTAACAAAGCATTATTCTTTCTTAGTTGTTTTTAATATGATTCGTTGTAAAAATAATATTTTTTTCGGTAAATCAATTATTTGTTGCATTGAATTTTTTCACGGCTTCCGTTAAACGAGGAAGAACATCAAATACATCTCCTAATACTCCATAATCAGCCGCCTTGAAAAAAGGTGCTTCTGGATCTGTATTAATAGCAACAATCACTTTAGAACCATTCACTCCAGCTAAATGTTGAATTGCCCCTGAAATACCAGCTGCAATATATAGGTTAGGACGAATTGCAAAACCAGTTTGACCAACATGCTCATGATGAGGTCTCCAACCAATATCAGCAACTGGACGAGAACAAGCAGTAGCTGCTCCTAATTCTTTTGCTAAATCTTCAACAATTCCCCAGTTTTCTGGAGCTTTTAAACCTCTTCCTGCAGAAACTACTCGTTCAGCTTCAGTTAATGGAATTTCTCCTTCTGGTTTTTTTGTAGATAAAACTTTTATTCTAGTTTCTCCTGCAGCCCCATTGAAATCTTCTACTGAACATGAAGTGCCAGTTATTTCGGGTTGAACGCTATTAGGTAATAATGATATAATTTTTTTATCCGTTTTGATATTTACATTTCCAAATGCTTTACCTGAAAAAACATTTACTGAACATGTAAAACCACCGTCAGTTGTAGGCAAACTAGTCGCACCTGACACTAATCCAGCTTTTAATCTCACTGATAATCTTGGTGCTATCGATTTCGCAATTAAATCATGAGAAAATACGATTGTATTAGCACCTGTTTTTTCAACTGCACTTGCGATAATTCGAGTGATTTGTTGTGCATCATCAGAAGTTACTGATCGATCGATTAAAACATTTCCTGCACCATATTCTCCTAAAACAGCTAAACTTGTAGCATCAGCTGTTCCAGTGGTAACTACAGTAACGTCACTTCCTATTTTTTTTGCGTAACTAACTGCTTCGAATGCACTTTTTCCAAGACCGTTGCTACTTGTTATATATACTAATGTAGACATTTTTAATTCTTTTAAATTTATATGACTTTCGCTTCGTTATGTAATAAAGCAACTAATTCATCCATATTATTAGGATCGATCATTCTACATGCCGTTTTTGCAGGTGGCATTGTGTACGATGTAAAAGATGTTAATGAATTAACGTCAAGAGCTGGAACAATCGTTAATGGTTTAGTTCTTGCTGCCATAATTCCACGCATATTTGGTATACGTTGTTCTGCCATTCCTTTAGCACATGAAATGACTATCGGTAATTCTACTTCAACAATTTGAACACCTCCAACAATTTCTTTCTCTAATGTTACAGTAGTCCCATTTATATCCAATTTTGTTGCTAAAGAAATGAATGGAAAATCTAACTCTTCAGCTATCATCCCTCCTACTTGAGAACCATTGTAGTTAATCGTTTCTTTTCCAGTTAAAACTAAATCAAACCCATTTGCTTTTGCATACGAGGCAATTTGAATAGCAGTATAATAAGCATCTGTTGGATCTGCATCTATTCGAACTGCATCATCCGCACCAATTGCTAATGCTTTACGAATTATTGAATCATCTCCTGCTGTCCCTACCGTTATTATAGTAACATTTCCTCCTAAAGTTTCTTTTAACTCTAATGCACGAACTAGTGCATACCATTCGTCGTATGGGTTTACAATATATTGAACACCATTTTCATCAAATTTGGTATTGCTATCCGTGAATGCAATTTTTGAAGTTGTGTCCGGCGATTTACTGATACAAACAAGTATTTTCATTCTTTCTTAAGATTTCTTTTCGTGCGTAAAATTAGTAAATTTTACGTATTTAAAATTTTTATTAGAAATAAAAAAAATCTTTTTATGATTATTTTTTTGTTTTTTTGTTATAAATTTAAAATGTGATTTTTCAAAGAAAAAAAATTGTTTTTGGCTCAGTTAAAGTTCATTTAATGACTTTTACCGATTTTGATCCAACCGATTATTTAGATCAATTAACTGATATTGAAATAGAAAGATTCTATACTTTTACCAATATTCAACGACAAAGAGAATTTGTAGCTACTCGCATTTTGAGAAGTGAATTAGTAGGTATTAAACTTATCAAATATAACCTTGTTGGCGCACCTTATATTGAAGACGAGGCTTTTTTGTCTATAAGCCATTCCAAAAACATTGTCGGAATTGCTCTTTGTGATGAATTTAAAATTGGATTAGATATTGAACCTATCAATGATCGAATTTTAAAAGTGAAACATAAATTTATTTCGTTGGATGAAAATGAAAAATTAGATTGCGAATCAGCAACAATTTTAACTAAAATATGGTCTGGAAAGGAATCTTTATATAAAATATCTGGAATTAAAAGTGTAAATTTTCGAACTGAATTGTCATTAATAAAGAAGGAAGAAGAAAAATGGGAAGGTTTTTTTGATAATAAGGAATATTCTAAGAGAACAGAATTAAGTATATTTGAACTGGATAATAGAATAATCTCGATTAATACATGTATTTGTGAATAATAGTCAAACTATATATAATAAGTTATCATCTCGAAAAGGACAAATTGCGGTATTAATTGATCCCGAAAAATGTGATAATGGCTCTAAACTATTAGAACTGATCAGAAAATCTGAATTTGCAGGCGTTGATTATTTTTTTATTGGCGGAAGTACCGTAACAAAAAATGAATTTGATTCGACAGTTAATTTTCTTAAATTAAACACTACGATTCCACTTGTTATTTTCCCAGGAAGTTATCATCAAGTTTCAGAGAAAGCAGACGCTCTGTTGTATTTAAGTTTACTTTCTGGTAGAAATCCTGATTTTTTAATTGGGCATCATGTACAATCAGCAAGTGAAATTTATTCTATGGATATTGAGGTAATTTCAACAGGCTATATTCTTATCGATGGAGGATCAAAGTCAACAGTATCTTATATAAGTCAAACCACACCTATTCCGAGTCACCAAATTGGAATCGTTAGAAATACCGCCATTGCTGGAATTCTTCAAGGAAAAAAAGTATTGTATTTTGATGCTGGAAGCGGAGCAAAACGCCCTATTTCTTCAGAAATAATTGATGAAGTTGTTACTATGGGAGTACCAATCATTATAGGGGGAGGAATTAGAACAATAGAAAAAATGATAGCGTTAAAAAATGCTGGAGTTAATGTAATTGTCATTGGAAATCATATTGAAGAAAACATTGATTTTTTATTAGATATTAAATCATTTATAGCAAGTAATCAAAATTGAATCAAATAAATAATTCATTCTACAAACTTAAAATTACTTTAAAAATTAACAGATATTTTAACTTTAAATTCAACAAGTTAACGTCTTTTTTTGCTTATGTATAATTGATTTATATATTCTTTAAATAGCTTAATTTCTAATTACTTTTATCAATATTGCTTGATTTAACAAAAATTGTTTTTATTTTTACTCGCAAAAATTACATTTAAAGATGTCGTAAGTACACTTTACACAATTATTAACATAATATTATTTTAAGTTAATTGAATAGTATACTTTTGTTTCAATTTGTATTTTCAATTATCAAAAACTTTAAAACAACAGATATGAATAAATTAATTACTTTTTTAATGTTCCCGATGCTAACAATTATCAGTGTTAGTACATTCGGTCAACAAACTGAGCATGGACAATGTGGTATAAATCATTATATGGAAGAGTTATACAAAAATGATCCAGACCTTAAAAAAAGAATTGAGAAACATTTTGAAACACCAATTGCTAGCAAAAGTGATAGTGTTGATACAAATTTGATGATTATCCCAGTTGTTTTTCACGTTCTTCACCAATATGGAGTTGAAAACATCGATGATTCTCAAATTTATGATCAAATGAGAATCTTAAATGAAGATTATAGATTAAAAAACATTGATGCGGCGAATGTAGTTGCAGCTTTTGATACTGTAAAAGCGGATGCACATATTGAATTTAGATTAGCTACTATTGATCCATGGGGAAATCCTACAAATGGTATTGAGCATATATATTCTCATGAATTAAATACGGGTGATGCTAATTCTAAATTAAATCAATGGGATCGTGCTAAATATTTAAATGTATGGACAAATAAACAATTTCCTCCTAACGGTGATGGTACAACTTTATTAGGTTATTCAATGTATCCTGATGCCGTTGAAGGTGGAAATTTCTATATTGATGGAATTATATTTGTTCATAATACAATCGGAACAATTGGAACAGGTACAGGAAATGATGGTAGAACCTTAACACATGAAGCTGGACATTGGATGGATTTAGCTCATACATGGGGAAGTACAAATAGTCCGAATGTTGCTTGTGGTGATGACGGAGTAAGCGATACTCCAGTTACACAAGGATCTTTCGTTTGTAATCTTGCTGCTAGTGAATGTGCTGCTCCGATTATTGAAAACACTCAAAATTACATGGAATATGCAGGTTGTTCTAATATGTTTACTGAAGGGCAAGTTGCAAGATTAAGAGCTGCTTTGAAAAGTGATGTGGGTGAAAGATCTAGTTTAATTACAGATAGTAACCATATTTTAACTGGAATTAGCAGTCTTCCAAGTCTTCCAACATGTAAACCAAAAGCTGATTTTTACGCTTCTTCTCATTTTGTTTGTCAAGGTGGAAATATTACTTTTAAAGATGTATCATGGAGAGCAGATGTAGATACTCGAACTTGGACATTTGAAGGAGGAACTCCAGCTACATCAACTACAGAAACACAAAGTGTAACGTATGACACTCCTGGTTACAAAAAAGTAACCTTGTCAGTAGAAAATCAATATGGTGTTGATGAATTGGTTGAAGAAAATTACATTTATGTTTCTCAAGATTGGGCAGATTTTACAGGACCTTCTTCAATTAATTTGGAAACTGAAACTGCTTATTGGTTCCGTTCTCTTAATCCTGAAGATAATTTTGCTCGCTTTAATTTAAGTTATGGAAATGGAGTTGGTAACAGTACTTGTTATAAATTAAATAACTTTAAAAATGTTGCTGGTGCAATGCCTTATACAGAAGATTGGTTTTATAATAAAAGATTAGGTAATTCTCAAGATGCTTTAATTTCCCCATCATTTGATTTAAGATATACTACAGGAATCAATATTTCTTTTGATTACTCTTTTGCATCTAACACATCGACTTCTTCAGAAATGACTGAAGTTATGAAAGTATACACATCAAGAGATTGCGGTGAAACTTGGTCTTTAAAGAAAACATATACTGGTGTTGATTTAACAGCTTCTGGTGGTTTTGCTGGTTACTCTGATTACACACCAACTTTAGCTTCACAATGGCACACAGCTTCTTTTGCTTACACAGCTGGTACTCTTGATTCAAAAACGAGAGTTAAAATTGAATTCACTGCATCTGATTACTCAAATAATTTATACATTGATAATTTCAATATTACAGGTGTGTTAGGAATGAATCCAACTGAAATTTCTGATTTAGAATTATCAGTTTATCCAAATCCTCTTTCTTCACAACAATCTATTAATGTTTCTTATGTGGCTGGAGAAAATCCAATTCAATTGATTTTAAGAGATTCTCAAGGTAAAGTTGTTCATTCTGAAACTGTGAATACTTTAAACTCAAAAGTTGATCACAAATTAGAACTTACTAAGACTCTTTCTTCTTCTTGTTATTTCCTTGAAGTTAAATCAGGTGATTATTCAACTGTGAAAAAGGTAATCGTTTTATAATATATTCAAATTTGATTTTATAAAAAAGGTTACTCTTGGGTAACCTTTTTTTATGCCTAAAATTACCAAACCTTCTATCTTATCCTATTTTTATATTAGCTAATAAACATCTTATGATTGTATATTAGCATTAATTTTTTTCTACGTTTTATTAAATATAGTTTTACGATTTAAAACATAAAATCATATAATTATAAATTTAATTAAGCTATGAAGAAAAATTTTGTTTACCTGATCATATCTGTTTTCACTTTTTTTAATATAACTGTATTTTCACAAAAAAATTACAAAGGATGTGGATTAAATGAAAAACTAGAAGAGTTGTATAAAGAAAATCCTAAATATAAGGAAGAGGTTTCTCTTTTAATAAAAAATTCAAAATCGTTTAAAAAAAATAAGGACGGGGAACTTATCGAAGTTTATACAATTCCTGTTGTTTTTCATATTATACATGAATATGGTAGTGAAAATATTTCTGATGCTCAAGTTTTAGATGAAATGATCGTTTTAAATCGGGATTATCGAATGAGAAATAGTGACACATCAGAAATTGATAATTATTTTGACACAACAAGAGCTGATGTATATGTAGAATTTAAACTGGCTTCTAAAGATCCTTGGGGGAATTGTACAAATGGAATTGAGCATATATTTAGTCACGTTACAACTGAAGCGAATGATGATTCCAAACTAAATGGATGGCACCAAAGTGAATACTTAAACATTTGGGTCGTTTCGTCTTTGGAAAATCATGAAGCTTCTGCTTATGCATATTTCCCTTCAGATCAATTACCATTTTATAAAGATGGAATTATCATTATTAATGATTATGTAGGTAGAATTGGGACTGGTCAAAATGAATGGTCAAGAACTTTAACGCATGAGATTGGTCATTATTTAGCATTGCCCCATGTTTGGGGAGAAGGTAAATGTGAAATCGAAGCAGTTTGTGGAGATGATGGAATTTTGGATACACCTCCGACAAAAGGGTATACAACTTGTTCAATCAACAACTCTCATAAATGTGATGTTTCTATACCCGAAAATTTACAAAATTACATGGATTATTCTTTTTGTAATCGGATGTTTACAAAAGGACAAGTCGACGTGATGAGATATAGCCTAGGCTCAGATGTTGGAGGGAGAAGTAATCTTGTGAAAGCTTCAAATCATGCTTTAACAGGAATTGATGCTTTAATCCCTCCTATTTGCACACCAAAAGCAGATTTTTATGCTTCAGATCGATTTATCTGCCAAGGCTCAAATGTTACTTTTAATGACGTTTCTTGGAGAGCGACTGTTGACACAAGAATCTGGACATTTGAAGGAGGAACACCAAGTACTTCAACTGCAATTTCTCAAAATGTGAACTATGATTCTCCAGGATATAAGAAAGTAACACTTTCAGTTCAAAATTCAAATGGAACAGATGAACTGATACAAGAAAATTACATTTATGTTTCCCCTTTATGGGCTGATTTTACAGGCCCTTTTTCAAATGATCTAGAAAATGAAACTGTTAATTGGTTTTTAATAGACAATCCTGAGAATAATGATAATAAATTTCAAGTTTCTTTAAATCAGGGATATGAACACTCACAATGCTATAAATTAAATAATTTTAAAGATGTTTCAAATGCTTTACCCTATACATCTGATTGGTATTACAATAAACGGTTAGGCTATGGTAAAGATGCTTTAATATCACCTTCATTTGATCTAACTCATACAACTAATGCTTCAATTTCTTTCATGTATGCGTATGCTTCAAATGGAAATACTTTAGATACGATTACAGAAGTTTTAAAAGTATATGTATCTAAAAATTGTGGCGAATCTTGGGTCTTAAGAAAAACTTTACTTGCTTCAGAATTATTAACCGCTGGATTTGCAGGAAATATTGATTTTGTTCCTCAATCAACTAATCAATGGAAAACATGTACAATTCCTTATACTTCAACAAATAATGATAATGAAACTAGAATTAAAATTGAATTTACAGCTTCTGATTTTTCAAATAATTTATACATTGATAATTTTAATGTTACAGGTATTTTAGGATTATTTACGAATGATATTGATAAAATAGAGTTTTCAGTCTATCCGAATCCTGTTTCTTCTGATCAATCAATTGAAGTTTCATACATTGCTAGAGAAAATCCAATAGAATTAATTTTAAAAGATTTACAAGGAAAAATTATTTATTCAGAAAGAATTGAAGAAATTAATTCAAAAGTAAATCACACTTTAAAATTAGATAAAAACCTATCATCTTCTTGTTATTTCTTAGAAGTAAAATCAGGAAATTTTTCAACAACCAAAAAAATTATAGTGTTTTAAGTTTAAAGTTCTATTTAATAGATTTTGATTCTCTATTTTTACCAATAAAAGAAAAGAATGTCTACAACACGCCCATATTGTTTAACTATCGCAGGATTTGACCCTTCAGGTGGAGCAGGAATTATTGCTGACTGCAAAACATTCGAGCAATTAAAAGTCAACGGATTAAGTGTTATCACTTCCAATACAATTCAAACAGAAGATCATTTTTTTTCCTATAATTGGATCGAAACAGCTTTAATTCTTGAACAAATTACTCAACTTTTAGATCGATATCCAATTCGTTTCATTAAGATTGGATTAATAAAAGATGCTGAAACAATCCTTGCAATTTTGAATTTAATTCATTTAAAAATAGTTTCTCCATTTATTATTTGGGATCCAATTTTAAGTCCAACTTACATCGAATATCAAAAAAATGATGATCGATTTCAATTAAAATTAGATGAAATCATAAAACATATTTCAATTATAACTCCTAATTTACCCGAATTTTCAAAACTTTTCGGAGAAAAAATATCGAAAATGATTTCTTTGGAATACAGTGTTATACTTTATTTAAAAGGTGGACATTCAATCCAAAAAGGAAAAGACAATTTATACGTAAAAGATAAAGAATTCACCTTTAATCCTAAAATTAAAACCGACACTTCCAAACATGGAACTGGGTGTATTTTCTCAAGTGCTTTATTATCTTATTTATCAAGAGAATTCGCTTTAAATAAAGCCTGTTTAAAAGCAAAAGGATATGTAGAAAAACGAATCATTTCCAACAAAACTTTATTAGCCTATCACAAATAAATTTATAATTTGCCAATCTGTAATTTGCAATCTGCAATTTGTAATCTGTAATCTGTAATCTGTAATTTACAATCTGTAATCTAAAATCAACTATTAATACCTTGAAGAGAACACAGATTAAAATAAAGTCCTTTAAGTGCTAAAAGTTCAGAATGAGTACCTTTTTCTTTAATTTCTCCTTTAGAAAGAACTATTATTTGATCCGCATTTTGAACAGTACTCAAACGATGAGCAATTACTAAAGAAGTTCTATCTTTCATTAACTTTTCTAAAGCATCTTGAACCAATTTTTCTGACTCCGTATCTAAAGCTGAAGTTGCTTCATCTAAAATCATGATAGAAGGGTTTTTCAGAACTGCTCGAGCAATACTCATTCTTTGCTTTTGACCTCCTGATAATTTATTCCCTCTCTCCCCTATATTTGTATCATATCCATATTCTAGATTCATAATAAAATCATGTGCATTGGCTATTTTAGCTGCGCTAATTATTTCTTCTTCGGAAGCAGATTGAGAACCAAACATAATGTTGTTTCTAGCAGTATCGTTAAATAAAATTGATTCTTGAGACACGATTCCAATGTGAGAACGCAAATCATTAATTGACGCATCTTTAATATTGATCGAATCATAAAAAATAGCACCTTCGGTTACATCGTAAAAACGAGGAAGTAAATCTGAAATAGTTGATTTTCCACTACCTGATTCACCAACTAAAGCATACGTTTTTCCTTTAGGTATAGTAAAATTTATATTTTTTAAAACAAATTCATCCTTGTATTTAAAAGAAACATTTTCAAATTTTAATTCTTTTGATAATTCGTATAATTTAATTGGATTCTCATTTTCGAATATTTTTTCATTGGTAAAAAGAACTTCATTGATTCTATCTTGAGAAGCTTTCGTTTTATTTAAAAATCCAATGGAGGAGGCAATCCCTTGAATAGGTCGTAATAATTGGGAGAAAACAACTATAAACGTGATAAATTTTCCGCCAGTTAAATTCGTTTCGTGATCAAGTATCATTCCGCCTCCAAACCAAACAATACATACTAATACGAAAGCACCTAAAGTCTCATTTAAAGGAGAAGAGAGATCTTTTTTACGAAAAGCTTTCGTAATTAATTCCTGGTGTTTTAAGTTGGTATTCTTAAATGAAAGAAGCATTTGTGGAACAGCATTAAACGCCTTTATAACACGAATTGCCCCCAACCCTTCTTCCATTTCAGAAGTTAAATGCCCCATTTGATCTTGCCCTTCTTTAGCTGTCTTTTTTAAACTTTTTCCAATTCTAGAAATAATTAATGCTGATATAGGTAAAAGTACGAATGAAAGCAAAGTCAATTGTGGACTTAAATAAATTAATACACCAATACTAATAATTACAGCAATTGGTTCACGGTAAATTAATTCTAAAACACTAACAACTGCAATTTCTATGTCGTTAACATCCGTAGTCATTCTTGACATTAAATCTCCTTTTCGTTCTTCTGAATAATAAGACAAAGGAAGATTCATTGATTTTTCATAGATTTTATTTCTAATATCTCTCACAACAACCATCCTTAATTTTGATTGATGCCAAACGGCACCGTATCTAAAAATATTTTTTAAAATAAAAGCAGAAAGAATAGATATACAAATAAAAAACAATGCATCTTTTGGATTTCTTTCGATCGTTATATGCATAAAATAATTGAAATAATCTACAATATAACTAAAGAAATCAACAAAACCACCTTTGTAAACAGGCTCTATAATTTTAATAGGATCGACTTCTTCATCTAAAAAAATTACTTTAAAAAACGGAATAAACATTACTAATGATATTAAATTAAAAATTGTAAATAATATGTTATAAACAATAATTAAAATAGACGTCATTCTGTAAGAAAAAGCGTACCGATGAATTTCTAAAATTTCTTTCATAATAGCACAAAGATATGTTTTTGTTTCCCTTTTTATTATCCCTCAACAAAATTCTTTACTTTTGTACCATGGGATCAATTAGACAAAGTAGAATTGAAGGGGTGATTTTAGAAGAATTATCTGTTTTTTTTCAAAGAAATGCAAGAGAGATATGCTTAGGCGCAATGGTTAGTGTTACGGTTGTTCGAGTAACATCGGATCTTTCTTTAGCTCGATGTTATATCAGTATTTTCGCTGGACCTGACAAACAAGAAGTACTTGAAAATATACGTGAACATATTAAAAAAATTAGAGGGGAAGTAGGGAAAAGGTTGAAAAACATGCGTAAAATACCTGAATTATTATTTTTTATTGATGATTCGTTAGATTATGCAAGTCAAATCGACGTTTTATTGAAAAAAAGCTAAACTTAAATAATTAAACTATTTTCTATCAACGTACCATTTTTTATATCCAAAAGGTATCTTTCTTCCAAAAAGAAAAAGAATGTTATTAATTTAATAACTAGAATTTCTGTTGTTGGTATTTCTGTAACTACTGCTGCATTGGTAATTCTTCTTTCAGCTTTTAATGGCATAGAATCGATGGTGAATAAGTTATATTCAGAATTTGATACGGATGTGGTAATTCGGTCTTCGATTGGAAAAACGTTTAATGCGAATCAAATTGATTTTAAGAAATTAACTAAAATCGAAGGATTGAAACAATATTCAAAAGCTATTGAAGAAGTTGTTGTTTTAAAAAAAGACAAAAAATGGGTGAATGCTCAAATGATTGGAGTAGATTCTAGTTTTTTAGAAATGTCAAATATGGAAAAACATATAATTGATGGATTTCCTACTCTTATTAAAAACAATATAGAAGTTGGACTAATTGGAGCATCTTTGTTAGATAATCTAGGAGGATATATATCTAACAATGGATACGAATCGCTTATTGTCTATGCCCCTAAAAGAAATGCGAAAGTCAAACTTGGTTCTAATCCATTTAACACACGATTTATTCAATTATCTGGAAGAATTAATTTCAACAAAGAAGTTAATTCAGAAATGCTTGTTGTACCAATTAATTATGCAAATGAAATTTTAGAATACGAGAATGACATTAGTTCTATATATATAGATGTAAAAGAAGGTTTTGAAAATGAAGCCGTAAAAAAAGAAATCATATCCCTTTTAGGAAAGGAATTTATTGTAAAAACAAATTATGAAAAAAATGAATTAATTTTTAAAACGAGTAAAACAGAAAAGTTAATTGTAATGGTAATTCTACTATTTATTTTTGTTGTTGCCGCCTTTAACTTAGTTGCATCTTTAACAATGCTATTCATAGAGAAAATGGAAAACATTAAAACAATGTTAAGTTTTGGAGCCGATAGAAAATTTGTGTTTCGTATTTTCTTTTATGAAGGATTAATAATTTCTTTTAAAGGAATTATTATTGGTTTAATTTTAGGATATTCAATATGTTTAGTTCAAGTTTACGGTAACATTCTTTTAATGCCAAATTCAGGAGGAGAATCGTTTCCAATAAAAATAAAACTTTCCGATAGCTTATTAATAATTTCATTGGTTTGTACATTGAGTTTTTTAGCTTCTTACTTACCTGTTAAACATTTATTAAAAAGGAATTTTAACAAAGAACTTTTTTAAAAAATTGAATAGATTTTAATGTTTTACAAGACTTAAAATCTTCCAATTTTGAAAGTAAAAATATTTTAAAAAAATAAATTCATTTTTCCTTTTCGTACTTAAAAGTTTTAGACTATCTTTGCGCCAAAATTTAGAATTCATTTTTAAAGACACTATAATGTCGAAAATTAAAGGAAAAATATCTCAGGTGATCGGGCCAGTTGTCGATGTAAGATTCGAAAAAGGCATGACTTTACCAAGTATCTATGATGCTTTGGTTGTTGTAAAAGCAGATGGAACAAAAGTTGTACTTGAAGTTCAATCTCACGTTGGTGAAAATTCTGTACGTACCGTTTCGATGGACTCAACAGACGGTTTTACACGTGGTATGGAAGCTATTTCAACAGGAAGTGGAATCAAAATGCCAGTAGGAGACAAAATCAAAGGACGTTTATTTAATGTAATTGGTGAAGCAATTGATGGAATAAATGAAGTTGATAATTCAGATGGTCTACCAATTCACCGTGAATCCCCTAAATTTGAGGAGTTAACAACTGCAACTGAAGTACTTTTCACAGGTATTAAAGTGATTGATTTAATTGAACCTTATGCAAAAGGAGGTAAAATTGGTCTATTTGGTGGTGCAGGTGTTGGAAAAACAGTATTGATCCAAGAATTAATTAACAATATAGCAAAAGCATATTCAGGTTTATCTGTATTTGCGGGTGTAGGTGAACGAACTCGTGAAGGAAATGACTTACTTCGTGAAATGTTAGAATCGGGAATTATTACCTATGGTTCTGAATTCATGCACAGTATGGAAGAAGGTGGATGGGATCTTGACAAAATCGATGTGAACGAATTAACAAATTCTAAAGCTACTTTCGTTTTTGGTCAAATGAATGAGCCTCCTGGTGCTCGTGCTCGTGTTGCTTTATCTGGTTTAACAATGGCTGAATATTATAGAGATGGAGAAGGAGACGGTAAAGGCGCTGATATTCTTTTCTTCGTGGATAATATCTTCCGTTTTACTCAAGCAGGTTCAGAAGTTTCTGCCTTATTAGGACGTATGCCTTCAGCTGTAGGTTACCAACCAACGTTGGCTTCTGAAATGGGAGCAATGCAAGAAAGAATTGCTTCTACAAAAAATGGTTCTATTACATCTGTTCAAGCGGTTTACGTACCTGCGGATGATTTAACGGATCCAGCTCCTGCTAATACGTTTGCACATTTAGATGCAACAACAGTATTATCTCGTAAAATTGCTGAATTAGGAATTTATCCAGCTGTTGATCCATTAGATTCTACATCAAGAATTCTTACTCCTGAAATCGTTGGTGAAGAGCATTACAATACTGCTCAACGTGTTAAATTTACATTACAACGTTACAAAGAATTACAAGATATTATTGCGATTTTAGGTATGGATGAATTATCTGAGGAAGATAAAATGATCGTACATAGAGCAAGACGTGTTCAACGTTTCTTATCTCAACCTTTCCATGTTGCTGAACAATTCACTGGTCTAAAAGGAGTGTTAGTAGACATCAAAGACACAATCAAAGCGTTTAATAAAATATTAGATGGTGATATGGATAAATATCCTGAAGCTGCTTTTAATTTAAAAGGTGGTCTTGATGAAGTGATTGAGGCTGGCGAAAAAATGATGGTTGAACCAAACGCATAATTACTTTTAAAGAATTATAAAATGCAATTAGAAATAATTACACCCGAAATGAAAATATTTTCAGGAGATGTTGAAGCAGTTCAATTGCCTGGATTAGATGGATTGTTTCAAGTATTAAAAGGGCATGCTCCAATTATTTCAGCTCTTGGAAAAGGTAAAGTGAAAATTGATCTTTCTTCACCTTTCGAAAGAGATGAAAAATCTAGTGAAATGATTGAAGGAGATCAAAAAGATTCTAAAATTATACGAGTTAGTATTAATGGTGGAGTCTTGGAGATGCAAAATAATAAAATTGTTTTGTTAGCTGAATAAATAATTTACAAATTTGTAAGAGGGAAATGGATTTTCATTTCCCTTTTTTTTTGTTAAGGTATGTTAAGCTTACTCTTTTTACAACTCTAAATCCAAAACTTTACTTATTTTCGTTCTCAATTCAATGATTTTATGGACTTTTTAAAACAAATAGATACTTCAAATATTCCAGAACATATTGCTGTCATTATGGATGGTAATGGGAGATGGGCGCAACAACAAGGGCATGAACGTTTATATGGCCATAATTATGGTGTTGAATCTGTACGTGAGGTTTTAAAAGGAGCAAAAGAATTAAAAGTTAAATATTTGACCTTATATGCATTTTCAACTGAAAATTGGAACAGACCAAAAGAAGAAGTAGATGGTTTAATGGATTTGTTAATTCGAACAATAGCTGGAGAAGTTGATGAATTAAACAGTAAAGGAATTCGTTTACTTACAATTGGAAACACCGATGGTTTACCTGAAGGATGTAGAAATGAATTAAAAAGAGCGATTGAAATTACTTCTCACAATAAAGAGACAAGTTTAATTTTAGCATTAAATTATAGTGCTCGCTGGGAAATTTTAAACGCAACAAAAAAAATTGCTGAAAAAATTAAAGAGGGAGAGCTTAAAGTAGATTCTATTAACGATGAAATCTTCGAAAATTCTTTAACGACACATGGGATTCCTGATCCTGAATTATTAATAAGAACAAGTGGAGAACATCGAATAAGTAATTTTTTATTATGGCAAATTGCCTATTCAGAATTTTATTTTACAGATATTTTATGGCCAGATTTTAAAAAAGAAGACCTATTCAAAGCAGTTATTGACTATCAATCAAGAGAACGCCGTTTTGGATTAGTTTCAGCTCAAATAACAAAAGAAATATGAAATATACAAATCGATTCTTTTCACTTTTTTTATTTTTCTTAATTGCTTATACATCATTTTCTCAAGAAGAGCCTGTAACAATTGGTGGTGGATTAGAAATCGATTTTAATGTTCCTAAAAAATATGAAATTGGAGGAATACGAATTGAAGGGGCCGATAATTTCGATCATTCTGCAATTAAATTAATTTCCGGATTAAGACAAGGAATGATCATTGATATCCCTGGAGATAAAATTGCAACAGCTATTAAAAATTTATGGAAAGAAGAATTGTTTTCTGGAGTTGAAGTTTTTTCTGAAAAAGAAGTAGCTGGTGTTTTATATATTGTTATTAAATTAAAACCACGTCCAAAATTATCTCGATTTAAATTTAAAGGTGTAAATAAAAGAGAAGCAGATAAAATTAGAGAAGAAATCGATTTGTTTTCTGGAAAAACAATTACAGAAA
>OBEQ010192609.1_pt1 | contig 46401 bp, 46 predicted proteins | sample 1670901 | NCBI WGS metagenome assembly OBEQ01 (sample SAMEA104232315, study PRJEB22302) | groundwater metagenome | biome: forest; feature: aquifer; material: groundwater | place: USA | collected 2011-08-07 | depth 5.4 m
ACGATCGGCTCAAGCCCCCGTTCTTTCTCCTGATCGAAAAGGCGCTTCGCGACGAAGGCACGAGCTACTACTATCTCCCGCCGTCCGAATACAGCCGCCTCGACGGCCGGCTGGCGGCACGCGTCGCCAAAGAGCATCGACGGAGATCCTTGCCCGTGTTCAACGGGGGGCCTTGGACGAGGGACGCGCCCTACCGCGAGACCTCCACAGCCATCGGGGCCGCCCGTAAGAGTCCTACGGCGGCGGCCATAGATAATCGTGCGCTGATGGTTCAGCACTGTGTCGTACTCCAAGATATGTTTGCGCGCGTCAAAGTTGAACCCTTCTATTCGCGTCTGCGCCGTCTCAAGCGAACGCGTGATGAGGCGATTCTCTATCGGCTCGTCTTCGGGTATGCCAAACTTGCCCATCAACTTTTTCATTGTCTCGGAGGCGAAGACGCGCATCAGCGTATCCTCCATTGAGACGAAGAATTGCGTTTCGCCCGGGTCTCCCTGCCTGCCGGAGCGCCCACGAAGTTGATTATCTATGCGCCGCGCCTCGTGACGTTCGGTACCGAGCACAAAGAGACCGCCGAGGCGCTTCACCTCTTCGTATTCTTCTTTAGTGGCGGGGGGGGGTCCCAGTGTATTTTACCCCCCCCCCCCCCCCCAGCCATATTGGTCGCGACGGTGACACTCGCCTTTCGCCCCGCTTGGGCAATGATAGAACCTTCCCGTTCGTGATTTTTTGCGTTCAGCACTTCGTGAGGAACACCCGCCGCCTTGAGATATTCTGAAAGAATCTCATTTTTCTCTATAGAGACGGTGCCTATAAGAACAGGTTGCTCTTTTTTATTCAATTCCGCCACCTTGCGCGCAATCGCCTTGAACTTGCCCGCCTCGGTCTGAAAGACGAGGTCATTCTGGTCAAGCCGCGCTGTCTGCCGATGAGTCGGCACCGAGACGACCTCAAGCCCATAGACCTTAAAAAATTCTTCGCTGCTGGTCTTCGCCGTGCCCGTCATACCCGCGAGCTTCTCATACTGGCGGAAGTAGTTCTGGAAGGTGATTGAGGCGAAAGTGCGCGACTCTTTCTGCACCGAGACCCCTTCCTTCGCCTCAATGGCTTGGTGCAGTCCTTCGCTCCACCGCCGCCCGGGTTGGAGCCGCCCCGTAAACTCGTCAACAATCACCACCTCATTATTTTTCACCACATACTCTTTGTCTTTATGAAAGAGCGCCTTGGCGCGCACCGCGGTTTCTAGATGATGCACGAACTTAATTCCCTTCTCGGTATAGAGGTTCGCGATGCCGAGTGCTTTTTCTGCCTTCTCAATACCAATCGGCGTGAGCGAGATGGCTTTGCGTTTTTCATCCACGGTAAAGTCATCGGGCGCAGAGAAACCGTCCGCCATTCGCGCGAATGACTGATAGAGATTCTCGGAGTCGCCCGAGGGGGCTGAAATAATCAAGGGGGTTCTGGCTTCATCAATCAAGATAGAGTCAATCTCATCAACAATGGCGAAGTGGAATCCACGCTGGCGTAGTCCCTCGGGTGTGTACTCAAGATTGTCACGCAGATAATCAAAACCGAACTCATTGTTCGTGCCGTAGGTGATGTCGGCGAGATATGCCTTGCGGCGCGTCACTGGCCGCAAAAATTCATACACAATCTTGAATGCACCAAGTGTGTCGCGTGTCTTGTCCAATTCGGTATGAGTTGGGTCATAGAGAAAAGAAGAGTCGTGATTGATGACGCCGACCGAGAGTCCAAGCAGATTATAAATCTGTCCCATCCAGACGGCATCGCGGCGCGAGAGATAATCGTTGACCGTGACGATATGCACACCCTTCCCGGAAAGAGCATTGAGATACGCGGGAAGGGTCGCGACGAGCGTCTTGCCCTCGCCGGTGCGCATCTCGGCAATGCCGCGGTTGTGGAGCACCATTCCGCCGAGCAGTTGCACATCAAAATGCCGCTCGCCGAGCGTGCGGCGCGCCGCCTCGCGCACGAGCGCAAAGGCGTCGGGCAGGAGCGCGTCAAGCGACTCGCCCTGCGCGAGACGGCGCTTGAGTTCAGCCGTCTTTTCTCTAAACGCTTCGGGAGCGAACGTCTGCATACTCGCTTCAAGCGCGTTAATTCGCTCTACGGTCTTCGAGAGCGGTTTGAGCTTGCGTTCACTCCCATCACCAAAAAACTTCCCTAAGAAAGACATAACGCCATCCTACCATTTCACCGCAAGTACTGCACCTCCCACTCTACCTTGATGTCGGTTTTATTTTTGACACACCGCGCAATCTCCTCGGCAAAAGCACGAATCTCATTCGCGTTTGCGCCGCCGAAATTGACGAGTACAATCGGCTGATTCGGAAAGAGACCAACGGCGCCCTTGCGCAAACCCTTCAGACCGCAGAGATTGTCTAGGACCCACGCGAGTGGAATCTTCATTTCTTCACCGAGCGGAAAACCCGGCATCTCGGGATATTTCTTTTTGAGTTCATCAAATTGCGTCCGAGAAATAATCGGATTCTTGAAGAAAGAACCGGCAGTGCCAAATTCTTTTAGATCGGGAAACTTTTGGCTTCGGATTTCAAGCACCCCGCGCCGAATTTCGGCGAGTGTCGGCGTTGTTTTTGCATCTCCGAAATACTTCGCCACATCCTTATACACGAAATTCGGCGCTCCGTCTTTCTGCAAGCGCAACGCAACGCGCGTGATGATATGATGCTTCCCTTCTGTCTCCTTAAAGATGCTTCCGCGATAACCAAACCGACACTCCGCGAGGCTCAACCTCGCGGAGAGGGTCTCAACCCACTCAAGCGTATCGGCGAGCTCAGTGCCGTAGGCGCCGATATTCTGTACGGGCGCGGCGCCGACGGTGCCGGGAATACCCGAGAGATTCTCAATGCCCCAGAGACCGCGCGCGACCGCCGCCGCAACGAGCGCGTCCCAACTCTCCCCCGCTCCGGCAGTAACCAAGACGCTCTCTCCTTCTTCCTTCCACTCCACTCCCTTTATCTCATTCTTGATAATCACCGCCTTAATCTCGCCTTCTGCAACGAGCAGATTAGACCCGCCGCCAAGCACAAAAGACGGCAGATTCTTTGTCTGTGCAAACATCAGCGCTTCTTTCAATTCATCACGAGATGCGACCGCAACAAAATAGCGCGCCGTCCCGCCAATCTTGAGCGTCGTCAGTTCTTTCAGAGCAATGTGTTCCTGAATAGTCATTGCATACCCTACGGATTGCGTCCTGCGCGGATATCGGCAATATATTTTTCTATCTCCGCCTTCGCCTCGGGTTTTAATTTGAGCACGTCTTGGAGAACCTCTATCGCTCTTGCTTTATTCCCATTTAAGAAATAAGCGGCAGCCAATGAGATACGAAACTGCGGATTCTCTGGTGTCTCCTTAACGCGATTCTCCCAAAGGGCGAGCACTTTCGGATATTGACGCGCTTCGTAATATGCCCGAATGATTCGATCATCAAACGCTTCGGGCGTTCCCGAGAGCGGCGTGAGCAACTCATCAGCCAATTGAAACTGCTTCTGCGAGATGGCGACGACGGCATAGATGATGCGAGCACTGATAAAGTCCGGCGCGGACTCAAATGCTTCTTTCAGAAGCACAAGCGCGTCCGCGCCGCGACCCGTCCCTAGATAGGCATTTGCGAGTTCAAACGCGATGGTCTGTTTTTGAGGAGAGAGTGCATGCGCCGCTTCAAGCGTCGGGAGCGCTTCGGCAAAGCGACCAAAGCGGTCCAAGAACATACCCAAGAAAAAGCGGTGGCGCGCATCATTGGGCACCTTGGCAATTTGATTCTCAAGCGCCACGACCGCGAGCGAAGTAAAGCCGTTCTTCAATTCTTGCGGTGCTTGTGGACTGCCGATAACCGAAGACGCCGTCTGCGCAATCTGCTCAGCAATCTCCTGTCGTGCCAGAGAGTCACGCGCGAGAGCGCGCTCGTACGCCTTCAAATTCTCAGCGAGACCACCAACCTGTGGCTTGAGCGCATCGATGAGATCGGTCGCCGTTTGTATCTGCTTGATATTCAGAAAATAAAGCGAGGAGATGAGAACGAGTGCGAGCGTCGTCGCGGTTGCCGAAAGTCCGCCCGTTGAAGAGACAAGAGAATAGTGCTTGGTGCCGCCAAGCGTCTTGCCCGCAACACGGATATGAAGAAACGCCAAAAACGAGAAGAAGAAGAGATAACTGCCGAGATTGTCAAAGACAAAGAAGTTGTGGGTAAAGTACGCGGCAAGAAGTCCCGTCAAGATACTCTTCTCCACAAGGGTAAATCCAGCTTCATTTTCTTTCTTACGCCAAAGATAGGAGAGAGAGATGACAAAGAGCAAGAGATACGAGAGAAGCCCCAATAGCCCACCAGCGATGAGCCAGTCAAAAACCACATTGTGGGTGCGGTCAAACCATTGCTCTTGCCCCCACATATTTGGGTTATAGTACTTATTGAAGACGAAGTTGAACCCCTCCTGTCCCCATCCGAGAAGTGGATGTTCTTTGAAGCCCTGAAATGCCATACCCCAAACCATAAAGCGCGGACCTGCATCTTTGGCAGAAATTGAAGCAAACCGGCTTAGAGTTGAATTACTTCGGATAAAATTACTATTCTTTCCCGTATACAACGCTCCGGCGATTACCACCACAGCAACCAGAATCCCAAGAGCAAGGGTACGCCAACGGGGGTTATTCTTTTCCAAAACCGCAACAAGCAGAGCCGAAAGAAAGAGCCCCGCCGTAAGTCCAATCGCGGCACCGCGTGTGGCACTGAAATACAGGACGAAAAATTGAAGGGAGAGTGCAACCCCGTAACCCCACCTTGCCGCAACCGAAACGCGATGCCGCGCCAAGAGAAAGAGGGTGAGAAAAAAATGGGAGAGCATATAGCCCGCGAAGTACGCGGCATTGCCGAATGTCCCGTCAAGCCGCACGCCGCCCTGATTAATCACAATCGTGCCCGCAAGTTGAAGGACACCGTAGAATCCCAAGAGTGCCGAGACACCAACCGATGTAGCGAAAAAACGCAACCAAAATCGCTCGGTTGAGAGTACCGAACTCGCCACCAGAAAGTAGGCGAAGAGATGTGCAAGCGTGATATAGCCCTCCATCCGCTCAAAGTTGCTCCAGAAACTCTTGAACGGGTTCGCGCCAAAGACATCGGCGAGAAGCATAACCAAAAGAAACGCCGAGAGTGCGCAGAGAAGATAAGAGCGCTTTGGCCGAAACTCTGGCAGGCGCAAAGCAAGAAGAATCCACGCGGCGAAGATAATCTCAGTGATGATGCGGAAGGCGAAGTTCTTGCCCGTAATAAACGGAAAGAACATACTCGCGCTCACGATGAGCGGAATAAACGGTACACAAAAGACGCCAAGGCGTGTCGTCCACACAAGTCCCTTCTCAAAAGATTTCATAGGGAGATAATAACAATCTACCCCTTTCTGCGCAACTTCTTTTTAATCGGCTCTTCTTCAGCGAGCACTCGTTTCACTCCGTCGCCACGCACGGATTCATAAAGTTTGATGTCGCGCACCAGAAGTTCAAATCCTTTGGGCTCTAAACTCGCCGCTTGGTCGCTCCCCCACAGTGCGCGGTCAAGCGTAATATGCCGTTCTATCATACACGCGCCGAGTACCGCCGCCATAACTGACGGTGCGACTCCAACTTCGTGTCCGCTATAACCAACGGGCACCGTCGGGAAACGCTGACGAAGTGCGGGGATGAGCGAGAGATTAAGATGTCTATCTTGTGCCGGATAGGTCGCGACGGTATGAAGTACCACGAGATTGTTATTGCCTAAAACCTTAAGCGCTTGCTCAACCTCCTCCATCGTGCTCATACCGGTTGAGATGATGACGGGACGGCCTTTCGCACGAATATGCTTCAAGAGTCCTTTGTCGGTTAAACTTGCCGACGCAATCTTGTAGCACGGCGGGTTGAATTGCTCCAGAAAGTCCACTGACGCTTCGTCCCAGGGCGAGGCGAACCAGAGGAGACCTTTTTCTTTCGCGTAGCGGTCAATCTCTTTGTACTCTTTCTTCCCAAACTCAAGACCACGTTTCAGATGCCCGTTGGTCGTCCCGAACGGATTTTCGCGCGGCTTCGCCAGTTCTTCGGGAGTATAGACCACCTCAATGGTGCGTTTCTGGAACTTGACGGCATCCGCCCCCGCTTCTTTGGCGACATCAATAAGTTTCTTTGCCGTCTCTATACTCCCATTATGATTAATCCCAACCTCGGCAACGATAAAGCAGGGATACTCGTGCCCAACATTCTTATGCCCAATCTTCACTGCCTTCGTCTTCGCCGCGCTTTTCTTCATATCTTTTATAAATAAACCGCTGTTATAATGCATTATATATAACATCTCTCTATGAGAAAAGTAACGAGGAAGGTGAATTCAATACTTCAATACCTTACCGATGCGGGTGAGGCCTTTGGGGCGGCGGAGAAAGACGCCGCACTCCTCAAAGATACGAGAGCGGCTATCGCACTCATTTCACAGTGTTTTGCGAACGGAGGGAAACTACTTGTGGCAGGCAATGGAGGGAGCGGAGATGACGCGGAGCATTTTGCGACCGAGTTTGTCGGGCGATTTATGAAAGAACGCCGCGCGCGGCCTGCCATCGCCCTTACGGCATCCTCTTCAACTCTCACCGCACTCAGTAACGATTACGGATTTGAAGATGTCTTTGCCCGCCAGATTGAAGCGTTCGCGAGACCCGAAGACCTCTTCATCGGCATCTCAACGAGCGGCAACTCAAAGAATATCGTTCGGGCGGTGGAGAGAGCAACGGCACTCGGTATCAAAAGTATTTGCTTTGCCGGCAATGCCGGCGGCGCACTTCGCGAGAAAGCAGATATTACCCTCGCCCTTGCCGACACGCGTACCGCTCATATTCAAGAAGTTCAGATTGCGCTCATTCACGCAATCTGTCAGGAGGTTGAAAAGACATTTATAGATTAGAGAAGTCGAGCGACAAACGCCAAGTCCTCCGGTGTATCTATCTGAAAACTCCGGTAGAAAGACATCGGGACAATACCGATGCGACCGCTGTAGCGCAACTTTGACTCAAGCAGATTCTTTCTTTTGGTAATGTAAAAAGCGCCGTTTTCCCGAAAAGTCCGCCCAACTTCCTGTCGGCGCGGTCTATGAAAAATATCCCAGCCCCGCGGTTCTCCTCGTTCGTTCCATGTGCCCATCCAATGCTCTTCATACGCGCTGAAGACGGAATCATAGTTACCTGATTCCATCAGTGCGATTCCTTTCGAAATATCTCCTGACTCTATGAGCGGAGAGGTCGGTTGAATAAAGACCAACCAGTCAAAAGCAACTTCTTTGGCAAAGTGAAGAAGGGCCGCCTCGCTTGGTGCGATGTCGCTCGCGAGTTCTGCCGGCCTCAAGAGTACCTGCGCACCGTACTGCTTCGCGGCCGAAGCAATCTCGGCATCATCGGTACTCACCCAGGTCTCTTCGATTCCCGCGCCCCGTGATGCCGCAATGGTATAGGCAATGAGTGGTTTGCCGCAAAGGTCAATAACATTCTTTCGGGGAATGCCCTTGCTTCCTCCCCGCGCCAAGATAACCGAGACGATTTTATTTCTCATTTCTAAAGTTCTTAATGGTCTTAATTATAGCATCTTCAGCCCGTGTGCTTGCCTGCCCATCAGGGGTAAAGATCAGTTCTGCTAAAAATGCGTTCCTTTTCTCTGTGTCATAAGTGGCTCTCTGTGTGAGGTCTCCGACGCGATCATTGAACTCACCTTCTGTCTGAACATAGTTAATAAAGTCAGGGTATTTCTGAAAAAATGTTTCCAGACCATCATTGTGTATGATATCCGCAAAATAAGGAGAGACAACTGTGCGATTGGCAATGAGCGCCTCAATCAAGACCATAGAGCTATACCCAACGACCACGGAAGAATCTTTAATGAGGTCAAAAGGACTGAGAGAATTTGTGATAACAAGATTCGGTATCGGTTGGGTAAAATTATCTTGTAAGATACTTTTGACATACTGCAGATAATGAGCGGCAAACTTTGTCTTAATGACGACTCGTCTCTGTGGATGACGCAGAGCAAACCCCATCACCCATGTATGAACGGCATCCGTTCGTTTCCGTGCCTGTCGCATCTTCGCTTCTTCTCCTTTTTCTCCGGACGGAAAGTAATCATGCGGATAAAAAGAAAAGAAGACAATGTGCGGGTCAGCAAGAGTCGTATGGCGAAGAGAGAAATGCGAGTCCAGACGAGGTACGCCAACCACTTCTAATATATCATCGCTCACGCCACCTACGCGAGCTTCGGAATAAAGCAGGGCATCTTTCACTCGTTTGTTATAAAGCAACATCTTGGCTCCAATAAACTTACAACCCCGATATTTATGTACGAAGTCCCGGTCGACATCAAACGCCTCCTTATGCAAGACGATAAAAGGAATACCGAGGATATGACAGACACTCGCGATTTCCTCCTGCGCAATATACGCAAAATTTCCCGATAACATTGCGTCAAAGCCAAGAAATTTCTGTAACCACGGGAGCATTCGAGTGAGATAACGATTGTACTTTATCTTCCCTTCCGCGCAATACATATGCGTATGGTAATTATTTTCTGTTATCTTTTCTCTCTCGGCCGCGCGAGTAAACTGAGAAAAGATGAGTCCAAAGAATATTTTGTGTATCACACTATACTGAATACGCCCACTGAATTTTGCCATTGCTTTGACATCATCTAAAAAGATAGTCCGCCCGATGCAGAGGACTCGATACGCTCCTCTTGTATTGATCGTACCCGCAATCAGCGTAAGCACTCGGGCGGTGCATCTCGGACTATCGGCATAGACACTGCACCGAATTAAAAAGATGGCACAGATATACTTTATTTTATAGATGACTTTTTTAATGAGATGACTCGTTCTGCGCATAGACCGTTTCGTTAGTTCTTTTTTGCAATAACGAACAGGGTGTCGGACATACTCTTCTCATCAACCACTTTCTGCATCGGAACCGCAAGTCGGAGTATAGCGTGAGTGAATTCATCTTCTTTCACCTGCGCGTTTGCCATCGCGTGAAAAACAAAGTCCATGACATCCTGACCAAACTCCCACAGAGCCACAGGTGTGGCACCGACGACCGAGAGCATCGTTCCCAATGAGGACTCGGAAAAGATATGAAGATGCTCTGGAGAGTGGATATGACGATACGCCAGAGACGGAAAAACCAGATTGACAAAAGACGAGAGAGATGGATGTCGCGGGACCTCAATAATGAGATGAGAATCTTTCGGTAGCGCTGCAACAATATCTTTTAGTAAGGTAACAGGGTCGGCGATATGTTCAAGAATATTTATCAAAGAAACCACCTGCGCACCCTTCAATCCACCGAGAGTATCAGCAGTTATATCTCCGGCAATTATTTCAAGGCCATGCGCGCGAGCGAAGTCAACTTCAGCAATGTCGGACTCGTACCCGAGAACACTCCAGCCCGTCCTCTTGGCGGCGGTCAATACCTCTCCGACCCCGCACCCGATATCTACCCACAACCCTTTCTTCTTAATAAATTCATTACAATAGATAACTTTCGGAGTAGCGATGAGCAGAACGCGCTTTTCAAAGATACGTTCATTATTGAGATAGACCAATGCTTGACTTGAGCCGCCTGCCTTACCCTGATACAGCTTTTTAATATGTGCGGTATCTACGGGGGGCTGCATAAAGAGATGCATACAGCGGCTGCACTGAGCATACTCGTACCCATAGACCTCAATAAACTGTTGAGATTTCTTTTCGCCACAAATCGGGCACGACACCAGTGCGCTCTGCCGATAAGAAATAAATTGTTCGGCCGTCTTTCTTTTCGCGTTGGCTGCTTTTACTCTCCACTCGGAATCACGATTGAGCATGCGCCAATCAACCGTTTTTCCTTGCCGGCGTGGAATATGCGAAAATGATTTAAATTGATTCATACGATATGGTGTTACTCTGCTTCTTTTGTCTTTGCGTGATAGGACTTAAAGAAGTAAGAATTCTGGTCTTTAAGAAGTTCTGCCGGTTTTCCTTGTTCAACCAGTCGTCCGTTCTCAAAAGCAAGAAGCGTATCGGCATTCATCACCGTTCCGAGACGGTGAGCGATGACCAAAACCGTGGTGCGACCACGCAGATTGAAGATTGCCTTCTGAATAAGCGCCTCCGATTCGTTATCAAGAGCACTCGTGGCCTCGTCTAAAATGAGAATCTTCGGTGTGCGAGCAAGCGCTCGCGCGAGCGCGATGCGTTGTCGCTGACCTCCCGAAAGCGAGAGCCCTCGTTCTCCGACTTGCGTCTTGAAACCGTGTGGCTGGCTCTCTATAAAATCAAAAATATTGGCGGCTTTTGCCGCGTCAACCATCGCTTGATGACTAATGGTCTCGTCATAAAACTTTATATTTTCCTCAATAGTTCCGTTCAGAAGAAAGACATCCTGTGAGACATAGCCGACCTGTCGGCGCCATTCTTTCAAATGTATTTCGTTTATACTCCTCCCGTCTACGGTAATGACGCCATTCGTTGGATTAATAAGCCGTAACAAAAGGTCAACCATTGTCGTCTTCCCCGCGCCGGACGGACCAATGAGACCGACAATCTCGCCGTGAGCGATATGAAACGAGACATCATGTACCGCCGGCTCTCCCTCGCGGTATTCAAAATTAACTTTCTGAAAAAAGAGTTCACGCGTAAAGGAAAAAGGCATTCCTCCGTTTTCTCGTTCGCGTTCTGTTGTCGCATCTTTCTGATACGTCAAGATACTTTCGAGATACGGAATCTGCATGGTCAGAGCGTGGGCACTTGACTGAGCGTACTGGATATTACTGAAGACCTTATTGAGCGCGTAGACCGTCACCGCAAACGATGCGAACTCAAACGCAGCGGTTTTATAGAGAAAGACAAATAAACCGACAATGAAAAAGACACCCGCGAGATGGAGCAGTGCCGCCGTGCTGTTCTTTAAAAAAGAGAGAGCGAGATAGAGTCGCCGTAGCTTCTCGGTAAATACCGCGCCCCGTTCAAAGACCTGTTTTTCGAGATGCATCCCTTTCACGGTTTTAGCGCCGATACTCTGTTCATTCGCGTAATGAGCAAGAACCTTGTTCTCCCGTACCATTTCGTTTGAGAGAATGCGCGTCTTTCGCAAAAAAGGCATAAAAATGACAAAGATTGCGGTTCCCGAAAATACGGTCGTCATCGCGATGACCGGAGAAATATTGAAGACAAGATAACTGTAGACGACAAGATTAGCCGCCACAAACATCGCGTTACTCAAATAAAGCAGGATGGCGGAGCTATTTGAGACCTCGGTCGTGAGCATCTGGTCCAAATGCCCAACTTTTTGAGCAGAGAGAAACGGCCACTTCGCCTCAAAGGTAATCTGTAATAATTTTGTGCGTGTTTTTTTCTCAAAATCAGAGGTTGCCTTCGCGGTAATCTGCTGGGAAAGAAGCAGAACCGCTACCTTCGCCAAAAAGAGAATGACGATAAAGAGAAGCAAAAACTTCGCCGTGTAGGGTAGGTGCAGATACCCGAAAAAGTCCGCGATAACACGCGAAATACCGTCGGTGGCTTTCCCCCCACCGCTGATGAAGGAGAGAAGCGGGATAATCGTGGTGATGCCGATACCTTCCAGTACGCCAGAGAGGAAGCTTAAGACAGCCATAGCCACAATGTGCCAGCGATACGGGAAGAATCCCTGACGCAAGAGACGGAACGAAATAAGAAGTGTTTCTGTTATTTTCATTCTTGGCACATAAGAGGAGAGACAAATGTAATGAGATCTTTAAGGGGGAGCGGCTTTACCTTGTCTGACTCATAGGACTGAACGGCTGGTCGCGCGGCGCGCGGATATCGAGAGATGCTCTGTGCGGCACGCTCTTCTGAATCAAAGACAATAAAGAGGTCTTTCGTCTCAAGCGCCCGCCGTGATTCATCTTCGGTCAGTAGTTTTTCGTGCAACCGTTCGCCAGGTCGTCTGCCGATCACTTGTATAGTAACTCTGCGGACAATCTTTTTATCACACGCCTGTAGAGCGGTTATGACGGCTTGCGCCAAATCCCCCACGCGTACGACGGGCATCTTTAAGATGAATATCTCTCCCCCGTGCATAAGCGAAACCGACTTAAGTATGAGCGCCACTGCCTGTGGTATAGACATAAAAAACCGTGTCATAGACGGGTCAGTCACCGTCACCTTTCCTTGCTTTCGTATCTGCTCAACAAAAAGTGGCACGACCGACCCACGAGAGCCGAGTACATTTCCAAAACGGACACAGGATATCTTGGTCAGAGAATTCGGCGCGTGATTTCCCAAGAGTGCTATCTTCTCAGCAAGCCGTTTCGTGATACCGAGCACATTCTGCGCGTCCGCCGCCTTATCGGTGGAAATGACAATCACTTTCTTCACCGCGTTCCGAATCGCCGCGTCAATCACCTGATGGGTGCCGAGCGCATTGGTCAAAATCGCCTCAGAGGGAGATTGCTCGCAGAGGTCCACATGCTTGAGCGCCGCGGTATGAAAGACGATATCACTCCCACGCATCGCAGAGTACAGGCGATCATGGTCGCGCACATCGCCGATAACAAAACGAAGAGGAAGTCCCGCTACTGCCCCCTCGCGAGCGTACGCGGCATGCTTCCCTTCATCGCGACTATAGACCACAATCTCCTGAGGAAGAAAGGATGCCACTTCACGCACAATATGCCATCCGATAGAACCGGTACCACCGGTAACAAAAATGCGTTTGTTTCGAAACTCGTTCGGCATACCTTATGATTCTTTATACCCAAGATAATAAGCATCTCCAAGACCGCAATACCCCTTAAACAAGATGGCGGTAGTATCTATCCTCTTCTTTAGTTTCGTGAGGTCTTTTGTTTCTTTCAAGAGAGAGATGACGGAGAGAACCTCCTGAAAGAAAAGAGAGAGTTTCTTGCCTTCAGCGCGATGGACAGATTGCCACGGAGCATTGCGAATCTCGGAGCGTATGAGGTCTTGAAACCGCTCCACATCAAGTTTGAAATCCGGCGTAACATCCTTCAGTGTGGAAACAATCGTCCTCATACCCTTCATATCTTCGAGACCCTCGCGTCGTTGTTCGATGACCTCCCGGTCATTTTCGTTCGCAATCATCCAGAAATATTCTGACCACGAAAACAAACCGCGATACTTCTTCTTGGTATAATCAACAACGGCTTGGCGAGGAGAATCAACGAGGGGAAACGGGAAAGACAATGGTGGCCACGAAGAATAAAACCGAATGCCGTTTTCACTAAACCATTGAAGCAGTTCTTCCCCACTCACATTATCGGCTTTCGGCACCACATACGAATCATAAATAATCGAATCAGCACTTCGTCTGCTATACAGAACCGCGCGCGCAATATGTTCGGGAAAGAGAAACTTTGCGGCGGCAACCAGTTCTTTTTCGGAAGCCGAAACCGTGTAGAGAATGAGCCGTTGCAAATTTCGCTGAAAGGCGCCCGCATTGTTCCCGATACTGATATAAACAAATCCTCCGGGCTTGAGAAATGAAACCAGGTTTATAAACCCTCTTTTTTGTTCGGCGGTATGGTGCAACACACCATTGGAGACGACGATATCGAACTTCTTCGGAGACGAAAAATCAAAAAGAGAACCTTGGTGGAGAGTCAGTGCCTGCTCCACCTTATATCTGCGAAAGAGCTTGTGACACCGCTCTATAGAAAAAGGGTTTAACTCAACTCCGGTCACCCGCGCTCCCCACAAGGCGTAGAAGATATCAATCTCGCCGGTGCCCGAACCGAAATCAAGCAGTTCCGCGTCCGCAAACATCTGAAGCGGAAAGTGCAACCGATCTCGAAACAGGGACTCTCTGAAGAGTTGGTACTGACGGAAGACCTTTTTGTCTTCAATGGGGTAGATACTCGGACTCACCCGCTCATACACCCCAAGCACCTCTTCTTCTGTTTGTTTTCGTCTGCTTTTCTTCATCGGCGTTTCTGTTTAAGGAGCAAGGTGTCGTTCAGCAGAAGCCCGTCTATACCGGAAAGGCGAAATACCCGATAAGCGTCCGCGGCGGTCTGGACCATCGGCTCGCCATGAAGATTGAAAGAGGTGTTGAGCAGAGCTCCAACTCCGGTCATCTTCTCAAATGCCGTTATGATGCCTTCATACGCGGGATTTTCTCCCTGCCGCAGCACCTGTGGACGGCAGGTAAGGTCGGCGGGATGTAGCGCGGCAGGCATCTCGCGGTGAGCGAGCGGAGTCGTCTCAAACGCGAGCGTCATAGAGGGAGCACCGCATTGTTTTTTATAACCGACAAGATAATCAGACGCGCGCTTCTCCAAAATGGTGGAGGCAAACGGCATCCAGAAGTCCCGATTCTTTATTTTTTCATTGATAATCTTCACAATATCGTAGTGTCTTGGGTCTGCCAAGAGAGAACGGTTTCCGAGCGCGCGAGCCCCAAATTCGCTCCGTCCAGCCGCTCGACCGATAACCTTGCCTTCTGCAAGCAAGAATGCGATATCGCGTGACGAGACCTTCTTCATGACGGTGTATCCGTTCTTCCTCGCCATCGCGACGGTTCGTCGAATGTCTTGCTCAGTCATCAGCGGACCGAGGTACGCGTCTTGGAGCGGCTGAATCAGTGCGGAACTCACTCGACGCTCTCGGCAGTAATCTGCCATACACACTTGCGTCGCGCCAATAGCCAACGATTCGTCTCCGGGAGACGGCGGAATGAAGAGTTTCCGCACCTCACGCAACTTGTTTATCTCCATAGAGGCCTTGACATTCATCGCCACTCCACCACCGAAACAGACGGTCGTGAGACCGGTCTTTCGGACACAGTTTTGTGCCCATTTGGTAAGAATGTCTTCGGTGTATTTCTGAAGCGCACCCGCAATCGCATCAAACCGCTCTCCATCAAGTTTTTCTTTAAAATAAAAATAGCGGTCAGGGGGGACTTTCTTAAACGCAAAACCGATACCTTTCACGCATTGGGTCTCCTCAAAGACGCGAAGTACCTTCTGATAATAACGCTCTTTTGCATACGGCGCGAGCCCCATCACTTTATATTCGTGTTCATTGGGCTTCATACCGAGAAGAAGCGTGATATACCGATAGAGCTGGGCGATGAGCGAGACGTCAGATGAATAGACCTCCCGAAGAAAACCGTGGTGCGCAATCTGCACGGTGGCGTTTCGGTTATCTCCCCACGCATCAAGAGTTAAGACGAGGGCATCTTGCCGAATCGGACTCGCAAAGTACGCATAGTGTGCATGTCCGCGATGGTGGTCAGTGAAGATAATCTTTTTGGGGTCAATTCCCAAATGACGTGCGACAATCGTGCGCCGCCATTCTTGAAAAAAAGAGACGATTTTCTTTGAATCGCGATGAGAACCGTCATTTTTTTCTAGAAAACGCAAAACATCCTCCCATGTTCCTGGATACTGTTGCGTATCAATCTTCTTCTTAAAGATATCTAAATAGCGTGGCTTCTTTCCTTGATACAGCCGCGGATACCAATACTCATTTTGCTCGCGGAGCGCGTCGGCAATTGTACCCGTTGAGTACCGCCGCGTGAGCGTGTAATAGGGTGTCCAGATTTTGTTTGAAAATGCGACGACGTCTAGTTCTTCCGGCTTCACGCCACCTTCGCGGAGCACATACTCAATGGCGTTTTTGGGGTACCGCTCGTCATTTTTTGCACGCGAAAACCGTTCCTCGCTTGCGCACGCGACGATACGACCATTCACCATCAATGCAGCGGAGGAATTTTCTTCCCACATGAGTCCCAAAATCTTCATACTCGTTTCTTCGTCTGCGCTTCAATGTCCCCGCTGATCGCAAAGTCGCAATTTCGGCACGACGAGATTTCGTAGAACTTTCCTTCGAGATGCTTCTTCAGAATGCTCTTGCGCTTCTGAGAATCCCATGCTTCCTTGATCTTCACCTGTGCCACATTCCCCAATCCAAGCGTTCGATCATAGTCCATGCAACAGGGAGAGATCACGCCGTCCTCCCATACCGTCAAGCGCGTCAATAACTGTGGACAGACGAATTTTGAAACATATCCCTTCTTATAGACACCCTGTTTTGACTTCACGGGATTAACATAATCAATGAACGACACGGCATCAACAATGGGAGTAAAGAGCTTTATGGTGTCGTCAATCTCTTTTTGCGTGGTATTGGGAAACCGAATGCAGTTGATGCGCGTAATCGGCTTGATAACGCCTAACTTCTTTTTCAATGCCGCGAACGCGCGAATCTTGCCGAGCGTATTCTCAAAGGTAGTTCCGATACGAATGGCTTCATATTTCTTCTGATAAGGAGAGTCGAAAGAAAAGATGAGACGATCCAAACCAGCGGCGATAATCTTCCGCGCTTTCTTCTCGTCCATTAAACTTGCGTTAGTATGAAAAAAGACATCAAGAATCTTTTTACTTTTGGCATACCGCACCATCGCGTAAATATTCGGATTCATAAATGCCTCTCCGAAATTGTCTAAGTTAAGCGCATAGAGACCATTTTTCGCCCCTTCATCAACCACCTTTTTATAGAGTATCATATCAAAATCCTGTATCTTGATGAACTTTCCTTCCTTGATATATTGCGTCCGCGTGCACATCGGACACTTCAGATTGCACTTGCTTGTCGCGCCAATATCAAGGTTAAGTGGAAAAGTCGGCACAATAAGTTTCTCGGGATACTCCTCCCACTTTTTTCGATACTCGTGATATTCAGGCGGTTCCGCGGCTTCAGACCTCAAGACATTTTCATTCTTGATTTCTTTAAATCCGCTATAGACCGTCTTTGTTTTTGTTTTTTTCATATGAAAGTGATTGTTGATACCCTTCATCTCTTTCGGCTCGCGCGTCCCTCTTATCATACTCCGGATGCTCCTTCACAAAACGAAGAATGTCCCCCATTCTAAACATTTTTTGCGGACGATACAAGTGCTCGTAGACCGCCTTAACAAACTCAAAATCAAGGCGGTCGTCTATCGTCCACCGATGCGCGGAGTAGTCAACGGCGTTTTTGAGGATAAAAAGCCGAAACTTTCGCGGATGTTTCCAGATATACGGCGTGACATGCTCCCGTTCAGACGGAAGTTTCGCCTCCTGCCACGCGCGAAAGAGAGCCGCGGACGAGCATACTTCAACATCCAGCCCATCCGGATAGGTGTTGATGCGCCGGTTCACTGCTGCGTAGTCAACCTTTCGTTTTCTAAACTCGGTGACAACGGTGTCAATAACTATCGGGTCAATGAGCGGGCAATCGCCGGTAATGCGCACAATCACCTCTGCCCGCGCGCGGCGCGCGGTCTCTTTATAGCGGTCAAGCACATCATCTTCGCTTCCGCGAAAACAGGGCACGCGCTTCTTCCGTGCCCATGCGGCAAGCACATCATCTGCTCTTTTGGTCGTCGTCGCCAACCAAACCGCAGTAACTTCTTTTGCCTGTCTTACTCGTTCTATGAGCAGTTCAATCATCGGTTTCCCCACCATCTCTTTCATCACCTTGCCGGGGAGACGAGTAGAATTCATACGGGCTTGTATAATCGCAACGATACGCATAACAAGATTAGGTGAGGCGCGTAAATCCTCGATGCGCAACCGGCCCTTCAAGCAGAGAGTTGACGGAGCCGCGAGCGAGCGCGTGGTGCAAAATGGCAAAGACCTCATCGACCGCGTGCGCATATTTCTTGATATGGCTTCGCCGGTGACTATAGCTGACATAGACCGTCAGTCCCGCCAAAAAACCTCGGCGCAACATTTCTTGGACGAAAAGTGTCTTGAGCTCCTGTGGATTTTCATCATCGAAAGAAAACGAAATAAGAGGAAGAGGGCCTCTGACGGTAATCTTCAATCTATGTTTCACCGCGAGAGTTCGCCAGACCTCGCCGATCATCGTGCCAATCTGAGCCAAGTGACGCGGTACATTTCGCGCGGTCATCTTTCGTATTGTCGCCAACGCGGCTACTGGACCAATACGCTCTGTCCAATAGGTACTACTGATAAAGGTCGCGTGCGCCGCATTCATAACCGTTTTAGTACCGATAATCGCCGCCATAGGATAACCGTTGCTCATCGCTTTACCAAAGACAGCGATGTCTGGAGTAACTCCATATCTGAGATGCACCCCTCCGATATTCAAACGCCACCCGATACTAATCTCGTCAAAAATCAGCACGGCGTTTATCTTCTTGGCGATGTCTCTGACTTTTCTCAAGAAATCATTTGTTGGTTCCTGATGCCGCAACGGCTCTACCACAATCACTCCGATGTCCTGATGCTTTTCGATAATACCCTCAAGTTCTTGTATGCGATTGTAGGAAAAAGGAAGCGCGGTTCCCTTAAGCACTCGCGGTACTCCAACGGGCTCTAAACCAGAGAGCAGGTGTCCATCCAGATTTTTGTCATCCGCAAGATTTGCCGCCAGATACCAATCATGCCAGCCGTGATAACCGCAGAACGCCACTCTATCTTTACCGGTATGCGCCCGAGCGATACGGACGGCAATCGTCATCGCTTCTCCGCCGGTGCGCGCGTAGCGCACCCCTTGCGCCCACGGATGTAGTCGCAACAGCACCGTAGCCAGGGCGACCTCTTCGGGAGCATTCAAAGTGGACATTGAGCCGCGGTCAATCGCTTTCTTCACTGCCTTATTGACCGTAGTGTCCGCATACCCCAACACGCAGGAACCGACCCCCATAAGCGACATATCGAGATACTTTCTTCCATCTAAATCTACGACTTCAATGCCTTTAGCGGAACGGTAATAGGCGGGCCATTGTTCGGGCAAAAACATTTCAGCGCGTTTGCTCAAAAGCTGGGTACCGCCTGGAATGATCTTCTTCGCTTCATCCCATAATTTCTGCGATTTTCTTTTCTTCATATCTGCATCGGCGCAACACCGTAACACGAACGAATAGACAACTGGCGGTGAATGTTAAATCCATCTTTATTGACGCCTTGTGGGTCACAATACCTCCCCGTATAGATGCGGTCGTCATTGCTATCGGTATCAGCGCACCAGACAAAATCATTCTTCCAAAGAAGTTCCCCCTTGGTCAGAAAATAGTGCGCAAAAAAAGCAAAGGCGGTAAGAACGGCAGGAGGAAGGTTGTCTCTCTCGCGGAGAGATACGACGATATCGTCTGGGCTCTTTCCACGACTGCTCTCTTCAACGGAGGTGCGAAGAATATACCAGCGTGGTTCCAAGACCGTCTCACGCGCAAACTTTTCATTCAGGTACCAATCCTGATGGTAAAAACAGGGTTCTTTCTTTTTCGGGTCGCAACCGAAATGAGAGCGCAGAGTGATGAGAGTCAGTTTTTTTCCATTCTTCCCATAGGGAACGCCGAGAATCAATAACGAGTCGCGGCTTCGTTTTTTGAGTTCATCTCTACTCCATGGAATGAGAGGCGGGACTCCCGAAGGAGGCGCAATACCGAGATTCGCGCCGATGGCGTGAAGTTCTTCGGGACCAATAATCCGTCGTCCCATTATGTTCTTTGCTTCCCAAAGAGTCATACTCATAGGTGTTGTCTTTCTTTCCATCGCTCATACCAAATCGCGTGACGAAAACTCGCGAGATGCCCTTTCTTCCGATAGAGCGAAATCTTCTCCCTCTCCTCTTCCAACAACTGTAACCTGTCTTTACGGAGAGAAGTTTTACGAAACCACGGCAGCCCGTGAACCGGAGCATTGAAGATGCGAATCTTCAGACGCGCCTCTTTCATTGCCTGAAGAAAAGTGAGGTACGCACGAAGTTGATGAAAGAAAGAGGCGACCAAGATAATGCGCTTCCATTTCTTTTCTTTTGCATACGCCATCACGGCAATGCTCTGCTCGCGCGTGTTGCGCGAGACCGCCTCGACAACGACAGACCGACGCGGAACGCCAGCGCGGAAGATCCGTTCAGCGAGCATCGGCGCGGGTATCGTAAATGGCGGTCTGTCTGCGATTCCTCCTGATATCAGGATAACCGGCGCCAACCCTTCTTTGAAAAGACGGGCGGCACTCTCAACGCGACTGTACCCGTCTCCCTCCAAGACGATAATCGCGTCCGAAGGTTCGACCGCGTCACTGCCCACTATGGTCGCCAACGCGAGCATAGTGCTGTTCATACCAGATTCTCCCAACGCAGTGCTTCGCGTGCCTTGAGATGTCGTTGCAATCGTCTACCGATAACGAGCGGCTTCTCGTTGGGCGCAATACCGACTGCGGGTCGAAGCGCAATAATGTCTTTTGAGTGTAGGGACTCTCCCTTCTTCATATCTCGTGCAACATGAAGCGACCTGCGCTGAACAATGACCGTCTCCGCTTCTTCCTCCACCACCTCTTTTCTTCCCTCCCCCAATGCTTTCTCCAACAGGCGAACTCGCGCAACCATCTGTCTGAATTCGTGCGGCTCCATTGAGTGCGGGTGGTCGGGACCTTGGTCTTTTTTATTCAAGGTAAAGTGTTTCTCAATCACCTTCCCCCCAAGAGCGACTGACCCGAGCACGACAACATCACCCGGGGTATGGTCTGAATAGCCCGTCATAATATCGAACGCAATCGCATAGGTCAGCAGCACCTTGATATTCGCACTTTCAATGCGCGACGGATAGTTGGTGATACATTGTAACAAGATAAGTTGATTGTTGCCCGACCGCTCTATAACCCTCACCGCCTCGTCAACCTCCGCGAGGGTGGAGTCCCCAGTCGCAAGAATCATAGGTTTGCCCTTCTCGGCGATGTAACGCAACATCTCATGCCAGGTAATCTCTCCGGAACCTATCTTGAAGAAGGGAACGCCAAGCGTATCAAGCAGGTCTACCGCCTCAAAATCGTACGGAGACGAAGAAAAGATGATACCGATGCTCCGACAATAATCGGACAGTTTCTTGTGCCACGCGCGGGGAAATTCCGCTTCGGTAAAGACCTCGTCAATCGGTTTCCCCCACGAGCCGTGCACTCCTTTTAATTTCATCGCGGCAAAGCTGGGACCCGATACTATTTTCTTCGCCAAAAAGCTCTGTACCTTCACTACATCCGCGCCCGCTTCTTTCGCGGCGAAGGCCAGTTGTTTCGCCTTCTCAAAACTGCCGTCAAAATTTGCGCCAATATCGGCAATAAAAAAGACGGGGTGGTCTCTGCCGACCATTCGCGTCCCGATGCGTATATTTTCAGGAAATCTCTTTGTCATCGCCATTGTGTTGTTATTTTCTTACGACTCCATACGAAGAAGACCCTCCCCAAACATTATCTTTGACCCATTTTCCCTTCTCAATTCTCCATACGCGCGGGTCCCGAAAGGTATCGGCGATACGCCAGAAGGTATCTTCGCTCATACCGACATACGACAACCAGTATGACAGATCCTTTGAAACGACATGGTCGTATCTTTTAACCATTTCTATGCCCTGCTCCCGCGTCATATACCCGTCGCGAATGTCTTTTGATGCGTGGTCAGAGCATCTGCCATAACCGAACTTGATGAACTTGAGCAGGTCATGCGCCCCATTTTCGTATCGATCGTCAAGATTAGAAAACTGCCGATAGGTGCGTTCAAATGGCTGCCGCGCGCCCTGCCAGCCGTATTTCTCCTGCACCATTTTTGAATGAACATTCGGGTCCCACTTGATGAAGTTCCCGATGTACAACCCTCGCACACCGACTTTTATTATCTCGTCGTCACTCGGGTACTTCGCCCACAAGAGATCCTTTTCGGTCAGCGACTCTTTCTCGTCACTGAGCATATCAGACCATTCGAAACCGCGTAGATCGTGTTCGTGTCTCACCCGCGCACTAAACTCCACATAATCATCCGGCTCAAACATACCTGAGATATCCCAACTTGTCTCTCCCCAGATGACCAGCGGAATCTTCTCCTTGACTGCCACTTGTATGGGGTAGGTCATAATGCCGCAGTGGGCATGCCAGTTCATATCTCCCATCTTTCTGAAGCAGAGACGATTCAGTTTTTTCAGCACATCAACACTGGGACCAAAGACCAGATGGTCGGCATCAAAGACCTGCCGCATTCGGTCGCGGTTACTATCGCCTTCCGGGAGATAGTTGTTACCGTGGTAAGTAACCAAGAGTGGTTTGAGCTTAAATTCCGCACAGACCATATGCGCCTGATAGTAGCTATCTTTGCCCCCCGAGACCGGAATAATGCAGTCGTAATTTGAAGAGTTTTCTTTGAGTGTATCGCGTAATATGCCCTCAAACTTGCGCCGACGCCGCGCCCAGAATTCGGGTGTGAGTACATTAAATTTCTCAAAAGTACGGCAACTTGAACAGACCCCTTCTTTGTCTAGATTGAGGTTCACCGTAATCTGCGGATAGACACAACGGGTGCAATACATCATCGACATATCGTCTATAACTTTATCACACCGACAATAATTCCGGAGGCCGTACCGGCAGACCACGCTCATATAGATACTTCTTCGCCAGATACACGCTCTGGTCGCGATAATGAAAGATGTTCGCCGCCGCTACCGCGTCCGCCGCGGTCTGCTCCAATACATCTCCAAAATGCGCAAACTCTCCGGCTCCCCCGCAAGCAATAACGGGAATGGCGACGGCGCGAGCAACTCGTTCAATGAGCGCGAGGTCATAACCGACCTGAGCGCCGTCACGGTCAATGGAGTTAAGAAAGATTTCTCCTGCCCCGCACCGAGATACTTCACGAGCCCACGCTTCGGGGGTGTACGAGGTCTCTTGAGTGCCCCCCTGCGCAAAGACACGATATCCTCGCTTGGTTTCTTTCACATCGATAGAGATCACGATGCATTGAGAACCGAACTCTTTTGCCGCTTGAGTGACAAACGGTGTATCTTCAAGCGCCTTGGTGTTCAGAGTAATTTTGTCCGCGCCCAACGATAATCGCATCTCTATATCAGCAATCGTTCGTATGCGTCCACCAACGCAGAGCGGCATAAAGGCGACTTCAGAGACATCTTTGATAATCTCAAGAAAAGAAGAACGATTCGGATGCCCCATATCGTCTCTGCGCATATCATAGTCGTTGTCTTTCGAAATATCTAGATAGATAACCTCGTCTGCCGCCCACTGGCTTAACCGCTTCACCGCGGTCGTTGGGTTACCAAGATTTTGATAACGACAGAACCCCTTGCTCTGCACCAGCCAGCCGTTTTGGAGCAATAACACTGGTATAAGGCGTCTTTTCTTCATACGAGTGCGAGAAAATTCTTAAGGAGACGCGCACCCGCCCGCTGGCTTTTCTCCGGATGAAACTGTACACCAAGAATATTATCCTGCGCAACGACCGAGATAAACTTTCCTCCATAGTCCGTCCGAGCAATCACTGATTTCGCGGGGACGCCCGAGAAAGCGAAACTGTGCACAAAATAGAAATCCTCTCGCTCTCCTAGACCGTGAAGCAATGGATGTTCCCTCTCTTTTTCTATATTGTTCCAGCCAATATGTGGCAGAGGAAACTCACCAACCTCCATTTTTCTTACCACGCCGGGAATCCAACCAAGACCGTGATGCTCCCCGAACTCATATCCTTTGTCGGCTAACACTTGCATACCAACGCAGATGCCAAGAAACGGCGTGCGTTTGACGCGTACGGCTTCTTCTAAGACGGCAAGGGGAATTAAATGTCGTATCTTCTCCATCGCCGCGCCAAACGCACCTACCCCCGGAAGTATGAGATGACTTGCGGTTAAGATATCCTCCTTTTTATTTGAGACGACCACCGAAACTTTGAGGGAATTGAGCAGAGTGAAGACAGACCGGACATTTCCCGACCCGTAATCAAGGATGCATATCATACCTTGAGAAACTCAAGAAAATCCTCTTGCGAGAGCATAGAGATGGCATTGCTCGCATAGGTAAAATCCTTGGGTACCGAAGGAAAACGCTTGGTATATGAATCGGGCCACCCCTCATGGTTCGGCACAATCATATAGTATTTACCTCTATCTCGCGCCCGTCGTACCTCGTCGTCGGTAAGTAACGCCTCATGCAACTTTTCTCCCGGTCGGATGCCGATAATCTTCACTGGCGACTCCGGAGCAAGAGCAGAAATCAAATCAATGACGCGCATTGCCTTGAGTTTTGGCACAAATATCTCCCCGCCTCTCATATGAGTAAGCGCGTAGAGCACTAAGTCAACTCCCTGATCGAGGGTAATCCAAAAACGCGTCATCTCTTTATGTGTCAGCGTTACCGTGCCCGTCTTTTTTTGTTTCAACAGCATCTCCACGATGCTCCCGCGGCTCCCCACGACATTGCCATACCGAACGGCACTAAAATGTGGCGAGACCTCGCCGGTGCGCCGATAGACATTCGCGGCAATGCAAAGCTTCTCCGCACAGAGCTTTGTCGCGCCATAGAGATTTGCCGGATTCACTGCTTTATCAGTGGAGACGAGCAGGACTTTCTCCACGCCGTTGTTGAGCGCGGCATCAATCACATTCTGCGTACCCAAGATGTTGGTCTTGATCGCTTCAAGCGGATTGTACTCCAAGGCAGGGACTTGCTTGAGGGCAGCCGCATGAATCACGATATCCACTCCATAGAATGCGCGTTCAAGTCGTGAGAAGTCGCGTACATCACCGAGAAAAAAGCGCAGTCTGTCGTGCGGGTCAGAAATCTCTTGCTTCATCTGATGCTGTTTGAACTCGTCACGACTGAGAATGATAAGCTTCTTGACCGTATGCGAGGCGAGTATTCTCTCGGTCAGACGCGTTCCCAGTGAGCCAGTACCTCCGGTAATAAGCAGTACCTTTCCTTTTAATGCATCTTTTTTCATACACCGGGGAGATACCCTTGTAACTGCTCTCTAAGCTCTTTTGAGATCTTCTCTTTACTCCAAGGAGGATCCCAGACCACCTCGATTTGTGCCGAGTAATAGGAAAAGGCGCGAGCGAGTTCATCTTCTATGTGATAGAGAATGGTTGGCACATGCGGACACCCAATACTCGTAAAAGTGAGCGTTACTCGTATCATCTTCCCGCGCACGACAATATTATAGACGAGTCCTAAGTCAACGATATTGAACCGAAGGTCTGGGTCAATAACGCGCCGCAATACCTGTTGTATCTGTAGCGGAGTGGGAATTCTTTTCTTTGTAACCACTTTCTTCATGACAGCATACGCACCATTCGTTTAAGCGCGACAAGAGGGAGAAGCACGCAGGGTATCCTGCCGGGACTTACCGCAACCTTGAGCAGAGCGCTGATACTCTCGAAATCTAGTTTCTCAACCTGCCGCGGGGTCTTCCCTTTTATGGACTCACTGAGAAGGGACGCCGATGCTGTACTGATAACACATCCATTCACAATAAATGTTATCTCTTCGATTCTCCCATGCCGCATCTTAAGTTCCGCGTGCAGACGGTCTCCGCAGAGCGGATTATGTTCATCTACAGAGGCATCAGGATGAGTGAGCGGAAGAGTATTTTGTGGAGTTCGGTAGTGCTCCAACAGGTGTTCACGGTAGAGTTCGCTCATACGCGTTTTAATATCTTGCGCGCATACACCAGCGCGTTATATAAACGGTCAATGTCCTCCCGCGTGTTGTAAATTGCGAAACTCGCGCGACAGACCGACGAGACCTTGAGCGCGCGCATAAGCGGCTGCGCACAGTGGAATCCCGCGCGGAGCGCAACCCCCTTCTCATTCGCCAAAGAGGCGATGTCATGACTATGCAGTTTCCCCATAGTAAAGGAAAGGACGCTCGCTCGCATATGAGGTTCGTCTGGTCCAAAGAAACGCAATCCCGGTAGAGAAGAAAGGGTCGCGCGTCCATACGCCAACAAATCCTCTTCGTGTTTTCGTATCAATGAGAAGCCGAGCGATGAAATGAAATCGGCGGCGGCATGCAGCCCTATCGCCTCCGCAAGGGGAGGAGTCCCCGCTTCAAATTTTCTCGGCAGATCTGCGAAATGTACTTCCTTCTCATTGACTTCTTGTATCATCCCGCCGCCGGTCATCCAAGGGGGCATTGCCGCAAGCAGTGCCTCGCGACCATAGAGGACTCCAATTCCCGTTGGTCCATACATTTTATGTCCAGAAAAAGCGAGAAAATCACAGGGAATCTGCCTGACATCTACGGGGAGATGGGCAATACTTTGCGCGGCATCAATGAGTACGGTTATCTTGAAACGCGCAATAAGCGGCGCGAGCAAGGTGAGCGGCGCGATTGATCCCAATACATTAGAGACATGATGAACGACAAGGAGTTTCGTCTTTTTAGAGAGGTACCGAGCGAAGTCCTGCATGCGCAGTTCTCTTCCCTCAAAGAGGGGGATGACGACGAGTGTTGCCTTTTTTCTTCGAGCGAGCAGGACCCATGGTACAAAATTTGAATGATGTTCGACGACCGTGAGCGCGATTTCATCGCCAGCGCAGATATGTTCTTCACCCCACGACTGCGCGACAAGATTAATCGCTTCGGTCGTATTCTTGGTAAAGACAATTTCTCGCGAACTGCGTGCGTTGATAAACCGGGCGAGACGGGTTCGCGCATCTTCATAGCGAGCGGTTGCGCGTTCGCTACTTGCATAGAGACCGCGATGAATATTGCTATTGTCCCGTTCATAAAAATCCTTCATCGCGTTGAGCACCATCCGCGGTTTTTGCGTCGTGGAAGCATTATCAAGATAAACGGTGGACACGGGCTGATTCAGAAAGAACGGAAACTCTTTCTTTATGAGATCACTTTTCATACGAATGCATAGATCTTTTCGCCCTGTACTTCTACCGAATAAGTTTTGAGTGTTTCAGTCGCGGGCAATGCCTTCACCTCTCCGGTGGTGACGTCAAATTTGGCACCGTGCATTGGACAGGTAATGATCGTCTTATGCAATCCTCCCGCCGCAAGCGGAATCTGTTCATGGGTGCATATCCCGTCTGTCGCATAGTATTTATTCTTCACTCGACAGAGCAAGATGAGACGCTTCCCCACGATACATTCTTTTGTGGGAAGTTTCGTGAGTTCTTTTTTAAAGGCGAGAAAGATTTTCTTTACTTTCATAGTGTATAAAAATAAAAGGAAGTTAAAGACTAGCGAGACGCCTCTCCAATAGATGCCGACATTCCGTACGCGTCGATTCCTCATCTATTTCTTGAAGATACTCCGAGACAAAACTGAGCATCACCAATTTCTTTGCCACAGCGGCTTTGATGCCGCGACTCATAAGATAGAAGAGCACCTCTGCGTCGAAATGTCCTATGGTTGCGGCATGCGACGCCTTCACTTCGTTTGCTTCTATCTCAAGCGAAGGCGAGGTCTTTCCCAATACTCCCTGGGAGAGCAAAAGGGTGTTGTGAGTAAAGTATCCCTCTGCTAACCGTGCCACCTTCTCCATTCGTATCATACCGGAAATAGTGCTCTGCGCCACCCCACCAAGCACGGACTTAATTCGAGTGAAGCCACTGGTCTGCGGAGCTTTATGGCAGACTGCGATATTCACTCGCATCGCCGATCTATCCGCGATATTGAAACCGAAAACCTTGACAGTAGACCCACGGCCCTCTAAATTAATGTTAAGGATTATCGTCTGATTTTTCTGACCCGCAAAGAAGATGTAGGTGAGCGTCGCTCCCTCTCCTACCCCAATTATCTCACTGCGCGCATGCTCGCGCAGTATCACCCGACGCTTATTCTTGGCGATACGCATACCCTTATCCTACCGAACCCTCCATCTCAAGATTGACCAACCGATTGAGTTCTACGGCATACTCCATAGGCAGTTCTTTGATAATCGACTCAAAAAAACCGTTGACGATGAGCCCTCGCGCCTCAGATTCTTTGAGCCCACGGTTCATCAGATAAAAGAGTTGCTCCGCGCTGATGCGGCTCACCGTTGCCTCATGTTCAATTGAGGTATGCGGTTCCTCTATCTTCATCAGAGGATAGGTATCGGAGCGCGACTGTTCGTCTAAGATAAGAGCATCACAGGTTACATGCGACTTCACTCCTTCGGCTCCTTTGCGTACCTCAAGAAGACCACGATAACTTGTGCGCCCGCCATCCTTACAAATTGACTTGGCGATAATCCGCGAACTCGTATGCGGAGCGACATGAATGATCTTTCCCCCTGAGTCCTGATGTTGGTCGCGACTGGCAAAGGCGAGCGAGAGTATCTCGGCGCGCGCGCCCGGTTCCATCAAATAGACACTCGGGTACTTCATCGTCAGTTTGCTTCCCAAATTACAGTCAACCCACTCCATCACCGAATCGCGATGAGCGAACGCCCGTTTCGTCACCAAGTTATAAACATTTTTTGACCAATTTTGGATAGTCGTATAGCGCACCCGCGCGCCGCGGCCAACAATAATCTCCACCACGGCGCTATGAAGAGAATCGGTTGTGTAGGTTGGTGCGGTGCATCCTTCTACATAATGCACGGAGCTCCCCTCCTCTGCAATAATGAGCGTGCGTTCAAACTGCCCCATCCGCTCGGCATTGATGCGAAAATACGCCTGCAGAGGAAGTTCCACCGAGACACCCTTTGGTATATAGAGAAAGCTGCCACCAGACCAGACGGCGGAGTTCAGCGCGGCGAATTTATTGTCGCGGGAGGGAATCACGGTCCCGAAATACCGTCGAAAGAGTTCGGGATAGTTCTTGAGTGCCACATCAGTTCCCATAAAGAGAACTCCTTTTTTGGCAAGATATGCATCCAGATTATGATACACCACTTCTGAGTCAAACTGCGCGCCGACGCCACCCAAATATTTCTGCTCCGCCTCCGGAATTCCCAATCGATTAAAGGTCGTCTTGATTTCCTTCGGAAGTGTCTCCCAACTGCGCGTTGCCTTGTCGGTAGAGTTCAGATAATAATGAAGAAGGTCAAAAGGAATCTCTGACAGATTCCCGCCCCAAAGCGGCATTGGTTTTTCCTGAAAGATGCGCAAGGCATCAAGCCGAAATTCCCGCATCCAACGCGGCTCATTCTTATAGGACGAAATCTCTGTGACAATCTCCGCGGTAAGTCCCGGCCGCGTCTTAAAGAGCGGTTTCTCCGCGACATGAAACCCCTCGCGATAATTTTCTTGCGGATGCGCCAGTGGTTGTGGTGCTACGGTTCTCATACAATAACTACGCGGCTTTAATATCTTGATAACCATACCGCTCCAGTTCTTCAACCAACTTCATTCCGCCACTTTTCACTATCTTTCCTCCCATCATAACATGCACGCGGTCCGGCTCCAAATGCTCCAAAAGCCGTTGGTAGTGAGTGATGATAAGGAAAGATATCTTAAGTTCTTTGGCGAACCTCCGAATCACTCCCGCAATAATTTTGAGCGAATCAATATCCAACCCCGAATCAATTTCATCAAGAATCGCCAAGGTCGGACGCACGATACCCAGTTGTACCATCTCAAGACGCTTCTTCTCTCCACCAGACGCATGTTCGTTTAAAGGACGGTTTAAAAACTCCTCATTGAGGTTGAGGTCTTTGAGATGTTTCTTAATACGCTCCGCGAGGTCGGTGACGGCGGTCTTTTCCCTACGCGCTTCAAGAGTCGCTCGAAGCAACTGATACAAGCTCACCCCAGGAATTTCGAGCGGATTCTGGAACGCAAGAAAGAGTCCGAGCCGGGCGCGTTCATCGGGAGAGAGTGAAGAGAGGTCTTTTCCCGCAAAACGCATACGACCAGTCACCGTGAACTCGCTCTTCCCCATAATCGCCGCACAGAGGGTACTCTTTCCAGAACCGTTGGGACCCATAATTACTTCAATGCCGCCCGCGGGGACTCCGAGCGAACACTTTTTTAGTATGACTTTATTTCCCGCCGTGACGGTGAGGTCTTTTATCTCAAGTAGCATGCCGTACTACAACTAAATCGGAGGCATGCTTGTTGCATAGGGTATACTTCGAATATGGCAAAGATAATCCTCCAGCGAACGGGATGTATTGGCTGTGGTGCTTGCGCCTCGGTCTGTCCGAGTTTCTTTGAGATGGCGAAAGATGGATTGGCAAACCTTAAAGGCGGTGCCCCGAAGAAAAATGGAGATGTTGAACGAACAATTATAAAAACTGACCGCGCCGCTGCCGCAGTAAAGTCCTGCCCCGTTAATGTTATCCATCTCAAAAAGTAACGAGGATTAAAAGAATGTCTCGGTATGAATCCGTCTCGCGTTGACGCGGGCGGCAATCAATTTTCTTACCATACCGCCGTTGAACTCAGCCGAACCGCATACATAATAATACCTGTTCCGCAGGGTCTTCAGATACCTGGAGAGGGTCCGCACGGTCATTCTCTTAAATTCTTTGATACGGGGATGAACGACCTTCTCTCGAGTAAGAACGAAGACAACAGACAACCAAGGAGCGCGTTCCTGAAAAGCGTTTAATTCATCAAAAAAAGCAATGTCCTTTTTGGTTTTATTGCTATAGAAGAGGGTAATCTGCACGCCGTCTCGGTGCGTCTTGAGCAATCCTTTGATAACCGTGAGAAACGGCGTGACGCCGATGCCTCCGGCAATACAGACAATACGGGTCGCCTCGGTTGTCGGAAAAAAACTGCCGAAGGGACCTGAAATTGCGAGACGCTGACCAACTTTTAGATCACCGAGTGTGTTGGAAAAAGGACCTATACGCTTTATCGCAAAAGAGAGATGTTCGTCTTCGGGCAAACTGGTCAGTGTGTATGCTCTGCCACGCTTCCCGAAACCGCTTTCGGGTAAGTGAATCATGACGAATTGCCCTGGGATAAAATTAAAGTGTTTCTTTCGTCCAACCGGAGCGCAGAACAAGGTATATACGCCAAGGGCTTCTTCTCGTTTCAAAACGAGCGTATAAAGACGATCTTTAATCATGCGGGCATTATAACTTATCAATAAAGAGTAAAGTTAAATGGTGATATGAAAATCTGTTTTCTCCTACAACGAAATTATGCTCTGGTCGGTCACGCACTCGCCTGTTGGCTCAAAGAAAAATACGGGGTGAATGAGTTCTGCGCGTACACGGGACTGCGGCGCATACACGAATTCTTAAAGTCTCAAACGGCGCTGCACTACCACACGCTCCTTCTCGATGAAGATGTGCACGCACGATACAAAGACGAAAAACTCGACCTCGGCTATCTTCAATGGCTTGAAAGAGAACTGGGCATCCCAAATCTCTGGCCCTACCTCGCGCTAGACCGCGAGATTATGTTTAATCAGGCAGAGCGCGAATACCCATATAACACACCGAAATACAGCCACGAGGAGATGCTCCGCATTCTTCAAGTAACCGCCAAAGCAGTCATCTCATTTCTGGACTCAGAAAAGCCGAATGCACTGGTCTTCTCCGCAGTCGGAAATGTGCCTGGTCTACTCCTCTATACTCTCGCAAAAAAGAGAGACATCAAAGTGCTCTGCATCCTCACCGCGCCGCTCCGCGACAAAGTCGTTCTAAGCGAGTCCTACGATGCCTTTTCGGGTGTGGAAGAACTTTACAAAAGAAACCTTGCGCGCGGACAAAAAAGCAGCCGTTATGTTGAGGCAAGGAAAATGATAGAGGATTTCAGAAAATCGCCGCACCCCTATGACCCAAAACGCTCGGTGACGGAACAGCCGGTGAGTCGGGGAAAGCAGCTCAGATTTTTATTGCCAAGAGACCTGCTCCGGTCATTCTCGTGGTTCGTCAGATTGGTCTCTGAATACGGCCTCGGTACAACGCGCCGTGACTACACAACCGTCAGCCCCTGGAACTACCTCAAAGACCATCTGAAAAGAAAAGCGCGAAATCTCATTGGTGTCGGAGACCTCTATGACAACTTTGACCAAAATGAAGATTACGCATACTTTGCACTTCACTACGAACCAGAAATCACCCTGCTTCTTCTCGCTCCCTTTGCCACGAATCAGATTGAGATAGCGAGACAAGCGGCACTAGCACTCCCGATTGGTTGGAAACTCTATATCAAGGACCATCCAGAGATGGTTCACTATAGACCGCGAAGTTATTATATCGAACTCAAAAAGATTCCAAATGTCAGATTAATCAATCCGACCATAGATGGTCTGACCGTTACCGCAAACGCAAAACTCATCTTCACGGTGACTGGCAGTGCAGCATGGGAAGGGCTCCTGCTCAAGAAACCTGCTATTGTATTCGGTAATCAGTTTTATAATGGTCTTTCAATGATTAAGGTCTGCAAAGATAGAGAGCAACTGCCCTTTCTCGTCAAAAGACAATTAGAACAATTTCAATACAATGAGGAAGAACTGCTTCAATTTACGGCGGCAATCCTTGAGGATACAACGACACTACCCTTCATTTATTTATGGGAACAGGAGACCAATGCAGACAGAAAAAAACAAGGACTAGAACCGCTTGCTGATCTTCTCGCATCAAAATTAAATCTTCATGCTACGAACGCTCTATAGGAACTACATTCACTGGCCGGCGTTAGACGCCGGCATCTATGCCATTCTCGATTTCCTCACTCATCTGCGTGCCCGCGTCGCGCATTTTTCATTCCCCAAAAACTACATCAGGCGTTGGAAGCTCAATATGCTCTGGGGACTTTATGAGCCGGAGACCTATGAACTCTTCAAGAAAATAATAAAACCGGGGATGATTGTCGTAGATATTGGCGCGCATATCGGGTACTTTACCCGCCTCTTCTCAACACTTGTCGGGCCGACTGGCAGAGTCTACGCCTTTGAAGCCGACCCAGAGAACTTCGCGCTCCTCATCAAAAACACACGAGGATTTAGAAACATAGAAAAAATCAACCTCGCGTGTACCGAAAAGACGGGAATGATTGATTTCTGGCGCGGAGAAAAAACTGGCACCCACAGCACCATTCAAGCAAGTTTTCATTCGCAAAAGATTGCGGTTCCTTGCATCTCGCTGGATGAGTGGATGAAAAGAGAATCTGTCCTGCGAATTGACCTCATCAAAATGGATATAGAAGGAGGAGAAAGAGCGGCGTTTCTGGGAATGGCAAAGACACTGAAAGATACTCGGGTCCTCGTCACCGAATTCGCGCCGGCGTTGATAGAGGCGGCAGGAGGCACCCCCGATGAATTTCTCAAGACGCTTGAGTCCCACGACTTTCAGGTTTCGCAAATCACTCCACTTGGTTCACAAACCTTCACTAATCTCTATTGCGTAAAGAAGTAAGGATGCATTCAAAACGACGAGAGAGAGTCGCGGCGTCAAGCGCTTCTCCCCTCTGTAACGCCTTCTGTGCATATTCAAAACGGAGCGGTGCGTCCCGACCGAGTCTTTCAATGCAGACCGCCAGTTCTTTTATACTGTCATTACGAAAAGTGAGCGCGGTGCCTGCGGTGAGCCATTCAAGCGCACCGCCTCCGGGAATGATTGAGGGAAGTCCGAATGCCAGTGCTTCGGTCAAGACCGCAGAGCCGTACTCAATCCACCACTTCGGAAAGATAAAGATATGCGCTTCTTTGAAGAACTGATAGAGCCGCTCGCGTGGAACCCACCCGGGAAATTCTACGAAAGGAAGGAGACCGAGTGTTTCTGATAATCTTTCAAGCCGCTCTTTGTCAGGACCTCCTCCCGACAAGATAAGACGATAGTGCTCTTTCTCTCCAATACTCGCAAACGCACGAAGAAGAAGATCAAATCCTTTTTCTGGAATCATACGCCCCGTCGCAAGTAGGATAACGGGACTCGCCTTTTCTTGATGCATTTTGATGCATTCTTCTGTTATAGCGAATCGCTGCATCAATTCGCGTGTGGCGATGAAGTCCTGAATAATCGCATTCGGCTTCTTCTTCGCGATACCAAAATCGTGATACATTTTTTGCACCTGCGGCGTATTGAACAGAAACGCGTCGAGACGATTCGCAAGGAGCGCACCGATAGTGCGCTCGAGAAATGACCGTAGTTTCTTCTTGATGCGCCGAAAGAAAGAGGGGTACGCAACATTACCTGAAGCGTCTGCCCAGACATTGAGGCGCACATTGAAGAACCCGACTGTCGGCACTGTCCCGCCCAATACTCTATACGCACCGCCTCCATAGAGAAATATATGCCCGTCTATATAAAATCTATCTGTTTTGTCCTCAAACTCTTTCAGTAGCTTATAGACACCTCGTTGTAAACCAAAAAGCGTGCGGGAGGGAATCTGCCGTTCATACACTTTATAAGGCAGCGGAGAAAAAAGTTTATTGGCTTCTGAAAACGCGGTGACTACAGAGACCTCGTGCCCCAACTCCGCAAGCCCCTTTGCTTTGAGATGCAGGTCAACCACCGACCCGCCAATGGGCGACCCGTTCTCTTCAAATCTCAATTTTGAGGTGATGAGAATGACTTTCACTAAATAAACTCCTTATCATCAATAAAAGGACCGTTTTTGAGTTCATAGATCAGCGAGTTCTCCAGAAAATGAACCGAATGCGCAACCCCCCAGACCAGTATCGCCTCGCCAGCGCGCACCAGAACTTTCTTAAAACATCTCTTTTTTGTATCAAACAGGTCGTAACGAATTGTGCCCTTAATAACAATCAGGCATTCTTGAAGCAGATTGGTCACGCGTTGTTTCTGAATGTGGCGATGCGCCTTTGCAACATCACCCTTCGCGCGCTTCATAGTCATCAGTTGCAGTGCGCTGTCTCTAGACATCACTGGGTATGTACCCTTCTTGCGCGGAAACGAGCGCACCCGAATCGCCACAAGTTCTTTTCCTAAAAATATCTTGTCCATACTTTACACCTGAAATCGGCGCTGGGTCACTACCGGATGCCCCGCCGCTACCTCCTCCTTTACATACGCAACATCATGCTCGGTCATAAGATTTGCGAGCGCGGCAAACGAGGTTTTCGGTTTCCAATTAAGAATCTTTCTCGCCTTCGTCGCGTCTCCCTGCAAGAACTCAACTTCGTTTGGTCTGAAATAAATCGGGTCAACTTCTATCACCGTCTTTCCGGTCTCTCGGTTGATTCCCTTCTCTTGTACACCCTTACCTTTCCAGATAATGTCCATGCCAAGATTCTTACCAACCTCTTCAACAAACTCCCGAACCGAATGGGTCTCGCCGGTCGCAATGAGAAAGTCATCCGGCTCTGTATGTTGCAGAATCTTCCAGATTGCCTCCACATAATCCTTCGCGTACCCCCAATCGCGCTTTGCGTCTAGATTTCCCAATCGGAGCGTCTTTTGGAGACCGCAGGAGATGCGAGATAAACCAACCGTAATCTTTCTCGTGACAAAGGTGAGTCCTCGTCGTGGCGACTCATGATTAAAGAGGATGCCATTGGACGCGAATATCTTATAGCCAGTCCGATATATCTTGGTCATATGAAAAGCAAAGACCTTTGAGAGACCGTAGGGGGATTGAGGATTAAACGGGGTCGTCTCTTTCTGTGGTGTCTCCAAGACCTTGCCGAACATCTCCGATGAACTCGCCTGATAATATCTTATCGGCATACCCAAGTTGCGAATCGTCTCAAGGAGGCGTAATGGACCGAGCGCGTTCGTGTTGACGGTGAATTCGGGTATATCGAAACTCACACCGACATGACTCTGTGCCCCAAGATTATAAAACTCATCTGGTTCAATCTTTTTAATGACGCGAAGCAGGTTTGAACTGTCAGAAAGGTCTGCGTAGGTCATATTGAATCCTCTCTGACCATAGAGATGGTCAACGCGTTCGGTATTCGGCAAGCTCGCGCGGCGTTGAAGACCGTACACTTCATATCCTTGTGCCAGCAGAAGTTCGGCGAGATAGGAGCCGTCTTGGCCCGTGATGCCGGTAATAATTGCTTTTTTTGTCTTGCTATTTGATTTTTTCATACGGCATAGAGCCATCGGTCTGCTTTAACAACTCAATATCTTCCTTTGCCATCTCCCACTCGAGAGCTCCCCTATTTTCAATCATATGTTCTGCGTTCATCGTCTTTGGAATTGCCGTGATATTCTGCGATATAATCCAGTTCAGTGCAATCTGTGCGGGAGTTTTTCCGTATTTCTGCGCCATAGCATCAAGCGTCCTATTCTCTCCCTTCACCAACAACCCTTTTGCGAGCGGACGGTGCGCGATAAGATGGATATGATGTTTTCTGCAATACGGTATGACTTTCTTCGCGGCTTCCTGATAGACAAGATTATATTCTATTTCGTTCGCCTCAATCTTTGCTTCAACAAGATACCTCGAGGCCTTCTTTATTTGCTCTGCGCTAAAGTTGCTGACCCCGATGTGTCGTATCAATCCACCCTTCAATAACTTCTCAAGAGCCTGGAATGTTTCGGGGAGCGGTTCGGTCGTTCCCGGAGGCAATTTGTGCACAAGATAGAGGTCAAGATAGGTGGTACCAAGCCGTTCCAAACTTCCTTGTGCTGCTCGAAGTACTTCACTATAACTCAAATGCTCACGAGAGACCTTTGAGACAACGAAGATACTCTCTCGCGGAAGACCCGTAATGGCTTCGCCGATAATTTCTTCCGTAAGCCCGCCGCCGTGAAGCTCCGCGACATCTACCAAGCGAATACCCAACTCAAATCCATAGCGAAGTGCCTCAACCGATTCGTCAAAATTACTCGGGTCTCTCTCGAACTTCCCCCCCATTCCCCATGTTCCCATTCCCAAAAGCGGAATCTTCATATGATACGAGGTTGAGGAAAAGGAATAATGAATCTCCCCTTATATCCTTTTGCGCGCAGTTTCGATATGAGTTCCGTACTCAGGTTCCACGAAAACACGAGTGCATAATCAGGTTGCGTGTGAAGCATCCGCTCCTCAGAGATCACGGGGATACGCGACCCAGGCGCGTACAGCCCGATCTTTAAGTCGCTTTTCTCCGCCAAGTACTCTATCTGTTCAGAATTAAAACCGCAATAATTGAGGAGGGTGTTCCCTTTTGCGGGCGCACCCAGTCCGACGATTCTTTTTCCAGAACTCCTTAGTTTTGCGACGGCTCTTTTCAATCTTTCTTTGTGTTCAGTCACCCGTACCGCAAAGTCAGTGAATGTCTTCTGTGTATACAACCCTTTCTTTTTTTCCAACATCAAAAGTTCATCAACCGATTTTTCTATTGCGTAGGCACCTCGCTTTGCCGCATAGACCCGAAGAGAGCCGTTATGACTCGGTATTCGCTCTACATCAAAGACCTCCAGACCGTACTTCTTAAAAAGAAACTGAAGCGGACGGAGAGAATAGTACCGCAAATGTTCGTGATAGACCGCATCATACCCAAGTGTCTCTATCATATCCAGAAGGTATCCGGACTCCGAGACGAAGACGCCATTTTTCGAGAGAAGTATTTGTAGTCCCTCCATAAAAGAATCAAGCCCCGATATATGGGCGAAGACATTCGTCGCCGTAACTACCTTTGCGTGTCCATACTCTTTTGTTATCTTCTCTGCCGTCTCTCTGGTAAAGAACGCCCGTATCGTTCGTATGCCTTGTTTCTCGGCGAGAACGCCGGTACTGGAGGGGTCTACTCCGAGTGTCTTTATGCCGTAGGGAGTATAATTTTTAAGAAGAGTTCCATCGTTTGAACCAATATCTACGACACAATCATCTCTCGTCAGAGAGAACCGCGAGACGAGATTCTCTATTAACTCCTTGAAATTCTTCCGCAAACTATTATTCTCTCCAGTCGTATAGACATAGTCGGTGAATAGAACCGCGGAAGGCACAACAAATCCGAGCTGCACCAACGCGCAGGTCTCGCAGAAATAGAGTGCCAGCGGATAGGTCGTCTCCGCCTTATCAAGGTCGTTGGCGCGAAGAAATGCATCACTCGGCGGCTGGTTGCCCAGATTGAGAAATCTGAAGAGATGTGTGTCTGTACAGATAAAACATCTCATATCTTCTATTTAACTCGGTAGAGGTACCTCTCGTTTTGAGTATAGACAATATCCGTGCTGGGAAACTCGTCCAGAAGACCGTACGAAAGAATATAATCCAGTCGGTATTTCTTTAACTCAGTTCTAAAATCCTTCACCATAAACTGGCGATACTCTTCGGGAAATGTCTTCAGTCGTTTCTCCAAAAGCGGATCAGAAAAGTCAGGAAAATCCTGAACGCCAAAAAGCCCCTGCCAATTAGAATAGAGGTACCCGGTTGCCTCGCTTCGGTTCTGATGTAGGTACTCGTCTACAGCGTCAGCAGAGAGACCGTTAAGACGCAACAGAGCAAAGTAACTATCGCGCCCCCTCTCAGAAGGCATCAGCGCAAATAGCTCCGTGGACGCGTAACGATTACAGTGAGTGAACGCTGGAATAAGCGTATTAAGCCGAGACATTTCTGGACGGTCTTCTTTCGTGAAGACCACGCAGTCCTTCTCTTGCGCATTCAAGAAACGAAAGAGAGATGCTTCGCTTTGTAGCTTGATGTAGGCAGGAAGAGAAGACCGATAGGTGCTCACTTGTGTGAAGACGCCGAAGACAAGAGACAAAAGTGCCGCAATCGAGACCAACACAGCCCAGATATATTTGTTATATTCACGAACAATACGGTGCGCCACCACCATACCAACGACGATAGAAAGCGGGATGGTGTATTGCACAAAGTGGTACGGCCAGACAGTTCTGCCGGTAAGTATCTGTTGGCTGTATGCCCACAAACCGCCGAGGAGCAGCGCGGCGCAGAACCAATGCCACTCTTCTAAACGAAAGAGGACTCCTTTTCGCTTCTTCCAAAAGAAATCAAGAACAAGTGTCAAGACAAAAACGAGAAGAGTGGCGAGGAGAAGTTTGTTTAAAAGCGGGTAGTGGGTGAGAAAGAGTCCGCTCCGTAGCACTGACTCCTCATACCATGGGCTCGCCGCGGCGCGCCACGCGGCTATCCAATAGGGCGAAGCGAAGAAGATGCCGAGGGGTATGATAGACGCGAGCGTACCCGCGGTCTGGTATTCTTTGCGAAAAAGAAGAAAGAGAATGAGCGTGGCAAGAACCGAAAGCGCGATACCCCAACTGAAGAAATAACTCGCAAACATAAACGCGAGACATAGTGAAGCACCGATGAGGGTACTTGTGCGCCACTTGGTATGCTCGATTATCTCCCACACAAAGATCAAGAACGACATTAAGAAGATGGCGCCGAAAATCGGGTTCACCGGTCGAGCCCACAACAAAAACGATTCGGGTGAAGCAATTCCATTTATATACGAGAAGACGGTACGATAATCAATGAGGTCATAGCCGAGAACGACCAATAAACCTCCGACAATCGCATTCATTCTTTGCGACACTCCGCCACTGACCGTAAGCCGCATCACCAGTAGATAGACGAGAAAGAATAGTACGGTGGGCAAGATGAATTTACTCGTCACGAGTACCGTTGCGGGAGAGATACCGAAGATGATACTGGGGAGTGCGTAGAGCCACTCCACCGTCGGCGGCGAGAGTGGCGACGAATCCTTGTACTCAAAAAAGAACGGAGACCCAAGCGCTCCGTGCCCATCGACAATTTCTTGAATTCTCGCCAAGTAGGAGTCCTCATTTGCGGTCTGCATCATTGGTATGCCCTGATAGGCATCTCCCAAAAACCCGATAAAAAGAATGTGGGGCGCGAGAGAGATAACGCCGACGAGCACGGCGACACAAAGCGCTAATGTATGAAAACGAAGCATAAATAGTATAGTATGTTAGTATAACGGAATTATGAAGACGCTCCAAGAAAAACTACTTCCCATCCTCCGTTCTTCTGTCACCTATTCTCTCAAAGAGGGGGTATTCTATTTCACCTCGACTGATGAGAGTATCATCAAAAGATACGAATCGGAAGCAGGACAATTCGTGAATCGCCTCAAGTCGCTCGTGAAAAAGTGGCCTGCTCTTTTTGTCTTTCTCACCTACGCGGTCGGCAGTGTCTCTTTTTTCGGACAGAGACCAAAAAAGACCATTGAAAAACTCTACGGAGAAAGAACAAGAGACAAGATAATCGTCAATGTCGGCTCAGGTATCACCACTCTTCACCCTGAGGTCATCAATCTTGATATCTTTCCATTTAAGAATGTGCATATTGTCGCCGATGCCTCAACCCTCCCCTTCAAAGACAATTCAGTTGATATGCTCATCTCCGAATCCACAATAGAACACACACCAGACGCTGAGAAAGTTATGCGAGAGATGCGTCGAGTGGTAAAGCCGGGCGGATTTGTGTATATAAGCATTCCATTTATTATGCCGTTTCATGCCTCGCCCAACGATTACATCCGATTGACGCACGAAGGGTTGAAGCAGAGATTCCCTGATTTCACGCCGAAAAGAATCGGAGCGTTAGGTGGGCCAGCATCAGCCCTTGTCACCTTTCTTATGTACTTCTTCGCACTTCCCTTCTCGGTCATCTCTGAAGCGTCCTACAATATTGCCACCTATCTTTTTATGGTCATACTGTCCCCTCTGCGAATCTTTGACCTGCTCTTCGATCTCTTTCCCCGCTCAATAGAAGTGTCCGCTGTTATTTACTATATTGGCGAAAAGAAATAAATCTTATTTCTTCTGAAAGACAAGAAGATTCTCCCGCAGCCAAAAGACGGCATTCTGTTCAGTAAGTATTTTCTTAATCTCTTGCGTCTCTTCTTCTAAAAACTGATAGTGCTTCTGTTCAAATAAACGAACCCAAAATTGAGGTTCTTGTTCGTTAATGTGGTCGTGTCCACCCTGCCCTTTTGGTGCAGCTGTGAAAAAGACCGTATCGCTCAATGACACAATATTGTCGACGAGGACTTCAGATTTATCTGTCGGGATATGCTCAGCGACTTCAAAACACAGAGCGCAGTCATAACGCCGAGGTAAGGAAAAGACCTTGGTGACATCTCGCAATAAGAATGTATCAGGATGAATAACCAGATTCCGGCGCGCGGCGGAACTTCCATCAATACCACAAACATCAATACCTCGTTTTTCTAATGCGTGAAGATAAAAACCGCACCCGCACCCAATATCTACGACGCTTTTCGGATGATACAAGTGGTCAATAACACGAGCAACTATCGCAGGTGTAGTGCCGAGAGTATATTTAGTGTCCGCGATATTAAAGAAGGTATCGTTGTAAATCCGTTCTAACGGATTCTTTCCTCGCCACAGATAATACTTCTTGAGTACGAAAAATCGCGCATTATTAAGCGCATTGACCATCGGCATCAACTTCAGTGTCCGAACAACCGAGATAATTTTACGGCGCAATGGATAAGAAATAATCATAGATAGTACTTCACGGTTCGGCGGATGCCGGTTTTGATATCAACGGTTGGCTTCCAGCCAAGTTCTTTTTTGATACGCGAAATATCTGCCACCAAGATATTCGGGTCTCCCGCCCGCTTCCCCCTATTATTTTTCTCTAATTTCCGCCCGAGTACTTGCTCAAGAACGCTGAAGATCTCGTACATAAAGAGTCCTTTGCCGCTTCCTATATTATAGACCGCCGCTCCCCTCCCTTTCTCTGCCGCAAGCATATTCGCCTGTACCACATCATCAACAAATACATAGTCCTTCTTTTGCTGAAGATTCCAGTAGACCGGCACCACCTCGCCCTTAAGTGCCGCCTGAATCCAACTCGGCACCGCGCGCGTGACTGGCTGTTGTCTGTCGCCAGGACCATACACATTGAAGTATCGCAAAGAAACGCTCTCAATACCGAACGCGTGGTAGTAAGAACTCAAGGCGTGTTCAAAGGCAAATTTTGATGCGCCATAAGGATTAATTGGCTCAGTGCGATCATCTTCTTTGATGGGAGTGCGCTCTGGTTCTCCATAGACGCCCGACGAAGAAGAATAAATTATTTTCTTCACCTTATTTCTTCGCATCGCATCAAGGAGAGTGATGCCGTTCATCAGATTATTCTCAAAATAGAGAAACGGGTTTTCTAGAGAAAGTCTCTTCTGAATACCGGTCGCGGCGAGGTGAAAGACCACATCAACTCCCGCAAGCCCTGCATCCAGCAAACGAGCATCGCCCACCGAGCCGTTCAAGAGCCGTACTCCCTTTATATCAAGCGTCTTCCTGCCGCTTGAGGAGAAGTCGTCCAGCACCGTCACACGATGCCCCTCCGCGCATAGATGGCGGGTTATATTTGAACCGATGAATCCGGCGCCTCCCGTAACAAGGGCGTTCATACTTGTTTAACTCTTTTCTGATAATACGCCACCGTCTGACGCAGACCCTCGTCCAGACCGATACGAGGTCTCCACCCAAGTTCTTTCTGAATCTTTCGAGTATCGGCAACTGCATACTTCGGGTCGCCGGCTCGTGAACCCATATCTTTTAAGACAAGAGTAACCTCAAGTATCTTTTCTATATTCTTCAGTATATCTATCATCCAGATTCCCTTTCCGTTGCCGACATTATAGACCGCAAAACCGTGTCCTTTTTCTGCCGCAAGCACAAGAGCTCTCGCCACATCATCAACAAAAACATAATCGCGCTTTTGTCGTCCCTTCCAATAATAGGGCACCGGTTCTTTCGATAATGCCGCATGACACCACATGGGGATAGCTCGGGTGGCATTTGGTTGTTCATCGTTCGGTCCATAGACATTAAAAAACCGAAGCGCGATTCCTTCTATTTTGAAGAAGTTCCAGTAGGCACTCATACAATGTTCAAATGCCAATTTAGAAGCACCATAGGGATTGATCGGTCCGAGAGGGTCATCTTCGGCGATGGGCGTGCGCTTCTGTCCGTTATACGAAGCGGCGCTAGAGGCATAGATAATCTTTTTTACACCAACCTTTCGCATTGCTTCAAGGAGCCGTACCCCATTCATAAGATTATTCTCAAAGTAGAGCCGCGGGTTGCCGATTGAGTAGGTGACGGTTGAGGTTGCCGCCAAATGAAAGACCGTCGTTACCCCAGAAAGTATCTTCTCAAGAAGAGTACTCTCAACAAGAGAACCCTCAAAGAACTCCGCTCGTTTGTCCACGAGCCGCCGAAAACCTGATGACAGATCATCAACGACGACCACGCGGTACCCCCGGTCGCAGAGATGACGCACCACGGTTGAACCGATGAATCCGGCGCCTCCCGTTACCAGCACTTTTGTCTTATGCACGAGCATATGTCTTCTTCCAGAGATGAAGAGTATCCTTGATAAATCCCCAGATAACCCGTGGTCTGACAAAGGCGATAAACTTGCCGCGCCGACCAACCTCCGAATCGGCAAAACCGCTCCGCCGATGAAAGTGATGCACCCCAACTTCGCAGATCGTATAACCTCTTTTCTGTGCCACAAGATACACTTCGACATTAATGACACCTTGCGTAAGTGTCGGTAAAAAATCAACCGCCTCTATCACACATCGACGATAGAGCTTGAAGGCGCAGTTAATGTCCCGAAGCGAGAGACCGAAGAGAGAGCGCATAGTGATATTGTAGAGCCAGGACATCCAGATACGCATCAGAGGGTCGTTTCGTTTGATTTTATATCCCGTCACGACATCATAGTGTTCTATCTCTCGTAGAAGCAAGTCCAACTCTTGAATATTAAACTGCCGATCACCGTCGGTAAAGAAGATGAGATCTTTCTTAGAACTCCGAAAGCCGGTGCGCAGCGCTCCTGCATAACTGATATCATTGCCGCGGCTCACCACTCTTAACTGGTCAATCTCCTGTTCTAAATCACGCGCAATCCCGTTCGTCCCGTCCGTACTCGCCTCACTCGTGATAAGCAAAATCTCATAGTCCTGAAATCTCTCTTTAAGATAGCGGTCGATCTCTTCTGCTATAACTCGCACGCTCTCTCGTTCATTATAGATCGGCACAAAGACCGAGATACTGCGCGCGTTCATAGAGAAACATTATACAAAACAGCGAGGTTTTATCAACCTCGCCGTAACCTATCAACAAAACTATTCAATTGCTCTGCCAGCGATGCCCCGCGCTTGCCTCAAGGCGAGACCGCACATGTTCATCGGTGTTGGCGTAACGCCAACCCCAATCGCGCAGTTCATTCACCTTCTCGGGCGGAACGACCGTGTTTTTCATAACTGCGTTCTTCCAGTTCATACTGTCGGTATCAAAGTCCTGCTTCAAATGATTGTGCGTTATCGCATACTCATAGAGCATACTTCCGGGAAACGGAATGGGAATGAAGAAGGTGACATATGCCGCACCCGCCTCCACCAGTTTCTTCCCGAGTTCAACGCTCTCGCGAATCTCTGCCTCGGTCTCGTCAGGAAACCCGACCATAATGTTGGTAAGGCAGGTGATACCGACATCGGTTGCGGTACGAATGAGTTCCAACACATCAAGCGTCTTGTGGTTAAGCTTTCCACTTGCATACTTATCCAAGATGCGCTGAGATGCCGACTCCACGGGACAGACGATCTCCTCGAATCCAGCGTCCCGAAGGAGCTCCAGATACTCGCGGTCAATGACCAACCGACCACCCTCTTTCTTCAAGAAATGCACCAGATTGACCCCGTTGATGTCAGAAAGCTCAAGCCCGAATTTCCGAACCAGTGTCAGGATTTCGCGGACGCGCTCTTTCTTTGCAAGCAAGCTGTCGTCCTCAAAAGAAACTTGAGTGACACCGAGGTCTTTGAGACGACTGACTTCTTCTACGACACGGTGAACCGATTTCAGGCGAAGCGAGCCGATATCTCCTGATTCTTCCTTGTACTTCTTTTCTCGAGAGATATGGCAGTAATCGCAGTGAAACGGGCACCCGCGCGAAGACATATAGGGGGCATATCGTTTCTTCCCTCCAAGCACTCCGCGTGGAGAGATGATGCGGTCATAATGCCAAAACGGCATTTTGTGCCACGCAGGCATCGGCAGTTCATCCAGATTCTGATAGACATCTGTTGGTAAGACCGGTTGACGAACGACCGTGCCGTCCCGTAATCGCGCGATACCAGAGACCCCACTTAATCCTTGACCATCGGCATGCGCACGAACCGCGTTCACGACTATCTTCTCCCCTTCGGTGAGACAGATGGCATCCACAGTGCCGCTGTGGAGGAACCGTTCTACGAGATTCCGTGCACTCACGCCGCCACCGAGCACGAGGATATCTTTTGAGACGGCTTTTGCCGCCACAGCCACTTCAAACGCCATTCGTGTCTGGGGTGTGAAGTTTGAGTGAATACCGACTACTCCGTAGTCACCCTTCGCGATGACTTCGCTGATTCGCGCCGGAGTCATACCGAAACGGATGAGTCCGTTTGATTGCATCTTGGGATTCCAAAATGTATCTTCTAGTCGGTCTTCTTTTGTCCCGACGGTCGCGTCCAATATATCCGCTTCAAATCCCGCGCGCTCAAGCGCCGCCGCCAGATAGAGCATTCCAAGCGACTCGCCGCGACGAGGAGTGTCAATAGGCATCAGTTGATTGGGGGGATAGATTAAGAGAACTTTTTTAGCATTCATCAGAAAGCAGTGGTTGAGGTTTTAGATTAGAAACGAACAGCGTCTCCAGAGAGACCTTACTTAGTTTTGTTGAATCTGTCAATATCTTCAGGGGTTGAAAAATAGAGATTTTTCGTACCCGCTACCGCCTTCACGCTGTGTGTCTTGATGAACTCTGACATCATAGATGTCAGATAATATTCGCCGTTCCTATGCTTACGAGATCGACACTTGAAGATATCCGCGTTGATAACTAATACGCCACCGGGCACAAGGTTAGATATCTTGCGTTCGGGCTTTTCTTCTACCTTTGTAATCCTCCCCGATGGAGAAACAACGGCTACCGACATCTTTTCAGAATCCTCAACGATATGAGTAAGCCAACTGAATCGGTGCACCAAACATTCCACAATCTCTTTTTTGCTCACTATCTCATCTGAATAGAGAACCACAAACCGTTCGCGGAGCTTAAACTGCCCGCGGGTAAGCATAAGCGAATGGGCATTACCGAGAGATATTTGGTCGTTCGTCACATAGCTCACTTTTTTGCCACCGAAAGAACTGCCCAGAAATTTCTGTATCTGTTCTCCTCTATAACCAATAACGACGACGACCTCATCAACTTCGGAGGGCAGAGTGCCGATAAGCCGCTCAATAAAAGTCCTCCCTCTCACTTTGAGAAGCGGTTTGGGAGTTCTGCGTGTGAGGTGTCGCATTCGTGTCCCTCGTCCCGCCGCCAAGATAACTGCTTTCATCTTATTTTGTCTGTTCTATGGTCTCCCATTTTCCTTTCTGCTTCAAGAAGAGCGGGTGGCTGACTATGAGGTGCCAAACCACCGCCTGAAAGCTCTCGGTGTGGGGCGTCACGGTCTCTGTATTGACTGTCGGGACGACGACGCAGGCATCGGCCATCTCTTTCGTATATCCACCATCTCGTCCGACGACTCCGAGTATCTTCGCTCCGATTGTCTTCGCATACTTCACCGCCGCAACGATATTGATGCTTATTTTCTTTTCGGTATTTCCCCCACCCACCGAAAATACCAATATGGCGTCGTGAGAAGAAAGAAAACTTCCTTTAAGCCAGTCGGCGAGTACATTTTCCCACCCATCATCATTCACCCGTGCTGAAAACTCCGAGATATTGTCCA